>Ga0308171_1000177_pt1 | contig 185599 bp, 168 predicted proteins | sample PhyGR1_FD_202135 | JGI IMG/M metagenome (GOLD analysis project Ga0308171, IMG submission 202135) | Phyllosphere microbial communities from UC Gill Tract Community Farm, Albany, California, United States - DLSLSG.R1 | ecosystem: Host-associated > Plants > Phyllosphere > Unclassified | place...
GCACCACCGCGCAGGCTCGCCAGCTCGTCGTGCACCGCCACATCCTGGTCGACGGCCAGCTCGTGGACCGCCCGTCGTTCCGCGTGAAGCCGGGTCAGCAGATCCACGTCAAGCCGAAGAGCGAGGGTCTCGAGCCCTTCCAGGTCGCCGCCGCCGGTGGGCACGCCGAGGTGCTGCCCCCCGTTCCCGGTTACCTCGAGGTCGACCTCTCGACGCTCCAGGCGAAGCTCGTGCGTCGCCCCAAGCGCGCCGAGGTGCCCGTTACGTGTGACGTGCAGCTCGTCGTCGAGTACTACGCCGCGCGCTGATCCCCTCAGCGTGAGCGCGAAGGGCGTCGGGTTCTCCCGGCGCCCTTCGTCGTTCTCACACTCCCTCGCGAGCGCCTCCTCGCGCCCTCCGATCCTCGGAGATCAGCACGCTTCTCGGAGAATTCCGGCCGCAATCTGCGAGGAACGCGCGAATGGCCGAGCGCGGTGACGCGGGCCGAGCGGGAGGACCACGGATGACCGGGTGCACGGCATCCGGGGTCTTCCTCGCGCGCGGCGCGGGGACCGTCGCCTACGATGAGGGATGCCGCGACCGCGGCGCTGTATCGAGGAAGAAGTGGTGATCGTGAAAAGCCTCGTCTGGTTCGCCTTCGGCATCGTCGGTGGTTTCATCGCCGCTCACCTGGTGAACAAGGACCCCCGCGGCCAAGAGCTCTTCGCGCAGCTCGACTCCCGCATCGGCGAGTTCACCGATCGCATGAGCGACGCGTACCACGAGCAGGAGACGCGCCTCACCCGCATCGTCGACGACGTCAAGGGCGTCGCCGCTTCCGCCGGTTCCTCCGCCGCCGAGGCCCCCGCGGGGCGTCCCGCCGTTTCGTCCGACTGACCCTCCGGCATCCCGTCCCCGGCGCACCGGGGAACAGCCGCACGCCCACCCGAAAGACCCGCCATGAAAACCGCCGAGATCGCCCAGCGCTTCCTCGACTTCTTCGAGAAGAAGAACCACACGATCGTCCCCTCGGCCTCGCTCGTCACCGACGACCCGGCCCTGCTGTTCACCGTGGCGGGCATGGTGCCCTTCATCCCGTACCTCAGCGGCGTCGTGCCGCCGCCGTACCCGCGGGCCGCGGACGTACAGAAGTGCATCCGCACGAACGACATCGAAGAGGTCGGCAAGACCCCGCGCCACGGCACGTTCTTCCAGATGCTGGGCAACTGGTCGTTCGGCGACTATTTCAAGGAGGACGCGATTCGCTTCGCGTGGGAACTCCTCACCGCACCGGAGTCCGAGGGCGGCCTGGCCTTCGACCCGAAGGACCTCTGGGTCACCGTCTACGAAGAAGACGACGAAGCGCACGACCTCTGGCTGAAGCTGAGCACCCTTCCCGAGGACCGCATCCAGCGCCTCGGCAAGGACACCAACTACTGGTCGACGGGTCTTCCGGGCCCCGCGGGTCCCTGCTCGGAGATCTTCTTCGACCGGGGTCCCGATTACGGCATCGACGGCGGCCCCGCCACCGACGACGACCGCTACGTCGAGATCTGGAACCTCGTGTTCATGCAGTACGAGATCACCAACGTGCGCTCGAAGTACGACTTCGACATCGTCGGCGAACTGCCCGCGAAGAACATCGACACCGGTATGGGCTTGGAGCGCATCGCGTTCATCAAGCAGGGCGTCGACAACATGTACGAGACCGACCAGGTGCGCCCGGTCCTCGACCTCGCGGCATCCCTCGCCGGCAAGCAGTACGGCAACGAGTCGCACGAGGACGACGTGCGCCTGCGCATCGTCGCCGACCACGTGCGCTCCTCGCTCATGCTGCTCGCCGACGGCGTGACCCCCTCGAACGAGGGCCGCGGGTACATCCTGCGCCGCATCATGCGCCGCGCCATCCGCTCCATGCGCCTGCTCGGCGTCGAGGGTCCGACCTTCCCCGAGCTGTTCGCCGCCTCCCGCGACGCGATGAAGGAGTCCTACCCCGAGGTCGAGGCCGACTACGCGCGCCTCTCGGCCTACGCGATCGCCGAGGAGCAGACGTTCCTGCGCACGCTCGCGGCGGGCTCCGCCATCCTCGACCAGTCCGTCGCCGAGGCCAAGAACGGCGGGGGCACCACCCTGTCGGGGTCCGAGGCGTTCCTGCTGCACGACACCTACGGCTTCCCGATCGATCTCACGCTCGAGATCGCCGAAGAGGCGGGCCTCTCCGTCGACCGCGGTGCCTTCGACCAGCTCATGCAGGAGCAGCGCGCCCGCGCCAAGGCTGACGCCCGCGCCCGCAAGGGTGCTCTCGCCGACCAGAGCGCGTACCGCGAGTTCCGCGCCCTCGGCGAGACGGTCTTCACCGGGTACACCGAGCTGCAGACCGAGTCGACGGTGCTCGGCATCCTCGTCGACGGTCACGGCACCGATCGTGCCGCCGAGGGGCAGATCGCCGAGATCATCACCGCCGAGACGGCGTTGTACGCCGAGTCCGGTGGCCAGGTCGCCGACAAGGGCACCATCGTCGGCCCGGGCTACGAGCTCGAGGTGCTCGACGTGCAGCGTCCGGTGCCGGGTCTCATCAGCCACACCGTCGAGGTCACCACCGGCGAGGTGTCGGTGGGTGCGGCCGCGACGACGGTGGTCGACGCCCTCAACCGCCACTCGGCGCAGCAGGCGCACTCCGCCACGCACCTCGTGCACGCCGCCATCCGCGACACGCTCGGCAAGACCGCGACGCAGACCGGGTCGCTGAACCGCGCGGGCTACATGCGCTTCGACTTCAGCTGGAGCTCCGCGCTCTCGCCCGAGACGCGCACCGAGATCGAGGACATCGCCAACAACGCCGTGCGCGACAATCTCGAGGTCACCACGCGCGTGATGTCGCTCGACGAGGCGAAGGCCGCCGGCGCCATGGCGCTGTTCGGCGAGAAGTACGGCGACACCGTGCGCATGGTCGACATCGGCGGACCCTGGTCGCGTGAGCTCTGCGGCGGTACCCACGTAGCGCGCAGCTCGGAGATCGGCCTGGTCAACCTCGTCGGCGAGCAGTCGGTCGGCGCGTCCAACCGCCGCGTCGAAGCGCTGGTGGGTCTCGACGCGTTCCGCGACCTGGCTGCCGAGCGCGCGATCGTGTCGCAGCTCAGCACGAGTCTGAAGACCCCGCGCGAGCAGCTCACGACGCGCATCGCCGAGCTCTCCGCGAGCCTGAAGGCCGCCGAGAAGAAGATCGCGGCGTTCGAGGCGCAGGCCCTGACCGGTCGCCTGCCGCAGCTCGTCGACGCCGCCGTCGCCGTGGGCACGGTCCGTGTGGTGGCCGAGAGCCTGGGCGAAGGCGCGTCCGCGGACGACCTGCGCTCCCTCGCGCTGCAGGTGCGCGACCGTCTCGGCTCCGACCCCGCGGTCGTCGCCCTCGCCTCCGTCGCGGGCGGCCGCGCCACCGTGGTCGTCGTCACGAACGAGGCGGCGCGCGAGCGCGGTCTCGCCGCCGGTGCCCTCGCCAAGGCCGCCGCGGGCGTGCTCGGCGGTGGCGGCGGCGGACGTCCCGATGTCGCACAGGGCGGCGGAGCGGATGCCGATGCCCTGCCGCAGGCGCTGCAGGGCATCGTCGCGGACGTCCGGGCGACCACCGCGTGACGGAGTTCCGGCGCGGCATCCGTCTCGGGATCGATGTCGGACGCGCCCGCGTGGGCGTGGCCCGGTCCGACCCCGACGGGGTGCTCGCCGTTCCCGTCGAGACCGTTCCGCGCAAGGGGGAGCCGGTCCGTCGCATCGCTGCTCTGGCGGCGGAGTACGAGGCGTTCGAGGTGCTCGTCGGCCTCCCGACGAATCTGCGGGGCGACGACACTCCGTCGACCACCGACGCCCGTGCGTTCGCGGGGGAGCTCGCCGCGGTCCTCAGCGTTCCCGTCCGGCTCGTCGACGAGCGTCTGAGCACCGTGTCCGCGCACGGCGTCCTCCGGCAGGCAGGGCGTTCTCATCGGGATTCTCGTAGCATTGTTGACCAAGTCGCCGCTGTGGTGCTGCTGCAGCAGGCGCTCGACGTGGAACGACAGTCCGGCGTGCCGGCCGGACCCGCCGTCACACCGGGACAGGAGCCCGCCTGACATGGCCGACAACGACCCCACCGCCGCCGACCCGTTCGCGCAGCTCTATGGACAGCTGCCCGACCCCCGGGCAGCCGCGTCCGACGCTGCGCGGCGTCGTCGATCCACCACGACGGACGAGGCGGCACCCCCCGCGCAAGATCCTCCGCCGTCCCGCCGTGCCGCTCGTGCAGCGCGCGCGCAGACCGGCCCGACCGCCGCGCAGGCCGAAGGGCACGCGCCCGCCGCCGCTGCAGCGCCGGTCGCCGCCTCCGCCGCGTCGCAGCCCCGCCCGGCCGCCCCGGCGGCGCCCGTCGCGGCGACCCCGGCGCAGCCCGCGTCCGCAACGCCCGCGTCCGCAACGCCCTCGGCGCAACGCCCGACGGCTGCCGCCCAGAACGCCGCGGAGACCGCCGCTTCCGCGCAACAGCCCGCCGCGGCATCCTCGTCTGCGACCAGCGGCTCCCTCGAGGACCTGTTCGCCGGACGCGCGCACACCGATCAGATCGGCGCCCCGGCCCCGCGCCCTCCCAAGAAGCGCCGTCGCGTCGGCGGCTGGATCGCGCTCGCGATCGTCGTGCTCTTCCTCGGTGGCATCGTGGGCGGCGGGTTCGCCCTGTGGAACACCTACGGCGGTCGCGTCCAGGAGTTCCTCGGCACCGGCGAGCCCCTCGACTACGAAGCCGGCATGGCGACCGGCGAGGTGCGGGTGACGATCGTGTCGGGCGACACCGGGGAGTCGGTCTCGCCCAAGATGTTCGAGGCCGGCGTGACGAAGGAGTCGAACTCCCTCTACAAGTACATGGTGAACAACTCCGTCGCGTACACGTTCCAACCGGGCGTCTACAAGCTGCAGCAGAAGATGACCTCGGAAGCGGTGATCGCGGCGCTCCGCGACCCCGCCAACCGTCTCGACAACTCCGTGCAGCTGCGCGAGGGACTCACGTTGAACCAGTCGCTGGACGCGATGTCGGAGCAGCTCGGCATCCCGCGCGCCGATCTCGACGCGGCGGTCGCCGATCCGTCGGTCTACGGCGTCCCGGCCTCCACGCTCGAAGGCTGGATCTTCCCCGCGACGTACGAGTTCGACGAGGGCGTCACCGCGAGCGACGTCATCTCCCGCATGGTGCAGCGCACGATCCAGTCGCTCGACGCGGCGGGTGTGCCGGTCGACGATCGTGAGCGCATCCTCACCGTGGCATCCATCATCGAGCGCGAGGCGCGCTCCAGCGAGGACTTCTACAAGGTCTCGCGCGTCATCGAGAACCGCCTCGACCCCTCGAACCAGGAGACGTTCGGCAAGCTCGAGATGGACTCGACCGTGCAGTACGGCGCCGGCGAGATCGGCAGCGGCTCGGTGAGCACCTCCGAGGAGGCGCGCAACAACGACAACCCGTACAACACGTACATCCACCCGGGTCTGCCCGCGGGGCCCATCGCCAACCCCGGTGACCTCGCGATCGACGCGGCCATGAAGCCGGCGGACGGCCCCTGGCTGTACTTCGTCACCGTCAACCTCGACACCGGCGAGACCGTGTTCACCTCGACGTACTCCGAGCACCTCAAGGCCGTCGACCAGTGGCGCGCGTGGTGTTCCGAGAACCCGAACTCGGGATGCTGACCGGCGCGACCCGTCTCGCCGTCTGGGGCGACCCGATCTCGCATTCGCGGTCGCCCCGGCTGCACGCGGCGGCGTACGGCGTGCTCGGGCTCGACTGGGAGTACGGGCGACGGCGAGTGGATGAGGCGGCGTTCCCGGGTGCGGTGAACGGACTGGATGCCACCTGGCGCGGCCTGTCGCTCACGATGCCGTTGAAGCAGGTCGCTGCCCGCGACGCCGCCGCGCTCGACGACGACGCCCGTCTCACCGGCGCCGTGAACACCTACCTGCTGTCGGAGGACGGTCCGCGCGGCTTCAACACCGACGTGGGCGGCCTGGCGCGCGCTCTCGAGGAGTTCGGCGTGCACCAGCCGGAGGTCATCCGCGTGCTGGGGGCGGGAGCGACCGCGACGTCCGCCGTGGTGGCGGCCGCCCGTGCCGGTGCGACGACCGTCGAGGTGTGCGCGCGACGGGTCGAGGCCGCGGCCGCCCTCGGTGAGCTCGACCTCGATGTCGACATCCGCGTCCGCCCCCTGTCGGCCGACGGACTCGAACCGGTGAATGCCACGATCGCGGCGCTGCCGGGCGGGACCGACCTCGGCCCGGTCGCCGAGGCTCTGGCATCCGTCTCCGGCCCGCTCGTCGACGTCGTGTACGGCGGGTGGCCGACGCCGCTGGCGCAGGCGTGGGAGCGCGCGGGCGTCGCCGCGCACGACGGGCTCGGGATGCTGCTGCACCAGGCGCTGCTGCAGGTGCGTGTCTTCGTCGCCGGCGACCCCGCGCTTCCGCTCGACCGCGAGGACGCGGTGCTGGCCGCAATGCGCGCCGCGCTCGTGGGAGACTAGACGAATGCTTCGCGTTCTCACGGCCGGCGAGTCCCACGGCCCCGAACTCATCGCCCTCATGGAGGGGATGCCGGCCGGCGTCCCCATCTCGTCCGCGCAGATCCGTGCCGAGCTCGCGCGCCGGCGCCTCGGTTACGGCCGCGGCTCGCGCATGAAGTTCGAGGAAGACGAGCTGTCGCTGTCGACGGGCATCGTGCACGGCTTCACCATCGGCAGCCCCATCGCGCTGCGCATCGGCAACACCGAGTGGCCGAAGTGGACCGAGGTCATGAGCCCCGAGCCTGTCGAGCTGTCGAACAAGTCACGCGGTCGCGGTGCCGCGCTGACGCGTCCGCGTCCGGGCCACGCCGACCTCGTCGGCATGCAGAAGTACGGCTTCGACGAGGCCCGCCCGATCCTCGAGCGCGCGTCCGCGCGAGAGACGGCCGCCCGCGTCGCCCTCGGCGCCGTCGCCCGTTCGTTCCTCGGCGAGCTCGGCATCCGTCTGGTCAGCCACACGCTGTCCATCGGTCCCGTGCGCGTGCCCGAGGACGCCCCGATTCCCGCACCCGACGACGTCGACCGCCTCGACGCCGACCCGCTGCGGTGCTTCCACCCCGAGACCAGCGCGGCGATGGTCGCCGAGGTCGACGACGCGAAAAAGGCCGGCGACACGCTCGGCGGCGTCGTCGAGGTCCTCGCCTACGGCCTCCCGCCCGGGCTCGGCTCCCACGTGCAGTGGGACCGCCGACTGGATGCCAAGCTGGCCCAGGCGCTCATGAGCATCCAGGCCATCAAGGGCGTCGAGGTCGGCGACGGCTTCCTCACCACGACGCGCCGTGGCTCGCAGGCCCACGACGAGCTGTTCGCGACGGAGGACGGCATCACGCGCTCGTCCGACCGCGCGGGCGGCACCGAGGGCGGTATGTCGACCGGCACCGTGCTGCGCGTGCGCGCCGGCATGAAGCCGATCGCCACGATCCCCAAGGCGCTGCGCACGGTCGACGTCGCCACCGGCGACACTGCGGCCGCGCACCACCAGCGCTCCGACGTCTGCGCGGTCCCTGCCGCCGGTGTGGTGGCCGAGGCCATGGTCGCGATCACCCTCGCCGACCAGGTGCTGCAGAAGTTCGGCGGCGACAACATCGTCGAGACGCGTCGCAACCTCGAGAGCTACCTCGCGAACCTCCCCGAGACGCTGCGGACCACCGACGCGTCCGACGCCGCGCTGCTCGCGCATGACCTCGCCTGAGCCGGTGATCGTCGAGGCGACCGATCCCGACCCCGCGAACCCGGGGGCATCGGGCACGGACGCCGCGCCCGAGACAGCGCTGGACGCGGCCGTCGTGCTCATCGGACCGATGGGCGCGGGCAAGACGAGCGTCGGCCGCCGCGTCGCCCGCGCGCTCGGGGCCTCGTTCACCGACACCGACAAGCTCGTCGTGCGCGATCACGGGCCCATCCGCGATCTGTTCCTCGCCCACGGCGAGGCGCACTTCCGCGCGCTCGAGCGCGAGGCCGTCGCCGAGGCCCTGGCCCGGGGCGGCGTCGTCGCCCTCGGCGGGGGAGCGGTGCTCGACCCGGTGACCCGCGAACGCCTGCGCGAGCACCACGTCGTGCTGCTGACCGTGGCCGCGCACGTCGTGGCATCCCGCATCCACGGGGACGAGCGCCCCCTGCTCGGCGGCGAAGACCCCGTGGCCCGCTGGCAGCGCATCTTCGACGAGCGGCGGCCCGTGTACGAGCAGACCGCCGACATCGCATTCGACACCTCGTCGGGCCCGCTCGCGCGGGTCGTCGACGACATCGTGGCCTGGGCACGCCGTGTGCCGGCCGGAGAGACGGCATGACCGACACCACCACCATCAGCGTCGCCGGTGACGCCGGCTACGACATCACGATCGGCCGCGGACTGCTGGCCGGCCTCGGCGACGTGCTGCCCGCCGCGGCGCAGAAGGTGCTCATCGTGCACCCGCCGACGCTTTCTGCCCAGGCCGAGGCGCTGCGCGCCCAGCTGATCGGTGACCGGCAGGTGCTGCTCGCCGAGATTCCGGATGCCGAGGCCGGGAAGCGCGTGGAAGTGGCGGCGTTCTGCTGGCAGGTGATGGGCCAGGCCGACTTCACCCGGACCGACGCCGTCATCGGCTTCGGCGGGGGAGCGGTCACCGACCTCGCCGGCTTCGTCGCGGCCACCTGGCTGCGCGGCGTCGCGCTCGTGCAGGTGCCGACGACCGTGCTCGGCATGGTCGACGCGGCCGTGGGTGGCAAGACCGGCATCAACACCGCGGAGGGCAAGAACCTCGTCGGGGCGTTCTGGCCGCCGGTGGCCGTCGTGTGCGACCTCGACCTGCTCGAGACTCTGTCGAAGAACGAGGCGACCGCCGGGTTCGCCGAGGTGGTCAAGGCCGGCTTCATCTGGCATCCGGAGATCCTCGACCTCATCGAAGCCGACCCCGAGGGGATCGTCGACCCGCGCGGCGACGCGTTCCGCCGCTGCGTCGAGCTCGCGATCGACATGAAGGCGCGCGTCGTGGGGGAGGACCTGCGCGAGGCGGGGCTTCGCGAGGTGCTCAACTACGGCCACACGCTCGGCCACGCGATCGAGCACGCCGAGCGGTACCGCTGGCGCCACGGTGCGGCGATCTCGGTGGGCATGGTCTTCGCCGCCGAGCTGTCGCGCCTGGCCGGCCGCCTGTCGGACGAGGTCGCGCAGCGGCACCGCACCGTGCTCGAGTCCTTGGGCCTCCCCACGACCTACCGCGCCGGCGCCTTCCAGACGCTCAAGGCGACGATGCAGCGCGACAAGAAGAGCCGCGGCAGCATGCTGCGCTTCATCGTGCTCGACGACCTCGCCCGCCCGACCGTGCTGCAGGCGCCCGACGAGTCGCTGCTGTTCGCGGCGTACCAGGAGGTCGGGGCGTAGATCCCGACGAATCTCGCAGAAGAGCGCGAACCTCGCAGGTGCCGCCATGCATTCTGCGAGGTTCCGTCGTTTCTGCGAGATGCGGCGTGCGCACGCGCGTGACGGCCCCGCCTCCGGAAGGAGACGGGGCCGTTCTCGCGCGGATCAGACGGTCGCGGGGACTCTCTGCTCCGCGGCGAGGCCGAGCTGGTCGGTCGGGACGTCGCGGGTCTCGCGGGCCGTCAGGGCGCTGACCGACGCGATGATCGCGATGACCGCGGTGAACAGGCTGATCACGACCCAGCCGCCCGCGCCGCCGCCACCGAGGGCGGCGACGATGCTGGGCGCGAACCCGGCCATGAGGAAGCCGAGCTGCGTGCCGATGGCCATGCCCGAGAAGCGCACGCGCGTGCTGAACATCTCGCCGTAGAACGACGGCCACACGGCGTTGGCCGCGGCGTAGCCGCAGGAGAACGTCAGGATCGCGAGCGCGAAGGTCACCAGGTCGTTCCCGGCGCCCATCGACAGCATGTAGAACGGCATGAACGCTGCCGACGACAGGGCGCCGTAGATGAAGACGGGCTTGCGGCCGATGCGGTCGGCGAGCTTGCCGAACAGCGGCTGCGTGAACAGGGCGACCACGTTCGCGACGACCACGAGCCAGAGGGTCACGCTCGCGGCCAAGCCCTGCTCCTTGCCGTAGGCGATGGCGAGGGTGCCGAACACGGTGGAGACCGCGGCGATGAAGGCGCAGAAGATGACGCGAAGCACGTCGCGCCAGTGGTTCTTCAGCAGCGGGACCAGCGGCATCCGGGCGATCTGTCCCGTCGCCTTCGCCTGTTCGAACTCCGGTGTCTCGTGCAGGCTCCGGCGGATGAAGAACGCGACCACCACGACCACGGCGCTCAGCCAGAACGGCACGCGCCAGCCCCACGAGAACTTGATGTCGTCGGGGAGGGCGACGACGGGGATGAAGACGAGCGCCGCGAGGATCTGACCGCCCTGGGTGCCGGTCAGCGTCCACGACGTGAAGAAGGAACGGCGGCCATCAGGGGCGTGCTCGAGCGTCAGCGACGAGGCTCCGGCCTGCTCGCCCGCGGCCGACAGCCCCTGGGCCAGACGGCAGAGCACGAGCAGGGCGGGCGCGAACCAGCCGATCTGCGCGAAGCCGGGGAGGCAGCCGATGACGAACGTCGACAGGCCCATGAGCAGCAGCGTGAACATCAGGACCTTCTGGCGCCCGATGCGGTCGCCGAAGTGGCCGAGGATGATCGCGCCGAACGGGCGCGCGACGTACGCGAACCCGAAGGTCGCGAACGACATCACCAACGCCGCTTGATCGCCCGAGGGGAAGAAGACCGTCGGGAAGATGAGGGCGGCGGCGGAACCGAACAGGAAGAAGTCGTAGTACTCCACGGCGCTTCCCATGAAGCTGGCGGTGGCCGCCTTCACAGGAGTCTTCCGCGTCGTTGCGGGGGTGGTCATGGGGCGTGCTCCTTAGCGAGGAAGGGCGGGGCTGAGAGGGGTGTCAGCCGCGACCAGATCAAGGAAATGGGCGGTCATGCGGGCGGGGTCGGGTCGCGTCCCCGTGATGAGGGCGAACGCGTCGACGGCCTGGTGGACCGCCATGCGTCCGCCGCTGAGCGTGCGACATCCGCGCTCGCGCGCGGTGAGGAGGAGTTCGGTGTCGAGGGGCCGATACACGATGTCGGCCACCCAGAGCTCGGGGCGCAGCAGATCGGCGTCGAGGGGGAGACCCGGGTGCTCGGCCATGCCGACGGGCGTGCAATGGACGAGACCGTCGGCGGCCGCCAGCACGTCGGGCATGTTCCCGGGCTCGGCGGTGTCGACGACGGCGAGCGGATGCCGTGCGGCGAGGTCGTCGGCCAGCGTCCGGGCGCGCGTCGGGTCGAGGTCGACGATGCTCAGGCGGGCGGTGCCCAGGCGCAGCAGCGCGTCGGCGACGGCCGACCCCGCGCCGCCGGCGCCGAGCTGGACGACGTGCCGGGTCTCGGCATCCGGGAGTCCGTCGGTGAAGGCGGCGGCGAAGCCGGTCGTGTCGGTGTTGTAGCCGACCCGCCCGGTGGCGGTGAAGAGCACGGTGTTCACCGCGCCGAGGGCGGCGGCGACGGGGTCGATGCGGTCGAGGTGGGCGAGCACGCTCTGCTTACAGGGATGCGTGACGTTGACGGCGTCGTAGCCGAGGCGCTCGGCCCACGCGAGTACATCGCCGATGCGCGCGGGGTCGATGCCGAGGGCGGTGAGGTCGAGCGGACGGTAGACGTAGGTCAGTCCCAGGGCGCGCGCCTCGGCCATGTGCATCGGCGGCGTGAGCGAGGGGAGGACCCCCATGCCGATGAGGCCGACGAGGTACGGGTGCGCGTTCTTCACGGGACTCCTTCGTATCCGTGGGGCCGGTCATGTACTAACCGGTACGTTCAGAGGAAACCACGACGGGGGCGCGGTGTCAACGGCGGGATGCGGATGCCGCGAGTCGGTCGAGTGTCCAAAACACCCGGACGTTTTCGCGAGCCCCCCGGGTGTTTTGGACACTCAAGAGCGGGGCGGGATGCCTGGACCGGGACCAGGGGCACAGGGGGTGAGGGTGAGCGCGGTCAGCGCGCGGGCGCGGTGAGCCAGCCGACGACCACGTCACCGATGACGGCGCGCAGGTGCGCACGGCGGGCGGGGGAGGCGAGGTCGACCTCGAAAAGGTGGCCGAAGGTGTACTGGTTGGCCACTTGGAAGACGCAGTACGAGCTGATGACGAGGTGCACGTCGATGGCATCCACGTCGGAGCGGAACACCCCCGCCGCGCGTCCGCGCTCGAGGATCTCGTCGAGCAGACTCTTCGCCGGTTGCGACAGCGTGCGCAGGCCCTCGATCTGGCGGATGAACGCGCCGCGGTGGATGTTCTCGATCGCGACGAGACGGATGAAGGCGTCGTGGCCGACGTGGTGGTCGAAGGCCAGCTCGGCGAGGGCGCGAATGGCATCCACGGGGTCGGCGTGGTCGACGTCGATCGAGCGCTCGGCCTCACGGATGCCGCGGTAGGCCTCTTCGAGCACGGCCCGGTACAGGCCCTCTTTGCCACCGAAGTAGTAGTAGATCATCCGCTTCGTGGTGCGGGTGCGCGCGGCGATCTCATCGACCCGGGCGCCCGAGAAGCCGTCCTCGGCGAAGACCTCGGTGGCGACGGCGAGGAGCTCCGAGCGGGTCCGTTCGGCGTCTCTGCGTGCCTCGGCCATGCGGTCAGACTAGTAGACCCGCTTTGTACCAGATGGTACATTCGGCGCCCATGAGGACCTCGATGGCGACCGTCTGTATCAGCGGCACCCTGGCCGACAAGCTGCACGCGTGCGCGGAGGCGGGCTTCGACGGTGTCGAGATCTTCGAGCCCGACCTGCTCGCCGCCCCCGAGAGCCCCGAGGAGATCGCCGCCCTCGCCGGCCGCCTGGGCCTGAGCCTCGACCTCTACCAACCGATGCGCGACGTCGAGGGCGTCGACGAGGAAGCCTTCGCCGCCGTCCTCCGCCGCGCCGAGGCGAAATTCCAGCTGATGAACCGCCTCGGCATCGACCTCGTGCTGTGCTGCAGCAACGTCGCGACCGCGACGATCGACGACGACGACGTGTCCGCCGACCAGCTTCGACGCCTCGGGGATCTCGCGGCGGGGTATGGCATCCGCATCGCCTTCGAGGCGCTCGCCTGGGGCCGCTTCGTCGACGACTACCGCCGCGCGTGGCGCATCGTCGAGCTCGCCGACCACCCCGCCGTCGGGGTGTGCCTCGACTCGTTCCACATCCTGTCGCGCGGACACGACCTGGCCGCGATCGCCGACATTCCCGGCGAGAAGATCTTCTTCGTCCAGCTCGCCGACGCGCCGCGCCTGAGCATGGACGTGCTGTCGTGGAGCCGCCACCACCGCCTCTTCCCGGGCGAGGGCGACTTCGACCTCGCCGACTTCACGGCGCGGATCGTGGATGCCGGGTACGCCGGCCCGTGGTCGCTCGAGGTCTTCAACGACACCTTCCGCCAGACCGATGCCCGGCGCACCGCCCGGCACGCCCGCCGCTCGCTGCGCTGGCTCGAGGACGCGGTGTCGCGCTTGCTGCCGGAGACGCCGGAGCACTTCGAGATGCTCCCCGACTCCGCCGCCCCCTCGGGGATCGACTTCGTCGAGCTGAAGGCCGAGGACACCTCGGCGATCGAGCAGCTGCTCGGCCAGCTCGGCTTCACCTCTCGCGGACGCCACCGCACGAAGCCCGTCACGCTGTGGACCGCGGGGGAGGCTCGCGTCATCCTCAACGAGCAGCACGCGCGCGGGTGGGAGCCGCGGCTCGCGGCGATCGGGCTCGAGGTCGACGATGCCGAGGCGGTCGATCTGCGCATGGGCGAGCTGCGCGTGCCGCGCGCGTACCGCCGCACCTACGCGACCGAGGAGCGCCTCGACGGCGCTGTCGCGCCCGACGGCACCGAGGTGTACTGGGCGCAGGCCGCCGACGAGGGCGACCCGGCCTGGGTGAAGGAGTTCGAGCACGGAGAGCCCCTCCGCGCCAGCGCCATCACCGGTGTCGACCACGTGAGCCTCAGCCAGCCGTGGGATGCCATCGAGGAGGCGACGCTGTTCTACACCGCCGGCTTCGTGCTGCGCGTGGACAGCAGCACCGAGGTGCCCGGGCCGCGCGGCCTCGTGGCGAGCCGGGTCCTCGTCGCCCCGGGCGGCGGGGTGCGCCTGCCGCTGAATGTCGCGCCGCCGATCCTCGCCTCCGAGCGCGCGGGGGCGGCTCTCCCGCAGCACGTCGCCTTCGCCTGCGACGACGTCCGCGCCGTCGCCCGCGCCGCGCGCGAGCGGGGTTTCGCGCCTCTCGCGATGCCCGGCAACTATTACGACGACATCGCCGCGCGCTTCGCCCTCACCGACGCCGAGGTCGACGAGCTGCGCGAGCTCCACCTCGGCTACGACCGGGATGCCGCGGGGGAGTACCGCCACTTCTACACGCGCACCATCGGGGAGGTGTTCCTGGAGTTCGTGGAGCGGGTCGACGCGTACGCCAGGTACGGCGCGGGCACCGCTCCCGTGCGCCTCACCGCGCAGGGGCAGCGCTGATAGCGTGCCCGACATGACCACGCCCCGCCGCCTGCTGCTCGTCAACGGCCCGAATCTCAACCTCCTCGGCACACGCCAGCCCGAGATCTACGGGCGCGAGACCCTCGCCGACGTCGAGCGGGTGACGACCGCAGCCGCCGCCGCGCACGGATTCGAGGTCCGCGCGCTGCAGAGCAACCACGAGGGCGTGCTGATCGATGAGATCCACGCCGCGCGCCGGGACTGCGCCGGCATCGTGATCAACGCCGGGGGACTCACGCACACCTCCGTCGCGCTGCGCGACGCCCTGGCATCCGTAGATCTTCCCGTCGCCGAGGTGCACATCTCGAACATCAAGGAGCGCGAGAGCTTCCGGCACTTCTCCTACATCGAGGACGTCGCGGCCGTGCACGTGATCGGCGAGGGTGTCCCGGGCTACGCACGGGCGGTCGACCTGCTCGTCGACGTCATCACGGGGCGCGCCGACGGCTGACCGATCCCACCCCCGGCGGGGCATCGCGTAGACTCGACCGCTGGGTGTGCGCCAGAGCGCCGCCTCTCCTCACACGAAACGGAACATCGGCACTCATGGCATCCACCGCAGACATCAAGAACGGCGTCGTCCTGAACATCGACGGTCAGCTCTGGAGCGTCGTGGAGTTCCAGCACGTCAAGCCCGGCAAGGGTGGCGCGTTCGTGCGCACCAAGCTGAAGAACGTCATGAGCGGCAAGGTCGTCGACCGCACGTTCAACGCCGGCGCCAAGGTCGAGCTCGAGAACGTCGACCGCCGCGACTTCACCTACCTCTACAACGACGGCGAGGGCTTCGTCTTCATGGACGTCGCCGACTACGACCAGATCACCGTGGGCGCCGCCACCGTCGGCGACGCTGCCAACTTCCTGCTCGAGAACCAGCAGGTGCAGATCGCGCTGAACAACGGCAACCCGCTCTACGTCGAGATGCCGCCGTCGGTCGTGCTCGAGGTCACCTACACCGAGCCGGGTCTGCAGGGCGACCGCTCGTCGGCCGGCACCAAGCCCGCCACCGTCGAGACCGGCTACGAGATGCAGGTTCCGCTGTTCCTCGAGACCGGCACGAAGATCAAGGTCGACACTCGCACCGGCGAGTACCTCGGCCGCATCAGCTGACGTTGTCCGCTCGCACAAAGGCGCGCAAGCGCGCCCTCGACATCCTGTTCCAGGCCGACGTCCGCGGTGAGGAACTGCCGATCATGCTGGCCACCGAGGCCAAGCGCGCGGCATCCGAGCCCGACCGTCAGGCGTCGTGGCTGTACGCGCGGGACATCGTCGACGGCGTGATCGACAACGCCGACGCCATCGATGAGCAGATCACCACGTTCGCCAAGGACTGGTCGCTGCAGCGTATGCCCGCCGTCGACCGCGCGCTGCTGCGCATCGGCACGTGGGAGATCCTGTACAACGACGAGGTGCCCACGGCCGTCGCGATCGACGAAGCCGTGGAGCTGGCGAAGGAGTTCTCCACCGACGACTCCGGCTCGTTCGTGCACGGCGTGCTGGCGCGGATCGCGCGCTCGTCCTGACCCCGCGCCCGCTGGTCGTTCGCGACGTGCCTCGACGCGGCCCCGGCTGTCCGCCGGCGGCCGCGTCGCGGCGTTTGCGCGCGGGATGCCGGGACGTGCGGGGTCTGCGGGCGCGGTGCCACGACGCGCGGCGCCGGATGTCGGACGTCCACGGCAGGATGCTCACGTGACCACGTGGCGTGACCTCCTCCCCGGCGCCGAGCCGCGGGCGTTCGACGCGCTCGCCCTCGGCGTCGAGCTGCGCCAGCGCGAGGCGTACGACCCCTCGCGCTGGGAGGCCCGCGCGGTCGTGCCGGTGACCCCGCGGCTGCTCGCCCGACGGCAGGACGACCTGCAGCTCGTCGCGCGTCCCCTCGTGCGCGGCGCCCGCGAGGCCTGGATCAGAGCGGATGCCACCTGGGACGCGGTGCGCCGCTCCACCGGACGCTTCGACCCGGCGCACGCGCGCTGGTTCGCCGAGCTGCACGCGCTGGCGCAGGCGATGCGGACGACGGGGCCCTTCGCCGCGTCCGGCGACACGGTCGCCCTCGACACCGTGGACTCGCCCCTGCTGTGGCCGCACCTGCGCGCGGCGGCGGGGCTCGGCATCCCGATCGTATCGATGCACCCGCAGCAGCACGTGCGCCTCGGGGGCGAAGCGATTGCCCGGGTCGCCCTCGACGCGGTCGGTGGGGGAGCGCTCCGCATTTCAGCCGATCTCGAGGTCGACGGGCGCCGGGTGGATGCCGCGCACGCCCGCGCGATCGGCTCGTCGGGGCTGTTCACGTACGAGCTCGATCGCGATCCGGTGCCGCTCGTGCTCGCCGCCGTCGACCTCCCCGACCCGTTGCCGTCGTTGCTCGGTCGCGCAGCGGTCGAAGTGCCCGCGGCCGATGCGGGGGAGTTCGTCGCCGAAGTGTATCCGCGCCTCGCGCGTCGGGCTCCGCTGTCGGTGGGCGCGGGAGTGCCGGCTCCGCCCCCGGCGCGGCCGACGCTCACGGTCGAGGTGTCCTACCTCGACGACGACGCGGTCACGTACATGCTCGAATGGGTCTACCCCGGCGGACACCGGGCCGCATACGACGACGGGGACCATCCCGAGCGCGACCCGCGCGCCGAGGCGCAGATCGGCGAGCGTTTCGAGACGGCGTGGATGGCGGCATCCGATCTACCCGTCACCGGCCGTGCGACGCTGCGCGATGCGGACGCCGCGGTGTTCAGCACCCACGTGCTGCCCGCCGTCGACGTGCTCGACGAGGTGCGGGTGCGCACCCGGGGCACGCGGCCGACGTTCCGCGAACTGCGCGGCGACCCGACGCTGCGCATCACCGCGGTCGAGTCGCTCGACCGGGACTGGCTCGACCTCGGCATCGTCGTGACGATCGACGGGCGCTTGATCCCGTTCGGTGTGCTCTTCAGCGCCCTGTCGCGCGGGCGCACGCGCATCAAGCTGTCGGACGGGGCGTGGTTCTCGCTCGCGCACCCCGCGCTGCAACGACTGCGCGATCTACTCGAAGAAGCGGCGGCGCTCGACGAGTGGGAGACCGGGCCGCGTCTGCCCCGCACCCACCTGGCACTGTGGGCCGAGTTCGAGGACCTCGCCGATCAGTCCGAGGCCGCGGTCGAGTGGCGCGGACTCGCGCGGGCGCTGCGCGACGTCGCCGACGTTCCCGCGGTGCCGACGCCGCCCGGGTTCCGCGCCGAGCTGCGCCCGTACCAGCGCGAGGGGCTGTCGTGGCTGGCGCTGCTGCACGCGCACCGGCTCGGCGGCATTCTGGCCGACGACATGGGGCTCGGGAAGACGCTGCAGCTGCTCGCGCTCATCGCTCACGCCCGCGGGCGTGGCGACGACCGCCCGTGGCTCGTGGTCGCGCCCACCTCGGTGCTGCCGACCTGGCGCGACGAGGCCGCGCGCTTCGCCCCCGACCTGCGCGTCACCGTCGTCGAGGCGACGGCCGTCCGCCGCGAACGCGCGGTCGCCGAGATCGCGGGCGACACCGACGTGGTGGTGGCGTCGTACGGGGTCGTCCGGGCGGATGCCGCTGAGTTCGCCGTTCCACACTGGTCGGGCGTCGTGCTCGACGAGGCGCAGTTCGTGAAGAACCCCGCGACGCGCATCCACCGCGCCGTCGCGGCGCTGAAAACCGACGCCGTGTTCGCTGCGACCGGCACGCCGATCGAGAACGGCCTCGACGATCTGTGGGCGCTGCTCGCGCTCACCGCACCGGGACTGTTCCCCTCGATCCGACAGTTCCGCGAGGACTACACCCGCGCGATCGAGCAGCTGCCCACCGACGCCCCCACCGAGCTCTCGGCGCACGCGGCGAGCGCGCACCGCGAGAAGATGCTGGCCCGGTTGCGTCGGCGGGTGCGGCCGTTCCTCCTGCGCCGCACGAAAGACGTCGTGGCATCCCATCTGCCGCCCAAGCAGGAGCAGGAGATCGCTGTTCCCCTGGGTCCCGCACACCAGGAGGTGTACGACCGGGTGCTGCAGCGCGAGCGGCAGAAGGTGCTCGGGCTGCTCGACGACCTCGACCGGCAGCGGTTCATCGTGTTCCGCTCCCTGACGCTGCTGCGCATGCTCGCGCTGGCCCCCGGGCTCGTCGACGAGCGCGACGCGCACCTCGGATCGGCCAAGCTCGACACCCTGCTCGAGCGCCTGGTCGAGGTCGCCGCCGAGGGCCACCGGGCGCTGGTGTTCAGCCAGTTCACCTCCTTCCTCGACATGGCGGCCGAGAGACTGGATGCCGCGGGCCTGGCGTACGCACACCTCGACGGCAGCACGGCCCGGCGCGGCGAGGTGGTGGCGGGGTTCCGCGAGGGAGAGGCACCGGTGTTCCTCATCAGCCTCAAGGCCGGGGGCTTCGGGCTCACCCTCACGGAGGCGGAGTACGTGTTCGTGCTCGACCCCTGGTGGAACCCCGCCGCCGAGGCCCAGGCCGTCGACCGCGCCCACCGCATCGGCCAGCACAAGAGCGTCTTCGTCTACCGGCTCATCGCCGCGGGCACGATCGAAGAGAAGGTGCTCGCGCTGCAGCACCGCAAGGCGGCCCTGTTCGATGCGGTCATCGACGACGGCGAGGCCTTCGCCGCGGCACTCGACGCCGACGACATCCGGGGGCTACTCGGGCCGTGACGCCCGGGGATCGGCATCCCTCCTCCGATCTCGCCGCGCCCACCGCCCACCCAGGCACCCCCGCGTAGACTCGTCAGGTTCCGTCCACGACACAGGAGCGACATGAGAATCACCGGCCTCGGCCACGCGGGCATGTTCATCGAGACCGCGGGTGGCAGCATCCTCTGCGACCCCGTCATCGGTCCGAGCTTCTTCGGCTCGTGGTTCCCGTTCCCCGACAACCGTGCGCTCGACTGGGAGCGCTTCGGTCAGGCGGACTTCCTCTACATCTCGCACCGCCACCGCGACCACTTCGACCCGGCGATGCTCGAGCGGTACGTGTCGAAGGACATCAAGGTGCTCCTGCCCGAGTACCCCACCGACGACCTCGAGCAAGACCTCCTCGCCCTCGGCTACACCAACCTCGTCCGCACCGAAGCGGGCGTCCCGCTGCAGTTCGGTGATCTGAAGCTCATGGTGACGCCGCTGCGCGCCCCCTCCGACGGCCCCATCGGCGACTCGTCGCTCTCCGTCGACGACGGCACGGCATCCATCCTGAATCAGAACGACTCGCACCCCCTGGATCTGGAGAAGCTCTTCGACTTCGGCAAGCCCGACGCGTACTTCACCCAGGTCTCGGGCGCCATCTGGTGGCCGATGGTCTACGACCTGCCCCAGGACGCGAAGCAGAACTTCGCGCAGCTCAAGCGCGACGCGCAGAACAAGCGCGCGATGTACTACATCGAAAAAGTGGATGCCGAGCACGTCTTCCCCATGGCCGGCCCGCCGATGTTCCTGCGCGAGGCGCTGTTCCGCTACAACGGCACGGGCCTGGAGAACGACTCGATCTTCACCGACCAGCGCGAGTTTCTCGCGCACATGAAGGAGCAGCGCCCGGACCAGAAGGGCTACCTGTTCCTGCCGGGCACCGAGGTCGAGGTGCAGGGGTCTGACGTCACCGTCACCCAGACGCTCTACACCGAGGACGAGATCGAGCGCGTTTTCGGCGACAAGTGGAACTACCTCGCCGAGCAGCGCGACAGCCGTCAGGCCGAGATTCAGGCCGAAGAGGCATCCCGTGCCGAGGTCATGCCGCCGGCCGAGATGCTCGCGGCGATCAAGGAGTGGTGGGAGCCGCTGCTGCGTCGCGCCCGCACGATCCGCAACGGCGTCGGGGGAGCGGTGCGCTTCCGCATCGGCGAGCTCGACCTCGTCGTCGACTTCCCGAAGGCGAAGGTGCGGGAGTACGCCGGCGAGGAGTGCATCTACTGGTACACGATCCCCGCCGACCTCGTGTCGACGAACATCCGTGACCACGAGATCGACTGGTCGAATTCGATCTTCCTGTCGATGCAATTCGAGGTGGGCCGCTCGGGCAAGTTCAACGAGTTCCTCACCACGTTCCTCAAGTGCCTCTCGCGCGACCGCATCGAGTACGTCGAAAACTGGTACGCCGAGCAGTCGGATCAGACCGAGGATGCCGAGATCGACGGCTGGACCGTGCAGCGCCGCTGCCCGCACCTGCGCGCCGACCTCACCAAGACCGGCAAGATCGAGAATGGCGTGCTCACCTGCTCGCTGCACGACTGGAAGTGGGACCTCGCGTCGGGCCGCTGCCTGACGACGACGGGTCACCCCATCCGGTCGACGCCGAGCGGGGAGCGCGCTGCCGCCGCCGAGGTCGCCGCGGGCTGAGCCCACGGCATCCGCTCGCCCGTCGTCCGCCCCGGTGACCGCCGGAGGGCGGATGCCGCGCGGCGGCCTTTCCCTCGCCCCGAGCCCTCGGCTGGTCACCGTCGCGGGCGCCCGCCCCGATGGAGCAAGGCCCTCGCTGTCAAGCCCGTTCGCCGCGCGCCGCGCAGGCTGCGACGGTGCCCCCTCGTTCACCGGGGAGGCCAGCATGTCGCACATCGCACGCAAGGCGGGAGTCGCCGCGATCATCGGCGTGCTCGTCGGACTCATCCCGGTCGTGCTCGGCGCCCCGGAGCTCGCACCGCTCGTCGGCTGGGCGGTCGCCGCCGCCGTATTCCTGACGTGGGCCTGGACCGTGGCGTGGTCCGCCGGCCCCGAGAAGACACGTCGCTTGGCGCCCCAGGAGGACCGTGCGCGCAGACTCGTGGACACGCTCATCATCGCGGTGACGTTCGTGGGCCTGATCGGGGTGGTGCTGGCTCTCATCCGCAGCCAGCAGAAGGACCCCATCGGCTCGGCCTGCGCCATCCTCGCCGTCGTCGGCGTGGTGGCATCCTGGGCAGTGGTCAACACCGTCTACGCGTTCAAGTACGCCCGCATGTACTACCTCGACGACACCCACCGCTTCGACTTCGACCAGGAGGAGGACCCGTCGTACAGCGACTTCGCGTACGCCGCGTTCAACATCGGCATGGCCTACAGCTCGAGCAGCGTGACCCAGTCGTCCACGCCCTCGAGGCGCGTCGCCTTCGGGCACGGCCTGCTGGCGTACTTCTACGGCACCTTCGTCGTCGCCGTGGCGATCAACCTCATCTCGAGCCTGACGCAGTCGGGCTGACGGCGCGCCCGTGGGCCGGCGGGCCGGCGGGCCGGCGGGCCGGCGGTCTGGCGGTCCTGCGGTCTGGCGGTCTGGCGGCTCGGCGGCTCGGCGGCTCGGCGGCTCGGCGGTCCTGCGGCCCTGCGGCCCGGCGAGGTCACACGATCCGCGCGAGATCACACGGCACGAGACGACCGGAGGCCGTGATCTCGACACGATCGTGTGATCTCGGCGCGCAGCCCGGCGGGTCCCCGGCGGTCCCCGGCGGATCTCGGCGCGCAGCCCGGCGGGTCCCCGGCGGCCCCCGGCGGATCCCGGCGCGCCCCCGCCGGGCGCGCCGGTCGCTCACCCGCTAAGCTGGACCGAGCACCCAGCAACCTTTAACCCCGTCCCGTGAGGCGGAGAAGGGAGCAGCGGATGAGTACGCGCACCGTCATGCACGATGCCGACATCGCCCGCGCTTTGACGCGCATCTCGCACGAGATCCTGGAGTCCAACAGAGGACCGGAAGGACTCGTCCTCCTCGGCATCCCGACCCGCGGGGTCACGCTCGCCGAACGCATCGCCTCGCTGGTCAGCGAGTTCGGCGGCGCACAAGTCCCGGTCGGCTCGCTCGACGTCACGATGTACCGCGACGATCTGCACCGCAACCCCACGCGGGCACCGCGCAAGACCGAGATCCCCGCCGGCGGCATCGACGGCAAGGTCGTCGTGCTCGTCGACGACGTGCTGTTCTCGGGTCGTAGCATCCGCGCCGCCCTCGACGCCCTGCAGGACATCGGCCGCCCCGCCGCGGTGCGCCTGGCCACGCTGATCGACCGCGGCCACCGCGAGCTGCCGATCCGCCCGGACTTCGTGGGCAAGAACCTCCCCAGTGCGCGCGACGAGCGCGTGAACGTGCGCCTGGCCGAGACCGACGGCGCTGAGTCCGTCACGATCGAGGGGCGGTGACGATCGAGTCATGAGACACCTGCTCGACACCCAGCACCTCTCGCGCGACGAGGCCCTGACGATCCTCGACGTCGCCGAGGACATGGCCGACACCCAGCGCCGCGAGGTCAAGAAGCTCCCGACGCTCCGCGGCAAGACCGTGGTCAACCTCTTCTTCGAGGACTCCACCCGCACGCGCATCTCGTTCGAGGCCGCGGCCAAGCGCCTCAGCGCCGACGTCATCAACTTCTCCGCGAAGGGCTCCAGCGTCAGCAAGGGCGAGTCCCTGCAAGACACCGCGCAGACCCTGCAGGCGATGGGGGCGGATGCCGTGGTCATCCGCCACGGAGCCTCCGGCGCCCCGCGCACCCTCGCCACCAGCGGCTGGATCACCGCCGGGGTCGTCAACGCCGGCGACGGCACGCACGAGCACCCCACCCAGGCGCTGCTCGACGCGTTCACCATCCGCAAGCGCCTCTTCGGCGACGACAGCCGGGGCCGTGACCTCAGCGGCATCCGGGTCACGATCGTCGGCGACGTGCTGCACTCGCGCGTCGCCCGCTCGAACGTGTGGCTGCTGCACACCCTCGGCGCGCACGTGACGCTCGTCGCCCCGCCGACCCTCGTGCCGCAGGACGTCAGCGGCTGGCCCGTCGAGATCGACTACGACCTCGACCACGCGATCGCGACCGGACCCGACGCGCTCATGATGCTCCGCATCCAGCTCGAGCGCATGTCAGCGGCGTATTTCCCGACTGAACGGGAGTATTCGCGACGCTACGGGCTCGACGCACGACGCCTGGCGGCCCTGCCGACCGATAGCATTGTCATGCACCCCGGTCCGATGAACCGGGGTCTGGAGATCTCCGCCGAAGCCGCCGACTCGCCTCGTTCGACGGTGCTCGAACAGGTCACGAACGGCGTCTCCGTGCGAATGGCCGTGCTGTACCTGCTGCTGGCGGGGGAGCGGCCCGACACCGAGAAAGAGGACCTTCGATGAGCCACGCCACCCCCCAGACCCTGCTGGTCCGCGGCGCGCGCGTCGAGGGTCAGGATGCCACCGACCTCCTCGTTCGTGACGGCGTCATCGCCGAGACCGGCACCGGCCTGTCGCACGAGGGCGCCACGGTCATCGACGCCGACGGGCTCATCGCCCTGCCCGGCCTCGTCGACCTGCACGTGCACCTGCGCGAGCCCGGGTTCGAGGCATCCGAGACCGTCCTCACCGGGTCCCGCGCCGCAGCGGCCGGCGGCTTCACCACCGTCTTCGCCATGCCGAACACCTCGCCCACGGCCGACACCGCCGGCGTCGTCGAGCAGGAGCTGGCGCTCGGTGAGGCTGCGGGCTACGTGCACGTGCAGCCCATCGGCGCGGTCACGGTCGGGCAGAAGGGCGAGCGTCTCGCCGAGCTCGGCGCGATGGCCGACTCCCGCGCCCAAGTCCGCGTCTTCAGCGACGACGGCTTCTGCGTCTTCGACCCGCTCATCATGCGCCGCGCGCTCGAGTACGTGAAGGCGTTCGACGGCGTCATCGCCCAGCACGCGCAAGACCCGCGGCTCACCGAGGGCGCCCAGATGAACGAGGGCGCCGTGTCGGCCGAGCTCGGCCTCGCCGGCTGGCCGGCCGTCGCCGAAGAGTCGATCATCGCCCGCGACGTGCTGCTGGCCGAGCACGTGGGCTCGCGCCTGCACGTGTGCCACCTCAGCACCGCAGGCTCGGTCGACATCATCCGTTGGGCCAAGAAGCGCGGCGTCAACGTCACCGCCGAGGCGACCCCGCACCACCTGCTGCTGACGGACGAGCTCGTGCGCGACTACGACGCCCGGTACAAGGTCAACCCGCCGCTGCGCCGCGAGGAAGACGTGATGGCCGTGCGCGAAGGCCTCGCCGACGGCACGATCGACATCGTCGCCACCGACCACGCGCCGCACCCCGCCGAGGCGAAGGCCTGCGAGTGGTCGGCGGCGGCGAACGGCATGGTGGGTCTCGAGAGCGCCCTGCGGGTCGTGCACCACGCCATGGTCGAGACGGGCCTGCTCAACTGGGCCGACGTCGCGCGCGTGATGTCGAAGACTCCCGCTCGCATCGGCCGCCTCGACGGCCACGGCACCCCGATCGCTGCAGGACAGCCGGCGAGCTTCACGCTGTACGACCCGCGCCCCTCGCGCACGTTCGGGCTCGACGATCTGTGCGGTCGCAGCAAGAACTCGCCCTACCTCGGGCGCGAGCTGCCCGGCGAGGTGCGCTGGACCGTGCGTGCCGGCATCCCGACCGTCGCCGACGGCGCCCTCCTCGAGGTCCCCGGAGCGCTCGCGTGACCCGTGAGGGCGCCCTGCTCGTGATGGTCGGCGTGGCCATCGTGCTGCTGGGCGTGCTCGCCTGGGCCTGGCGGCGACGAACGCGGCGCGATGCGCGCTTCACCGCCCCGGTCGGGGAGCTGCCCGCGGACGCCGTCGAGATCGCCGTGTTCCCGGGCCTGTACGTCGCCACGACCCGCCACGACGAGCCGCTCGAGCGTCTCGCCATCAAGGGTCTCGGCTTCCGCTCCCGCGTCGACGTCACGGTCACCTCGGCAGGCGTCGCCCTCGACCTGCCCGGCCAGCCCCGCATCGCGCTCACGCGCGACCGCCTGGTGGATGCCGATCAGGCCACCGTCGCCATCGACCGCGTGGTCGAGGCCGGCGGTCTGACCCGCGTCAGCTGGCGCATCGACGACGACACCGTCGTCGACACCTACCTCCGACCCCAGGAGGCATCGGCCCGAGCACTCGCCGATGCCATCCATCCCCTCATCACCCCGACAGGAAGCGACGCATGACCGCCCTGATCACCACAGACCCCGCCGTCCTGGTCCTCGAAGACGGCACCCGCTACACCGGCCGCGCATACGGCCAGCGCGGTGAGACCCTCGGTGAGGTCGTTTTCGCCACCGGCATGACCGGGTACCAGGAGACGATCACCGACCCGTCCTACGCCGGCCAGATCGTGCTGCAGACCGCCCCGCACATCGGGAACACGGGCGTGAACGACGAAGACCCCGAGTCCCGCCGCATCTGGGTCGCCGGCTACGTCGTGCGCGACCCCTCGCGCATGGTGTCGAACTGGCGCGCCAACCGCTCGCTCGACGACGCGCTCGTCGAGGACGGCATCGTCGGCATCTCCGGCATCGACACCCGCGCCGTGACCCGCCGCATCCGCTCCTCCGGGAGCATGCGCGGCGGCGTCTTCTCCGGCGAGTTCGCCGACCTGGATGCCGACGAGCAGCTGCGCCGCGTGCGCGAGGCCCCGGGCATGGCGGGCCGCAACCTCTCCGCCGAGGTCTCGGTCACCGAGGTCGAGGTCGCCCCCGCCACCGCCGAGCGCATCGGCAACCTCGCGGTACTCGACCTCGGCGTCAAGCAGTCCACGATCGACAACCTCGCTGCGCGCGGCTTCGACGTGTACGTCTTCCCGCAGTCGGCCACGATCGAGGAGATCCGCGCCATCGAGCCCGTCGCGGCGTTCTACTCGAACGGCCCCGGCGACCCGGCGGCATCCGACCAGCACGTCGAGCTGCTGCGCGCCGTGCTCGGTGACGGCCTGCCGTTCTTCGGCATCTGCTTCGGCAACCAGCTGCTGGGTCGCGCCCTCGGCTTCGGCACGTACAAGCTGCCGTTCGGCCACCGCGGCATCAACCAGCCCGTGCTCGACAAGACCACCGGTCGTGTCGAGATCACCTCGCAGAACCACGGCTTCGCCGTCGATGCGCCGCTCGACCAGGTGATCGACAGCCCGCACGGCTTCGGGCGCGTCGAGGTCAGCCACATCGGCCTCAACGACAACGTCGTGGAGGGCCTGCGCGCCCTCGACATCCCCGCGTTCAGCGTGCAGTACCACCCCGAGGCCGCTGCCGGACCCCACGACGCCAACTACCTGTTCGACCGCTTCCGCGACATGGTGCTCGCGACCCTTCGACAGGCTCAGGGACCGGCCGCCGCGGCTCAGGCCCCGAACGACGCTCAGGACTCGACCCAGGAAGACACCAATGCCTAAGCGCGACGACATCCACTCCGTCCTCGTCATCGGCTCCGGCCCGATCGTCATCGGTCAGGCCTGCGAGTTCGACTACTCCGGCACCCAGGCGTGCCGCGTCCTGCGCGAAGAGGGGGTGCGCGTCATCCTCGTCAACTCCAACCCGGCGACGATCATGACCGACCCCGACTTCGCCGACGCGACCTACATCGAGCCCATCACCCCCGAGGTGATCGAGTCGATCATCGCGAAGGAGAAGCCGGATGCCATCCTCCCCACCCTCGGTGGGCAGACGGCCCTGAACGCGGCGATCCAGCTGCACAAGCTCGGCATCCTCGAGAAGTACGACGTCGAGCTCATCGGCGCCGACTTCGAGGCGATCAACCGCGGTGAGGACCGCCAGATCTTCAAGCAGCTCGTGCTCGACGCGGGCGCCGACGTCGCGGACTCCGTCATCTGCCACACGATGGACGAGCTGCTCGCCGGTGCCGAGAAGCTCGGCTACCCGCTGGTCGTTCGCCCCTCGTTCACGATGGGGGGCCTCGGCTCGGGCTTCGCGTACGACGAGGCCGACCTGCGCCGCATCGGCGGCGCGGGCCTGCACGACTCGCCCACCACCGAGGTGCTGCTCGAGGAGTCGATCCTCGGGTGGAAGGAGTACGAGCTCGAGCTCATGCGCGACACCCACGACAACACCGTGGTGGTCTGCTCGATCGAGAACGTCGACCCCGTCGGCGTGCACACCGGCGACTCGATCACCGTCGCCCCGGCGCTGACGCTCACCGACCGCGAGTACCAGAAGATGCGTAACATCGGCATCGACATCATCCGCGCCGTCGGCGTCGACACCGGTGGCTGCAACATCCAGTTCGCCGTCGACCCGAGGACCGGGCGCATCATCGTCATCGAGATGAACCCGCGCGTCTCGCGCTCGTCGGCGCTGGCGTCGAAGGCGACGGGCTTCCCGATCGCCAAGATCGCCGCGAAGCTCGCGATCGGCTACCGCCTCGATGAGATCCCGAACGACATCACCAAGGTGACCCCGGCGAGCTTCGAGCCCACGCTCGACTACGTCGTGGTCAAGGTGCCGCGCTTCAACTTCGAGAAGTTCCCCGCCGCCGACACCACGCTCACCACCACCATGAAGTCGGTGGGCGAGGCGATGGCGATCGGCCGCAACTACACCACGGCCCTCCAGAAGGCGCTGCGCTCGCTCGAGAAGCGCGGCTCCAGCTTCCACTGGGGCGACCCTTCGACGGGCTCAGGGACCACTCCGAGCGTCGAGGAGCTGCTCGAGATCGCGAAGACCCCGACCGACGGCCGCATCATCGTGCTGCAGCAGGCGCTGCGCCTGGGCGCCACGCCCGAGCAGGCGTTCGATGCGACGGCGATCGACCCGTGGTTCATCGACCAGATCGTGCTGATCAACGAGGTCGCCGAGTTCATCGCGCAGGCCGCGGACCTGGATGAGGCCACTCTCCGCCTCGCCAAGGAGCACGGCTTCAGCGACGCCCAGATCGCTCAGCTCCGGGGCATCGGCGAGTCCGACGTGCGCGAGAGCCGCTACGCGCTCGATGTGCGCCCGGTCTACAAGACCGTCGACACCTGCGCGGGGGAGTTCCCGGCTCTGACGCCGTACCACTACTCCTCGTACGACGCCGAGACCGAGGTCACCCCCTCCGACCGCACGAAGGTCGTCATCATCGGCTCGGGCCCCAACCGCATCGGCCAGGGCGTCGAGTTCGACTACTCGTGCGTGCACGCCTCCTTCGCGCTGTCGGATGCCGGCTACGAAACGGTCATGGTCAACTGCAACCCCGAGACCGTGTCGACCGACTACGACACCTCCGACCGCCTGTACTTCGAGCCGCTGACGCTCGAGGACGTGCTCGAGGTGCTGCACGCCGAGAGCCAGTCCGGCACCATCCTCGGCGTCGTCTGCCAGCTCGGCGGTCAGACGCCGCTGGGCCTGGCCAAGGGCATCGAGGCCGCGGGCTACACGATCCTCGGCACCAGCCCCGAGGCGATCGACCTCGCCGAGGAGCGCGAGCTGTTCTCGCGCCTGCTCGACGACGCCGGCCTCGTCGCGCCCCGCAACGGCACCGCGATCGACGTCGAGGGCGCCGTGCAGGTGGCCGAGGAGATCGGCTACCCGGTGCTCGTGCGCCCGAGCTTCGTGCTCGGCGGCCGCGGTATGGAGATCGTCTACTCGACCGAGGCGCTGCGCGACTACTTCGTGCGCGTCGCCGACCAGGCCATCATCGGCCCCGGGCTCCCGCTGCTCGTCGACCGCTTCCTCGACGACGCCGTGGAGCTCGACGTCGACGCACTGTTCGACGGCACCGACCTGTACATCGGCGGCGTCATGGAACACCTCGAGGAAGCCGGAATCCACTCCGGCGACTCCTCGTGCACGCTGCCGCCCGTCTCGCTCGGCCGCACCGAGGTCGACCGCGTCCGCGCGGCGACCCTCGCCATCGCGAAGGGCGTCGGCGTCCGGGGCCTGCTGAACGTGCAGTTCGCGATCTCGGCCGGCGTGCTCTACGTCATCGAGGCGAACCCCCGCGCGAGCCGCACCGTGCCGTTCGTGTCCAAGGCGCTCGGCATCCCGCTCGCCAAGGCCGCTAGCCGCATCATGGCCGGCAGCACCATCGCCGAGCTCATTGCCGAGGGCCTGCTGCCCGAGAGCGACGGCTCGCGCGTGCCGCTCGACGCCCCCGTCGCCGTGAAGGAGGCCGTGCTGCCGTTCAAGCGGTTCCGCACGGCCGACGGTCGCACCGTCGACAGCGTGCTCGGCCCCGAGATGCGTTCCACCGGCGAGGTCATGGGCATCGACCGCGACTTCCCGACCGCGTTCGCGAAGTCGCAGGAAGCTGCGTACGGCGGGATGCCGACCTCGGGCACCGTGTTCATCTCGGTCGCCGATTCCGACAAGCGCGCCGTCATCCTGCCCGCTCACCGCCTTCAGGAGCTCGGCTTCGAGCTCATGGCGACCGAGGGCACGGCCGAGATCCTCGCGCGTAACGGCATCCGGGTCCAGGTTGTGGAGAAGTACTCCGAGACGCAGGGCTCCGGCCAGCAGAACGTGGTCGACCTCATCAACGCGGGACAGATCGACATGATCGTCAACACCCCCTCGGGCGGCACCGCCCGCGCCGACGGCTACGAGATCCGCGCCGCGGCGGTGGCCGGCGACAAGGCGTTGTTCACCACGATGGCCGTCCTCGGTGCCGCAGTGAGCGCTCTGGGCGCGATGAAGGACGGCTTCGACGTCCGCAGCCTGCAGGAATACGCCATCGACCGCGCGGGCCGTTTGTGAGCGAGACGTTCGGTCAGCGACTCAGCGCCGCCCTCTCCACCCACGGCGCCCTGTGCGTCGGCATCGACCCCCACGCCGCACTCCTGTCGGCGTGGGGGCTGGATGCCACGGCCGACGGCGCGCGCGAGTTCGGTCTCCGCGTGGTCGAGGCGGCCGAGGGCCGCGTCGGGGTCGTGAAGCCGCAGGTGGCGTTCTACGAGCGGTACGGCTCCCGCGGCTTCGCTGCTCTGGAGGACGTGATGGCGGCCGCACGCGCCGCGGGGCTGCTGGTGATCGCCGATGCCAAGCGCGGTGACATCGGCACGACCATGGAGGGCTACGCCCACGCCTGGCTCGCAGCTGGCTCGCCCCTGGAGGCGGATGCCGTGACGCTGTCGCCCTACATGGGCGCCGACTCGCTGCGCGAGACGCTTTCCCTTGCCGTGCGCCACGGCAAGGGCGCGTTCGTGCTGACCGCGACGAGCAATCCCGAGGCCCGCGCCGTGCAGAGCGCGATCGTCGACGACGCCCTCGCCGTCGGTGACCACGAGCACGTCGCCGCGCGCGTCGCGCACGACGTCAACGAGGCCAACATCGGAGCTCCCGGCGCCCTCGGGTCGATCGGTGTCGTCGTGGGCGCCACGGTCGACCGGGCCGCCTTCGGTCTCGGCGACGTGGCGCTGGCGGGCATGCCGATCCTCGCCCCCGGCTTCGGCGCGCAGGGCGCGGAGCCCCGCGATCTGCGCCGTCTGTTCGGCTACGTCTCCTCGGCGGTCGTGGCGAACGAGAGCCGCAGTGTCCTCGCGGTCGGACCCGACCGCCTTGCCGCCCGCATCGATGAGCGCGCCGCGCTGTACCGGGAGCCGACGAATGGTTGAGACCCGACGACCGCCTGAGGTCGACCGTGCCGCGGCGTCGCGCCGCGCCGTCGCCGCGCGCCGCGAACGCGCGGCACTCAAGCGCGACGTCTCGACCCGCGTGATCACGCCGCAGGAGCTGCTGCGCCGCGGCCTCGCGGACCCGCTGTCCGCCGCCGGGGCGATGCGCGTCACCGAGTTCCTCACCGCGATCCCCGCGATCGGGGAGAGCAAGCGCGACCGCATCCTCACCGCGCTCGGTATCTCGCCGGTCAAGCGCCTGGGGGGCCTCGGGTCCCGTCAGCGCGACGCGCTGCGCAACTACCTCGACAGCCGCTGGCCCGAGCCGGGTCCGCGCGCCGGTCGCAGCCGGTTGATCGTGCTCGCCGGTCCGACGGCGGTCGGCAAGGGAACGGTCGCGGCCTACATCAAGGAGCACCATCCCGAGATCCACCTCTCGGTGTCGGCCACGACGCGCAGCCCCCGCCCCGGCGAGAACGAGGGCGAGCACTACTACTTCGTCGACGACGCCGAGTTCGACCGTCTGGTCGACACGGGAGCGCTGCTGGAGTGGGCGACCGTCCACAACCGGCACCGCTACGGCACGCCCCGCGCGCCCATCGAGCGTGTGCTGGCGTCCGGCGGGACCGCGCTGCTGGAGATCGACCTGCAGGGGGCGCGTCAGGTGCGTGCCGCCGAGCCGTCGGCGACGCTGGTGTTCCTCCTGCCGCCGAGCTGGGACGAACTGGTGCAGCGGCTGGTCGGGCGGGGGACCGAGGATGCCGAGGAGCGGGCGCGGCGCTTGCGCACGGCACGCACCGAGCTCGCGGCCCAGAACGAGTTCGACTACCGCGTCGTGAACGACGACGTCGCCCGCGCGGCGGCCGAGGTCGTGGCGCTCGCGGCGGCGCGGCGCTGACGCGGAGCTGCTCCCCGTTTGGCGCGCGATTGCTCGTATGGGGCGGGAATGCCGCGCCCCGAACGAAATAATCCGCCCCAAACGCCGGCAGGCGGTCCGCCTTCGCGCGGGGCAAGCGCTCGTCGGTTAGAATGACAGGATGCTTCGGCGCCTCGCGCGTCGCATCCACCCATCCCGCCGAACCAGGAGGTTCCCCATGGCCGGACGCAACCAGGGCATCATCGACCCGCCCATCGACGCGCTGCTCGACAAGGTCGACTCGAAGTACCAGCTCGTGATCTACGCATCCAAGCGTGCACGCCAGATCAACGACTACTACTCCGACCTGCACGAGGGAAACCTCTTCGACAACGTGGGCCCGCTCGTCGACTCCACCGTCGAGGACAAGCCACTCACCATCGCGCTGCACGAGATCCACGAAGACAAGCTGCGCCTGCGCGCCGCCGAGTAATCCCTGCACATTCCTGCACAGGTCTGATCTGTTCACAGATGTGACGATGCCCCGGACAGCCAGCCGCTGTCCGGGGCATACTTGTGCTCGTCCCCGACCCGCCAGCACCCCGGAGCCGTTTTGAGCGACCTGCGCCTGTTCACGTCCGAGTCCGTCACCGAAGGACACCCCGACAAGATCTGCGACCAGATCTCCGACAGCATCCTCGATGCGATCATCCGGGAAGACCCGACGGGTCGCGTCGCGGTCGAGACCCTCGTGACGACCGGCCTCGTGCACGTGGCCGGTGAGGTATCGACGAGCGCCTACGTCGAGATCCCGGCGATCGTGCGTGACGTCGTGAACCGCATCGGCTACACCTCCAGCGAGACCGGCTTCGACGGAGAGTCGTGCGGGGTGAGCGTGTCGATCGGCGCGCAGTCGTCCGACATCGCCGCCGGCGTGAACAAGGCGTTCGAGCAGCGCGAGCGCGGCTCCGTCGACCCCCGCGACCTCCAGGGCGCCGGTGACCAGGGCATCATGTTCGGTTTCGCCACCAACGAGACGCCGCAGCTCATGCCGATGGCGGCCTGGACGGCGCACCGCATCGCCGAGCGCCTGGCATCCGTGCGCAAGAGCGGCGCGCTGGCGTTCCTTCGCCCCGACGGCAAGACCCAGGTGACGCTCGGCTACGACGGACACGTCCCGCGCTCCGTCGACTCGGTCGTGCTGTCGACGCAGCACCACCCCGACATCTCGCAAGAAGACCTGCGGGCGCAGGTGCAGGCCGAGGTCATCGACCCGGTCCTGGCCGAGACGGGTCTCGAGCTGCCCGATGTGAAGTACTACATCAACCCGGCCGGCCCCTTCGTCATCGGCGGCCCCAAGGGCGACGCCGGCCTCACCGGCCGCAAGATCATCATCGACACCTACGGCGGGGCATCGCGACACGGCGGCGGCGCCTTCAGCGGTAAGGACCCGTCCAAGGTGGACCGTTCCGCGGCCTACGCCATGCGCTGGGTGGCCAAGAACGCCGTGGCCGCGGGTCTCGCAGACCGCCTCGAGGTGCAGGTCGCCTACGCGATCGGCAAGGCCAACCCCGTCGGTCTCTACGTGGAGTCCTTCGGCACCGCGCACGTGGCCGACGACGTGATCGTCCGCGCCATCCGCGACGTCTTTGATCTTCGTCCGGCGGCCATCGTCGAGCAGCTCGACCTGCTGCGCCCCATCTATGCCCAGACGGCCGCCTACGGCCACTTCGGCCGTGAGCTGCCCGACTTCACCTGGGAGCGCACCGACCGCGTCGACGAGCTGCGCGCCGCCGCCGGGCTCTGAGCGTGCGGGAGGGCGCCGTGGGGTGCGGCTCGGGCCGCGCCCCCGCGTCGGCACGCCCGGGCCGCCGCGCGGAGGCCGCGATGCGGGCGATCGCCGCCGCAGCGACCACCGGCGCAGCGACCACGGGCGCGGCGACGGTCCGCGCGGCAATCGCCCGCTCGGCAACCGCCCGCTCGGCGACCGCGCGAGACGGACGACGGGCGACGGAGCGCTCGTGAGCGAGCGTCGCGTCGCGCGCGTTCAGCTCGAGTCGCCCGTCCCGCAGCTGGACCGCCTCTTCGACTACGCCGTCCCGCACCCGCTCGTCGCCGACATCGCCCCCGGCGTGCGCGTCAAGGTGCCGCTGCGCTCGGCCGGTCGCATGATGGATGCCTTCGTCGTCGATGTCGTGGCCGACGACGGCACCGAGCGGCCGCTGTCGTCGGTGGAGGCCGTGGTGTCGCCGATGCCCGTGCTGCCGAAGAAGCTGTACACCCTCGCCCGTCGCGTGGCCGATCGGGCCGCGGGCTCGGTCAGCGACGTACTGCGCCTGGCCGTGCCCAAGCGCATGGTGCGTGCGGAGAAGGCCTGGGCGGCGGCTCCGGCCCCCGAGACACCCGAGGTGGTTCCCGCTGCGGCGCAGCGCGCGGCCGAGATCCTCGCTCCCTATCCCGGACTCGCCGATGCGCTCGACCGCGGCGAGCGCATCGCCCTCGACGCGCCGCCGCACCCGCACGCCGAGCTGCCGCGCGGAGCCTGGGCCGATCTGCTCGCCGCGGCCGCCGTGCACACGCTGGCGCGGGGTCACAGCGCCGTCCTCGTGGTCCCCGACTACCGCGATCAGGCACAGGTGCTGGCCGCACTGGGGGAGTTGGTGACCCCGGATGCCATCGTGCGCGACGACGCGGATCAGTCCGGTCCCGCACGCTACGCGCAGTACCTGCGTACGCTCGCGCCGGTTCCGTGCATCGTCGTGGGCCGTCGCTCGGGCGTGTACGCACCCGCCCACGACACGGGGCTCGTCGCGATCTGGGACGACGGGGACTCGCTGCTGGCCGAGCCGCTCGCCCCCGGTGTCCACGCGCGCGACGCCGCGCTGGTCCGTCAGGAACTCGAGGGCTCCGCACTCGTCTTCGCCGGGCACACCCGGACGACCGACGTGCAGCGCATGGTCGATCTGGGGTACGTCCGCGATATCCCGCAGGCTCGTCGCCCGAGCCCCCGAGTCGTGCTGAGTGCGACGCGCGAGGGCGAACAACGGCAGTCCCGCGTGCCGTCGTCGGCCTTCGCGGCGGCGCGCGAGGCGCTGCAACAGGGGCCCGTGCTGGTGCAGGTCGCGCGGCCGGGATACGCGCCGTCGCTCGTCTGCGCGGACTGCCGGCGCCCCGCCCGCTGCGCCCACTGCGCGGGACCGCTGCGCGCGGCGCGACCCGGCGCCACCCCGGTGTGCGCCTGGTGCGGCCGCAGCGCACACGCGTGGACGTGCGGGCATTGCGGGTCGGCGAAGCTGCGCATGGCGTCGTCCGGGAGCGAGCGCACCGCGGACGAGTTGGGCCGCGCGTTCCCGAACACGCGGGTGATCGTCGCCGACGGCGCGCACCCGGTAGCCGAGGTGGACGCCCGTCCGGCCCTCGTCATCGCCACTCGCGGCGCCGAGCCGATCGCGCGCGGTGGATACCGTGCGGTGATCCTGCTCGACGGTGACCGGATGCTGCAGAACGAGGCCCTGCGCATCGGCGAGAGCTGCCTGCGCTGGTGGTCGAACGCCGCCGCCCTCGCCGCCCCCGGTGCCCCCGTGCACCTGGTGGGCGTGGCCGGCCCGGTGGCGCGGGCCCTGGCCACCTGGACGCAGCCGGCGTACGCGCGCGCCGAGCTCGCCGACCGCATTCCGCTGCGGATGCCGCCCGCCGTGCGGGTCGCCAGCGTCGACGGACACGCCCGGAACGTCGACGTCCTCCTCGCCGCGCTCCGCGAGGCGGTGCCCGAGCTGGACGCGCTCGCGATCCTCGGCCCCGTGGACACGTCCGACGGCCCCGAGGTGGCGACGTCCCGCGCGCTCGTGCGGTTCGACTACGCGCACGGACGCGCGGTGGCCGAGGCGCTGCGGGCCGGGGTCATCGCCGATGCCCTGCGGGCTCGCAGGTCACGCAAAGATCGCGGACCGAAGCCGCGCAGTACGCTCAGAGTTCGCCTCGACATCCCCGAGCCCGACCTCTGAGCGCGTCACGCACCCGTCCGCCCGCTCCGTCCCGTATGAGGAGAACCATGCGCCTCGTCTTCGCCGGCACCCCCGCCGTCGCCGTCCCGTCGCTGCGAGCCCTGGCATCCGGCCCGCACGAGATCGCCGCCGTCATCACGCGTGACGACGCGCCGCTCGGTCGCAAGCGGGTACTGACGCCGTCACCGGTCGCGCAGGCAGCGAGCGACCTCGGGCTGCCGGTGATCAAGGCCGACCGGCTCGACGCCGACGTCACGGCTCGCATCGCCGAGCTGGCACCGGATCTCGGCGTCATCGTCGCCTACGGCGGCCTTGTGCGCGAGCCGCTGCTGTCCTCGCCGGCGCACGGCTGGATCAACCTGCACTTCTCGCTCCTGCCGCGCTGGCGCGGCGCAGCCCCCGTGCAGCGCGCGCTCATCGCGGGCGATGAGGTCACCGGGGCGAGCGTGTTCCAGCTCGTGGCCGCCCTCGACGCCGGCGACGTCTTCGCCGAGGAACGCTACGCCGTCCCGGCCGGAGCCACCTCGGCGGAGGTGCTCGACGACCTCGCCGGCATCGGCGCGCCGCTCCTGGCTCGCGTGGTCGACGGCATCGCCGATGGGACCGCCCACGCGACGCCGCAGCAGGGGGAGCCGACCCTCGCGCCGAAGCTCACGCTCACCGACGGCGCCCTGGACTTCACCCAGGATGCCGAGAGCCTCCTGCACCGCATCGCCGGGGTCACTCCCGAACCCGGCGCGCACACCACCCTCGACGGCGCACGGTTCAAGGTGCTGCGCGCAGCCCCCGCCGACGCACCGCCGCTTCCGCCGGGGAGGGTCGCGGCATCCGGCAAGCAGGTGCTGGTGGGGACCGCCACCTCACCGCTGCGCCTGGAGACCGTCCAGCCCGCGGGCAAGGGCGCGATGACCGCGGGGGACTGGCTCCGCGGCCTGCGCACGAGCGACCCGGTGCTCGGCGCATGAGCGTGCAGGGAGCACGCGCCGTGGCGTACGAGGTCCTCCGCGCCGTCTCCGGCGACGAGGCGTACGCGAACCTCCTGCTGCCGCACGCGATCGCCCGGGCGGGACTGGATGCCAAAGACGCCGGCCTCGCAACGGAGCTGACCTACGGCACCCTGCGCCGCCGCGGCACCTACGACGCGATCATCGCCGCCGCCGCCGACCGCACCGTCGACCGGATCGACCCCGCGGTCCTGGACGCCCTGCGCCTCGGCGTGCACCAGCTGCTGTCGACCCGGGTCGCCTCCCACGCCGCCGTGAACGAGTCCGTCGAGCTCGCCCGTCGCCACGGCGGCGGCAGGGGCGCTGCGGGTTTCGCGAACGCCGTGCTCCGCCGCGTCTCTCGCGACACCCCTGGTCAGTGGATGGACCGGATCGCCCAGGCCGCACGCAGCGACGACGAACGCATCGGCGTCACGACCTCGCATCCGGTGTGGATCGTGCGGGCGCTGCGCCGCGCCCTCACCGCCGAGGGGCGCGCCGACGAGCTCGACGACCTCCTCGAGGCCGACAACGTCGCCCCCCGCGTCGCGATGATCGCGCTGCCGGAGCTGGCCCCGGTGCCCGACGACGCGACGCCCGCCCGCTATTCGCCGTACGCGTTCACCACGCGCGGGGGAGACCCCGAGGGGCTCATCCGCGCCTCCGGCGGTCGCGTGCGCGTGCAGGACGAGGGTTCGCAGCTCGCCGCCCTCGCCCTGAGCCGCGCTCTTCCCGTGCGCGAGGGTGAACGCTGGCTGGACCTGTGCGCCGGCCCGGGCGGCAAGACCGCGCTGCTGGCCGCCGAGGCGCTCGCACACGGGGCGACGCTCGACGCCAACGAGATCTCGCCGGCCCGCGCGGGACTCGTGCGCCAGGCCGTGGCATCCGTCCCGCTCGACGTCGCCGTGAGCGAGGAGGACGGGCGTGAGCGCGCGACCCGGATGCCGGGGGCGTACGACCGCATTCTCGTGGACGCCCCGTGTACGGGGATCGGGGCGTTGCGGCGGCGCCCGGAGGCCCGCTGGCGCAAGGTCCCGGCCGACGTGCCCGACCTCACGGCCCTGCAGCAGGAGCTCGTGCTCGCGGCGTTCGAGGCGCTGGCGCCCGGCGGCGTCCTGGCCTACGTCACGTGCTCGCCGCACCTGGCCGAGACTTCGGGCGTCCTCGCGGAGGTCACGCGCGAGCTCGGCGACGCCGCGGAAGAGCTCGACGCCCGCGCGGTGGTGCGGGCGGTGTCCACGAGCGAGATCGACCTGCCCGACCAGGCCGACGGCTCGCTGCGCGCTCAGCTGTGGCCCCACCGCCACGGCACCGACGCCATGTCGATCGCCCTGCTCCGCAAGCGCTGACCCGCTCCCGCCGCACCCGCTGACGCGCGTGAGTCGTCAAGATCTGTCGCTCCGGCGGTGCCCGCGGCGACAGATCCTGGCGACACACGCGCCCATAATGGGTGGGTGCCCCGCATCAATCCGAGCATCCTCGCCGCCGACTTCGTCAACATGGAGGCCGAGCTCGCGCGCATCGCGGGGGCGGACTTCGTCCACGTCGACGTGATGGACAACCACTTCGTCCCGAACCTCACGTTCGGCCCTCAGATGGTGGGCCGCATCCAGGAGACGAGCCCCGTGCCGCTGGACGTGCACCTCATGATCGAGGACCCCGACCGTTGGGCTCCCGGCTACGCGGAGCTGGGTGCAGCCTCCGTCACCTTCCACCTCGAGGCGGCGGCATCCCCAATCGCCCTCGCCCGTCAGCTGCGTGCCATCGGCGCGCGCGCCGGGGTGGCGGTCAAGCCCGGAACGCCGGTGGAGAACCTCTTCGAATCGCTGAACGAGTTCGACCAGATCCTCGTCATGACCGTCGAGCCCGGATTCGGCGGGCAGTCGTTCATGCCCGAGACGATGCCGAAGCTCCGCGCCCTCGCCGACGAGGCGAAGCGGCGCGGGTCGAGCGTCTGGCTGCAGGTGGACGGCGGCATCGGCGAGTCGACGATCGCCCAGGCCGCCGAGGCCGGCGCCGACACCTTCGTCGCCGGGTCCGCGGTGTTCGGCGCCGACGACCCCGACCGCGCGATCCAGTCGCTGCGCGCCTCCGCCGCCCGCCACCACCACTGACCCCGCACTCCCGCCCCCGCCGGGGCCCCGCACCCGCACCCCCACCAGCCCGCCCACGCCCCCACCCACCCCGCGGACAGCCCCACCCCCGCCGACCCGATACCCTGGAGTCGTGAAGACCTTCGACGACCTGTTCGCGGAACTCAGCGCCAAGGCCGTCGAGCGACCCGCCGGCTCCGGCACCGTGGCCCAGCTCGATGCGGGCGTGCACGCGATCGGCAAGAAGATCGTCGAAGAGGCCGCCGAGGTGTGGATGGCCGCCGAGTACGAGTCCGACGCCGCCGCGGCGGAGGAGATCTCGCAGCTGCTGTACCACCTGCAGACGCTCATGCTCGCGAAGGGCCTGACGCTCGAAGACGTCTACCGACATCTCTAAGCCCGCGCCCCGCCCTTCTCCCTCCAACACGAAAGCCCCCGACATGCTGCGCATCGCCGTGCCGAACAAGGGGTCGCTCGCCGAGACCGCCGCCGAGATGCTCTCGGAGGCCGGTTACACCGGACGTCGCGACTCGAAAGACCTGTACACCGTCGACCCCGTCAACGAGGTCGAGTTCTTCTACCTCCGTCCCCGTGACATCGCGACCTACGTCGGCTCCGGTGCCCTCGACGTCGGCATCACCGGCCGCGACCTGCTGTTGGATGCCCGCATGCCCGGCGCCCGCGAGGTCGAGTCGCTCGGCTTCGCCGGCTCCACGTTCCGCTTCGCCGGTCGCCCCGGCCGCTTCACCGACGTCGAAGACCTGCAGGGCCTGCGCGTCGCCACCGCCTACCCGGGCCTCGTCGACGCCTTCCTCGACGAGCGCGGCGTCGCCGTCGACATCGTGCCGCTGGACGGCGCGGTCGAGTCGGCCGTGCAGCTCGGAGTGGCGGATGCCGTCGCCGACGTCGTCTCCACCGGCACGACGCTGCGCCAGGCGGGGCTCGAGATCTTCGGGCCCGTGCTGCTGGAGAGCGACGCCGTGCTCATCGCCGGCCCGAACGACGTCGAGGGAACCGAGACACTGCTCCGGCGGCTTCGGGGCGTGCTCGCCGCGCGCAAGTACGTCCTCATCGACTACGACCTGCCGACGGCCCTCATCGACCAGGCCATCGCCGTCGCCCCCGGGCTGGAGTCGCCGACGATCTCGCCGCTGCGCGACCAGGAATGGGTCGCCGTGCGCGTCATGAGCCCGCGACGCGACGTGAACCGCGTCATGGACGAGCTGTACGCCATCGGCGCGCGCGCGATCCTCGTCACCGAGATCCTCGCCGCGAGGCTCTGATGACTCTCGCGCGTCGCGTCATCCCGTGCCTCGATGTCGCGGGCGGCCGCGTCGTGAAGGGCGTGAACTTCCTCGACCTGCGCGACATGGGAGACCCCGTCGAGCTGGCGAAGCTGTACTTCGAGCAGGGCGCCGACGAGGTCACCTTCCTCGACGTCACCGCGACCGTCGACGAGCGCTCGACCACGTACGACGTGGTGCGCCGCACCGCGGAGCAGGTCTTCATCCCGCTCACTGTCGGCGGGGGAGTGCGCTCCGCCGAGGACGTCGCGCGCCTGCTCGCCGTCGGCGCCGACAAGATCGGCGTGAACTCCGCCGCGATCGCGCGTCCGGACCTGATCGATGAGATCGCCGATCGCTTCGGTGCGCAGGTCGTCGTCCTCTCCCTCGACGTCAAGCGCGCGGCATCCACGCCGTCCGGCTTCGTCGTGACGACGCACGGCGGCCGCACCGAGACCACCCTCGACGCGCTCGAGTGGGCGCGCGAGGCCGTCGAACGCGGCGCGGGCGAGCTGCTGGTCAACTCGATCGACGCCGACGGCACGAAGCAGGGCTTCGACCTCGAGCTCGTCCGCCTCATGCGCCAGGTCGCCGCGGTCCCGGTCATCGCCTCCGGCGGTGCGGGCGCCCTGGAGCACTTCGCCCCGGCGATCCAGGCCGGCGCCGACGCCGTGCTCGCGGCATCCGTCTTCCACTCCGCCCAGCTCACCGTCGGACAGGTCAAGGACGCCATGGCGGCCGAGGGGATCGAGGTGCGCCGATGAGCGTCGACAACGTCACGTACAACGCCGACGGCCTGGTGCCGGCGGTCATCCAGCAGTTCGACTCGCGCGAGGTGCTGATGATGGGGTGGATGGATGCCGAGGCCCTGAACCGCACGCTCACCACCGGCCGCGTGACGTTCTGGTCGCGCTCGCGTCAGGAGTACTGGCGCAAGGGCGACACCTCGGGCCACATCCAGCTCGTGAAGGGCGCGCGCTTGGACTGCGACGGCGACACGCTGCTGATCGAGGTCGACCAGATCGGCGCGGCCTGTCACACCGGCGACCACACGTGTTTCGACGCCGACGATTTGCAGCCGGTCGTGGGGGAGCGCTGATGCGGCGTCCCCGTTCGCTCGCCGTGATCGCGATGCTGCTCGCCGGGGCGATCGGGGTCATCGCGTCGACGCAGACGTGGATCGACGTCACCCTCGCCGACGGCGCGCAGCAGACCCTCGCCGTGCCCGGCTCGGACGCCCTGCCGGTGCTGACGCCCCTGAGCCTCGCGGCGCTCGCCCTGGGCGCCGCGCTGTCGATCGCCGGGCCCGTCGTGCGCTACGTGTTCGGAACGCTCGGACTCGCGATCGCCGTGCTGACGGGCATCGGCGCCGCGCAGATCGTCTTCGGCACGCCCGTGTCGGCGACCGCGGCCACCGTGGCCGACGCGACGGGGATCTCGGGAGTGGATGCCGTCGGCGACCTCGTGTCCGGACTGTCGCTGACCCCGTGGCCCGCCATCACGCTCCTGGCCCAGCTGCTCCTCGCCGCCGCGGCCGTGTTCACCCTCGCGACCGCGCGCCGCTGGAGCTCGGGCGCCGGGCGAAAGTACCGCACCGCCGCCGAGGGCGCCGAGCAGGGGAACGCCTCCCGCCCCCACGACGCGATCGACTCGTGGGACGACCTCTCGCGCGGCGACGACCCCACGGCCTGACGCGACGACGATCCCTCCGCGACACCCCGACGTCGAGGCATCCGGACAGGCCCCGGCTCTCCGCTTCGGTAGACTGACACCACGCTTTCCCCTGCGCCCGCGCGCGACTGTAAGGAGCCCCATGAGCAACCCCATCGGTGATCCCGGCCACGGACACTCGCCCGCCGCCTGGACGGCCGTGATCATCATGCTGCTCGCGTTCACGCTCGGAACGCTGTTCTTCTGGCTCGACATGCCGGTGCTCGTGTGGGCGTCGGTGGGTCTGCTCGTCGTCGGGGCGATCGTGGGCTGGGCCATGAGCAAGGCCGGTTACGGCGCGAACGGCGACAAGTACCAGCCGAAGGCGCACTGACCGTGCTGGCCGAACTCACGGCCGGAGCGGTGGAGGATGCCGAGAAGCGCGCGGAGGCTCGCCCGCTCGCGGCCGTCGAACGCGATGCCCTCGCGCAGACGCCCGCTCTCGATACCCTGGCGATGCTCGCGCCCGCCGACCGGGCCAAGATCATCGCCGAGGTCAAGCGCGCGAGCCCCTCGCGCGGTGACCTCGCCGCGATTCCCGATCCCGCTCGTCAGGCGCGCCTGTACGAAGAGGGTGGTGCATCCGCGATCTCGGTGCTGACCGAGGGCCGCAAGTTCAAGGGCAGCCTCGCCGACCTGGAGGCGGTCCGCGCCGCCGTCGGCGTCCCCGTGCTGCGCAAGGACTTCATCGCCACGCCCTACCAGGTGCTCGAAGCGCGCGCGTCGGGCGCCGATCTCGTGCTGCTCATCGTCGCCGCCCTCGACCAGAAGACGCTGACCGAGCTCTACGGCCTCGTCACCGACCTGGGCATGACCGCCCTCGTCGAGACGCACTCCGCCGACGAGCTCGAGCGCGCCTCGCAGCTGGGCGCGAAGCTCATCGGCGTCAACGCCCGCAACCTGTCCACCTTCGAGCTGGATCGCGACCTGTTCGGCTCCCTCGCCGACCGCTTCCCGGCCGATGCGATCAAGATCGCCGAGTCCGCCGTGCTCGCCCCCGCGGACGTCGCGCACTACCGCGCCGCCGGCGCCGACGTCGTCCTCGTCGGCGAGGCCCTCGTGACCGGCGACCCCGTCGCCACGCTCCGCGCGTTCCTCCAGGAGACGTCATGACCACCGCTCCCACGCAGAGCCTGCGTGCCCAGAAGGGCCCGTTCTTCGGCGACTTCGGCGGCCGCTTCATGCCCGAGTCGCTCATCGCCGCGATCGACGAGCTCACCGCGGTGTATGAGTCGGCGATGGCCGACCCCGCGTTCCACGCGGAGCTCGCGGCCCTCCTGCACGACTACGCCGGCCGACCCTCCGCCCTCACCGAAGTGCCCCGCTTCGCCGCGCACGCGGGAGGCGCCCGCGTCTTCCTCAAGCGCGAGGACCTCAACCACACCGGCTCGCACAAGATCAACAACGTCCTCGGCCAGGCGCTGCTCACCAAGCGCCTGGGCAAGACGCGCGTGATCGCCGAGACCGGCGCCGGTCAGCACGGCGTCGCGACCGCGACCGCCGCGGCCCTGTTCGGCCTCGAGTGCGTCGTCTACATGGGCGAGGTCGACACCGAGCGCCAGGCGCTCAACGTCGCGCGCATGCGCCTGCTCGGCGCCGAGGTGGTGCCCGTCACCACCGGCTCGCGCACGTTGAAGGACGCCATCAACGAGGCGTACCGCGACTGGGTCGCCTCGGTCGAGACGACCAACTACATCTTCGGCACGGCCGCGGGCCCCCACCCGTTCCCGGCCATGGTCCGCGACTTCCAGAAAGTCATAGGCGAGGAGACGCGCGCCGAGTTCCTCGAGCGCCTCGGGCGCCTCCCCGACGCCGTGTTCGCGTGCGTCGGCGGCGGATCCAACGCGATCGGCATGTTCGACGCGTTCCTCGACGACGAGGGCGTCGCCCTCTACGGCGTGGAGGCGGCCGGCGACGGGGTCGACACACCCCAGCACGCCGCATCCATCGAGCGCGGCCGTCCGGGCGTCCTGCACGGGGCACGCACCTACGTCCTGCAGGACGAGGACGGGCAGACCACCGAGTCGCACTCGATCTCGGCGGGCCTGGACTACCCGGGCGTCGGTCCCGAGCACGCGTGGCTCGCCGATCTCGGTCGCGCGCAGTACATCCCCGCGACCGACGATGAGGCCATGCAGGCCCTGCGCCTGCTCTCGCGCACCGAGGGGATCATCCCGGCCATCGAGTCCGCACACGCCCTCGCAGGGGCGCTGCGCGTGGGGCGCGAGCTCGGACCGGATGCCGTCATCGCGATCTGCCTGTCCGGACGCGGCGACAAGGACATGGACACCGCGGCCCGCTACTTCGATCTCTACGACGCCGCGCACGCGCCCGAACAGGCCGAGGGCCGCGTGCAGACGCGCGCCGCCGACACCGTGGCATCCGCGGACGGCTCGCCCGTGGACGTGACTCCGGCTCCGGATGCCGCCAGCGGCGCGGGAGTAGAACTGTGAGCTCGCGCGTCTCGGCGGCCATCGAGGCCGCGCACGCCCAGGGGCGCGGCGCGTTCGTCGCCTACCTCCCCGCGGGCTACCCGGACGTCGCCACGAGCATCGAGGCCGCGGTCGCCCTGGCCGAGGCCGGCGCCGATGTGATCGAGCTGGGCCCGCCCTACAGCGACCCGGTGATGGACGGCCTCGTCATCCAGGAGGCCACGCAGATCGCACGCGAGAACGGCTTCCGCATGCGGGACCTGTTCACCATCATCCGCGAGGTGTCGGCGCGCACCGACGTCCCCGTCCTGGTGATGGCCTACTGGAACCTCGTGGAGCAGTGGGGCGTCGACCGCTTCGCCGACGACCTCCTGGCCGCGGGGGGAGCGGGTCTCATCACGCCCGACATCACCCCCGACGCCGCCGGCGCCTGGATCGCCACGAGCGAGCGCACGGGCCTCGACCGCGTGTTCCTCGCCGCGCCCACCTCCACCGACGAGCGTCTCGACATGATCGTCGGCGCCTCCACCGGCTTCGTCTACACGGTCTCGACCATGGGCATCACGGGCGAGCGGGCAGAACTGGATGCCGCGGCCCGCGGTCTCGTCGAGCGTCTGCGGGCGCACGGCGCCGCCCACGCGTGCGTGGGGATCGGGATCTCCAACGCCGCACAGGTCGCCGGCGTCGTCGAGTACGCCGACGGCGCGATCGTGGGGACGGCGCTCGTGAAAGCCCTGCGCGACGGCGGCGTCGAGGCGTTGTCCACGCTCGCGCGGGAGCTGTCCGCGGGCACCGCTCGGCGCGCCTAGACTCGTTCGCATGACGTTCGCCCTCTCGAGCGCCGCCTCCGGCGTGCTCGCCAGCATCCCGAGTCCGTCGGTCTCCTTCGTCGACCTCGGCCCGCTCCGCATCCACTTCTATGCCCTGTGCATCGTCGCGGGCATCATCGTCGCCATCTTCCTGACGAACGCGCGCCTGACGCGGCGCGGTGCGGAGAAGTGGGTCGTCATCGACATCTGCCTGCTAGCCGTGCCGCTGGCGATCGTCGTCGCCCGGATCTACCACGTCCTCACGCACGCGGGCTTCTACTTCGGCCCCGGCTCGAACCCGTGGAACATCACCCAGCCCGGCTCGGTGTGGGCCATCTGGGAGGGCGGCATCGCCATCTACGGCGCGCTCATCGGCGGTGCCATCGGTGCCATCCTCGGCTGCAAGTGGACCGGCATCCGGTTCTGGACGTTCGCGGACGCGCTGGCCCCGGGCCTCATCATCGCCCAGGCCATGGGCCGTTTCGGCAATTGGTTCAACCAGGAGCTCTTCGGTCAGCCGACCGACCTGCCCTGGGGGCTGGAGATCGCTCCGAACAACCCCGCGATCCCCGTCGGACTGCCATCGGGCACGCTTTTCCAGCCGACTTTCCTGTACGAGGTCATCTGGAACCTGCTGGGCGCGGCTGTCATTCTCTGGCTCGGCAAGAAGTTCACGCTCCAGTGGGGCAAGCAGTTCGCGATCTACCTCATCTGGTATTCCGCAGGCCGAATTGTCTGGGAATCCATCCGCATCGATCCCAGCGACATCATCCTGGGCCTGCGCACGAATGTGTGGGCGGCCATCCTCGGTGTGGTCCTCGGCATCGTCATCTTCGTCGTGCAGTCGCGTCGCCACCACGGCCTCGAGCCCTCGCCGTACGTGCCGGGGCGCGAATCCAAGGCTCCGGGGGCTGTAGACTCAACCGACCCCTCTGACTTCGTCGACGTGAGTGAGCCGCCCGCGACGAGAGACAGCGTCGGCACGAGCGCCACAAGCAGCCCCGCCACGAATTAATATCTGGGCCGACGTCGTCCCATTCGAAGCATCAACGTGAGGACGGTTGATATGGCTTCCAGCCTGCGTTCCGACACCGTCGGAGGCTCATTCCCGGCCCGACAGGGAATGTACGACCCGTCGTTCGAGAAGGACGCCTGTGGCCTCGCCATGGTTGCGACCCTTCGCGGCGAGGCGGGTCACGACATCGTCGATCTGGCGCTGACCGCGCTGCGCAACCTCGAGCACCGCGGGGCCATCGGCTCGGACGCGGGCACCGGTGACGGTGCCGGCATCCTGACCCAGATGCCCGACGCCTTCCTGCGTGACGTCGTCGAGTTCGACCTGCCGCCGGTGGGGGAGTACGCGGCCGGTATGGTCTTCCTGCCCCTGGGGCACGACGAGCGCGCCGCCATGAAGGCGGGCATCGAGGAGATCGCACGCCACGAGAACCTCGTGGTGCTCGGCTGGCGCGAGGTGCCGACCGAGGCCGAGAACCTCGGAAAGCTCGCGTACGAGGCGCGGCCGGCCTTCGAGCAGCTGTTCGTCTCGCGTCCCGCCGTCGGCGACCAGCCCGCGCTGTCGGGCATCGCCCTCGACCGTCGCGTCTACCGCCTGCGCAAGCGCGCCCGCCACGAGCTCGACGCGTACTTCGTATCGCTGTCCAGCCGCACGCTCGGCTACAAGGGCATGGTCACGACGCTGCAGCTCGAGCCGTTCTACCCCGACCTGCAGGACGAGCGCTTCGCGTCCGAGCTCGCCGTGGTGCACTCGCGCTACTCCACGAACACGTTCCCGTCGTGGCCGTTGGCCCAGCCGCTGCGCATGCTCGCGCACAACGGCGAGATCAACACCGTCAAGGGAAACCGCAACTGGATGCGGGCGCGTCAGTCGCAGCTCGAATCCGAGCTCATCGGCGACATCCGCCCGCTGCTGCCCATCTGCTCGGAGGGCGCGAGCGACTCGGCATCCTTCGACGAGGTCCTCGAGCTGCTGACCCTCACCGGGCGCAGCCTGCCGCACGCGATCATGATGATGGTCCCCGAGGCGTACGAGAAGCAGGCGACGATCGACCCCGACCTGCGGGCGTTCTACGACTACCACTCCATGCAGATGGAGCCCTGGGACGGCCCCGCCGCGCTGATCTTCACCGACGGCACGCTCGTGGGCGCCACCCTCGACCGCAACGGCCTGCGCCCCGGCCGCTGGACCGAGACCACGGACGGCCTTGTCGTGATCGGCTCCGAGACGGGCGTGCTCGACTTCGCCCCCGAGCGCATCAAGCGCCGTGGCCGCCTGCAGCCCGGTCGCATGTTCCTCGTCGACACGGCCCAGCGCCGCATCGTCGAGGACGCCGAGATCAAGGCCGAGCTCGCCGCGGCGCAGCCGTGGCAGGAGTGGCTCGACAAGGGCCGCGTGAAGCTCAGCGAACTGCCCGAGCGCGAGCACATCGTGCACCCCATCGCCTCCATCACACGGCGTCAGCGCACCTTCGGCTACACCGAGGAAGAAGTGCGCATCCTGCTGACCCCGATGGGCCAGGGCGGCGCCGAGCCGCTCGGCGCCATGGGTAGCGACGCGCCCGTCGCGGTGCTGAGCGACCGTCCGCGCCTGCTGTTCGACTACTTCTCGCAGCAGTTCGCGCAGGTCACCAACCCGCCGCTGGACTCGATCCGCGAAGAGGTCGTCACCTCGCTCTCGCTGGGGCTCGGCCCCGAGCGCAACCTCCTCGGCTGGGGTCCCGAGCACACCCGGACGGTGACGCTCGACTTCCCCGTGATCGACAACGACGAGCTCGCGAAGATCCAGCACATCGACACCGCCCTGCCGGACCGGTCGTCGGTGACGATCCGCGGCCTGTACCGCGTCGAGGCCGGGCACAAGGGCCTGCAGAAGCGTCTCGCGCAGATGTGCGCCGAGGCCGACGCGGCCATCGAGGACGGCGCCGAGTTCATCGTGCTCAGCGACCGCGACTCCAACAAGGACCTCGCGCCCATCCCGTCGCTGCTCATGCTCGCCGCGGTCCACCACCACCTCATCCGCAAAGAGACCCGCATGAAGGTGGGTCTCGTGGTCGAGGCCGGTGACGTGCGCGAGGTGCACCACGTCGCGACCCTCATCGGTTACGGCGCCTCGGCGGTGAACCCGTACCTCGCGATGGAGACGGTCGAGTACCTCGTGCGCGCCGGTTTCATCACCGGCATCACGCCCGAGAAGGCCGTCAAGAACCTCATCTACGCGCTCGGCAAGGGCGTGCTGAAGATCATGTCGAAGATGGGCATCTCCACGGTGTCCTCGTACGCCGGCGCCCAGGTCTTCGAGGCCGTCGGCCTCTCGCGCGAGTTCGTCGAGGCGTACTTCACCGGCACCGAGAGCAAGCTCGGCGGCGTGGGTCTCGACGTCATCGCGGCCGAGAACGCCGCGCGCCACGAGTACGCCTACCCCGAGGATGCCGCCGCCCGGGCGCACGAGCGCCTCTGGACGGGCGGCGAGTACCAGTGGCGTCGCGACGGTGCTCCGCACCTGTTCAACCCGGACACGGTGTTCCGCCTGCAGCACGCCACGCGCGAGCGTCGGTACGACATCTTCCGCGAGTACACGCAGCTCATCGACGACCAGGCCCACGAGCTGAAGACGCTGCGCGGCCTGTTCGGGCTGCGCACGGGCGTCCGCCCGCCCGTGCCGATCGACGAGGTCGAGCCGGTCTCGGCGATCGTGAAGCGCTTCTCCACCGGGGCGATGAGCTACGGCTCGATCTCGAAAGAGGCGCACGAGGTGCTCGCCGTCGCGATGAACCAGATCGGCGGCAAGAGCAACACCGGTGAGGGCGGCGAAGACGTCGACCGCCTGCTCGACCCCACCCGTCGCAGTGCCATCAAGCAGGTGGCATCCGGTCGGTTCGGCGTGACGAGCCTGTACCTCACCGAGGCCGACGACATCCAGATCAAGCTCGCCCAGGGCGCCAAGCCCGGCGAGGGCGGTCAGCTGCCGCCGACCAAGGTGTACCCGTGGGTGGCGCGTACGCGTCACGCGACCGCGGGCGTCGGCCTGATCTCGCCGCCGCCGCACCACGACATCTATTCGATCGAAGACCTCAAGCAGCTCATCTTCGACCTCAAGCGCGCCAACCCGAAGGCCCGCATCCACACCAAGCTCGTCAGCCAGTCGGGCATCGGTGCGGTCGCGGCCGGTGTGGCCAAGGCGCTTAGCGACGTCATCCTGGTCTCCGGTCAGGACGGCGGTACGGGCGCGAGCCCGATGAACTCGCTCAAGCACGCGGGTACGCCGTGGGAGCTGGGCCTGGCCGAGACGCAGCAGACGCTCATGCTCAACGGCATGCGCGACCGCGTGGTGGTGCAGGTCGACGGCCAGATGAAGACCGGTCGCGACGTCATCATCGGCGCGCTGCTCGGCGCCGAGGAGTTCGGCTTCGCCACCGCTCCGCTGGTGGTCTCGGGCTGCATCATGATGCGTGTCTGCCACCTCGACACCTGCCCCGTGGGCGTCGCGACGCAGAACCCCGTGCTGCGTTCGCGCTTCACCGGCAAGGCCGAGTACATCGTGAACTTCATGGAGTTCATCGCGCAGGAGGTGCGCGAGTACCTCGCCGCCCTCGGTTACCGCTCGATCGACGAGATCGTCGGCCACACCGAGCTCCTCGACGTCAACGGCGCGATCGAGCACTGGAAGGCGCGCGGCCTCAACCTCGCGCCGATCCTCGAGGGTCCGCGCTTCGCCGACGACGAGCCGCGCCGGCACGCACGCAACCAGAACCACGAGCTCGACGAGCACTTCGACGTGCAGCTCATCGAGCGCGCGCAGGACGTCATCGCCCGCGGCGGCCAGGTCACGATCGACCTGCCGATTCGCAACACCGCGCGCGCGGTGGGGACCATGCTCGGCCACCACGTCACCAAGGCGCATGGCGAGCACGGTCTGCCCCAGGGCTCGATCGACGTGCGTCTGACGGGTTCTGCCGGCCAGTCGTTCGGCGCGTTCATGCCCGCCGGCATCACGCTGCGACTGGAGGGCGACTCGAACGACTATGTCGGCAAGGGTCTGTCCGGGGGCACCATCGTCGTGCGCCCGCCGCGCGGATCGACGTTCGACGCGTCCGAGAACGTCATCGCGGGCAACGTCATCGGCTACGGCGCCACGCAGGGACAGATGTTCCTCAACGGCGTCGTGGGCGAACGGTTCCTCGTCCGCAACTCCGGTGCCACCGCCGTCGTGGAGGGCGTGGGCGACCACGCGCTCGAGTACATGACCGGCGGCCTGGCCGTGATCCTCGGCGCCACGGGCCGCAACCTCGGCGCCGGTATGTCGGGTGGGCAGGCGTACGTCTACCGCCTCGACCGCGACCTGGTGAACCGTGAGGCACTGGCATCCGGTGAGCTCGAGCTCGGGGCCCTCGGATCCGGGGATGCCGAGATCCTGCGCGACCTGCTCGAGAAACACGTCGCGGAGACCGCGTCCACCCTGGCCCGTCGTCTGCTGGACGACTTCGAGGCCGAGGTGCACAATTTCGTCCGGGTGCTGCCGCGCGACTACGCCGCGGTGCTGCAGACCCGCCAGGAGGCTGTCACCGAGGGGCTCGACCCCGACGGCGACGTCGTCTGGAAGCGCATTCTGGAGGTGACGGGTGGCTGACCCGAAGGGTTTTCTGAAGACGACGGAGCGTGAGCTGCCGAAGCGTCGCCCCGTTCCGGTCCGCATCATGGACTGGAAAGAGGTGTACGAGCCGGGCGATTCGGCCGTCATCCGCCGCCAGGCCGGTCGCTGCATGGACTGCGGCATCCCGTTCTGTCACAAGGGCTGCCCGCTGGGGAATCTGATCCCCGAGTGGAACGACCTGACGTGGCGCGGCGAGGGCCGCGCGGCGATCGAGCGCCTGCACGCGACGAACAACTTCCCGGAGTTCACCGGACGCCTGTGCCCCGCGCCCTGCGAGAGCTCGTGCGTGCTGGGCATCAACCAGCCGGCCGTCACGATCAAGCAGGTCGAGGTCTCGATCATCGACGAGGCCTTCGGCAACGGCTGGGTCGAGCCCGAGCCGCCGGAGCGTCTGACGGGCAAGACCGTCGCGGTCGTCGGCTCCGGCCCCGCCGGCCTCGCCGCCGCTCAGCAGCTCACGCGCGCCGGTCACACCGTGGCCGTGTACGAGCGCGACGACCGCATCGGCGGGCTGCTGCGCTATGGCATCCCGGACTTCAAGATGGAGAAGCGCCACCTCGAGCTCCGCTTGCGGCAGATGCAGGCCGAGGGCACGCGTTTCCGCGCGGGCGTCGAGATCGGCACCGACATCTCGTGGAGCGACCTCCGGGCGCGCTACGACGCGGTCGTGGTCGCCACGGGCTCCACGGTTCCCCGCGACCTGCCCATCCCGGGCCGCGACCTGGACGGCGTCCACTTCGCCATGGAGTACCTCGTCGAGGGCAACAAGGCGGTGGCGGGCGACCAGATCCCGCAGCAGATCACGGCCCAGGGCAAGCACGTCGTCGTCATCGGCGGCGGCGACACCGGCGCCGACTGCATCGGCACCGCGCACCGCCAGGGCGCGCTGAGCGTGACGAACCTCGCGATCGGCAAGCAGCCGCCGTCCGAGCGTCCGGCCGAGCAGCCCTGGCCGATGATGCCCAACCTGTTCGAGATGGCATCGGCCCACGAGGAGGGCGGGGAGCGCACGTTCCTCGCTTCGACCGTGGAGTTCCTCGGCAACGCCGCGGGAGAGGTCCGCGCCCTCCGTGTCGCCGAGACCGAGTACGTCGACGGTCGCCGCGTGCCCAAGAGCGGCACCGAGCGCGAGATCCCGGCCGACCTGGTGCTCATCGCGATGGGCTTCACCGGTCCCGAGCGTGACCACCTGGGCGACCAGCTGGGCACCCGCTTCACGAACCGCGGCAACGTCGAGCGCGACGCCACCTACGCCACGTCGACGCCGGGCGTCTTCGTCGCGGGTGACGCCGGTCGCGGCCAGTCGCTCATCGTGTGGGCCATCGCGGAGGGCCGTGCGGCCGCCGCCGAGGTCGACACGTTCCTCATGGGCGAGACGGTGCTGCCTGCACCCGTGCGTCCCACCGATGTCGCCATCGGCCTCCTGCCCGCCTAAGCTGGCTAGGGCCGATCCGGCCACTTCCCGAAATCCTCACGGAGCTTGAAAACGGATGAGACGCGCCAAGATCGTCGCAACACTCGGGCCCGCCACGTCGTCGTATGAGATGGTTCGCGCCATCATCGACGCCGGCGTGGACGTCGCCCGCCTCAACCTCAGCCACGGAGACTATTCCGTGCACGATGCCAACTTCGCCAACGTGCGCAAGGCGGCGGAGGACGCGGGTCGTCCTGTCGCCGCCCTCGTCGACCTGCAGGGCCCGAAGATCCGCCTCGGCAAGTTCGAGAACGGTCCGCACGACCTGCTTCCCGGCGACATCTTCAAGATCACCGTCGAGGACATCCTCGGCACCAAGGAGATCGTCGGCACGACCTTCAAGGGTCTGCCGCAGGACGTCCGCCCCGGCGACTTCCTGCTCATCGACGACGGCAAGGTCCGCGTCGAGGTCGTCGAGACCGACGGCACGGTCGTGACCACCCGCGTCGTCGTGGGCGGCCCGGTCTCGAACAACAAGGGCATCAACCTGCCCGGCGTGGCGGTGAACGTCCCCGCCCTCAGCGAGAAGGACGAGGCCGACCTGCGCTGGGGCCTCAAGGCCGGCGCCGACCTGATCGCGCTGTCGTTCGTCCGGGATGCCAAGGACATCGAGCGCGTGCACGAGATCATGGCCGAAGAGGGACGCTACATCCCCGTCATCGCCAAGATCGAGAAGCCGCAGGCGGTCGACAACCTCGAGGAGATCATCGACGCCTTCGACGGCATCATGGTCGCCCGTGGCGACCTCGGCGTCGAACTGCCGCTGGAAGCGGTGCCGATCGTGCAGAAGCGCGCCGTCGAGCTCGCCCGCCGCATGGCCAAGCCCGTCATCGTCGCGACGCAGATGCTCGAGTCGATGATCAACAGCCCGGTGCCCACGCGCGCCGAGACCAGCGACGTCGCCAACGCCGTCCTCGACGGCGCCGACGCGGTCATGCTCTCCGGTGAGACGAGCGTGGGCGACTACCCGGTCGTCGTGGTCGAGACCATGGCGCGCATCGTCGAGTCGACCGAGGAGCACGGCCTCGAGCGCATCGCGCCGTTGACCAACAAGCCCCGCACCCAGGGCGGCGCCATCACGCTGGCGGCCGTCGAGGTCGCCGACTTCGTCGATGCGAAGTATCTCTGCGTGTTCACCGAGTCGGGTGACTCGGCGCGTCGCATGTCGCGTCTGCGCTCCACGATCCCGATGCTCGCGTTCACGCCCGAGCCCGGCATCCGTCGCCGTCTGGCGCTGACGTGGGGCGTGCGCTCCACGCTCGTCGAGCACGTGTCGCACACCGACAAGATGTTCCTCCAGGTCGATGACTACCTGCTCGCGAACGACCTCGCGAAGATCGGCGACAAGGTCGTCGTCATCTCGGGTTCCCCTCCCGGAATCGCGGGCTCGACCAACGACCTGCGCGTGCACCGCGTCGGCGACGCCGTGCACGGCGCCGCTCCCGGGTACCAGGAGGTCTGACCCTCCGCGGCGCGCCCCCGGGCCCCCCCGGTCGCCCCCCCGGGGGCCGCCCCGGGGCCCCCCGGGGCCCCGCCGCCGTGTCCCGACGGGTAAGTTGGGAGCACGCACTTGCCGGTGTGGCGGAATGGCAGACGCGGGGCACTCAAAATGCTCTGTCGAAAGACGTGTGGGTTCGAGTCCCACCACCGGTACGCAACGGGTCGGCTCGGTCGGAGTCGGCCCGGTATTGTTTTGTCCCCTATCGCATCGTCCCGTCGCACGGGCGATGTGCTCGCCAGTCTTAGGATGGTCACGTGACTGATCAAGAAGCCGCCCCGGCCTCCGCCCCCGCCGCCCCCCGCCGCGTCGTCGTGGCAGAGGACGAGTCGCTCATCCGTCTCGACATCGTCGAGATCCTCCGCGACAACGGCTACGACGTCGTCGGCGAGGCGGGCGACGGCGAGACCGCCGTGCAGCTGGCCACCGAACTGCGCCCGGATCTCGTCATCATGGACGTGAAGATGCCGCAGCTCGACGGCATCAGCGCCGCCGAGAAGCTGAGCAAGAACCACATCGCCCCCGTCGTGCTGCTCACCGCCTTCAGCCAGAAGGAGCTCGTCGAGCGCGCGAGCGAGGCCGGCGCCCTGGCCTACGTCGTGAAGCCCTTCACCCCCAACGACCTGCTTCCCGCGATCGAGATCGCGCTGGCCCGGTACGAGCAGATCATCACGCTCGAGGCCGAGGTCGCCGACATGGTCGAGCGCTTCGAGACCCGCAAGCTCGTCGACCGGGCCAAGGGCCTGCTGAACGAGAAGATGGGCCTGTCCGAGCCCGAGGCCTTCCGTTGGATCCAGAAGGCGTCCATGGACCGCCGCCTGACGATGCAGGACGTCGCGAAGGCGATCATCGAGCAGCTGGCGCCCAAGAAGGGCTGACGACAGCTTTCGGGAGAGGGATGCCGCTTCGGCGGCATCCCTCTCCGCGTTCGTGGGGGACCGGCCCCTTCGACAAGCTCAGGGACCTACGAATGCGCGGAGGCTGAGCCCTCGCTCAGCGCGCGGGGGCGTCCTTGATCATGTTCGTGATGCGGACGGTCGAGCAGCGACGACCCTGCTCATCGGAGACGGCGATCTCGTGCACGGTCAGCGAGCGGCCGAGGTGGATCGGCGTGCACACACCCGTCACGATGCCCGAGGTCGCCGAGCGCGTGTGCGTGGCGTTGATGTCGATGCCCACGGCGAGGCGTCCGGGGCCGGCGTGCAGGTTCGCAGCCATCGAACCCAGCGACTCGCCGAGCACGACGTAGGCACCGCCGTGCAGCAGGCCGACCGGCTGCGTGTTGCCCTCGACGGGCATGGTGGCAACGCACCGGTCGACGGTGAACTCGACCCACTCGATGCCCATCTTCTCCGCCAGCGCGCCCATCCCGCGCTGCTTCGCCCAGTCGAGGCCCGAGGTGGTCTGGTCGGTCGAGGAAGTCATCGTCGCCTTCGTGTCGTCGCCTGCGTCGGGCGGGGCCGGGGGAGTGTCCGTGGTCCTCGTTAGGCTGGAGGGGTGACGGATGCCGAAAAGCCTACTCTCCTCGTCGTCGACGGCCACTCGCTGGCGTACCGGGCGTTCTACGCCCTGCCCGTCGACAACTTCTCGACGAAGGACGGCCAGCACACCAACGGCATCTATGGCTTCCTGTCGATGTTCGTCAACCTCGTCAAGGCCGAGAAGCCCACGCACCTCGCGGTTGCGTTCGACACCTCCCGGCAATCGTTCCGCACGCGGGAGTACGCCGAGTACAAGGCGAACCGCAGCGAGTCGCCCGTCGAGTTCAAGGGCCAGATCCCTTTGCTGCAGGACTGCCTGCGCGCGATGGGCGTGCCGGTGCTGACGAAAGAGGACTTCGAGGCCGACGACATCCTCGCCACCCTCGCCACCCAGGGAGAGGCACAGGGCTTCGAGGTTCTCGTGTGCTCGGGCGACCGCGACACCATCCAGCTCGTCACCGACGACGTCACGCTGCTCTACCCCAACGTGCAGGGCGTGTCGCAGCTCAAGCGCTATGACACCGCCGCCGTGATCGAGAAGTACGGTCTGCCTCCCGAGCAGTACCCCGACATCGCCGCGCTCGTCGGCGAGACGAGCGACAACCTGCCCGGCGTACCCAAGGTGGGCGAGAAGACGGCGGTGAAGTGGCTGACGCAGTGGGGCTCGCTCGACGCCCTGCTCGAGAACGCCGACAAGGTCACCGGCGTGGTCGGCAACAATCTGCGCGAGCACCTCGACGGAGTCAAGCGCAACCGCTCGCTGAACCGCCTGCTCCGCGACGTCGAACTGCCCGTGGGGCCCGCCGACCTCGCCGTGCAGCCGCTCGACGGCCAGGCCGTGCGCGACATCTTCGCGCGGCTCGAGTTCCGCACCCTTCTGCCGCGCGTGTTCGATGCGCTGGGCGGCGACACGGGTGCGAGCGCCGAGGAGGCCCGCCCCACGGCCACCGCCCCCACCCCCGCGGTCCTCGATGCCGACGCCCTCGCCGCCTGGGCGGCGGCCAGCACCGACGCGGTGGGCCTGACCGTGGGCCTCGCCGACGGAGTGCCCGTGCAGATCGGTCTCGCCCGCGCCGACGCCGCCGTCGAGGCCGGGTGGTCGCCGGCGGTGCGCGACGCCCTCGCGGGGTGGCTGGCATCCGATGCCCCCAAGATCATGGCCGACGCCAAGCCGCAGCTGAAGGCGCTCGCGCGCGAGGGCGTCGCGTTGGCGGGGATCGCGTCCGACGTGATCCTCGCCGGGTGGCTCGTGCGCCCGAGCTTCCCCGACAAGACGCTCGCCGACCTCGTGCAGCGGTACCTCGATGAGAAGCTGCCCGAGGCGGATCCGACCCAGCTCGTGCCCGAGACCGAGGGAGCGACCCCCGGTCAGCTCGCGTGGTTCATCCGCCGAGTCGCCGAGGCGCAGCGCGCCGAGCTCCCCGAGCGCGTCGCCGAGGTGCTCGACGACATCGAGCTGCCGACCCTCACCGCTCTGGCCGACATGGAGCTCGCGGGCGTGGCGGTCTCGCACGAGAAGCTCGCGTCCTTCTCGGCCGAGCTCGGCGCGCGCGCCGACGCCCTCGCCAGCGACGCGTACGCCGCCATCGGACACGAGGTCAATCTCGGTTCGCCCAAGCAACTGCAGGAGGTGCTTTTCGACGAGCTGCAGCTCCCCAAGACCCGCAAGACGAAGAGCGGGTACACCACGGATGCCGCCGCCCTCGCGGACCTGCAAGAGAGCGCGCCGCATCCGTTCCTCGACCTGCTGCTCAAGCACCGCGAGGCGACCAAGCTCAAGCAGATCATCGACGCCCTCGACACGGCGACGGGCCCGGACGGGCGCATCCACACCACGTACGTGCAGACGGGCAGCCAGACCGGACGCCTGTCGAGCACCGACCCGAACCTGCAGAACATCCCGATCCGCACCGAGGAGAGCCGCCGCATCCGCGCGGCGTTCGAGGTCGGCGAGGGCTACGAGACGCTGCTGACGGCCGACTACTCGCAGATCGAGATGCGCATCATGGCGCACCTGTCCGGCGATCCGGGTCTCATCGAGGCGTTCAACTCGGGGGAGGACCTGCACCGCTTCGTCGGAGCCCGTGTCTTCGGCGTCGAGCCCGCCGAGGTCACCCCGGCGATGCGTACGAAGGTGAAGGCCATGTCGTACGGCCTCGTCTACGGGCTGTCCGCGTTCGGCCTGTCCAAGCAGCTGCGCATCGAGCAGTCCGAAGCGAAGAAGCTCATGCTCGAGTACTTCGCCCGCTTCGGCGCCGTCCGCGACTACCTGCGCGGCTCGGTCGAGCAGGCCCGGCAGGACGGTTACACCGAGACGATCTTCGGGCGCCGCCGTCCGTTCCCCGACCTCACGAGCATGAACCGTGTGCTGCGCGAGAACGCCGAGCGCGCGGCGCTGAACGCTCCCATTCAGGGCAGCGCCGCCGACATCATGAAGGTCGCGCTCTTCCGCATCCGCGACGAGCTGGCATCCGCGGGTCTGCGCTCGCGCGTGCTGCTGCAGATCCACGACGAACTCGTGGTCGAGATCGCGCAGGGGGAGTGGGATGCCGTGGAGCAGATCGTGCGCGCGCGCATGGCGGATGCCGCGGAGCTGTCGGTGCCGCTGGACGTGCAGATCGGCCGCGGCGGCGACTGGGACGAGGCGGGTCACTGACCGTGGCGAGCGAGGATGCGACGGGGCTTCGGCTTGCCTAGGCTCGAAGGATGACTGACGCACAACGCACCCCCACGCCGATCGACAAAATCGCCGACGCGTGGGTGGACACTCTGGCCGAGCGCATCCCGACGCTGGCCACATACATCGGACGCGACGAGCACAACGGACGCTTCGGCGACTACAGCCCCGCGGGCGCAGACGCGCTCGTGTCCGACGCCCGGGCCACGAAGGCGGCGCTCGAGGCCGCCGCCCCGGTCGACGCGATCGACACCGTCACGCAGATGGACCTGGTGCGCGAGCTCGATCTCATGATCGAGCAGCACGAGGCCCGCACGCACCTGCGCGACCTGAACGTCATCGCCTCACCCGCGCAGGACATCCGGGCCACCTTCGACCTCATGCCCACCGCGACCGTGGAGGACTGGGCCACGATCTCGACCCGCCTCGGCGCTCTGCCCGCCGCGGTCGAGGGGTACGTCGCGACGCTGCGCCAGGGTATCGCCGAAGGAGTGGTCCCGGCCCGGCGTCAGGTGCACGAGGTCGCGGCCCAGATCGCGCGCTACACCGCCGACACGGGGTTCTTCGCCGAATTCGTCGGCAACGCCGCTCCCGAAGAGGGCCAGCTGCCGGCATCCCTCGCTCGCGACCTCTCGCACAACGCCAATGCCGCCCGGGTCGCCTACGACGCCCTCGCCTCCTTCCTGTCGAGCGAGCTCGCCCCCGTCGCGGTTGAGGCCGATGGCGTGGGTCGTGAGCTGTACGCGCTGCACTCCCGGCAGTTCCTGGGCGCGGAGATCGACCTCGACGAGACCTACGAATGGGGCGTCGAAGAGCTCGCGCGCATGGTCGCCGAGCAGGAGGCGATCGCGAACGAGATCCTTCCCGGCGCCACCGTCGAAGAGGCCGTCGCGTTCCTCGAGAAGGACGAGTCGCGCAAGCTCCGCGGCACGAAGGCCCTGCAGGAATGGATGCAGCGCACCAGCGACAAGGCCGTGGAGGAGCTCGGGCGCACCCACTTCGACATCGCCGAGCCCATCCGCGAGCTCGAGTGCATGATCGCCCCGACGAACGAGGGCGGCATCTACTACACCGGCCCGACCGACGACTTCTCCCGTCCCGGTCGCATGTGGTGGTCGGTACCCGAGGGCGTCGACACGTTCGACACGTGGCGCGAGCTGACGACGGTGTACCACGAGGGCGTTCCGGGCCACCACCTGCAGATCGCGCAGGCGGTCTACAACCGCGCGCAGCTGAACTCGTGGCGCCGACTGCTCGCGGGCACGAGCGGCCACGCCGAGGGGTGGGCGCTGTACGCCGAGCGTCTCATGGAGCAGCTCGGCTACCTCGACGACCCCGCCGATCGCCTCGGCATGCTCGACGGGCAGCGCATGCGCGCGGCACGCGTGGTGCTCGACATCGGCGTGCACCTGGGCAAGCCGCGTCTGGACGGCACCGGCATCTGGGACCACGACTACGCGCTGGCGTTCATGCTGAAGAACGTCAACATGAGCGAGGAGTTCGTCCGCTTCGAGGTCAACCGGTACCTCGGCTGGCCTGGGCAGGCGCCGTCGTACAAGGTGGGTCAGCGCATCTGGGAGCAGATTCGCGACGAAGAGCAGGAGCGCCGCGGCGCGGACTTCTCGATGAAGCAGTTCCACACGCGTGCGCTGGGAATCGGCGGCGTGGGTCTGGACACGCTGCGGGCGGCCCTGGCATCCGGCTGATCCCCGTGCGGGGGCGGCGCGGTCGCGGCGCCCCCGCACGATGCGGGGAATGTTCCGTCCTCGCGTAAAGTTCATTCATTCGAATGCAAGGAGATCCCCATGGACGGCACCCCCGTCGAGCTCGGCCTCGACACCTTCGGAGACATCTCGCGCGGTCCGGACGGGTCGCTGCAGAGCGACGCGCAGACGATCCGCAACGTCGTCGAGCAGGCGGTGCTCGCCGACCAGGTCGGGCTGTCGTTCTTCGGCGTGGGGGAGCACCACCGCAAGGACTTCGCCGTCACGAGCCCCGAGATCGTGCTGGCCGCCGCCGCGGCGCGCACGCGTGACATCCATCTCGGCACCGCCGTCACCGTCCTGTCGTCCGACGATCCGGTGCGTGTCTACGAGCGCTTCGCGACCCTGGATGCCATCTCGAACGGTCGTGCCGAGGTCATCCTCGGGCGCGGGTCGTTCATCGAGTCCTTCCCTCTGTTCGGCTACGACCTCGCCGACTACGAGCAGCTGTTCGAGGAGAAACTCGAGCTCTTCTCGCTCCTGCTCGACGAGAAGCCGGTCACCTGGTCGGGACGCACCCGCGCCGGACTGCAGGATGCCGATGTCTACCCGAAGACCGAGAACGGTCTGAAGGCGTGGGTCGGTGTCGGCGGATCTCCCGAGTCGGTCGTGCGTGCCGCGCGCTACGGCTATGGCCTCGTGCTCGCCATCATCGGCGGATCGTCGGCGCGCTTCCGCCCGTTCGCCGACCTCTACCGCCGGTCGCTGCTGGAGTTCGGCAAGCCCGCGATGCCGATCTCGGTGCACTCGCCCGGTCACGTCGCCGAGACCGACCAGCAGGCCTGGGACGAGGCATACGAGGGCGTGGCCGAGCTGAACAACACCATCGGACGCGAGCGCGGATGGCCCGCCTACAACCGCCTGCGCTTCCAGCACGACGTGGGACCGGAGGGGTCGATGTACGTCGGGTCGCCCGAGACGGTGGCGACGAAGATCGCCGCGACGGTCCGGGTGCTCGGCGCTTCGCGCTTCCAGATGAAGTTCGCCAGCGGCTCGATCTCGCACGACCGCCTGATGTCGGGGATCGAGCTCTACGGCACCCGCGTGCTGCCCCTCGTGCGCGAGATGCTCGCCGACGCCCCCGTCGCCTCGTGAGCACCCACACCGACACCGTGCGGGTGTCCGAGCGTCTCGACGCCCTGCCCTTCACGCGGCGGCACGCGAAGATCCTCGGCGGGTCGGGCCTCGGGTGGGCCCTGGATGCCATGGACGTCGGGCTCGTCTCCTTCATCATCGCCGCGCTGAGCGTGCAGTGGCAGCTCGCCCCCGCGCAGGCGTCGTGGATCGCCTCCGCGGGCTTCGCGGGCATGGCGATCGGAGCCAGCCTCGGCGGACTGCTCGCAGACCGGTTCGGACGCCGCCAGGTGTTCGCGCTCACGCTGCTCGTCTACGGCCTCGCCACGGGCGCGAGCGCGCTCGTGGGCGGCCTGACCGCCCTGCTCGTGCTGCGTTTCGTGGTGGGTCTCGGCCTGGGCGCCGAGCTGCCCGTCGCCTCCACCTACGTCAGCGAGTTCGCCCCGGCCCGGATCCGCGGCCGTCTCATCGTCTTCCTCGAGGCGTTCTGGGCGGTCGGCTGGACCGCCGCCGCACTCATCGGGTACCTCGTGGTGCCGTCGTCGGCCGACGGCTGGCGGTGGGCGTTCGCCCTCGGGGCGATTCCCGCCGTCTACGCTCTCATCGTCCGCTGGGGCCTTCCCGAATCGCCCCGCTGGCTGGCGGCGCGGGGGCGCAACACCGAGGCCGTCGCCATCGTGCGCGATCTCGAGGCCGCCGCAGGTCGCATCTCGCTGGAGCCGTCGGCGGAGGGGGTCTCGGCATCCGCTCCCGCCCCACGCGCCCGCGTCGGCGCGCTGTGGGCGCCGACGCTGCGTGCGCGCACCGTGAGCCTGTGGGTGCTGTGGTTCTGCGTGAACTTCTCGTACTACGGCGCGTTCATCTGGATCCCGACGATCCTCGTCGCGCAGGGCTACGACCTCGTGCGCTCGTTCGGCTTCACCCTCATCATCACGCTCGCGCAGCTGCCCGGGTACGCGGTCGCGGCGTGGCTCATCGAGGCGTGGGGACGGCGGGCGACGCTCGCGACGTTCCTCGCCGGTTCCGCCGTGGCGGCGGTGCTGTTCGGCACGGCCACGGGGGAAGCCGCCGTCATCGCGACGGGCATGATGCTGTCGTTCTTCAACCTCGGTGCCTGGGGTGCGCTGTACGCCGCGACCCCCGAGACGTACCCGACGTCGCTGCGGGCCACCGGTGCCGGGTGGGCGGCCGGGGTGGGCCGCATCGCGTCGATCCTCGCGCCGCTGTCGGTCCCGCCGCTGCTGGGCCTGGGCGGTGCGCCGCTGCTGTTCGTCGTGTTCGCGGCGTTCTTCGCCGTCGCCGTGGTCGCCGCGCTCTTCCTACGTGAGCAGCGCGGCCGCGCGCTCGCGTAGGCCTCCCGCGGGTGCGGGGCGACATCCGCCGCTGGGGGCGGGGAATTCACGCCCCACGCGGCCGGACGCGCCCCAAACCGGTGACACCGCGCCCAGCGACCGCCCGACGACCACCCCGCGCCCCGCGCGCTGACGGGTCGTGCGCGCACGTAGGCTCGGGGGATGGCATCCGTCCGCTATGTCGCGATCGGCGACTCGTTCACCGAAGGGGTCGGCGACGAACTGCCCGACGGAACCGTGCGGGGGTGGGCCGACCTCGCAGCCCAAGGATGGGCGGATGCCGCGGGGGAGCCGATCCAGTACGCCAACCTCGCGATCCGCGGCAAGCTCATCCGACCGATCGTCGAGCAGCAGCTCGAGCCGGCGCTGGCGCTGAAGCCGACGCACCTGTCGTTCAACGGCGGCGGCAACGACATGCTGCGCCCGCGCGCCGACCTCGAGGGCATCGTCGGCCTGTTCGAACACGTCCTGCGCCGGTGCGACGAGGAGGGCGTGCGGCTCATCGTGCTGTCCGGGGCGAACCCGTCGGCCGGTCTGCCGCTCGGCCGTGTGCTGCAGACGCGGGGCGACCGCCTGTCGTCCGCCGTCGAGGAGCGGTTGTCCGCACGCGACGACGTCATCACCGCGTACAACTGGTTCGACCGGGAGCTGGCCGGCGGCGAGTTCTGGTCGGTCGACCGTCTGCACATGAACCCGCGGGGTCACCACCGCGTGGCAGCGCGCGTTCTCACCTCGCTCGGGCTGAAGAGCCCGGGGGAGTGGTGGCGTCTGCGCGACATTCCCGAGATCGAGCGACTGAAGGGCTCCGCGTACTTCCGCGAGCACGTGGCCCCGTGGGTGCGACGGCGCCTGACGGGCACGTCGTCGGGCGACAACCGGCAGGCGAAGTTCGGCGGCGGGTGGGTGCAGCTCACGCCGGGAGGCTGAGAACGGCGTCATCGACGCGGACGCGCCTCAGCCCGCGCGGCACTCCGCGGTGAGGGAGAAGTGCAGCAGCCCGTCGATCGTGGTGCGATCGCGCGCCGAGAGCCGCACGACCCCGTCGTCCCGCAGGTCCTCCTGCATGGCACGGTCGCGGAAGAAGCCGGCGGCATCCCACGCCGCGAGGATTGCCTCGTATGACGCGGCGTTGTCGTCGGTGGCGAATGCGAGGTCGACGCCGGTGGCTCCGTCACAGGGCAGATCGCTCGCCGACGGGGCGCGCACGGGGGAGCCCGTGGCATCCACCGCCGTTCCTCGCGCGGCCTCCAGGGTCACGGCCGCCATCCGCGCCACCCGCTCACGAGAGTCGCCGACCGGGGCGGGCGCCGGGCCCTCCTCGGCGTCGACGATCGGGGACGAGGTGGGCGCGGGCTGTGCCAGCGGATCGATGCCTCCCGCAAGCCCACACCCCGTCTGCGTGGTCAGGCGCGGCAAGACGAAAGAGGGTTCGGACGCCGTGCTCAGATGCTCTGTGCGGCTTTGGAACGTGTTCCACACACGCAGGGTGTCGCCCTCCGTGACGGCGAGGTACGACTGCTGAGAGAAGGGCTTGTGCCCGTCGTCGACGCTCGTGCGACCGACCTCCGTCCCGATAACCCCGTCCCGGCGGAGCACCGTGCCGGACGCCGCGAACAGGAAGGATCTCTCGCTCACCACGTACCCCGTGTCGCATCCGTCCGCGACGATCGGCGTGACCGACTCGTCCAGAACAAGAAGGCTCAGACCGCCGAGAGCGACGGCCGCGACCGCCACGATGCGCAGCGGCGCCAGGAGGAGCCACCACCATCGCCGGGCGGGCACGGCGAACACGATCACAGCGAGCAGGACGACGGATGCCACGACACAGACGGTGATGATCACGTCGCCCGTCCACGGCCCGACGATGACGATCTGCCTGCCCTCGCTGTTCAGCGAGACCGGCCACACGACGGCGATGACGGCGAGCATCAGCAGATATGCGATGCTCGCCACGAGCACGGTCCGGCGGCGCCCCCTGCTGACGCTCCCCGGTGGCATCCCGGTTTCTTCCCCCACGCGTCCACCCTGGCAGCGCTTCCTGGGTGACAGCCGGGCCTCGTCCCTCATCGCGCCCGCATAGCCTCGACAAAGGCCGGGGGAGAAGAATGAGCGCATGACTCTCGCCATCGTCACCGGAACATCCAGCGGTATCGGCCTCCACACCGCCGTCGGCCTCGCCCAGCGGGGCATCTCGGTCGTCGCCACCGTGCGCGACCCCGCTCGCGCGGAGGCGCTGCGATCCGCGGCATCCGATGCCGGCGTCGAGCTCGACATCCGCGCCCTGGAGGTGACGGATGCCGAGGCCGCCCGGGCGCTCGTGGAAGCGGTGGGGCCCGTCGACATCCTGGTGAACAATGCCGGTCGCGGCGCCGTCGGAACGCTCGAGCAGCTCACCGACGAGCAGCTGCAGGAGCAGCTCGAGACCAACTACCTCTCCGTCGCGCGGCTGACCCGCCTCGTCCTGCCCGGGATGCGCGAACGGGGGAGCGGCCGCATCGTGACGGTGACGAGCGTCGGGGGAGTGGTGGGGCAGCCGTTCTCCGACGCGTACTGCGCGGCGAAGTTCGCGGTCGAGGGGCTCATGCAGTCGCTCGCTCCGGTGGTCGCACCCTTCGGGATCGACGTGTCCATCGTCGAGCCGGCGGCGGTGGCGTCGTCGTTCGTGGACTCGGTGCACCGCGCGACCCCCGGTCCGTACGCGGCGCAGCAGCAGGCCTACCTCGACCGCGCCGCCGCGTCGTTCGCGAACGCGCAGCCGGCGGACGAGGCGGCCGCGACGGTGATCGAAGCCGCGACCACCGACGACCCCCGCTTCCGGTGGCAGACATCGGAGGCCGCCCTTCATTTCGCCGGCCTGTCGATCAGCGACCTGTCGGGGGCGCGGGTTCTCGACGTCACCTCGACCTGGGTGCGCTGACGCGAGCGGTCTGCCCGACCGCGTAGGGGACCGAGACGTCGGCGATGAACGGGGGCGGTCACGACGACGCGAGGTCCGTTTCTCATCGCCCGCGCGCACCAGAAACTGACATAATGTGCATTATCGGCTCAGGCGAATCTGCGTCACTCCGTGGGACCACGCGTTCTCGACTCCCGACGCACAGAACGCGTGACGGCGCACCCCCAACCCGCCGCTAAGCTCGACCCGATGCCCCTCCGTCACGCCCGCGCACCGAGACGGTCGCGCGCGTGACCGGCGTCCTCACCGGCTTCGCCGTCGTCGGACTCGCCGTCGTGGTGGGATACGTCATCGCCCGTATCGATCTGCTCGGCCCGCAGGCGCCTCGCGTGCTCAGCCGCCTGACGTTCTTCGTTCTGTCGCCGTTCCTGCTGTTCACGGTGCTCGCCCGGGCCGACGTCGCCATGCTGTTCTCCGCGCTGCTTCCGGTGTCCATGATCACGGCGGGCGTCATCATCGGCATCTTCGCCCTGGCGTCGACGCTGATCCTGCGGCGGCCTCTCCGCGAGACGGTGATCGGTGCGCTGTCGGCGGGTCAGGTCAACAGCAACAACATCGGCATCCCGATCTCGCTCTACATGCTCGGCAACGCGGCCTTCTCCGCTCCGGTCATCCTGTTCCAGCTGCTCGCGCTCATGCCGATCGCGCTGGCGATCCTGGATGCCGCGACCTCGGGCACGCGCTCCCCCTGGCACATGCTGCGGCAGACGGCGAAGAACCCGATGCTCATCGGCTCGGCTCTCGGTGTTCTCGTCGCGGTGTTCCGCGTCGACCTGCCGGCGATCGTGTTCGAGCCGCTGCATCTCATCGCCGGCGCGTGCGTTCCCGTCCTGCTGATGTCGTACGGCATGTCGCTGTACGGTCAGCGTGTCCTGACCGAACCCGGTCGCCGGGTCGATGTGGTGATCGCGTCGATCCTGAAGCTCGTGGCAATGCCGGCTCTGGCGTGGCTGGTGGCGACGTGGTTCGGCCTCCCCGCAGACCAGGTCTTCGTCGTCGTCGTCCTCGCGGCGCTGCCGACCGCGCAGAACGTGTTCAACTTCGCCCAGCGCTACGACGTGGGCGTGATCCTCGCGCGCGACGTCGTGTTCATCTCGACGGTGGGCTGCCTGCCCGTCCTGTTCGCGGCGGCCCTCCTGCTCGACCCCTCCCCCGCGTGACGGCTCAGGTCTCACGACCTGCTCCGTTGACCGCACATGACGGCGCAGGAGTGTACGACTCGCGCAAGATCATGGCCGGGTCTAGGGTGAGCGTAGTTCTCAGCTTTCACTCAGAAAGGCTCGCATGTCGTCGACCACCACCAATCCCGCCGTCGGCGCGGTCCGTACGGCGCTCGCTGTCAGCGGGGCGCTCTCCCTCATCATCGGCCTTCTGATCCTGCTGTGGCCGGGCCGCACCGCTGAGGTGGCGGTCGGCATCATCTCGATCTACGTCATCATCGCGGGAATCGTGAACATCGGCATCGGCCTGTTCTGGCGCTCGGGGTGGACGCGCGTGGGGTACATCGCCCTCGGTGTCCTGTTCATCGTCGCGGGCATCTTCTCGTTCTTCAACCTCCCCGCCACCACCGCCTGGTTCGGTGTCTTCATCGGCACCCTGGTCGGCATCCTGTGGATCATCGAGGGCGTCGTCTCGCTCACCACCGTGAACCACAGCTCGAAGGCCCGCGCCTGGACCATCTTCTTCGCGATCGTCAGCATCGTCGCGGGTGTCGTGCTGCTGTTCTCGCCGCTCCTCGGCGCGGTGACGCTTTTCCTGCTCATCGGCATCTCGCTCGTGATCCTCGGCGTGTTCCAGATCATCCGCGCGATCCAGTTCGGCAAGGCCGCGTAGCACGGATTGAGAAGGGGCTCGGATGCCATGGCATCCGAGCCCCTTCTCAATCGCTCACGCGACCGGGAGGTACCTGCTCAACCAGTCGAGCACCGCGTCGAAGCGCTGCACGCGGTGCTGCGGGCGGCCGCCACGCGTCAACTCGTGGTCTTCGCCGGGGAAGATGAGCATCTCGGCCTCGGTCCCCTGCTGCTTCAGCGCCGCGTAGTACCGCGTCGCCTGCTCCAGCGGGCAGCGGAAGTCGAGCTCGGAGTGCAGGACCAGCGTGGGCGTGCGCACCTGATCGACGACCGCCATCGGGCTCTGCGACGCCACGAGAGCGGGGTCGGTGCCGACGTACTCCTGGCCGAAGAACGAGCCGATGTCACTCGATCCCGGGAACGCGGTCGGGTCGAGGAACCCGCGCTCGACGATCGCCGCGGCGAAGCGGTGGTCGTGCGCGATGACCCAGGCGGTCATGTACCCGCCGTACGAGCCGCCCATCACGCCCACCCGATCGCCGTCGAGGCGCGGGTCGGCCGAGACGACGCCGTCGAAGAAGTCCATGACGTCGAAGAAGTCGAGCGTGCCCATCCGCTGCCTGATCGAACGTCCGTGCTCGCGGCCGTAGCCGGCGCTGCCGCGGGGGTTGCTGTAGACGACCGCGTAGCCGGCGTCGACGAGCACCTGGGTCTCGTCGAAGACGTGCACCCCGTACGACGCGTAGGGGCCGCCGTGGATCTGCAGGATGACGGGGAACGGCCCCTCGCCCTCGGGGGTCGCGACCCACCCGTGCACGGGGTAGCCGTCGCGGCCGGTGATCTCGTGCTCGACGGGCACGACGACGCCCCGTTCGCGCACCGCCGCACCGAAGTCGGTGAGCGCGCGCACCTCTCCACCCTCGACGAGAACCAGCTCGCCGAACGACTCGGGCGCGGCGACGGATGCCACGACCCGGCCGTCCGCCACCGCGTGGCCGTTCACCTCGAGGTCTCCCCCGAGCACCTCTGTCGCCTCTCCCCCGCGCGTGACGCGCAGCAGGCGGAGGCGACCGCGCGTGCGGTCCTGCACGAGGACGTCGCCGGCGTCGAACGAGATATGACTACCCACCTCGCCGAGGTCGACGGTCTCGGCGTCGGTGAGCCGGCGCGGGCCGTCCGCCTCGAGGAGGAAGAGGGCGACGCCGGGGGCGACGAAGTCGACGCCCTCGGGTCCGACGTCGTTGGCGAGAAGGAAGACGGCACCATCCGGCGCCACCGCGACCTCGGAGACCGACAGGTCGGCCGCCGTGCCCAGCAGCTCGCGCTGCGCACCGCCGTCCACGGCGATCGCGACGACGCGGTCGCGCAGATCGCGGCGATCGGTCTCAATGACATCGGGAACGCTGAGCAGTTCGGCGCCGTCGCGCGTCCACGCGACACCGCTCCAGCTGGTCTCACCCTCGGTCAATCGCGTCGGCTCGGCCGCGACGACGCGTTTCTCGGGGGCATCGAGACCCGGGGCCGGTGCGTAGAACGGTTCCGCGTCGGTCGACGGCACCTCGATCACGAAGAGGTGGGTAGGCCGGTCGAGGTAGCCGAGGCCGTTCGCGTGCCACCGGATGCCGGTGATCCGGCGGGGCGGCTCGGCTGCGGCATCCCGTCCCTCGACGGTGCCGTACCGGCCCGATTCGGGCACGCGCGCCGTGAAGGCGAGGCGCGCCCCGTCGGGCGACCACGCGAGGTCGGTGACGCCTCCGGGTTGATCGGTGACCTGCACGGGCTCACCGCCGCCGGCCGGCGCAACGAACGCCTGGGCGCGGCCGCGCTCGTCGGCGCGCAGGAACGCCACGGTACGGTCGTCCGGCGACAGGCGCGGCAGACGGTCGGCGACGCCGCGCGTCAGGCGCCGGGGCGCGCCGCCGGGGAGGTCGACCCGCCACAGCTGGCCGACGCCGCGATCGGCGGCGAGATCGGGACGCGAGGTGGCGAAGACGGCGAAGGCGCCGTCGGAGGCCAGAGCCGGACGACCGACGGAGACGAGCGCCTCGATGTCGACCGGGCGCATGCTCACTCGCCTCCGAACGAGTCCGTGTCTCCGACCAAGCGGGTGTTGTCGGCCGGCACCGGGTCGACGGCCGCGCGGGCGACCTCGGCGGCGAACTCCGAGACGTTGTAGAGCTTGCCGGCGTCCTCGCGGCGGGCGGCGATCGCACCGGGGTTGGCGCGCTCGAGCAGGGTCGCCGTGATGGTGCCCTCGATCATGTCGCCCGAGACGACGGTGAAGCCGATACCGCGCTCCTCGAGGGCGGGGATCTTCTCGCGCAGCGCGTCCTCACCGGCGCGCTTGGACAGGGCGACGGGCTCGTACTCGGGCATCGTCGGGGTGGTGCGGATGAAGTGCGCCTGGTGGCTCGTGACGAAGACCACGCGGGCATCGGCCTTCAGCAGCGGCAGCGCCGTTTCGAGCACGTTGACCTGCGCGTCGCGGTTGAGCAGCAGCGCGTAGTCCTCGGCCATGCCCGACTCCATACCACCCGAGGCGTTCAGCACCAGGATGTCGAGGCCTCCGAAGGTACGCTCGACCTCGTCGAACATCGCCTTCACCGACTCCGGGTCGGTGAGGTCGGCCCCCACCACGAGCGCCTCGACGCCCAGCTCGCGCAGCTGCGTCGCAAGCTTCTCGGCACGCGGGGCCTTGTTCCGGAAGTTGATGACGACGTTCGCGCCGGCCTCGGCGAAGTAGCGGACGGTGTCGGCGCCGATGCCGCGCGACGAGCCGGTGACGAGGGCGGTCTTGCCGCTCAGGGAGCCGGACGGAAGGGTCTGGGACACGGATTCTCCTGACGATTCGAGATCGGGCACCGCGCCGACACGGGCGCAGGCCATCTCTCCACCCTACCCAGGCGAGGCCCCTCTCCCCCGGGTTCCCACCCCTTTCCCTCCGGGGAACGGCGTGGTCACAGCTCCGTGCTACGTTCGGCCGCGGAGGCCCTCGACATGCATTCCCCGACCGCACCACGTCACCCGTACCTCTCCGCCGGCAACCCTCCTCGGGTCCTCGCGCACCGTGGCCTCGTCACGCCGGATGCGGCGGCCCTGGGCGTGGTGGAGAACTCCTTCGCCGCGGTGGCCGAGGCCCACGCCGCGGGCCTGACCTACGTCGAGTCCGATTGCCACGTGACCGCCGACGGAGCGGTCGTGCTGTTCCACGACCCCGATCTGCAGCGGGTGACGGGCAACCCCCGGCGCGTCGACGCCGTCCGCCTGCACGAGCTGGAGGAGATCATGGCCGAGCGCGGCGGCCTCATCACCCTCGCTCAAGCGCTCGAGGCCTTCCCCGAGACGCACTTCAACCTGGACGTCAAAGCCGAGGCGGCCGCCGAGTCCGTAGGCCGCCTCGTCGCGCCGCACGCGGAGCGGGTGCTGCTGACGAGCTTCTCGGACGACCACCGTCGACAGGCCGTGGCCGCCGCGACTCGTGCTGGAGCGGCGATGCGCCCGGCCATCTCACCCGGAACGACGACGATGGCACGCGTGGTCGCCGCCGTCGCATCCGGCATCCGTCCCCTGGCTCAGCGACTCATGCGGGACGTCGACGCGCTGCAGGTGCCCGAACGCCATGGGCGCGTCCGCGTGGTCACTCCGCGTCTGATCCGCGCCGCGCACGCCTCCGACGTCGAGGTTCACGTGTGGACCGTCAACGACCAGGACGACATGGAACGCCTGCTCGACATGGGTGTCGACGGTCTCGTCTCGGACCGCGCCGATGTCGCGCTCGCGCTGGTGAACAGACGCTGAACGAACGGCGTCCTGAGCATCGGCTGTGAGTTTCGCCCGGACGCCGTCCTTTCGAATAAAGCGCACAGGTGCGGTCGTTATACATGGGGACCGACGAGAGGACCACACAATGGCAGATCGCAGTCTTCGAGGCATCCGACTCGGCGCACAGAGCCTTCAGAGCGAAGACGGGGTCGTTTTCCACGACCGCGCGCAGCACACGTACTCCTGCACCACCTGCGGGCGTGACACCGTCCTGACCTTTGCGGCCGACGCCGAGGTTCCCCAGGCGTGGGAGTGCCGCACGTGCGGCGCGGAGGCCCTTCTCCGCATCGGCGAGGGCACTGCCACCGTCGACCACAGCGAGGACAAGGCACCGCGCACGCACTGGGACATGCTGCTCGAGCGGCGCACCATCCCCGAGCTGGAGGAGCTCCTGGAAGAGCGCCTCGCGTTCGTCCGTGCGCGCCGCGGTGCGGGGGACCAGAAGATCAGCGCCTGACGCTGACCGCAGAGTTCAGACGCCGGCCCCCGACGGGGTCGGCGTCTTTCTCGTCCGCCGCGACCGCACGACCACGATCGCCCCGGCGACGACGAGGCCGAGGAGCGAGCCCCCTCCCAGCACGACCTTGACGCCCGCTCCGATGACGACGGCCGGGGTCAGACCGGTGCGCAACGGCACGTCGGTGAGCATGTGCCCGGCGACGTCGACCGGGAGCTCGTCGAGAGTCGCGCCGTCGGGGGCGATCACCTGGCTCGTGCCCACCGTGGAGATGTTCACGACGGAACGCCCGGTCTCGATCGCGCGCATGCGGGCGAAAGCGAGCTGCTGCAGATTCTCGTCGGTGCCGCGGAAGTCCGCGTTGTTCGTCTGGAACATGAACACCTCGGCTCCGTCCGCCGCGCCGTCCCAGACGACGTCGTCGTAGATGACGTCGAAGCAGATCGCGAGGCCGACGCCGATCCCGTTCAGGTCGATCAGCGGCCGCGCCGTTCCGGGCGTGTACTCGCGGCCGATGAGGCCGATGAGGTCGGGAGCGAAGGGCTCCCAGAACGCCCGATCCGGGACGTACTCGCCGAACGGCACGGGATGCCGTTTGTCGTATGTCTGCAGCGGCCCGCCCTCGGCGGTCCACAACATCGACGAGTTGAACAGCTCGGGACCGCGTTCGGTGACGGCGGAAACGATCAGCGGCGCGTCGACGCGGCGGGAGAGGTCGTCGAGCACGGCGGCCGTCTGCGACGAGGTCGTGGGATCGGCGTCGACGCCGCCCTCCGGCCACAGCAGGACGTCCATGTCCTGCCCGAAGAGCGGAGCGGATGCCGCGAGCTGCGCGTTCAGCACGGCACCCGGCGCCCGTTTGTCGAAGTATCCGGCGGGACCGTTACCCTGTACGGCCCCGACGCGGAGTGACCCGGCCGCCGTGGTGGGGAATTGCGGCAGCAGCACGAGGACGACGAGCACGACCGCCGCCGGCACGGACCGGGCGAGCCGGCGGAACCCTCCGAGACGCACGAGCTCGATGAGCATCGCGCACAGCAGGACGACGAGGAATGTCAGACCGGACATGCCGACCCACGACGCGACATCCGCGAACGGCCCGTTGACCTGCGAGACGCCGATCCGGCCCCACGGGAAACCGCCGTACGGCCACGACCCCACGATCTGCTCACGCAGGGTCCACAGCCCGGCGACGAGGGCGGGAAGCGCCACCAGACGCCCCACTGGCCCCGGCAGCACGCGCGGCAGCCAACGGTAGGCGAGGGCGAGCGGGATGGCGAGGACGGCCGTGAGCAGCGCCTCCAGGGCCGACAGGGCGATCCACGGGATGGGTCCGAGGTAGCGCGCGGTGAACAGCAGGTTCACCGAGAAGAATGTCGCCCCGAAGAGGAACCCCACCAGCACCGACGACCACACGCCGCGGCCTGCCAGCGCCACGAGGGCGAGTGCGACGGCGGGAAGCGCCATCGGCCACCAGGCGAGCGCGGGGAACGCCGTCACGAGCAGCAGGCCCGCCGCCGCGGACACGGGCGCGGCCACCGCCAACGGGAGGAGGGGTCGCTGTGGGTCGGCGAGGGGCACGTCCCCAGCCTAAAACGCGCGGGCTGGACGCCCGCTCAGGCTGAGGTGTACGCGACGATCCCGCGGCGGACGGAGTCCAGGGCCGTCCGAGCGGTCCGGCCCAGCTTCGGGTCCGCCACGAGCGAGATCTGGTCGAGCAGATCGATCGTCTGTTTGGCCCACCGCACGAAGTCCCCAGCGGCCATGTCGGCGAGCGTCAGCACGCTGTCCAGCGGCAGTCCCTTCGCCCACGCATGCATCGCCGGGGCGAGGCCCGAGGCAGGTGACTCCGATCCGGGCAGCCGGTGGTCGCGCTCGAGGTCGTCGAGCTCCTGCCAAAGCGTCTGGGTGGCATCCAGCGCTCCTCGGAACGCCCCACGCGGCAGGCCCCGCTCGCCCGGGCCGGCCTCGTCTCGACGCGGCTCGTACACGAGGCAGCAGGCGAGTGCGGCCAGGGACGGCGCGTCGAGGTCATCCCAGAGGCGCTGGCGCAGCGACTCGGCGACGAGGAGATCGCGCTCCCCGTAGATGCGTCGCATCGTGCGCCCGGCAGGCGTGAGAACGGTCGCGCCGTCGTCGTCGACCGCGACGTACTCCAGCGTCGCGAGGACCTCGACGACGCGGTCGAAGACGCGGGCGACGGTCCCGGTGCGCTGGTCGATCTGCTGACGGGTCTTGTCCGTGGTCCGCTTGAGCTTCCAGTACCGCTCCGCCCAGCGGGCGTGCGCCTCCCGGTCGGGACAGGAGTGACAGGGATGCCGCTGCATGCGACGCCGCAGCGACTGGATCTGCTGCTGACGCTCGTCGCGCAGACGACGGGGGGCCGTGGCATCCCGGCGGTTGATCTTCTCGAGGTCGCTCAGCTCGCGACGGATCGTGGAGTACTCGCGGAAGTCGCCGCGGTCGCACGTCATCGCCTTCTCGTACCCCGCGAGGGACTCCTCGGTCTCTTTGACCTGACGCGCGAGCCCGACCACCGAACGGTCCGCCTGGAACTGGGCGAACGACGACTCGAGGATCTCTCGGGCACGCGACCGCCCGAACTGATCGATGAGGTTGACCGCCATGTTGTACGTCGGCCGGAAGCTCGAGTTGAGCGGGTACGTGCGCCGCGAGGCGAGGGATGCCACGGACTGGGGATCGAGCCCCTCGGTCCACTGCACGACGGCGTGGCCCTCGACGTCGATGCCGCGGCGGCCCGCACGCCCGGTGAGCTGGGTGTACTCCCCCGACGTGATCGCCACGCGCGCCTCGCCGTTGAACTTCTCGAGCTTCTCGAGAACGACCGTGCGCGCGGGCATGTTGATGCCGAGCGCGAGGGTCTCGGTGGCGAAGACGACCTTGACCAGCTTGCGTCGGAAGAGCTCCTCCACGACCTCTTTGAAGGCGGGCAGGAGACCCGCGTGGTGCGCCGCCATGCCGCGCTCGAGGTTCTCGCGCCACTCCCAGAAGTGCAGGACGGCGAGGTCCTCGTCCTTCAGCGTGAAGGTGAGCTCGTCGACGATCTGTCGGATCTCGACGCGCTCCTCCGCGGTGGTCAGACGCACGTTCGCCCGGCGCAGCTGCTGGACGGCGGCATCGCAGCCCGCGCGGCTGAAGATGAAGAAGATGGCCGGCAGCAGATGACTGCGCTGCAGCAGCGCGACGACGTCGGGTCGGTCGATGCGCTCCACGCGCGGCCCCTGCGCGGGCCGGACCGGCTTGTGTCCACCGCGGCGCTGGCCCACGTGACGGGGGCCACCGGCGTGCCGCGCCGAGCGGAACTCCTGCGCGCGGCGGTTGTTCTCGTACCCGCCCGACGTGCCGCCGCGGATGCGGAGGAGCTCCTGATTGACCTGTGCCGTCGCGACACCCGCGCGGTCGTCGAACAGCGGGAGCAGATCCCCGCGCACGAGCACGTGCTGCTCGAGCGGCACCGGACGGGTCTCGGAGACGATGACCTCGGTGTCGCCGCGCACCGTGTCGAGCCAGTCGCCGAACTCTTCGGCGTTCGACACCGTCGCGGACAGCGAGACGAGCTTGACCGACCGCGGGAGGTGGATGATCACCTCTTCCCACACGGCGCCCCGGAAACGGTCGGCGAGGTAGTGCACCTCGTCCATGACCACGAATCGCAGGCCGCGCAGCGCCGGGGAGTCGGCGTACAGCATGTTGCGCAAGACCTCGGTCGTCATCACGACGATGCGGGCCGAGGCGTTGATGTTCGTGTCGCCGGTGAGCAGACCCACCGCGTCTTCGCCGTAGGTGTCCTGCAGCTCGTGGAACTTCTGATTCGACAGGGCCTTGATCGGGGTGGTGTAAAAGGCCTTGTCGCCGGGCTCGAGCATCGCGAGATGGATCGCGAACTCGCCGACGATCGTCTTGCCCGCGCCGGTGGGCGCGGCGACGAGGACGCTACGGCCGTCCTCGAGGGACTGGCATCCGGCGATCTGGAAGTCGTCGAGCTCGAAGCTCTGCGCGTCGGCGAAGTCTGCGGTCAGCGGATGCGCGGAGCGGGCCGAGGCGCGCGCGAAGCGATCGGCCGCACTGAGTCCGCTCACGCGGTCGGCCCCAGCAGTCCTTCTGCGGCGAGGCGACGTGCCTTGCGGCGGTCGAAGAGCATGGAGACACCCGCTGCCGCGAAGAACAGCACGACGAGGATGCCGGCCAGCATCACCATGCTGATCACGTCGGCCGCCGGGGTCGCGAGCGCGGAGAAGAGGGTGGCGACGAGCACGGCGACCCGCCATCCCTTCAGGATCGCCTTGCCGGTCATGATCCCGGCGACGTTCAGGGCGACGAGGAACACCGGGAGAACGAAGGCGACTCCGATGACGAGCATGAGCTTGAAGACGAAGTCGTAGTAGTCGGCGGCGTTGTAGAGGTTCGCGGCGCCCTGCGGCGTGAAGCTCCACATGATCTCGATCACGTGGGGGACGATGAGCAGCCCGACGTAGCATCCCCCGAAGAAGAGCGGGACGGCTGAGGCGACGAAGCCGACCGTGTAGCGGATCTCTTTGCGCGTGAGCCCCGGCATGATGAACGCCCAAATCTGCCAGAGCCAGATCGGGGCGGACAGGAAGATGCCGATGGAGAAGGCGATCCGCATGCGCAGATCGAACGCCGACGTCACCGCGGAGAAGTTGATGGCCGAGAGGTTGTCGCCGCGTCGCTCAGCGATGATGCGGACCGGTTCGGTGATCCACTCGATGATCGGAGAGGTGATCGCAAACGCGATGATCATGCCGATGATCAACGCCGCTGCGGCGATCATGAGGCGCTTGCGCAACTCGATGAAGTGAGCGCCGATCGACATGCGCTTGTCGCGCCGCGGCCCCTCCGGTACGTCGATCCGCGGCGGTCCTGCCGTTGTCACGTGTCAGACGGAGGTATCGTTCGGCTTGCGCTGCTCGGGAGCGGTCGCCGAAGCGGTGCCGAGCTCGGTGGCTCGCGGAACGTCGGTGGATTCTGCGGACGCCTCGTCGTCGCGCTTCATCTCCTTCATCTCGTTCTTGAAGACGCGAGCGGACTGGCCCACGCTCTTGGCGAGAGCGGGAAGCTTGGTAGCGCCGAAAAGGAGCAGAATGACCGCAAGAACGATCAGCAGGTGCACTCCGGTAATTCCCTGGAACATGATGACTCCTCGTCAATCTCGGGCGTGATGGTCAGTCTAACCCGAGGTTGCTCGGCGAAGCCCGGAACCCAGGCAAGCTTCACCCTCGGATTGGTTCGGTGCGATGCAGTCCGAATACTGCGCCAGCCCGGCGGCGGCCCAGTCCGCCGCAGCGCGTCGCGCGCCGAGCGGCTCGAGGAGCTCGACCTCGCCGCCCCGTCGCGCCGCGAGCCGTTTGAGACTCTGCTCGTCGGCGAGGCGGAGGGAGGCGACCGATGCATCGCCGAGATCCTCGATGTCGGCGCGTTCGAGGTAGTCCGCCAACAGGGGCGCCACGTCGCGGGGGAAGCGGAACCGCGCCACGATGTCGTCGTCCGAGGGCGCGAACAGCTCGGGGACGGGATCAGTTCCGTGCACGGCCGGGATATCGGTGAGCAAGGGATCGCTCACGCGGTCGAGGTGGAACGTGCGCACGGCCTGGCGCATGTGGCACCACCCCTGGAGGTACCACTGCCCGTTGGCGATGTGCACCTTGATCGGATCGACCGTGCGCGAGGTGGGGCCGGCGCCGGGAGCACGGTAGGTGAACGTGACGGCCACGCGGGCGCGCAGCGCGCGATCCACGACATCGCGGACCCCGTCCACGGGTCCGGGGGCGACGATGACCGCGGCAGGAGCCGCCGACGCCCCGCGCGCGAGCTTGGCCAGGAGGCCCGTGACGAGCTCGTTGTCGGCGACACCGGGAAGGGTGCGCGCCAGTTGCAGACCGGCCAGGAGCGCGGCGGCCTCGCGGGCGGTCAGGCGCGGTGAGCGCTCCAACCCCACGGTGTTGGTCATGGAGATGACGTCCTCGCGCTCGAGGAGGTCCCAGTCGATGTCGAACAACTCGTGGGGCAGCTGCCAGAACCCGCGCTCGCCCGGGAGTCCGATGACGGTGAGGCGCTCGACCATCGCCCGCATCTGCGCCGGGGGCACGTCGAACTCGGCGGCCGCCTCGGCGACCGACACCTCACCTTTGCCGATGAGGTACGGCACCAGCTGCAGCAGAAGCGCGGCGCGATCCAGAGCCGGCAGCGAACGCTCGGCACTCATGCGGCACCCCCGTGCAGGGCAAGGGTCGCCTCGAGACGGCGGACGACCTCGTCGCGCAGCGCCGGGGGCTCGACGACCCGCACCTCGGGTCCGTATGACGCCAGCTCGTCGGCGAACACGTGCAGATCGACATAGGGGACGACGACCCCCTGCGGAGCCGGCAGCGCCCGGCGCGCGAGTCGCAGGGCGGCCTCGGTACCCGGATGCACCTCGAGGAGTGCGCGATTGCGGTCGGCGACGGCCCGCAGACCCGCGAGGGCACGCTCCCCCGCGCCGTCTCGCAGCGCGGCCGAGAACTTCTCCCGCGTGAGCACGACGTCGCCCACGACCCGCGACAGCAGGAAGGTGCGATCGGCATCCATCGTCAGGTCGAACCCGAAGACGTGCCAGCGCGCCTCGTACTCGACGAGGGCCAGCGGGCGGATGCGCCGCTCGCGTGGGCGCGGCTCTCCGGGGCGGAGGTAGGAGAAGGTGACTACGCGGCACTCTTCGATCGCACGCTGCAGGGCGCTGAAGGAGGCGTCGCGGACGCGGATCCGCGGCGCATAGCCGATGATCGGCTCGTCGACGGGGATGCCGAGGGCGCGGATCTTGCGCAGTCCGCTGCGGGCGTCGACCGAGAGCGACTCACTCCCCCACACGTCACCGGCGATGTTGAGCAACGCGACCTCTGCGGGGCTGAAGGTGATGTCCTCGGGGAGGGCGTACTCCGCGGTCGGCACGCGGTAGCGCGCCTCACGCAGATCGTCCGGATCGCTGCGCTCGCCGATCGTCTCGATCGGGATGCCGAGACCGCGCAGGTTCTCCTTGTCGCGCTCGAACATCTTCTCCAGCGCGTCCTTCGACGCCCCGGCCTCCAGCTGCTCGCGGTACCCCGCCACGGAGGACAGGATCGTCTCCTTGGTCAGGCCCTGCTCGGTCGCCATGAGCGCGACGACGAGGTTGACCAGTCGCTCCTCGGGAGCGTTCCGGGGGTGGGTGGCGGGCACTCGCCCATCCTAGGCGCGGCGACGACGCGGCATCCGTTTCCGCCGATCCGACGGCCGCGATTGACGCGACCGGATCAGCCGAGCGTGCCGAGGATGTCGACGACGTAGACGAGGGCCTTGTCGGCCGGGGCGCGCAGGATCTGCTGGTCGTCGGAGGTCTGGTCGGCGGGAACGACGACGAGGACCTGCGATCCGACCGTCTGCCCTTCCAGCGCGGAGGCCAGCGCGGACGGAAGGGTCGACACCGTCGCCTGGCCCGGGGCACCGTTCTCCCACGTCGAGGCGAAGGTGGTCTTCGACCCCCACGCCACGCCGAGGAGGTGGATCATGACGCTCGAGTCGGCGGTGAGGGTCTCACCGTCGCCCGCGATGAGTGTCTCGGTCCGCACGTCCGCGGGCGCGTCGTTCTGAGGGAACGCGACCCCCGGCTGACCGTCGGGCGCACGCACGACCGAGGGCATCCCCGTCTCGGCGTTGAACTGCTCGGCGCCGGTGGCGGCGGGGAGGAACACCTTGCGCATGTCGACGACGAAGACACCGGGTGCCCCCTCGGGCAGGCCGAGGCCCTGAGCCCTCTCGGCGGGGATCTGGTCGCCCGGGATCGCCACGGCCACGCGCGAGCCCTCGGCGGCACACCGCAGGGCCGCGGTCAGCCCGGGAACGCTGGGCTCGAGAGCGGTGAGCGAGGTGGTCTTGCTGAGGTCGTCGCTGTACTGGCTCGCGATCGCCTCTTCGCCGGTCGCGGCGTTCATGACCGTGACGTTGATGAGGGCGAGCTGGCCCTCCTGCGTCAGCTTCACGCCGTCGCCGGCGACGAGCGTGTCGACGGCCGGCTGCGCGGGCAGGAAGGGACTGCGCAGGCTCACCGTGGGGGCCGAGCCGACGTCACCGGTCGCCGACACCGCCGCGGACAGAGCCGGATCGGAGGTCGGGGTCGGGCAGGAGGCGCCGGCGGAGGCGGAGCATCCGACGAGACCGAATCCGGCGAGGGCGGTCACGGCGACGAAGGCGGGGAGTCTGCGCACCGGAACAGTTTAGGGCGTCGTGTCCGATGATTCCGCCGAGGGCGGGGTGGCATCCTGTCGCTGGCGCACGCCGTCGGCGGCCTTCTGCGCCTCGCGCACGCGCTTGCGCAGGTTCTTGTCGGTGATCTCGCGGTCGCCGACGGCGCCCGGCGTCCACAGCTCGACGTCCTCGTCGCCGTAGCTGGACTTGGACGCGCGGCGCTTGACCTCCGGCGGCACCGCCCCGGGCGCGAGCCGGCGCGCGGTCAGGAGGAAGCCGGTGTGGGCGATCATGCGGTGGTCGGGACGGACCGCGAGGCCCTCGACGTGCCAGCCGCGCACCATCGTCTCGGAGGCATCCGGGTCCGTGAACAGGCCCGTGGCCCGGATGTACTCCGCGACGCGGCTGAGCTGCGTGGCCGTGGCCACGTAGCACAGCACGACGCCACCCGGCGTGAGCGCGTCGGCGGCGACGTCGATGCACTCCCAGGGCGCGAGCATGTCGAGCACGACACGGTCCACCGACGCGGGCGCGACCGCCGAGGGAAGGCTCTCGACCAGGTCTCCGACGACCACGTCCCACGTCGCCGGAGCGGCGCCCAGGAACGTCTCGACGTTCGCCCGGGCGACGTCGGCGAACTCCTCGCGGCGCTCGAACGACACCAGACGCCCGGCGGGACCGATGGCGCGTAGGAGCCAGAGCGAGAGCGCTCCGGAGCCGACGCCGGCCTCCACGACCGTCGCACCGGGGAAGATGTCGGCGGCCGAGAGGATCTGCGCCGCGTCCTTGGGGTAGACGATGGCGGCGCCGCGGGGCATCGACATCACGAAGTCGCGCAGCAGGGGGCGCAGCGCCAGGTACTCGTGACCGGAGCTGTTGGTCACGACGCTGCCGTCGGGGGCGCCGACCAGCAGCTCGTGCTTGAGCACGCCGTTGTGCGTGTGCAGTTCGCCGCCGTCGCGCAGGGTGATGGTGTGCAGCCGCCCCTTCGGGCCGGTCAGCTGCACGCGGTCTCCGACCCGGAAGGGGCCGCTCAGGTGCGGGGTCTCGCTCATCGGGTCTCCTGGGTGGTCGTGTTCGAGGACAGAGGGATGCCGGTCGGCGCCGACCGCGTCGCGTGCAGGGCGCGCAGGTCGGCGGTCGTGCGTCCCGCGAGGCTCGGCCACAGGGCGTCCGCGCCCAGGCCCTCCAGGGAGACCATGTGCGGGACGCCGAGCGTCACGGCCCCGCTCGCGACCGCCGAGCGCAGTCCGTTGGGCGAGTCCTCGATGGCCACGGTGTCGGCGATGTCGACACCGAGCGCGGCGCAGGCCTGGAGGTAGGGATCGGGGTGCGGCTTGGGTCGCTCGACGTCGTCGCCGGCCACCACGACATCGAAGGCCGGGAAATCGATGAGGTCGGCGATGGACAGGGCCATACGGCGCATCGACATGGTCACGAGGGCGGTCTTGACGCCCGAGCGCCGCAGGTCGGCGAGCAGCTCCTGCGCCCCCGGCCGGAAGGGGACCCCCACGACCGCCAGCTGACGCAGGACCTCGTCGGTGAGGTAGGCGATGATCTCGTCCGTACCCCAGGGCACTCCGGCGTTCTGCAGCAGCCGTGCCGAGTCCTCGAGCGCGAGGCCCACCATGCCCAGGGCCTGCTCGTGCGACCAGGTCCCACCGAAACGCTCGACCAGCGGCGTCTCGGCGGCCATCCAGAACGGTTCGGTGTCGACGAGAGTGCCGTCCATGTCCCACAGGACAGCGGCGGGCGCGGAAGAAGTCATCGTTCCATCGTATCCAGGGCGCCGCCGGCGACCGCTCCCGGAGCGGCGCATGCGCCTATCCTGGAACCTCACCCCTTCCCGGGGCAGAGGAGGTCGCGTGGACGCACTGGGTCGCCGCATCATCGTCGCTGCATTCGACGGCTGGAACGACGCCGGAGAGGCCGCATCCGCCGCGGCATCCCTGCTGCGGGCCGGAACCGAGTACGAAGTGGTGCACGCCGTGGACCCCGAGCTCTACTTCGACTATCAATACACCCGCCCGCAGATCGGACTGGATGCCGAGGGACGCCGCACCCTCACCTGGCCCGAGGCGCGGCTGCTGCGCCCGGCGCAGCGCTCGGACGACGCCGAGATCTGGCTTCTCGTCGGCGTCGAGCCCGCCCGCGCCTGGCAGGCGTTCGCGGCGGAGTTCATCGACGTCGCCCTGCGCGAGGACGTCACCGGGTTCGTCGCGCTCGGCTCGATGATGTCCGACGTCCCGCACACGCGTCCCATCTCGGTCTTCGCCGGCAGTGACAACGAGAGCGTCCGTCAGGCGCTCGACCTCGAGCGGAGCCTGTACGAGGGGCCCGTCGGCATCCTGAGCGCGATCGGTCACGTGGCCGAGGAGGTCGGCATCCCCACGGCCAGCCTCTGGGCGAGCGTGCCGCACTACGTGGCGGGGCACACGCCCTCGCCGAAGGCGACCCTCGCGCTGCTGGACCGCCTCCAGGCCATCACCGGCATCGAGGTACCCCGCGGTGAGCTCGCCGCCGAGGCCCGCGCGTGGGAGGCCTCGATCGACGCGGCCGCCGCCGACGACGAGGAGATGAGCGAGTACATCCGCCAGCTCGAGCAGACGCGCGACACGTGGGACTCCCCCGAGGCCTCGGGTGACGCGATCGCGCAGGAGTTCGAGCGGTACCTGCGCCGTGGCGGAGAGGGCCCGGCCAAGCCTGGCCGCGACGACCCGCCGCGTCGCTGAGCAAACGAGAAAGGCGCCGCCCCCGAGGGGGACGGCGCCTTCGTCGTTCCGGCGTCGGTCAGCTGGTCATCACGGTCGAGACCGCGGGGATCACGCCCAGCGACAACAGGACGATGATTAGGATGCCGAGCGCGACGCGGTAGATCACGAAGGGCAGGAAGCTGCCCTTCTTCAGGTACTGCATGAGGAACGCGATCACGAGGTAGCCGACCACGAAGGCGATGACCGTGGCCAGGGCCGTCTCGCCGAGGTTGTAGGGGCCGGTGCCCTCGTCGAAACTCTTGTACAGCTCGTAGAAACCGCTCGCGAACACCGCGGGCACGGCGAGCAGGAACGAGTATTCGGCGACCGCGGTGCGCTTGTAACCGAGGGCACGGCCGAGGGTCGTGGTGGCGCCCGAGCGCGACACGCCGGGAACGAGGGCGAGGGCCTGCGCGAAACCGAAGGCGAAGCCGTGGCCGATGTTCAGGTCTTCGAGCTCGCGACGGCGCTTGCCGTAGTGGTCGGCGACGCCGAGCAGGATGCCGAAGACGATGAGCACGATCGCGGTGATCCACAGGCTCCGGAAGTTGTCGCGGATGAGGCTCTGCAGCAGGAACCCGAGCGCGGCGATCGGGAGCGTGCCGATGATGATGAACCACCCCATGCGCGCGTCGGGGTCGGTGCGGGGAACGCGGCCGGTGAGGGACAGGAACCAGCGGGAGATCACGCGCGCGATCTTCTTGCGGAAGTACAGCAGCACCGCGAGCTCGGTGCCGATCTGGGTGATCGCGGTGAAGGTCGCGCCCGGGTCGGTCTGCGACGGCAGGAACTCGCCCACGATGCGCAGGTGGGCGCTGGAGGAGATGGGGAGGAACTCGGTGAGGCCCTGAACGAGCCCCAGGATGATGACCTCGAAGATGTGCATACGGTCCTTCAGTACGTCCGGATGAGGTCGGCGAGGACTCGTCGACCGAACTCGAGCGCGTCGACGGGGACGCGCTCGTCGACACCGTGGAACATCCCGGTGAAGTCGAGATCGGCGGGGAGTCGCAACGGCGCGAATCCGTAGCCGGCGATGCCGAGGCCCGCCAGCGCCTTGTTGTCGGTGCCCCCGCCCATGAGGTACGGGATGACCGGGACGCCCGGATCGTGACGATCGAGCTGCGCGACCATCGCGTCGACGAGGTCTCCCGAGAACGGCACCTCGAGGCCGATGTCCTGGTGCACGATCTCGACGTCGATGTGAGGCCCGACGATACGGCGGATGTCGGCGAGAGCTGCCTCTTCGGTGCCCGGCAGGACGCGGACGTCGATGAGCGCCTCGGCGCGGTCGGGGATCACGTTGTGTTTGTACCCCGCGGTCAGACCGGTGGGGTTCGTGGTGGTGCGCAGCGTGGAGCGGATGAAACTAGATGCCGCGCCGGTGCGCAGGGCGAGGGAGTCCGGGTCGCCCGCGTCGTCACCCGTGATCTCGGCGAGCCCCGCGAGCAGCTGCGCGGTCGTGTCGGTCAGTCGGACCGGCCACTGCGTGCGTCCGATCGCGGCGACGGCCTCGGCGAGGGCCGTCACGGCGTTGTCGGGGTGCAGGCCGCTGCCGTGCCCCGCGCGACCGCGGGCGACGAGCTTGATCCAGATGAGGGCCTTCTCCCCCACCTGCAGGAGGTAGGCGCGACGGTCCCCGACCGCGATCGAGTACCCGCCGACCTCGCTGATGGCCTCGGTCGCCCCGCGGAACCACTCGGGCCTGTCCTTGATGACGAGTGCCGAGCCCTCCACACCGCCGTTCTCCTCGTCGGCGAAGAACGTGACGATGATGTCGCGCTCGGGCTGCTCCCCCGCGCGCAGCACGTCGGCGACGGCGGTGAGGATCATGGCATCCATGTCCTTCATGTCGACCGCGCCGCGGCCCCACAGGATGCCGTCGCGGATCTCGCCCGCGAACGGGTCGACGCTCCAGTCCTCGGCGACGGCCGGCACGACGTCGAGGTGGCCGTGCAGGATGAGGGCGGGCTTGTCGGGGTTGCGGCCGGGGACACGGGCGCAGACGTTCGTCCGGCGGGCGATCGGCTCGTAGTACTCCGTCGTCAGGCCGAGGTCCTCGAGATAGGCGCCGGCGTACTCGGCGGCCTCCCGTTCCCCGTTGGAGCGGCCGCCGCCGTAGTTCGAGGTGTCGAACCGGATGAGGTCGGACGCCACACGGGCGACCTCGGGCACGTCGTTCTCGAGCTCGGGCATGCGCTCTACGGTACCGGGGGTCGGCGACTGCTCCCGTCCCGTGTCGCCGCGCGACACCACCCGCGGCCGGGCGAGCGTGCGGGCGAGTGCGCCGTCGGGCTCGCCCGGGGTGCGGCGTCGGTTCGTGAGAGGGCCGCGGTCGTGGTAATGTCGTTCCTCGTTGCGCAAGCAACAAACACCCAATGCGCGGGTGGCGGAATAGGTAGACGCGCTAGCTTGAGGTGCTAGTGCCCGTATTAGGGCGTGGGGGTTCAAGTCCCCCCTCGCGCACAGATGAGAAAGACCCCCGGGGTTCATCCCCGGGGGTCTTTCTCATGTCTGCGGGAGGGTCGGCCGCGAACGCGTCCGGGGTTGGGCCCACGCCGCCGGAGACGTCACGCGAACCGTGACACCTCAGAAACACCCGCGTGACACTCCCCCTTTACCGTCGAGACATGCCTCCGTTCGCTGTGCCCACCGTCGACATCTCCGCCTGGGTGCAGCAGGGGTCGCCCGACGCGCGCGCGGCGGTCGTCGCCGCCCTCGACCACGCGTGCCGCACCGTCGGCTTCATGCAGGTGGTGGGACATGGCATCCCGGACGAGGTGATCTCGGGCCTGACGGACGCCCTCGACGCGTTCTTCGCGCTGCCGCTCGCGGAGAAGAAGGCGTACGTGCGGCCGGCGAGTGAGAACCGCGGCTACAGCCCGCCCAAGAGCGAGTCGCTGAGCTACAGCCTGGGCGTCGACCCGGTCACCCGCATGAACGACTTCTTCGAGGCATTCAACGTGGGCACGTCGTGGCGCGAGTATCCCGGCACGACCGCCACCGCCGCGGACTACGCCGAGAACACGTGGCCGGATGCTGCCCCCGCCTTCGAACCGGCGGTGCGCCGCTACTACGACGAAGCGCGGCGAGTCGCCCAGACGCTCACTGCGATCATGGCGGCGGCGCTGCGCGTGCGCGAGGACTTCTTCGACACCATCACCGATCACTCGATCGACGTGCTGCGCATGAACAACTACGCGCTGCCGCCCGGGTCGATCGAGCTGGGCGCGGAACTGACGGGCATGGGCGAGCACACCGACTTCGGACTCGTGACGGTGCTCTGGGCGGATCAGGTCGCGGGGCTCCAGGTACTCGGGCAGGACGGGTCGTGGAACGACGTCTCCCCCGCCGACGGGGCTCTGCTGGTCAACCTCGGAGACGTCGCGGCACGGCTCACGAACGACAAGTGGTTCTCGACGCTGCACCGCGTGAAGCCGCCGGTGATCGACGGCACCATCGAGCGGCGCCGGTCGGCGGCGTTCTTCCACGACGGCAACGCCGACGCGGTGATCGGCCCGCTGCCGCACTTCGTCTCGCGGGAGGCTCCCGCGCTGTACGACCCGGTGACCGTCAGCGAGCACATCGCCGCGAAGCTCGCGGGTTCCCGCGCGGGCCGCAAGAACGTCAGCGCCGTGCGCGAGGCCGCGCGGGTCGCCGCAAGCCGCGGCTGACGCGCGCACGCGAGCGCCCACGAAAGCGCGCGGGCAGGCGCCCACGGAGTGGGCGCTCGACGTCTGGTGCGCCCCGCGGCACCCCGGCCCGGCCGAGCCCGCCGGCACCCGGCCCGGCGCCGGCGGGCTCAGCCGGCGGGCTCAGGCCGCGGACACCCCGAACAGCAGACCGAGCACGTAGGTCACCGCGGCGGCGCCGAAGCCGATCGCGAGCTGGCGCAGACCGCGCTTGAGCGGCGACGCCCCCGAAAGCAGACCCACCATCGCGCCCGTGCCCATGAGCGCCAAGCCGACGAGGGCGAGCGCGACGGCCACGGCCGCGAACCCGGACAGTCCGAACAGCCACGGCAGGACAGGGACGATCGCGCCGGAGGCGAAGAAGAGGAAGCTGGAGACTGCGGCACCCCAGTCACTGCCGACGACCTCGTGCGAGGACTCACCCGGTGCGGCCGCGACGGGAGCCGTGCCCGCCTGCGCGGCGGCGACGACCTCGCGCGCCTTGGCGAGGGCCTCGTCGGGGTCCATGCCGCGCGTGCGGTACACGAGCGCGAGCTCGTTGGCATCCAGGTCCAGGTGCGGAAGGGCGGAGTCGGCGAAGTCGCTCTCCTCGGTGGCGGCGAGCAGTTCGCGCTGCGAGCGCACCGACACGAACTCCCCCGCGCCCATCGACAGCGCGCCGGCGAGCAGGCCCGCGATGCCGCTGAACAGCACGAAGCCGGGGGCCACGCCGGTCGCTCCGATGCCCATCACGAGCGCGAGGTTGGAGACCAAGCCGTCGTTCGCGCCGAAGACGGCGGCGCGGAAAGTGCCCGACAGTCGGCGGCGCCCACGGGCGGCGAGACCGCGTACGACCTCGTGGTGGATGCGTTCGTCGGCAGCCATCGCGGGCGTGGCGTAGGGCTCGTCGGCGTAGGGCGAGCGGGCTTCGGCGTTCTGGGCGAGCGCGAGGACGAAGATCGAGCCGAAGCGACGCGCCATCCAGGCCAGCAAACGGGTCCCGATGCCGGGCGCGGGCAGGCGTTGCGGGGTCTCGCCGAGCAGGTCGATCCAGTGCTGTTCGTGGCGTCCCTCTGCCTCCGCCAGCTCGAGGAGGATCGCCCGCTCCTCGCCGGTACGGCGCGACGCGAGCTCGCGATACACGCGTGCTTCGGCGCGCTCGTCGACGAGATAGCGCGCCCAGCGACGGCGATCGCGGGCGGTGGGTGTGGCGAGGCTCGTCACAAGGGCTCCTTCGGGTCGTCCCCCACCGTAATGAGGCGGATCCGCCCCCTCGGGCGCGTCGGCCGATACTGCCAGCATTTCGGGGCTCCGAAGGCCCGGGGAACCCGGGACGCCGAGGAGCCTGCGCCCCGTGTGGCCTGTGCCGGCGTGTCAGGAATGCACGCGCTTGCGGAGGAGATCGATGCGCGCCTGCAGCTGCGCCACGGTGGCGTGCGAGACGGCGGGGCCGCCGCAGATGCGTCGGAGCTCGGCGTGGACGAGGCCGTGCGGTTCGCCGCTTTGGCGCGCGTAGAGGCCCACCATCGTGTTCAGCAGCTGCCGCTGCTCCTTCAGGGTGCGGTGCAGCGGCGCGGGGAGGCCGCCCTCGTCGACCGACGGCGGCTCGACGCCGTTCTCTTTCTCGTTCGCCTCGCGCGTGGACCGGTGGCGCGACTGCCGCGTCGCGCGCGACATGAGCACCTCGTGCACCTGCTCGGGCTCGAGAAGCCCCGGGATGCCGAGGAACTCCTCTTCCTCGATCGTCCCGGGCACGGCGAGCTGACCGAACTCCTGCCCGTCGAACATCACGCGATCGAAGTGGGCGAGCGAGCCGAGGGCCTGGTACTCGAATTCCTGCTCGAGCGCGTCGGAGGCTTTGTCCTCGCGCTCGGCGGCATCCATCATGTCTTCTTCGGCGTTCCACTGGTCTTCCGCGTCGCTGTCGCGGTCGAGGGCGTGTTCGCGCTGCGCCTCCATCTCACCCGCGAGGGCGAGCAGCTGGGGGACGTTGGGGAGGAAGACGCTCGCGGTCTCACCCCGGCGACGGGCGCGCACGAAACGTCCGATGGCCTGGGCGAAGAAGAGCGGGGTGGACGCGCTCGTGGCGTAGACGCCCACCGCGAGGCGCGGCACGTCGACGCCCTCGGACACCATGCGGACGGCGACCATCCAGCGGCTGGTGCCCTTCGAGAACTCCTCGATACGGCTCGAGGCCTCGGCCTCGTCGGAGAGGACAACGGTGACCTTCTCGCCACCGATGTCTTCGAGGATGGCGGCGTACGCGCGCGCGGCCGTCTGGTCGGTCGCGATGACGAGGCCCCCGGCATCCGGGACCGTTTCTCGCACCTCGGTGAGGCGGCGATCGGCGGAGCGCAGGACCGCGGGGATCCAATCGCCGTTCGGGTCGAGCGCGGTGCGCCAGGCCTGCGAGGTGATGTCCTTGGTGTTGTCCTGCCCGAGCTGGGCCTCCATCTCCTCCCCCGCCTTGGTGCGCCAGCGCATCTGACCGGCGTACACGAGGAAGAACACGGGGCGGACGACGCCGTCCTCGAGGGCGCGTTTGTAGCCGTAGGCGTAGTCGGTCCGCGAGAGCCGGATCCCCTTGGCGTTCGGGTGGTACTCCACGAAGGGGATGGGCGCGGTGTCGCTGCGGAACGGGGTTCCCGACAGCAGCAGGCGGCGGGTCGCGCGGCTGTAGGCCTCGCGCAGGGCGTCGCCCCAGCTGAGCGCGTCACCGCCGTGGTGCACCTCGTCGAGGATGACCAAGGTTCTGGCATCCATCGTCAGACGCTGGTGCACCTCGGCCTTGACCGCGACCTGGGCGTATGTCACCGCGACGCCGTGGTACTGCCGCGAGGGGGTGGCGTGGCGGTTGGAGAAGAACGGGTCGAGACGGATGCCGACGCGCGCGGCCGCCTCGGCCCACTGGGTCTTCAGGTGCTCGGTGGGGGCGACCACGACGATGCGGTCGACGACGCCGCGACGCATGAGCTCGGACGCGAGGCGGAGGGCGAACGTCGTCTTACCGGCGCCGGGGGTGGCCGCGGCGAGGAAGTCGCGGGGGCCCTTGCCCTCGCCGTCGGGTCCGTCGAGGCCGAAGTAGAGGTCGAGCGCCTCGGCCTGCCACGCGCGCAGGCGCTGGGCGGTTCCCCACGGCGCGCGCTGCGGGAACGAGGGCGACAGGTGCTCGGCGGCGAAGGAGCCGAAGTGCGGCTCGCCGGCGTCGACCGGCGCGGGTTCTTCGCCGGGGACGGGGTGGTCGGCGACGGGCGCGGTGGCGTGGGCGGGGTCGGCGAGGGGGGATGCCGCGGGGACCGGCGCGGACGCGACGTCCGGCGCCCCGGGGGCGGTGACGGGCGCGGACGCCATGGGCACCGTGCTCGCGACCGGGCCGGGGCTCGCGACGCGCCCCGGGGATGCCACGGGGCCAGGACTGGCGATGCGCGGCGGGGTCGCGGCATCCGTCTCCGAGGGCGTGTGCGGAAGGTTCGGGGTGCGGGCTTCTTCTTCCAGCATCGAACCTCCTTCCCTCGCGAGCGCGAACATCAACGATAGGTCACGGAGGTGGGCCGTGGCGGCGCCCTGTGAGTCGTTCCCGCTCCTCATCGGCGGTAAACGCGATAAGGGTTTCGTCGGGGTCGGCTGGGTGACTCTGGGCCGTGTCGGGACCCGGGGTTAGCCTGGGGGCGGAGGTTTCGATGACACTCGATCCGCACTCGCCCCGCACCTCGCCCTCGCCCGACAATCCCGGCCCGCACCCCTGGCGCCGGTACGTCGCCCTCGGCGACTCCTTCACGGAGGGCATCGGCGACCCTTTGCCCGACGGCGGCCATCGCGGCTGGGCCGATCGCGTCGCAGAGGTGCTCGCCACCCAGGTCGACGACTTCGCCTACGCCAACCTCGCGGTCCGCGGGAAGCTGATCGGACAGATCGTCGCCGACCAGATCGAGCCCGCGCTGGCGCTGAAACCCGACCTCATTACATTCTCCGCCGGCGGCAACGACGTCATCCGCCCGGGAACCGACCCCGATGCGGTCGCCCAGCAGTTCGAAGACGCTGTCATCCGCCTCCGCCGCGACCACGCCACCGTCGTCGTCTTCACGGCGATCGACACCGAGTTCACGCCCGTGTTCCGCGGCATCCGGGGCAAGGTGGCCATCTACAACGAGAACATCCGCGCGATCGCCGACGCCCACGATTGCGTCGTCGCCGACCAGTGGGGGCTCAAAGAGGTGCAGGACATGCGCTTCTTCGACGATGACCGGCTGCACTACAACGCCCTCGGCCATCACGAGGTGGCCCGGATGGTCTTGCGCGCGCTGAACGTGCCGAACGACCTCCAGCCGCAGCAACCCGAGGCCGTGACCGCCACCACCTGGCGCGCCGCGCGCGAGAAAGACCTCGTCTGGGCCCGCTCGTACCTCGTGCCGTGGGTGCTGCGGCGCCTGCGCCACCAGTCGTCGGGCGACCACATCCAGGCCAAGCGGCCCGAGCCGCTGCCCGTGATCACCCTCGCCCCGGGTCGGGATGCCGCTGCCTCGCCGGGGACGCCGGTGTGACCACCGCGATCTCGACGCTGTGAGATCCGGCCCGCACTCTCCGTCCACGCCCCTCCTGACCCCCGATTTCGACCGGGGGTCAGCAGAGAGCGGCGTAGGTCGAACGAGCCCGGGGACGGACCTCACCGATGCGTCACGAGCCTGCGATCGCGCTCAACGCGTATGACGCGTTCAACGGGGACGGATTGCGCAGCGCCGCGATCTGCACCATCGTCAGGGCGACGACGTGACCGTTCTCGACCGCCGACAGCGTGGGGTAGACGGCACTGTTCTCCCAGGCGGTCTTCACGTCGGCGCTGAGGAAGGCGATGTACATGCGGTCGGCGTCCGCCTTGTCGACGGTCTCGAACGACAGGCCCGCGGCCCCCGAGCCGTCATCGAGGGAGGGAAGGGCGGCCGCGGTCGGGCTGAACGTCATGCCGAGCGCGTCGAAGGCGCGGACGCTCCCGTCCTCGGGGTCGTTGACGACCTTGAGGGCGTTCGGGGTCCCGAGCGACAGCGTGTAGGTCAAGCCCTTCAGCGCGGGGTGGCTCTCCCCCGCCTCGGCGAACGTGGCGGTGTCGGCCTCGATGAGCGGCTGCACCGCATCCGTCTTGCCGAGGGCCTCGGCGATGAGCGGCGCTTCGACCTTCCAGTCCAGGTGGTGGATGTTCTTCGCGCTGGGTCCGACGACCGGCGCGATCGCCGAGAGGGCGGAGTAGTTGGCCTCGAGGTCGATGTACGAGGTCGCGACGATGAGGTCGGGGTCCAGTGCCGCGATGGCCTCGAGGTCGAGAGGCGCGCGGTCGGCACCGGCGGCGGCGGTCTGGATGAGCGCGGGCGTCGTCGTCAGCTCGGGGGCGAGCCACGGCGCGATGCCGGACGTGTCGAAGGGGAACGCCGAGGTCGCGACAGGCTCCACGCCCAGCGCCGTGACGATGTCGGCCTCCATCCAGCCGAGTGTGACGACGCGCTCCGGCGCGGCCGGGATGGTCGCCTCACCGTAGGCATCGTCGACCGTGACGGGGAACCCGCCCGCGGTCGGTGCGGGCGTGTTCCCGGCGTCAGCGGCGCCGGTGGCGCAGCCTGACAGCACGGTCGCGCTGACCGCAATCGCGGCGACAGTGGCGACCGCGCGGGCCGGGCGGAGGAAGCGGGCGAGAGACATGGAACTCCTTCGGATGGCGAACTGCGGCGGGGAGAGGCGGCCGGCGCGCGGCTCGTCCAGCCCCGCGGGGTAGGTTAGCCTACCCTTAGAGACATCGACGCCCGCGAGTCATCGAAGTGATCGGGCGACGAACGAGGGGACCCCATGAGCCGCGAGCTGCGATTGACCCAGACCCAGCGCGACGTGATCGCCCATCCCGCACACGCCCACGGCCTGGTGGACGAGATGGCGCTCGTTCGCGAGGCCGTGAGGGTGTCGTCGCTCGTCACGCGCGTCACGATCGATCTGGGCGGCGAGCCGGACGCGGCGGAGTGGGCGAAACCCAACACCGCGATCCGCATCGAAGTCCCCGCGCTCGACGACGACACCGCGCTCGTCTCGCGCGTGTACACGGTCCGCCGTTTCGAGGCGCCGCGCACGATCGAGGTCGACGTGGTGCGCCACGGTCATCGCACCCCGATGACGGTGTGGCTCGGCGGCATCCGTCCCGGCGACCGCGTTCGCGTGATCGGTCCGCGCACACACCTGCTTCCCCCGCACGACGGACGCCCGATCGAACTCGTGGCTGATGACTCCGCGCTTCCCGCTGTCGCCTCCATCCTCGCCGCGTGGCCCGACGGCAGCCGCGGACGCGTGCGCTCTCCCAGCCTCGACGAGGTCGTGCTGAGCCAGCTGCCCGCGGTGCCCGGAGTCACCGTCGAGCGCATCGCTGCCGTGGCCGACGTCACCGCGCCGATCGGTGCAGTGCTGTGGGCGGCCGGAGAGCGCGACGACATGCGAGCTCTGCGCGCACGGTGCCTCGCGGCCGGCATGGACAAGGCCGACCTCCGTGTCTTCGGGTATTGGAAACGCGGCGTGAGCAACAGCGTGATCGACGCCAAACGTCTCGATCACTTCGCCGCGCTGCTCACGGCGACGGGGTCGGCCGACGGCGTCGACGACTTCGACATCGATATCTGAGGCACAGACTTCTCCCGTCTCGCTCGGGCTGCGGGTCGCGCCGCAGGGGGAGCATCGAAAGGACCCCGGAGACATGACACGCTCCCGCATGCCCGCACGGCATGATCGCCGGATGCCGCCCGCACAGCACCGGCGCCGGGTGGCGCTGCCGCTGCTCGCCGTGGCCCTGATCGTCGCGGTGAGCCTGAGCCTGATGCTGGGTGGCCGGGAGATCTCCGTCACCGCGTTCGCCGATGCGATCATCGCACCCGAAACCGCCGAGCAGGCCGCAGTCGTCTGGGGGCTGCGTCTGCCGCGGACCGTGGTGGGGCTCCTCGCCGGGATCGGTTTCGCCGTCGCGGGGACCCTCATTCAGGCGGTCTCGAGGAACCCCCTCGCCGAGCCGGGGATCATCGGCGTGAGTGCCGGCGCCGGGTTCGCCGTGACGCTCGCCGCCGCCGTCTGGGGCATTGCATCGCCCTCCGCCGTGGCCGGGACGGCCTTTGCCGGCGCCCTGCTCACCACCGCCGTCGTGCTGGCGATCGGGCGTACCGGGCGCCCGGGCGGCTCGGCACGGATGCTCCTCGCCGGAGTCGCGATCGCGGCGATCCTCGGGGGCCTGTCGACGGGCATCGCCCTGCGGGACACCTCGGCCTTCACCGCCGTGCGCAACTGGGCGCTCGGGTCGATCGTGGCGACCGGGTACGACGAGGCCCGGGTCATGGGCCTCGTGATCGCGGCCGGTGTGGTGCTGGCATTCGTGTGCGCGCCCGGCCTCAACGCCCTCGCGCTCGGCGACGAACTCGCCACCGCGCTCGGCACGCGGGCCGCCTGGGTGCGCGGCGCCGCTGTCGTCGCGATCGCCCTGACCGCCGGCGGGGCGACGGCCCTGACCGGCGGGATCGTCTTCCTGGGCCTCATGGTTCCGCACGCCATGCGCTGGGTCGTCGGACCCGACCAGCGGTGGATCCTCGCGACGTCGCTGCTCGCCGGCCCCGTGCTCGTGCTCGTCGCAGACGTGATCGGGCGGCTCATCGCCGCACCCGGCGAGATCCCCGTGGGCGTGGTCGTCGCGGTCGTCGGGGCACCGGTGCTCATCGCGATGGTCCGCCGTCGGGAGGTGAGCGGACTGTGAACGTGGTCGCCGATACCGCCCGCCCGGCGCCCCCGCGCCGCCGCGCCACGCGTCGCGTCGTCGTGGTCACGCTCGGGTTCTTCCTCGCCGCCACCGCGCTCGCGGTCCTCTCCCTGACGCTCGGGAAGTACCCCATCTCTCCCGACCGCCTCCTCGCCCTGACCCTGGGCACCGGTAGCGACTTCGAGCGGCTCGTGCTGATGGAGTGGCGCCTCCCGACGGCGATCGCCGCGCTCGTCTTCGGTGCCGCCCTGGGCCTTGCCGGCGCGATCGTCCAGCGCCTCACCCGCAACCCGCTCGGCTCCCCCGACCTCGTCGGCATCGACGTGGGCGCCTTCACGGGCGTGGCGATCGCGATGATCCTGCTCGGCACCAAGGGCTTCTGGCCGGTCGCCGCCGCGGCATCCCTCGGCGGTCTGCTCACCGCCGCGCTGGTGACGGCGCTCGCGTATCGGGGCGGACTGTCGACGTTCCGCCTCATCGTCGTCGGCATTGCCGTGGCCGCGGCCCTCGGATCGATCAACGCCTACCTCGTGACGCGTGCCGATGTGGGCGACGCGATGTCGGTCGGGCTCTGGGGAGCGGGCTCGCTCACCCGCGTGTCGTGGCAGAGCCTCGTGCCGAGCGTGGTGATCCTCGTGCTCGTCGGCGCCGCGGCGCTGCTCACCACCCGATCGCTGAGAAGCCTCGATCTCGGCGACGACGTCGCCACCGCTCACGGCGTGGCGGTCGTGCGCCTGCGTCTGACGCTGATCGCTCTCGCCGTCGTCATGACCGCGGTCGTGACCGCCAACACCGGTCCGCTCGCGTTCGTCGCGCTCGCCGCTCCCCACGTCGCCCGGCGCCTCGCTCCCGGCACGGGGCTCATCCCGGCGATCAGCGCCGGGGCGTTCCTCCTCGCCTCCGCGCAGCTCGTCGCGCTCGTGCTGGGTCTCGCGGGTATCGCCGCTCCCGTGGGTCTCGTCACCCTCTCGCTCGGCGGTGCGTACCTGCTGACGCTGCTCATCGGCGTGCGGCGGCGGTGAGCGGGCCGGATCGCGCGAGTCATGGCATCCCCGTTCCCGAGGGACAGGGTCAAGGGATGCCGTGGACTCAGCGGCTCTCGAGCGCCAGGCGCCCCGCGAGCAGCACGTACGTCGCCGCGAAGGTGCGGCGCAGCCACGCCATGACCTTCGGGCGCGTGATGACCTGGGCGCGCATCGCGGCGGCGAAGACGCCGTACAGCGCGAAGACGACGAACGTCAGCGCCATGAACACCAGGCTCAGCCCGACCATGTGCCAGGTGCCGTCCGCCTCCCCCGCGGGGACGAACTGCGGGAGGAACGCGAAGAAGAAGATCGTGAGCTTCGGGTTGAGGAGGTTGATGAGCATCGCCGTGCGGATGACGCGCCAGAACGAGACGGGGGTGGTGTCGGCATCCACCTCGATGAGCGAACGATCGCGCCACACCTGCCACGCGAGGTAGAGCAGATACGCCACGCCCAGCCATTTGATGGCCTGGAACGCGACCGCCGACGCGTTGAGGATCGCGGCCAGCCCCGTGATGGCGGCGATCATGTGGGGCACGACGCCCAGCGTGCACCCGAATGCGGCGATCACGCCGGCCCGCGAACCGCGGGAAAGACCCGCGGCGATCGAGTACACCGCACCGGTGCCGGGCGTGGCGACGACGACCAGCGTGGTCAGCAGGAACGCAATGCTCATCGGGATGCTCCTCGAGTCGATTGCTTCCGCACAGTACCGCAACGCAGGACGGAAAACGCATGCGAAGCTGGCTCGGTGAGCCTCGCCGATCTCGCCGGGCTCGGAGACGACCGGGCGCTCGTCGTGCTGCATCCGCGGGGCACTCCGACCACCGGCGGTCTCTCGCGTGGGTGGTGGACCGACCCCTGGATCGAGCAGCCCGACGCGTTCCGGGCGAGCGTCGGGGCGTGGCTCCGACGCTGACGGCACCCGACCCGCCCAGCTCCGCGCCACACTCTCTCCAGGCTCTCACCCGGCGAACGCGGAACGAGGGGGACGCGATCGCGTCCCCCTCGTTCACCACGACAGTCAGCGCGCGGGGTCGATCGCGATCGGCTCCGGGTGGGCCTCGTGGTGGTTGCTGTTGGCCGGGGTGGCCAGCACCTCGGACGTACGAGCATCGAGCGCCACGGGATCGAGGTCACCGGCCTGCACCATCACGTCCTCGAGAGCGACGACCCAGTGGGCGTAGTACGACCAGGGATCGCTCTCGCGATCACCGCCCCGGGCCTCCCATTCGGAGATGGAAGCGATCAACGCACCCTGGAACTGCTCCCAGTCGAATTTCTTGGCGTGATAGGCGGTGATGGCGAGAGCGAACGCGCGAATCTCCCACGGGCTCTCGAACGACAGCTGGTCGGGCGAGCTGCCGGGCAGGTCGCACACGAGCTCCTCGACGAGGCGACGATCCCGTTCCAGATCGCTCTCGTCGACATACGGCGACGGCAGCACCGGCGTCATGCCACGTCCTCTGCGCTCTTCGTTGTTCCGACACCGATCATGGAGTCGCGCGTGACGAGCTCGTAGAGCTGCTCCTCGGACCATCCCTCGGTGCCCGCGGGGCGCTGCGGGAGGACCCAATACCGCATTTCACTGCTGGAGTCCCAGACGCGTACCTCGACGTCCGTCGGCAGATCGTACGAGAACGCTTCGCTCAGCACCTTCCGCGGCTCACGCGTGATCGCGGCGCGGTACTGGGGGTCCTTGTACCAGTTCGGCGGCAGACCCAGCACGGGCCACGGGTAGCAGGAGCACAGCGTACAGACGATCACGTTGTGCACCTCGGGGGTGTCCTCGACGACGACCATGTCCTCGCCCTGCAGGCCGCTGATGCCCAACTCTGCGCAGGCCTCCGACGCGTCGTGGAGCAGGCGGGCTTTGAACTCCGGGTCCGCCCATGCCTTGGCGACGACACGAGCGCCCAGCTGGGGGCCGACCTCGTTCTCGTAGATCTCGACCATGCGGTCGATCGCCTGCGTGGTCATGATGCCTTTGTCGATCAACATCGACTCCAGGGCCTTCACGCGCGCGGCGATCTCTTCCTTGCTGCGGATGTGTGCGCTCATGCTGCGGCTTCTCCCTTGCGCTCGACGAGTTCGATGTACGGCTCCCAGACATCGAAGTAAACGGAGTCCCGCGGCTGATCGGCGCCGGATCCCCAGAGTTCTTGAGCGGTGAACTTGACGGTGTAGACGTGCTCCGGTGCCTCACCCAGGCCGTTGCCGGCGGTGTCGGGGTAGATGAAGACCCCGTGGGCCATCACGATCTCGCCGACCGCCCCACGGACGTAGCGCGCTCGGCGGGTGTGCCCCTGGGGCGCGTCGCGCTCGACGCGGACGAGGTCTCCGACCGCGAAGGCCGCCGGCGCCTCGGACTCACGCTTCGCGGTGGCTCCGGCTTTCACGACGGCGTCGACGAACGCGAGCAGCTCGGGGTCGTCGGCGTGCTCCGGCAAAGGGGCGTCGGGGTTCGCGAGGTAATACGCGGTGCGGCGGTCCAGCTCCTCGAGATCCAGCACGCCGCGCTTCTCGCCGTAATGCTCGACGGTGTGCACCCAGTGCTCGTAGTACGGCGACGTGAGGTACACCACGGGGTCGATGAGTTCGATCCCGTGCCGGAACTCGTCCACGCCGAAGAAGCCCGCACGGAAGCACATCGCGAACATCGGGAAGACGGCTTTCTCCCACTCGCTGCGGAAGACAGGCTCGCTCTCCGGCACGACGACGGGGCCGATTCCGTCGGTGCCGGCGAGGTCGAACACTCCGTTCATATCTCGCTCTCTTTCTCGATCAGACGGGGACGGAATATCCCCCTCGTGTCATTGCGTCAACACGTACTGACACGTTGTCATATACAGAACGCGCATCGACCCGGCCCGTCAAGCGGCGACATCGCATCGCGCGGAAAACTTCACACGCCCGACACAAATGCGGATTCAGAGCAGATCGAAGCCCGATCGCCCGGCGACGGCCACGCGGGTCGTCGACGCGTAGGTCTCCTCGTCACCGAAGCGGAGCAGGCCGCGAGGCGTCTCCAGTCGCACGCGGCGCACCGCCCGCACGAGCGCCTCGGGCGCGGCATCCGGTTCGGTCACCAGGGCGCGGTCGAGGAGCAGGATCGTGCTGTACACCGACTCCGACATGCTCGACAACGGCGGCGCCCAGGCACCGAAACGATCGCGATAGCGGGCGACGAACGCCTGGTTGACCGGAGAGCACGATGCCTCGAAATACCCCATGGCCGCCCAGAGCCCCGCGCTCTGCTCAGCCCCGATGTGCTCGCGGGTCGATTCGTCGAGGACGAGCGACAGAGTGGTGGCGGTCGATCGAAGTCCGAGCTCGTGGCTGGCGCGCTCGAAACGCACTTCGTCGTCTCCGACGAGGGTCGAGATCACCAGGTCGGCGCCCGACCGCCGGATGCGCTCGACCACGGGGGCGTAGTCGGGGTGGCGCAACGGGAGGCGTGCCTCACCGGCCACGCCGGCTCCCCGCTCCGCGAGCATTCCTCGCGCGACGCGAGCCGCGGAGCGCGACCACGAGTACGTGTGCCCCACGATGTAGCAGCGTGACCCGCCGGTCGCGCGCATGAGCGGCGTGAGCGCCGCCCGCAGCTGGTGCGCCGGCCGCTCACCGAGTCGCAGCGCCGAACGCGCCGGGCGGCCGCCCTCGTTGAGCACCGAATGGACCGCCAGCACGCCGTGGCGACGCGCGACCTGCTGCACGGCCGTGAAGCTCGCCGAGATGACGGCGGCCACGATGACGCGACACCCCGCGGCGATGAGGCGCTCGGCTTCGAGAGCCGCCATCGCCGGATCCGTCCCGTCATCGCCGACGATGAGGTCGTTCTCGCCGCTCGCGCTCGCCGCGTTGAGTTCGTCGATCGCCAGCAGCGCCGCATTCTCAGTGCCGAGGGCGAACACCGCACCCGATCCGGACTTCGTCGTCAAAAGGCCCCAGCGGCGCCCCCGCGCGCTCTCGGGCACGGATGACGGCATGCCGGTGCGGCGGACCATCCAGTCGACGCCGGCGTCGTCGACGTCGCACATCATCGTCACGCGCGCGCCGGTCGGCAGGGGCGTGAGGCGAAGACGCACGACGCCGCGCCACGGTTGCGAGTGCTCGATGACGATCGACTGTCCCCAGACGATCCGCCTGATCCGCCCGAAGATCGTGAAGCCCGACGCCGCACCCCCGAACGGCACGGTCAACGTTATCGGTCGGCCGACCTCGAGCCGTTCGAAGGACGCGTCGAACAACCAGCCGCCGAGGGTCTCGAAAACAGCCTCGGGCGTCAACGCCACGTCGCGCGTCGCCGTGAGGACGATGCCCGACACGAGCGTCGATCAGCCGGCGCGTCGGGCCCGCGCGGCGGGCGGGGCCGATACGGAGGTCGCCGCGAGCGTCTCGCCCTCGGCCTGCTCGAGTGCACTGTTCATCAGCGCCTGGAAGTACCCGACGGCGATCATCGCTGAACCCTCGCGGTCGAGGGAGTAGAACCGCTGCCTGCCGGCGCGACGCTCGCTGACCAGGCCCGACGAACGAAGAATCCGCAGATGCGTGGACACCGCCGTCCGCCCGACGTCGGAGATGGCATCGGCGATCTCACCCGCGCTGGAGTCGCCGTGCGTCGAGAGGAAGGTCAGGATGTCACGGCGGACGGAACTCGAGAGCGAGTCGAACACGCTATCGGCATCCATGCTCTCCCTCTTCTCCTCGTCGCCGTCCTGGTGCCGCGAGTCTACCGCCCGCCGCGGGCCCCTCGCCGTCAGGCGCGACGGCGCCTCCCCGCCGCACGCTCATACCGTCCGCAGCCGCAATCGAAGCTCGCCATCCAATCGGCGCGCGACGGCGACGGTCGCCAGGGGTTCGGCATCCATCCGCCAGATGCTCGACGCCGGCAGCCCGAGTGCGACGAGCACGGCCGCGCGCGCGACTCCCTGCGGAACGACCGCGACGTATCGCCCGCCACCGATCCCCCCGATGACGCGACGGATGCGCCCGCACAGATCGTCGACGGACTCCCCGCCGGGCGGCGCCTCCCCGGATCGCCAGCGCTGGATTTCATCGGGTGAGAGCGACGCCAGGTCTCTGCCGCGCCACTCGCCGGCGCCCCCGTCGCGCAGGTCGGTCACGATGCGAGGCGCCGACCAGCCGAGCGCGGCGACGGTCTGCACGCACGTCGATTCGGGCGCCGAGAGCACGTCGTGGCGCCCCGGGTGGAGCGACGACCTTCGACACAGCTGGAGGCCGGATGCCGCCAGCTCGTCGTCCGACGCGGGAAAAGCCGCCCGCAGCTGGGACGCGGTCGTCGCTTGCACGACGAACACGATCTCAGCGCGGGCGGCGCTCCCGTCGACCACACTCACCGCGCCGGCACGAGCTCACCCGAAGCGACGCCGGGCGTGGCGACGGCGGCACCGCGCCCGCGCCCCCGGTATCCGAGCACCGCGGCCAGCAGCACGGTCGCACCGCCGAAGATCGTCGTCGCCACCAGCAGCGACCCCAGCCGGAAGCCGCCGATGACCGCGGCCGGGTAACCGTCGAGCACGATGTCGTCACCGTCCATGACGGGCCCCGGCATCTCCGACGCCGCCCCCACCATCTGTGCCACCGAGGGCAGGAACGCCGCGGCCGCGAGCACGACGACGAGGTACCCCACGCCGACGGCCACGATGGCGGCGAACCATCCCCATCGGGCGGACAGCCGGGCAGCGACCACGACGGCGATCGTCATGGCGAACACCGAGATCGCGACCATCGAGTAGTACGCGAGCGTCCGGGCGACGAGGTCGTCGTGCGAGCCGATCGCCGGAGGGTTGCTCGGGTACTTCGCGTACGGCACCAGGAACCCGCCAACGAGAGCGAGGGTCCCCGCGACGAGCGCCGCCCGGCGCGCGGACAGGTCAGGGAGCATCTTCTGCAGCCCGTACGCGGCGACGGCGATGAGAAGACCCATCGCCATACCGAACAGCCCCACCGACAGGAAGACGCCGACGCTCGCCTGCACCGCGCGCGGCACGACCTCCTCTTCACCGCCACCCGCCGCGAGGTCGATCGCACCGTGGTGGTGGTGGCCGCCGGTCGCGGCTCCGGTGCCGATTGTCGCCTCGGCCGCCGACCGCATCGACTCGTAGTCGATCGCGGCCGACAGCGACGGCTCCACGGTGATCAGTGACACCACCGCACCGAGCAGACCGGCGACGAGGCCGGCACCCGCGCCGGCGAGGACAATCCGCGACTCCGCACTCATGGCATCCGTCCTCAGTGGCACGGGAAGCCGAGCAGGTGGCGGCCGTCGTGCATCATCTCGTGGATGTGCGTGTCGGATCCGAAGACCGACACGACACCCTGGTCGATTCCGACGAAGTAGTAAGCCGCGGCGGCGACGAGGACCGCGCCGGCGATCCAGAGGACGCGGACGGCCGTGCTCGCGGTGCGGACCGTGGGAACGGCCAGGACCTCGGAGTGAGTGCTCATGATTTCTCCTGTAGGGGTTGCGTGGAAGGGGTGAGGTGAGGGTGCCTCAGGCGTGCTGGGCCAGCGCGGGCGGCGTCAGAGTGCCGCACCGGGCCTGAACGGCGGCGGCCACGCGCAGGGCGAGCGCGTCGTCGAAGCGCGGTGCGACGACCATGAGTCCGACCGGGAGACCGGATGCCAAGCCCGCCGGCACCGAGGTGGCGGGGTGTCCGGTGACGTCGAAGGGCGCCGTGTTCCCGATCATGCTGAGCGCCTTGCGGAGGTATTCGGGGCGATCGTCGCCGGCCTCCAGCAGCTCGAGCGCGGTGAACGGGGCGGTGGGCATGACGAGCACGTCGACCTGCGCCAGCGCCGCGTCGTACCCGGCCCGCACGTACGGGACGAGGCGCTGGGCCTTGGCGTACGAGGCGCCGCCGAGGCCGTGCAGCCCCCATGCGCCGGTCAGGGCCGTCACCTTGACCGACTCCGCGAGCGCGTGACCGCGCTCGAGCTTGCCCCGCGCGAAGTGCTCCATCTGGTGCGGGTCGTAGTAGCCGGGGACACCCAGGCCGTAGCCGTTGCCGTCGAGCATCTGGTACGTCGCCCCGTCGGTCGCGATGACACCCCACAGAGCGCCGGCGTCGGCGTGCTCGGGAACGCTGATGCGGGTGACAGTGGCACCGTCCGCGGACAGCGCCTCGGCCGCCGCGGTGACGATGTCGTCCACCTCGGGATCGGAGAGGCCCGGGATGCCGAATCCCTCGGTGACGAGGCCGATCCGCAGCCCCGAGACTCCGGCGCCGATGGTCGAGAGATCTCCGGGACCACGGTGAGCCTCCGCCTGACGCGCGTCGAGTCCGTCCGCACCGGCGAGCACGGACAGCAGCAGCGCGGCATCCTCGACGGTGCGGGCCATCGGGCCGAGGTGGTCGATCGTCCGCTCGATCGGGAAGGCTCCGGTGTAGGGGACGAGGCCGAAAGTCGGCTTGTGTCCAACGACGCCCGAGAAGGATGCCGGGAGGCGCACCGAGCCGCCCTGATCGCCGCCGATCGCGAGATCCACCTCTCCCGAGGCGAGCAGCGCGGCGTTGCCGCTGGAGGATCCGCCCGTCGTGCGCCCGAGGTCCCAGGGATTGCGCACCGGCCCGGTGGACGAGGTGAAACTCGACCCGGAGAAGCACAGATCTTCGCACACCGCCTTGCCGAGGATCGTCGCTCCCGCCGCAAGGACGCGCGTGACGACGGTCGCATCCTCGCGGGGCACGTAGCCCTCGAGAGTCCGCGAGCCGTTCGTCATCGGGACGCCGGCGACCGCGATGTTGTCCTTGATGGCGACCGTGCGCCCGTCGAGGACTCCCCCGGAGGTGGGAGCGATCTCGGTGCGCACATACCAGGCCCCGAGCGGATTGTCCTCGTCGCGGGGGTGGTGGGATTCCCGGACGGGCGGTTCGACCTCGACGTGCGCCGCGTAGAGCCGATCGACCACGTCGTAGCCGGCGAGCCCGCCGACCGCGAGAGCGTGCAGCTCGTGGACCTCGGAGTCGTCGTAGTCGTAGCGGAAGCGTTGCGCAAACGCCCTCACGTCGTCCTTCGTCGGGCGGGTCACGGCCATGTTCGGTCCTTCCGTCGAGCGTCGCGATCACCGGGCCGAGAGACGGCCGGAGATCGACGTGCATGTGTCATGACTTATTGACGCATTGACGCTTTCCGAATGGGTGACGCAGGTGTTTCGGTCAGGTAACACCTCCCGTGACGAGGTGGCGGGTCAGCCGGGCGCGGCCGCACGCCGGCACGGCAGAAGAGCGCCGCAGCGCGCGCACGACAGACGACGACCCGCGCATCGCGCAGGTCGGCTGCGCCTGCGCTCGCGCCCGCCTCAGCGCCGCCCGCGCCCCAGCTCCCACAGCGCGACCGCGCTCGCCGCGGCGACGTTGAGCGAGTCCACTCCCCCGGCCATCGGGATCGTGACGACCGTGTCGGCGGCTTCCAGCGCGCGGCGCGAGAGCCCGTCGCCCTCGGCTCCCAGCAGCAGCGCGACGCGCTCATGACCCGCGGCCGAGAACGCGTCGAGGGTGACCGCGTCGTCCGAGAGCGCGAGCGCCGCGAGGTGCAGCCCCGCGTCGTGCAGGAGCGGCGCGGCCTCCGACCACTCGGGCAGCCGCGTCCACGGCACCTGGAAGACGGTGCCCATGCTGACGCGCACGCTCCGCCGGTAGAGCGGGTCGGCGCACCGGGGCGTCACGAGCACGGCATCCGCCCCGAGGGCCGCGGCCGACCGGAACGCCGCCCCGATATTGGTGTGGTCGACGATGTCCTCGAGCACGACGACGAGACGGGCGTCTCTCACGACCTCCTCGACCGATGCCAGCGCGGGACGATGCATGGATGCCAGCAGCCCCCGGTGCACGGTGTACCCGGTGACCTGCTCGGCGATCTCGGCCGGGACGACGTACACCTCGGCATCCTCACCGACGAGAGCGAGGGCGTCGGCGAGGAACTTCTCCTGCACGAGCACGGAGCGCGGGCGGTGTCCGGCACGGAGGGCCCGGTCGAGCACCTTCGACGACTCGGCGATGTAGAGCCCGCCCGCGGGCTCGCTCACCCGCCGCAGCGACACGTCGGTGAGGTCGCGGTAGTCCGCGAGGCGCGGGTCGTCGGCGGAGTCGAGCGGGATGACGGGCATCGTCCCATCGTGCCAGCCCCGACATGTCCTCCCCCGCGGGTGGCGCCGGGCCGTCCGCGCGGCCGATACACGACACCCCGCTCTAGACTCGACAGGACGGAGGTACGCATGACCGACACGACGAAGGATGCCGAGTCCCCGGCATCCATCGATCGGGCTGTCGAGGTGCTCGCGGGTCGCCGTATCGCGGTGTTGACCGGGGCGGGCGTATCGACGGATTCGGGTATCCCGGACTATCGCGGCAAGGGCGCGCCGACGCGCACGCCCATGACCGTGCAGCAGTTCCTCTCCAGCGCGGAGGCCCGCCGCCGCTACTGGGTGGGCAGTCACCTCGGGTGGAAGGTGTTCGCCGCGGCCGAGCCGAACGACGGTCACCGCGCACTCGCCGACCTCGAGGCCGCGGGAGTGGCCAACGGCGTCGTCACGCAGAACGTCGACGGTCTGCACGTGCGCGCCGGCAGCAGCCGCGTCGTCGAACTGCACGGGACCATGCGCCGGATCGGCTGCCTCCACTGCGGGCAGATCTTCGACCGCCGCGATCTGGCCGAGCGCATCGAGGCCGAGAATCCCTGGATCACGGCCCCCGAGAACGTCGAGCTCGGGCCCGACGGCGACGTCGCCCCCACCTCGGCCGAGGGCTTCGTCGTTCCCGTGTGCTCGGTGTGCGGGGGAACGCTCAAGCCCGACGTCGTGTTCTTCGGCGAGTACATCCCCGTCGAGAAGTTCCGCGAGGCCGAGCAGCTCGTGCACGCGAGCGAGGCGCTCGTCATCGCGGGGTCGTCGCTCGTCGTGAACTCCGGTATCCGGCTGGTCGAGCGGGCGCGACGCCGGCGCCTGCCCGTCGTCATCATCAACCGGGGCGAGACGCGCGCCGATCGCCGGGCGGCCGTCAAGGTCGACGGCGGGACGACCCACGCGCTGCGCGCGTTCGCCGAACGGCTCCCCGGACTGCTCTGAAGCCGGAGGGCCCGGGGCCGCGGGGGCACGACGCCGGTGCTTTGCGCGATCACCGAACGGCTCGCCCTCTGACCCGCACCCGTTCGCGCTTCCTCGCGCTCCGGGCCGGTTAGGCTCGGACGGTGACGATCCTGACCCTCGTGCGACACGGTGAGACCGACTGGAACTCCGGGGGCCGCATCCAGGGCTCGACCGACATCCCCCTCAACGACACCGGACGCGCCCAGGCGCGCGAGCTGGCCGCGACCCTCGCCGCCGAGTACGCCGGTCGTGAGGCGGTCATCGTTTCGAGCGACCTCTCCCGGGCGGCCGAGACCGCCGACATCATCGCCGCGGCCCTCGGCACCACGGTGAGCCGACGGATGCCGGGACTCCAGGAGCGCTCGTACGGCGACGCCGAGGGAATGGACGCCCCCTCGTTCTACGACACGTACGGGCCGTGGCATGCCGCCGACGTCCCGGGCGCCGAGACCTGGCCGGCGGTCCGCGAGCGCGCGCTCGCGGCGCTCGCCGAGGTGGTCTCCGACACCCCCGAGGGCGTCGACATCATCGCCGTGGCGCACGGCGCCCTCATCCGCGAGGTCATCATGTTCGCCACGGATGGCGCGTTCCCCCGCGAGGGCGAGCGCCTGCCGAACTGCTCGGCGACGACCTTCCGCCTCGACGGCGACACCTGGGAGATGCTCGCGTACGCGGGCGTCGCCAGCTGACGCTCCGGCTACACCCCCACCAGCCCCAACGCGCGCGAGATGACCATGAGCTGCACCTCGGTCGTCCCCTCGCCGATCTCGAGGATCTTCGAGTCCCGGTAGTGCCGCGCGACGGGGTACTCGTTGATGAACCCGTTGCCGCCGAACACCTGCGTCGCATCGCGCGCGTTGGCCATCGCGGCGTCGCTCGCGGTCATCTTGGCGACGGCGGCATCCACCGAGAAGGGCTTCCCGGCGTCGCACAGGCGCGCGGCGTGCACCCAGGCGAGGCGGGCCGTGTGCACGCGGGCGTGCATCCGCGCGAGGAGGAACTGGATGCTCTGGCGGCTCGACAGGCGTTCGCCGAACACGGTGCGACGGCGGGCGTAGTCGACCGCGGCCTCGAGGCATCCCTCCGCTGCTCCCGTCGCGAGGGCGGCGATCGCCACACGGCCCTCGTCGAGGGTGCGCAAGAAGTTCTTGAACCCCTGCCCGCGTTCGCCGAGAAGGTTCGCCTCGGGAACGCGGACGCCGTCGAACAGGAGCGGGTGCGTGTCGGAGGCGTTCCAGCCGACCTTGTCGTACGCGGGTCCGACGGTGAAGCCGGGCGTGCCGTTGGGCACGATGATGGTCGAGATCTCCGCGCGGTCGCCGGTGCGCCCGGTGACCGCCGTCACGGTGACGAAGCGCGTGATCGCCGTGCCGGAGTTGGTGATGAACTGCTTCGAGCCGTCGATCACCCACTCCCCCGCCTCCCGGCGTGCCGTCGTCCGCGTCGCCCCCGCGTCGCTGCCCGCCTCGGCCTCGGTGAGCCCGAATCCGGCGAGCGCGCGCCCCGCGACGAGGTCGGGCAGGTACTCGTCCTTCTGTGCGTCGGTGCCGTAGCGGTAGAGCGGCATGGTGCCGAGTCCGACCCCGGCCTCGAGGGTGATCGCCATCGACTGGTCGACGCGGGCGATGCCCTCGATCGCGACGCAGAGGCTCGCGTAGTCGCCGCCCTGTCCGCCGACCTCCTCGGGGAAGGGCAGGCCGAACAGCCCCAGCTCTCCCATGCTCTGGACGATGTCGAGCGGCAGCTCGTGGGCGCGGTCGGCCTCGTACGAGCGCGGCGCGAGGACCTCGTCGGCGAACTCGCGCACCATCGCGGCGAGCTCGCGCTCGTCGTCGGTGAAGGCCTGCTGGCTGTCGATGCTCACGGGGAGACTCCTTCGGGAAGGGGAAGAGGGAGCGCGTCAGCGCAGGAGCATCGCGCGGCCCGGCTCGCGCAGGACGCCGGCGACGTCGGTGAGGAAGCGCGCGGCCTCCGCGCCGTCGACGAGGCGGTGGTCGAACGACAGGCTGAGGGTCAGCACGTCGCGCAGGGCGATCTCCCCCTGGTATTCCCACGGCGTCCGTCGCACGGCACCGACGGCGAGGATTCCGGCCTCACCCGGGTTGAGGATCGGGGTGCCGGCATCCACCCCGAAGACCCCGACGTTCGTGATCGAGAACGTACCGCCGGTCATCGCGGCCGGCGCGGTGCGACCCGCTCGCGCGGTCGCGGCGAGCTCGGCAATCGCGTCGGCGATTTCGACGAGCGGGAGGGTGTCGGCATCCGGGATGACGGGCACCACGAGCCCGCGCTCGGTCGCGACAGCGATGCCGAGGGTGACGTAGTGGTGCTCGACGATCTCGCCGGCGGCTTCGTCCCATCGCGCGTTCAGCGCGGGGGTGCGCCCGAGCGCGAGGCACACCGCCTTCGCGACGATCGCGAGCACCCCGATCCGGTGCCCGTCGAGCGCGCGGTCGCCCGTGAGGGATGCCAACAACTCGGTCGTCGCGGTGACGTCGAGCGTGAGGAAGGTCGTCGCGTGCGGGGCGGTGAACGCGCTCTGCACCATCGCGGCGGCCGTGTGCTTGCGCACCCCGCGAATGGGGGTACGCGTGACGCGAGCGGAGGGGGTTTCGGCCGGGGGGACCGTCGACGAGGGAGCGTGCTGGGGCGCGCGCGCCGGGGCCGGGGGAACCGTCGACGCGGAGACGTTCTGTGGGGCGCGCGCCGCGTACTCCTCGACGTGCGCACGGGTCACGGTCTCGCCCGGGCGGGCGGCGGCGACGAGCGTGAGATCGACCCCGAGGTCTTTCGCGAGCTTGCGCACGGGAGGCGTGGAGCGCGGGCGTTCGAGGGGCAGGTCGATGGGGCCGGTGCGCAGCACGTCGTGCGGCGCGGCCTCGCGGACGGCGGTGTCGGGGTCGAGCGTCACCGTCGCACCGCGGCGCGCTCGCCGCTGCGGACGGGTACTCGACGACGGGGACGCGCCATAGCCGACGAGGTTCGGCATAGCACAGGCCTCCTCCGCCGGAACCGCCGTGCGGAGTTCGTCCGCGGCACCCCGCTCGGCGGCGTCGGGGAGCGGTGTGTCGGAGGTCGACTCCGCGGGGGTCGCGGCATCCACCCCCACCGCGAACGACACCAGCGGCGCCCCGACGGCGACGACGTCGCCCGCGGCCGCGTGCAGGGCCTGCACGGTTCCCTCGTGGGGGGACGGGATCTCGACGATGGCCTTGGCCGTCTCGACCTCGGCGATCGTCTGATTCAGGGCGACCTCGTCGCCCTCCGCCACGTGCCACTGCACGATCTCGGCCTCCGGGAGACCCTCTCCGAGGTCGGGCAGCAGGAACTCCGCGATCATCGAACGCCCCGTTCCGTCCCGGAGACACGCGATCGGCTCGCGCCGCGCTCCGCGATCATCGAACGCCCCGTTCCGTCCCGGAGACACGCGATCGGCTCCCGCCGCGCTCCGCGATCATCGAACGCCCCGTTCCGTCCCGGAGACACGCGATCGGCTCGCGCCGCGCTCCGCGATCATCGCCGCACCGCCGCCCCGCGCTCGAGCACCCGGTCCACCGCGAAGAGGATGCGATCCAGATCCGGCACGTGGTGCTTCTCGAGCTTCGACGGCGGGTACGGGATGTCGTGCCCCGTGACCCGCGCCGGCGCCGCCTCGAGGTACTCGAAGCACTGCTCGGTGATGCTCCCGACGATCTCGGCACCGACCCCGGCCTCCCGCGCCGCTTCATGTGTGACCACGACACGGCCGGTCTTGCGCACCGAGGCGGCGACGGTGTTCATGTCGATCGGCGACAGCGAGCGCAGATCGATGACCTCGAGCGAGAGCCCCTCATCCTCGGCGGCGAGCGCGGCATCCAGCGCCGTGTGCACCTGCGCGCCGTAGGTGACGATCGTCGCGTCGGTGCCCTCGCGGGCGACGCGGGCGAGGTGCATCGGCGGGGCGTCGGCGAGATCGGCATCCACGTCGGCCTCCCCCTTGGAGTGATACAGACGCTTGGGCTCGAAGAAGATGACCGGATCATCGGATGCCACGGCCTGCCGCAGCATCACGTGCGCGTCCTGGGGATTCGAGGCGGCGACGACGCGGAGCCCCGCCGTGTGCACGAAGTACGCCTCGGGCGACTCGCTGTGGTGTTCGGCGGCTCCCACGCCCCCGGCCCACGGGATGCGGATGACCAGCGGCATCCGGATCCGCCCGTTGCTGCGGTAGTGCAGTTTCGCAACCTGGCAGACGATCTGATCGAACGCCGGGTACACGAAGCCGTCGAACTGGATCTCGACGACGGGGCGGTAGCCGCGCAGCGCGAGGCCGACGGCGGTGCCGACGATTCCGGCCTCGGCGAGCGGGGTGTCGATGACGCGCTGGGCGCCGAAGCGCTGCTGCAGACCGTCGGTGACGCGGAAGACTCCGCCGAGCTTGCCGATGTCCTCGCCCATGAGCAGGACCCGGTCGTCGGTCTCGAGGGCCTTGGCCAGGCCCGCGGTGATGGCGGCGCCGAGGGTCAGGGCGCTCATTTCTCGAACCCCCCGAGATACTCCACATACTCGGCCCGCTGTCGCGCGAGTCCTGCGTGCGGTTCGGCGTAGACGTGGTCGAACATCGTCTCGGGCGCGCGGGTCGTCGCGCCGATGCACGCCGCGCGCACGTCGGCGGCGAGCGCGTCGGCCGCGCGGGCGACCTCGTCCAGCCCCGAGTCGTCGATGACGCCCTCGGCCCGCAGGTACGCCTCGAGCCGCGTGATCGGGTCGCGCTGCGCCCAGGCCTCGACCTCACCGGCATCCCGGTACCGAGTCGGGTCGTCGCTCGTGGTGTGAGGGCCCATGCGGTAGGTGACGGCCTCGATGAAGGACGGCCCCTCGCCGCGGCGCGCACGGTCCAGTGCCCACCGCATCGCGGCCACGCACGCGAGGGCGTCGTTGCCGTCGATGCGGAGACTCGGGATGCCGAAGCCCGGCGCCCGGCCCGCGATCGGGTACTTCGCCTGCACGGTGACGGGCTCGCTGATCGCCCACTGGTTGTTCGAGCAGACGAAGACGACCGGCGCCCGGAAGGACGAGGCGAAGACCAGGGCCTCGTTGACGTCGCCCTGGCTGGTGGCGCCGTCGCCGAAGTACGCGACCGCGACGTCGGTGGACCCGTCGCGCTGGGCACCCATCGCCCAGCCCGTCGCGTGCAGGGACTGCGCGCCGATGATGATCTGGGGCGGAGCGGCGCCGAACGCGCGGTGGTCGTACGCGGAGTGCTCCTCGCCGCGCCAGGCGAGGACGTAGTCGGCGGGCTGGGCACCGCGCGCGAGCAGCACGCCGTGTTCACGATAGCTGGGGAAGACGACGTCGCCCGGGGCGAGCGCCTGGGCGGTGCCGACCTGGACGGCTTCCTGACCGCGGCAGGGCGCCCACAGCGCGAGCTGTCCCTGGCGCTGCAGGGCGACGCCCTCGACGTCGAGACGACGGGTGAGGACCATGTCGCGGTACAGGGCGCGCAGCTCGTGCGGAGAGAGGTCGGCGATCCACGGATCGAGGGTGGCGTCGGGGACACGCGAGCCGTCGGGCTCCAGGACGCGCAGCACGTCGTCGTCCGGCTCGTGCGGTTCTTCTCCGGTGAGAGAGTCCCGGGTCTGGGTGTACGTCATCGTCATCCCTCCAGCTGCGGCCCGAGCTCCTCGTGAGAGCCGGGGCGGTCCGGCCGCCGGCGGCGTCGCCGACAGGGCTGACGGTACGCCCGGTCGGCAGGGCGCTCAACACCTTCGGCCATAACTCAGCATTGTGCGCATCGCGGACCGCGAGAGCCCTGCTAATCTTTCGCAGCATGAGCAAGCTGGACGCCGTCGACCTCGACCTCCTCCGTGCCCTGTCCGCCGACCCCCGCGCCACCGTCGTGGCGCTCGCCGAGAAGCTCGGCCTCTCCCGCAACACCGTGCAGGCCCGCATGAGTCGCCTCGAGCAGGGAGGCGTGTTCCTCTCCTACGAGCGCACCCTGTCGGCAGAGGCGCTCGGGTTCCCGATCGAGGCCTTCCTGCAGGTCACGGTGCGTCAGGCCGAGCTCCCGGCAATCCGCGAGGAGCTCGCGAAGGTGCCCGAGGTCCTCCAGGCGCACGGCCTGAGCGGTCAGGTCGATCTGCTCGTCCGCGTCGCCTGCCGCGATACCCAGCATCTCTTCGACACCGACGCGCGCATCCTCGCGATCGAGGGTGTGGAGCGTACCGAGACCTCGCTCGTCATGGGAGAGGTCATCGGGTACCGCGTGGGTCCCCTGATGGACCTCGCGCGTGAGAGGATCTCCCGCTAGGGTGCCGGAACCACCGGGATGCTGGCCGTCTCGGTCTTCTGCTCGGCGGCGCTGCCGGCATCCATCTTCACGAGCACGACGCCGACGAGGATGAGCGCTCCCCCGACGAACTGGATCGGCGCGGGCGTCTCGCCGAGCAGCAGCCAGGCGAACCCGAGGGCGAACAGCACCTCGCTGAGGCCGACGAACGACGCCAGCCGCGACCCGATGAGCGGAACGGCGATGACGCCCAGCGCGTAGCCGAGGGTCGTCGCCACGCCGCCCACCCAGAGCAGGGGCAGGATGCCGGGGACGTCGAGGCCTGCGAGCGGCACGGTGATCGACGGTGCGGCGAAGGGCAGGACGCCGACGCCCACGAGGAGTCCCATGACCAGCGTCCCGGTCAGCAGGCCGCCCGCGGCGAGCGCGAGGGGCGGGAGGTCGTCGCCGGCGCGCCCCGCGATGACGAAGTACGCCGCGGCGCAGACGGCCGCGCACAGCGCGAAGAGGGTGCCGAGCAGGTCGAAGCGGGCACCGCTGATGTCGACGACGAGAACGAGGCCGGTCATGGCGACGACCGAGCCGATCAGGACGGACCGCGCGGGGGCCCGGCGGGTGCGCGCCCAGACGGCGATCACGATGAGAACCGGCGCGATGTACTGGATGAGCAGGGCGACAGCCACCGGCATCCGTTGCATCGCGGCGAAGTAGAACAGCTGACATCCAGCGACGGCGGTCAGGCCGAACGCTAGGATGAGCAGACCGTGGCGACGGAGGAACCCGCGCTGCCGGCGGATCGCGAGCACGAGCGCGGGCGAAAGCACCAGGGCGGCCACGCTCATCCGCACGAGGAGGACCGCTCCCAGCGACCAGCCGCCGTCGAGGAGGGGCTTCACGAACGGACCGCTGCTGGAGAACGCGAGCGCCGAGGCGACCGCGATGAGCAAGCCGGTGACGGCGCTGGAGCCGCGATGGGTGGAGCGCGGGAGGGTGACGGACGACGTGGTCATGCGAGCCTGCTGTCAGGAGTGAAGAGTGATTACACTCGTGACAGTACGGCCCGCGCCTGTCAGGAGTCAACATGGCCTTCATTCGTGACACCGAACTGGTGCTGCGTGCCACCGTCGAGCTCGTGAACACGCTCCCCCAGACGGGCACGACCGACGTCGACACCCTCACGGATGTGGCCGCTCTCGACGGATTCACCGTCCGCCACGGTTACACCGGCTCCCGCCGCCGTGACGCGCGCGAGCTCGCGGAAGTCCGCGACATCCGGCCCCGCCTCCTCGAGCTGTGGGGCGTCGATCGCGATGGGGCGGTGCCGCTCGTGAACGCCATGCTCGCGGACGGACGCGCGCTCCCCCAGCTCGTACGCCACGACGACATGGATTGGCACATCCACGCGAGCGACCCCGAGGAGCCCCTCGCGATGCGCATCCTCGTCGAGGCCGCGATGGCGTTCGTCGACGTCATCCGCGCCGACGAGTACGGCCGGGTGCGCGTGTGCGACGCCGACGACTGCGCCGGGGTGTACGTCGACTTCTCGAAGAACGGCTCCAAGCGCTACTGCGACGCCGGCAACTGCGGCAACCGGATGAACGTGAACGCGTACCGCAAGCGCAAGGCGGAGGCGCCGGTCTGACTACGCGCGCGTGAGCGCGCCTAGCCGGCCCTACGCCACGAATTCCCGAATCGCGGATGCCGCTGCCTGCGGCGTCTCGTAGTGGATGAGGTGCCCGACATCGGGGATCTCGATCAACTCGGCATCCGGGAACAGCGTGGCGAGATGCCGCTCGGCCTCGATGGGCGTGATGTCGTCTTTCTCGGCGGCGATGAGGAGGGTGGGCCGCGCGATGCGCGGGGCGAACTCGCGCACGTCGTGGGACACGCTCGTCACGAACGCCTCGTGCAGCACGTCGCGGTCGGCGAAGCGCGAGAAGTACGCGTCGTGTTGGTCGTGCACGAACCGCCGCAGCTCAGGGTCGCGCGTCTTGGCCATGGCGTTGCTCATGACGCGGACGATGAGCCCGTTACGCAGCAGCGCCTCACCCACCGGACGCGGCAGACGCGCGCCGGCCAGGTAGTAGAACACAGCGAGGCGGGTGAGGATGCCGCGGGGTCCCTCCAGCGCCGGCGCGCCGATCGGGTTCACGAGGATGAGCTTCGGCGTCGCGAGCCCGCCCGCCACCGCGGCGGCCGACACGATCGAGCCGAACGAGTGGCCGAGCACGATGGCATCCGGAGCTGCTGTCTCGACGAACGTGCGCAGCCAGGCCGCGTAGGTGTCGAGGTCGTGCGCCCGCCCGGGAAGCGGCGGCGTCTCACCGAAGCCGGGCAGGTCGGGTGAGATGACCCGGATGCCGGGCAGGTGCGCCACCACCGGGTCGAGGCCGTGATGCTCGCCGCGGAAGCCGTGCACCGCCACGATCGTGGTCGCGGCGTCGTCGCGGCCGTACACCCAGAACGCGGTCGTGCCACCCAGCACCTCGATCTCGCGGCGTTCGACGGGGATCGCGGCGAGGAGGTCGGCGTACGGGTTCGGCATGGTCCGAGTCTACGAGGGGGCTCCGACATCACTGGGGGAAGGGCGGGGCCGGGGGCGGGGCGCCGGGGGCGAGGCGCAGGGCGGGGCGGCGGGGGCGACGCTTCTTTTTTTGGGGGGAGGCAAAGCACGGCCGCTCCTGCACAGCCGTGCGGATGCGGCATCCCTCCCCCGTTCCTGCGCGCCTCACCGACCGTGTCGGACCCCCGATCTACGGTGACCCCATGACCCTGTGGCAGGCCGAGCCGCTCCCGCTCTTCCAGACTCCCGAATGGACGCGCCTCGTCGGCGTCTTCGACCTCGAGACGACCGGCGTCGACGTCGAGAACGATCGCATCGTCACGGCGCACGTGGGCGTGCTCGACGCCGATGGGCACGTGGTCGACGCGCGGGACTGGCTGGCCGATCCTGGCATCGAGATCCCGGCGGGCGCGGCGGCCATCCACGGCATCACGACCGAGCGCGCACGGGCGGAGGGTGCTCCCGCGGCGCGTGTCGTCGCCGAGGTCGTCGAGGCGCTGAGCGCCCTGTTCGCCGCCGGCATCCCGGTCGTGGCGTACAACGCGCCGTTCGACTTCTCCATGCTGAAATACGAGGCACTGCGGCACGGAGTGGTGCCGATCGACGCGCCGTCGCCGGTCATCGACCCGCTCGTCGTCGACAAGACCTACGACCGCTACCGTCGCGGGAAGCGCACTCTCTCGGTCGTCGCCGAGCACTACGCGGTGCCCCTGGAATCCGCGCACGAGGCGTGCGCCGACGCCGTCGCGGCCGGGCGCCTGGCCCTGGCGCTCGCCGAGCGCTTCGCTCCCTGGCTGCCCTCGACCGTCGACGAGCTCCACACGCGGCAGATCTCGTGGGCCCGCGCGCAGGCGGAGAGCCTCACCGAATACTTCATCAAGATCGGACGCCTGGATGCCACGGCTTCCCCGGTCAACGGGGCGTGGCCGATTCGCTGAGGAGGGGCGGGCGGCGGCCGCGTATGGCGCGCTGGTGCACTGCGGACGGCGGCGGCGTATGAGGCGTGGATGCGCGGATGCGTTGCGCGCTGCGGGCTGCGGGCTGCGTGGGCGATCCGCTGAGCGGGGCGCGGCGCCTGCGAGTGGGCGCGGGTGCGCTGCGGATGGCGGCTGCACATGCGGCGCTGGTGCGCTGCGCGGAGCGCCGCCGATCCGCTGAGCGGGGCGCGGCGCCTGCGAGTGGGCGCGGGTGCGCTGCGCTGACCGATCCGCGGACGCCGACGACCGCGGTTCACATGCCGCGTGTGCCCCTGGCCCGCGATTCCGGGTCGAAAGTCAATGTCGGAGGTCCCCGATAGCGTTTCGACATGGACGCTCCCGCCCCTCTCACCGACCGGCCGACGCCGGCGCTGCGGGTGTGCGACGGTGTCCCGTGGCCCTCCGACGACGAGCTCGAGGCCGAGGCGGCGTGGGCGCGGTGGGCATGGTCCGACGAGGACGCGAGGGGCACTGTTTCCGACTTCCCCGACGACGATCTCTCACCCCTCGATCCGTTTTCCACCGCAGCATCCGACCTCGACGCCATCCTCGGCCGTCTCGAGCTGATCACCGCCGAGCGGCACCGCCTCGAAGCCGAAGAGGCGCGCCTCATCGCTGCCGTCCTGCGCGACGCCGCCGCCGATCCGACACCGTGGGTCGGGCCCGACCCGACGATCGATCTCGCGTGGGACGATCCGCGTGGCCGCACCGTCGCCGCCGTGCGTCGCGACCGCGTCGATCTGGCGCAGCGCGCGGCCGCCGCCGAGATCGCGGTGCGTCTGCGCGTGTCCGAGCAGACGGTTCGCACGCGTGCTGCGCGCGTCGAGGTGCTGCAGGAGCGGTGTCCCGCACTGTGGGAGCAGTTCGCGGCCGGCAACGCCTCGGAGCGCCATGCCGTCGAGGCGTCCCGCCTCGCCTCGTCGCTTCCCGACGACGACAGGGCAGCCTGGGAGCTGTTCGACGCGGGTGCAACAGAGGCCGCGATCCAGCTCGTGCCGTCGAAATTCGCTGTGACGGCCCGCGCACTCCGCGAGCGTGTGCACGCCGAGTCGCTCGACGTTCGACACCGCCGGGCAGCTCGTGACCGCGGCGTGTGGATGACAGCCGAGCTCGACGGCATGGCATCCCTTTCGGCGCTGATGCCCGCCGAAAGGGCGCGCGGACTCATGTCCCGTCTGGACCGGGCGGCTCGCCACCTGCACGCTGCGCCCGACGAGGAACGCACGCTCGCCCAGTTGCGGGCGGATGTGCTCGCCGACCTCGGGGCGGTGGAGCCGGCGGGTGCCGCGTCAGCAGAAACGCCACCGCGGAACGGCGCACACGCGGACGCGTCGCGACCCACGTCCCCCAGCGTCGACAGTGCCGACGCCCAGCGCCCCATCTCGTCATCTCCGGATGTCAGGGCGCCCGGCCCCGCAAGATCCGCGCTTCCGCCCTCGCACAGCGCCGAATCCTTCCCCGCTGACGGCTCGGGAACAGCCGATGCCACACCAGTGGGCAGCTCCCCACCTTCCGCAGATCCACCCGCGACGACCTCCGACCGCTTCCCGGCATCCACTCCCCCTCCTCCACCGCGACGACGTCCGCCGATCGCGCCCACCGGCCCCACGGTCGTCATCACCGTGCCTGTCCTCACCCTGCTCGGCGTCGACGACGCACCGCCCACTCTCGAGGGCTATGGCCCGATCGATCTCGATACCGCACGCCGTCTTGCGGGCGAAGCGAGCTCGTGGGTGCGCCTGTTGACGCACCCGGTCTCGGGAGCGCCGTTGGTCCTCGACCGGCAGACGTACCGCGTGCCCGCCGCCCTGCGCCGCTGGCTCGGGGTCACCTCACCCACCTGCGTGTTCCCCGGGTGCAACCGCTCCGCACGCCACTGCGACATGGATCACCTCACCGCCTGGGCCGACGGCGGAACAACGGATGCCGACAATCTCGAACCCGCCTGCCGGCACCATCACCGCCTCCGTCACGAGACCGGCTGGGCGCCCTCTCACGATCCGGCGACGGGCGACCTGCGCTGGACCTCGCCGCTCGGCGGCACCTACGACGCGGACCCTCCACCGTTCTGAGCCTCGCCGCCTGGGCATCAACCCGGTCCGGTCTACACAGGGCTTGGCCGCCACGCGCCCGACCGGCACGGGGCTTAGACGCGGCCGCCCCGTGCACACAACGCCCCGCCACCGGCCCAGAACATCCCCCACAGAACATCACCGGCTGAGAAGAAGCTCCAGAATCTCCCGCCCCTCCTGCCAGCCGCCGAGTCCGCTCGCAGCGTTGATGTGCCCCCGCGCACCCACGATCCGCAGGTCGCTCCCCCACCCCGCCGCGAGGCGTTCCGCCTCTTCGACCGGGCAGTAGGGGTCGTTCGTGCTCGCCACGGTCACGCTCGGGCAGGCGAGAGGGCGCACCCGCACCTGTGCGAACGTCGGACCGGCTACCGCGGCGAAGGCGGCGCCGGCGGGATCGGGCGGAGCGACGAGCATCATCGCCTGGACCGGCGGTCCGGACGCTCCCGCGAGCCACTCCGTCGCCGCCCAGCATCCAAGGCTGTGGCCGACAACGACCACCTCGCTCGGTGCCACATCGAGCGATCGCACCGCGCGGTCCACGGCATCCACCCAGTCATCGTGATCGGGCGTGTCCCACGATCGCGGCACAATCCGTACGGCATCCGCGCCCCACTCTTCCTCCCACCGCGTCTGCCAGTGGTCCTCCTCCGAACCTCCCACACCGGGCACGACCACGAACTTAACCACAAACCCACCAATCCACTCGCGTGCCGCCCACTTCAGCGGCATCCCTAGGATCGATTGTGGGGGAGTCACTCGGCGCTTACACCGCGCACGAGTGCTCTCAAAGAAGACAGGACCAACCGCGATGGAATCACTCGACAACACCGATCGCCGCATCCTCGAACTCCTGCAAACGGACGGCCGCCTCACCGGGGCCGAGGTCGGACGCCGCGTCGGTCTGTCGCAACCGGCCGCGAGCGCGCGCATCCTCCGGCTCGAGCGCAACGGCGTCATCGCCGGATATCGCGCCGTCGTCGACCCCGCCGCCCTGGGCCTCGCCATTCACGCGGTCATTCGCCTGCGGACCACCCACGCGCAGCTCGCTCCCGCCCGCGAGCTCGCCGGACGCCTCCCCGACGTCACGTCCGCGCTCCGCGTCACCGGCGAGGACTGCCTCATCTTCGACGTGCACTGCCCGGACGCCGCGCGTCTGGAGAAGGTCGTCGACGCGATCGCACGCTTCGGGCCGGTGACCACGTCACTCGTGCTGAGCAGCTACCCACCGCGGCCCCTGCTGCCCCCGTCCACCGCCTGAGCGCCCACGAAGCGGCATCGGCCGACGGCTCCGGATGCCAGAATGCTGTCGTGTCCTGCCGCCTCGCCGTCGCCCAGATCGAGGCCATTCCCGGCGACATCCGCGGCAACGTCGCGCGCGTGGTCAGCGTGCTTCAGGACGCAGCCGCGGGCGGCGCTGATCTCGCCCTGTTTCCCGAAGCCGTCGTCACGGGCTACGACGACAGCGTCTTCTCGGGACCCCTGCCGACGTTCACCGACGCGGAATGGTCGTCACCCGTGCGCGACGCCGTGAACCGCACCGGCGTCACCGCCGTGGTCAACACCGCGCTGCAACGCGACAACCTGCGGTTCTTGACAGACGTGCTCTTCCTCCCCGGTCACGAGCCGATCCCCGCCTACGACAAGCAGCACCTCTACGACAGCGAGCGGTCGGTCTTCACCCCGGGCGAGCATGGCTTCTCGTTCGCGGTCGGCGACCTCCAGGTGGCGCTCTCGGTCTGCTATGACGCGAACTTCCCCGAGCACGCGGCCGCCGCCGCGGACGCCGGCGCGCACCTCTACCTCAACAGCGGCGCGTACTTCCCGGGCGGGGAGCACCGGCGCGACCTGCACTACGCCGCACGAGCCCTGGACAACGGCATGTACGTCGCCTTCAGCGGTCTCGTCGGCGCTCCCCACGACTTCATCGGCGGGTCCGGCGTCTTCGACCCCCTCGGCCGGCGGATCGCCGCCGTCCGCGACGGTGAACGCCTGGCGTTCGCCGATCTCGAGCTCGACGCCGTCACCTCGGCCCGCGAGGGCCAACGCATGTGGATGCACCGACGCGACGACCTCGGCCCGCAGCTGCGTCTCGACGGCCTGACCGCGCCCGGCCGTCCGCGTCACCCCCGATAACGCGCTCCTCGCGGCGATGCGCTCCTCCCGGCGACGCGCCCGCGACACCGCGAGAAGCCCCCCGTCCCGAAGGACGAGGGGCTCGTGGCGAAGACGTGAGTCTTACTTGGAACCGAAGTTCTTGAAGCGCTGGTTGAACTTCTCGACGCGACCGGCCGAGTCCATGATGCGCTGCTTGCCCGTGTAGAAGGGGTGCGAAGCCGACGAGATTTCCACGTCGATGACGGGGTACTCCACGCCGTCGAGCTCGATCGTCTTGTCGCTCGAGACGGTGGAACGGGTGAGGAACGTGTCGCCCGAGCCGAGGTCGCGGAACACGACGTCCTTGTACGTGGGGTGGATGTCAGTCTTCATGGGAGGTCCTTTGAGAAGTGGTGCCCTGGATTCTGCCAGAACGTCAAAGTCTGCGGCGCCGATGGCACCAACGGAAGAGTCTACCAGGGTGCGCGCATATTCGCGCGCGAGTCAGACAGCCCGCGCCGCGTAGCGGCCGGCCTCCCGCGTCAGCGTGATCTCGAGTCCGAACGTCGCCGTGAGATTGTCGGCCGTCAGCGCCTCGCCGAGGGGCCCGGATGCCACGACCTCACCGTCGCGGAGCAGCAGCACGTGCGTGAACCCGACGGGGATCTCCTCGACGTGGTGCGTGACCATGACCATCGCGGGAGTGGTCGGGGCCTGCGCGTAGCCGGACAGCAGCGCGAGCAGTTCCTCGCGCGCGCCGAGGTCGAGGCTCGCCGTCGGCTCGTCGAGCAGCAGCAGCTCGGGATCGGTCATGACGGCCCGCGCGATCTGCACACGCTTCTGCTCGCCGTCGCTGAGCGTGCCGAAGGTGCGGTCGGCGAGGTGGTCGAGCTTCCACTCGGCGAGCACGCGCAGCGCGCGACGCTCGTCGATGTCGTCGTAGTCCTCGCGCCAGCGGCCGACGACCGAGTACGCGGCGGTCAGCACGACGTCGAGCACGGTCTCCTCCGGCGGCACCCGACGCGCCATCGCCGACGAGGCGAAGCCGATGCGCGGACGCAGCTCGAAGACGTCGGTGCGGCCGAGCCGCTCGCCCAGGATCGTCACCGCCCCCGAGGTCGGGTGCAGCAACGTGTCGGCGAGCTGCAGCAGGGTCGTCTTGCCGGCGCCGTTCGGGCCGAGCACCACCCACCGCTCGTCGTCGGCGACCGCCCAGTCGAGGTGGGACACGATATCCCGCCCATTCCGGCGGACGACGACGTCGGAGAACTCGAGAACCTGGGGCATGGATCTAGCCTAGCCGCGGGAGGCCCCGGCTCACGCGTGACGCGACGGCCTGGGGAGAACCGCGGGGGTCGTCGTCCGTGCGTCCCGCAGGGGTCGGAGCCCCGACGGGGAGAACCGCCGCGCTACTTCCCCGCGGGGTCGTCGTCCGTGCGTCCCGCAGGGTCGGAGCCTCGACGGGGAGAACCGCCGCGCTACTTCCCCGCGACCTCCGCGTACAGCGCCGCCGTCGTTTCGGCGATGGCCGCCCAGCTGAAGTCGTCGATGGCGCGCTGACGCCCGGCCTCCCCGTAGGCGGCCGCCTCCTCGGCATCCGTGACGACCTCGGTGAGCACCCGGGCGAGGTCGTCGACGAAGCGTTCGGGGTCGACCGGGGTGCCCGTGCCGTCCTGGACCTGCTCGATGGGGACGAGACGCCCCGTGACACCATCGACGACGACCTCCGGGATGCCACCGGTGGCGGTACCGACCACGGCCGCGCCGCACGCCATCGCCTCGAGGTTGACGATGCCCAGCGGCTCGTACACCGAGGGGCACACGAACGTCGTTGCGGCGGTGAGGATCGCGCACAGCTCGCCTCGCGGCAGCAGCTTCTCGATCCACACGACGCCGTCCCGGGTGGCCTGCAGACCCCGGACGAGCTCCTGCACCTCGGCCATGATCTGCGGGGTGTCGGGGGCTCCCGCGCACAGGATGAGCTGCACCTCGGGCGGCAGCTGCTCCGCCGCGCGCAACAGGTAGGGCAGGCCCTTCTGCCGGGTGATGCGCCCAACGAAGACCACCGACGGCCGCGAAGAGTCGATCCCCACGGATGCCAGGAATGCGTCGTCCGACACCGGATGCCACGCCTCGGTGTCGATGCCGTTGTAGATCACGCGCACCTTGTCGGGGTCCAGCGAGGGGTAGCTGCGCAGGATGTCGTCGCGCATCCCCGAGCTCACGGCGACGACGGCCGCCGCGCCCTCGTACGCGGTCTTCTCGATGTAGCTCGACACCGCGTAGCCCCCGCCGAGCTGCTCGGCCTTCCACGGTCGCAGCGGCTCGAGGCTGTGCGCGGTCACCACGTGCGGGATGCCGTGCAGCAAGGACGCGAGGTGTCCGGCGAAGTTCGCGTACCAGGTGTGCGAGTGCACCACGTCGGCGCCGGCGATGTCGGACACGATCTCGAGATCGGTGCCGAGCGTCTGGATCGCGCCGTTGGCCGAGGCGAGCTCGGCGGGGACGCCGTAGGAGGTGGTGTCGGCCTCATCGCGCTCGGCGCCGAACGCGCGGACCTGCACCTCGGTCCCCTCGGCGCGCAGCGCCTTGACGAGTTCGGTGGCGTGGACTCCGGCTCCCCCGTAGATCTCCGGCGGGTATTCCTTGGTCACGATGTCGACGCGCATGAGACGAACCGTAGTACAGCGCACGGCGCGCCGAGAACGTGTTTCCGCAACCCCCCGCGAGCCCTAGTGTGGTGCCATGCCTGCAGCGCCGAAGGTCTTCGGAATCATCCTCGCCGGCGGCGAGGGAAAGCGACTCATGCCCCTCACGGCCGATCGCGCCAAACCCGCCGTGCCGTTCGGAGGCCAGTACCGCCTCATCGACTTCGCGATCTCCAACCTCATCAACTCGGGGTTGCGGCAGCTCGTCGTCCTCACGCAGTACAAGTCGCACAGCCTCGACCGCCACATCTCGCAGACGTGGCGCATGTCGCCGATGCTCGGTGCGTACGTGGCATCCGTCCCCGCCCAGCAGCGCCTCGGCAAGCGCTGGTTCTCGGGCTCCGCCGACGCGATCCTGCAGTCGATGAACCTCATCCGCGACGAGAAGCCCGACATCGTCGTCGTCATCGGTGCCGACCACGTGTACCGCATGGACTTCAACCAGATGCTCGAGGCGCACATCGCCTCCGACGCGCGCGCCACGGTGGCCGGCATCCGTCAGCCCATCGGCCTGGCGAACCAGTTCGGCGTCATCGACACCGACCCGACCGACCCCACCAAGATTCGCGAATTCCTCGAGAAGCCGCAGAACCCGACGGGACTCGCCGACGCGCCGCACGAAGTGCTCGCCTCGATGGGCAACTACATCTTCGACGCCGACGCACTCGTGGAGGCCGTCACGCACGACGGCGAGCTGCCCACCTCGGCGCACGACATGGGCGGCGACATCGTCCCCTACTTCGTGGGCCGCGGCGAGGCGGCCGTCTACGACTTCCAGCGCAACGATGTGCCCGGCTCCACACCGCGCGACCGCTCGTACTGGCGTGACGTGGGCACCATCGAGTCGTTCTACGACGCGCACATGGACCTGATCTCGACCCTGCCGATCTTCAACCTGTACAACACCGACTGGCCGATCTACTCGCAGACCTTCAACGCCCCGCCGGCGAAGTTCGTCCGCGACTCGGTCGGCCGCATCGGCAACGCGATCGACTCGATCGTCTCGCTCGGATCCGTCCTGTCGGGGACCCACCTCGAACGCAGTGTCGTGGGGCCGTGGGCCCTGGCCGGCGGCGGGTCGACGATCACCGACTCGGTGCTCTTCGACAGCGTCCAGGTGGGCGCGGGCGCCCGCATCCACCGCGCGATCCTCGACAAGAACGTCGTGCTCGAGCCCGGCGCCACGGTCGGCGTCGACCGCGAGCGCGACCTCGCGCGCGGCTTCACCGTCACCGAGACGGGCATCACCGTCGTCGGCAAGGACGTGCACGTGCACGCGTGAGCCGCGGATCCTGGATGCCAGGAGCTCCGGATGCCACGAAGGGGCGGTGACCGCGATGGTCGCCGCCCCTTCGGCATCCTGATCGGAAGGTCAGACGCCGACCCGCTGGAACGCGTCGCGCGAAATCAGCACCCTCGACAAGCGAGCTCTCTCAGACGCCCACGCGCTGGAACGCGTCGCGCGAGATGCCCTTCACGAGCACCGCCTTCGACCACTCGCGCGCGCTATGCAGGCTGTGGTCGCGGTAGTTGCCGCAGCTGTAGGCGTCGGTGCCGGGGACGTCTTCCCACTCGACGTCCTCCGCGATGGCGCGCAGCGAGTCGCTGATCGCGTCGACGAGGGCGGCGACGTCGGGCTCGCCCCACATGATCACGTGGAAGCCGGTGCGGCATCCGAAGGGCGAGATGTCGATGAGACCGTCGATGCGGTCGCGGATGAGGCTCGCGAGCAGGTGCTCGATGGTGTGCAGGCCCGCCGTGGGAATCTCACCCTCGTTCGGCTGCACCAGACGAAGGTCGAAGTTCGAGATGACGTCGCCCCGCGGGCCCGACTCGGTGCCGATCAGGCGCACGTAGGGCGCGAGCACGGCGGTGTGGTCCAGGGTGAAGCTCTCGACGTCGGCCATGGCGGAAGTCCCTTCGAAACAGGCGGGTGGATGCCACCAGCCTACGTGCGTCGGCTACCCGTGGGCGGCGCATGACGCCCCGCGACACAGCGCCCCACGACACGGGGCCCGCGCTCAGGCGCTAGGGTCGAGCGCGTGCCTGCGCCCGCCCGATTCCTGGTCGTCCTCGACGCCGACTCCACCCTGATCCGCAACGAAGTCATCGAGCTCCTCGCCGATGAGGCCGGTCGCGGCGCCGAGGTCGCCGCGGCGACGGAGGCCGCGATGCGCGGCGAGGTCGACTTCGCCACGAGCCTGCGCTCGCGGGTCCAGGCCCTGGCGGGCGTGCCCACCACCGCCTTCGCCCGGGCGATCGCCCGCATCGAGCCCACGCCCGGAGTCCGCGAGCTCATCGCCGCCGTGCACGAGCGCGGTGGCGCCGTGGGTGTCGTCTCCGGCGGGTTCCACGAGGTGCTCGACACCGTCGCGCCCGAGCTCGGCGTCGACGTGTGGCGCGCGAACCGTCTGGTCGCCACCGACGGCGTGCTCACCGGCGAGGTCGACGGCGACATCGTGGATGCCACGGCCAAGGCCGAGACGCTCCGCTCCTGGGCCGCGGAGCGCAGTGTCCCCCTCCCCCTCACGTTCGCGATCGGCGACGGCGCGAACGACCTGGAGATGATGGCGACGGCGGGCCTCGGGCTGGCGTTCAACGCCAAGCCGGCGGTGCGCCGGCGCGCCGACCTCGTGATCGGCGAGGTCGACCTCGCCCAGGTCATCGCGCTCCTGCCGCGCTGACGCGCTTCTCGCACCGAGCGAGCGGCGCGCGAGCGGCACCGGATGCGGTCGGAATCCGTCGTCCCGGTGTCAGTGCCCCATGCCCAGGCCGCCGTCGACCGGGATCACGGCACCCGAGATGTACGCCGCGTCGTCGCCGGCGAGCCAGGTGACGACGCCGGCGACCTCGTCGGGCGACGCGAAGCGACCCGCGGGGATGTTCTTCTTGTACTCGGCCTGCGTGTCCGCGGGGAGCTCGGCCGTCATGTCGGTCTCGATGAAGCCCGGAGCCACGACGTTGGCCGTGATGCCGCGCGCGCCCAGCTCGCGCGTGAGCGACCGCGCGAACCCGACGAGAGCGCTCTTGGACGCGGCGTAGTTGATCTGCCCCGCCGAGCCGTAGAGGCCGACGACGCTGGAGATGAGGATGACGCGCCCCCAGCGTGCCTTGAGCATGCCCTTCGAGGCACGCTTGACGACGCGGAACGCACCGCCGAGGTTGGTGTTCACAACGCTGTCGAAGTCGTCCTCGCTCATCCGCAGGAGCAGCGTGTCCTTGGTGACCCCCGCGTTGGCGACGACGACCGCGATCGGACCGAGCTCCGCCTCGACCTGTGTGAAGGCGGCGTCGACCGCGGCGGCGTCCGTCACGTCGGCGCGGACCGTCAGCGTCCCCTCCGGGCCCTCGCCCGAGCGGGCGGTGACGGCGACCTTCCACCCCTCCGCGACGAACCGCTCGGCGATGGCGCGACCGATACCGCGGTTTCCTCCGGTGACGACGACGACGCGGTCCTGCGACATATGTACTCCTGCGGTGCGGGGCGGAACGAACCGGCCCAGCCTATCCACGACAGCGCTCCGACCTCGCCCCGCGCGCGCCGCGTGAGGTTTGACACCGCTGCACGGCGCTGGAACGCTGGAGCGGAGAGCGCTGAGCAGCGCCCGAGAGAGGGAACCTCGTGAGCGACAGCCGCACCCCCGACCCGCACACGGGCGAGACGCCCGAGACGGCGCCCGGGCACGCGCCCGCGGCCTCCGGGTACGCGCCCGGGGCGACCCCGGCGGCACCGCCGATCCCGCCCGCACCGGCGCACGACAGCACGCCGTCCTCCCCGACGCCGCCGCCCGTCGCCCCGTCCCCCGCCACGACCGGCTACGGCGCTCAGGGCTACTCCGGCTCCGCCGGGTACCCGGCGCCGGCATACGGCAACGCCGTCGCGACCGTCCGCACCAATGTGCTCGCGATCATCTCGCTCGTGGCATCCCTGTCGGGGTTCATCCTCTTCCCGGTAATCGGCCCGATCGCCGGTGTCATCACCGGACACATCTCCCTCGCCCAGCTCAAGACGAGCGGCGAGCAGGGCCGCGGCCTGGCCCTGGCCGGGGTCATCATCGGCTGGGTGTCGATCGGTTTCGCCGTCTTGATCATCGCGATCGCCCTCATCATCACCGTCATCGCGATCGGCGCAAGCGCTTCGATGTACCGTTCCTGAACGGTCCATCGCGCGACGAACGGGCGTACCCTGGGGGGACCGTGAAGACTCCGAAGCGTGCCCAATCCGCGACGTCCCTCCCGCAAGCACCGCGGGACGACGCCGGCTCCCGTTTCACCAAGTACATGGTGATGATGGGGGTCCGTATCGCGTGCTTCGTGCTCATGGCCGTGGTGCAGCCCTACGGCTGGTACACGTTCGTCTTCGCCGCCGGCGCGATCTTCCTGCCCTACCTCGCCGTGATCGTCGCGAACGTGGGAGCGGACGCGCGGTCGGCGACGGCGGAGGCGCCCGAGCGCATGCTCGCGGCACCGGCCCCCGCGGCCGCGTCGCCCGCGCCCGCCGCTCCCACCGTCATCCGCATCGCCGAGACGCCGCGACTCGACGCCCCTCGCGACGATCGACCGTGACGGTCGAAGCCGCGGAGTGCTCGCGGGCCGGATGCCGGGCCTCCGCCGCCTGGGCGATCCTGTGGCGTAATCCGCGCATCCATGCCGCAGACCGTCGCAAGACCTGGGTGGCCTGCGACGAGCACGTGTCCTACCTGCGGGAGTTCCTGAGCGCGCGGGACTTCCCCGTCGAGGTCCGCGCACTCGTCGGAGAAGCCTCATGAGCACGCGCGAGATGCCGCCGGCCGCGCGGTGGGCCCTGTACGTGGGCGTCGCCGTGCTCTTCGCGATCGCGTGCGCGTTCCTGTCGAACTGGCAGTTCTCCCGCAACGCCGAGCGCAGCGAGCAGCTTCGTCTGGTCGCCGAGAACTACGACGCCGCGCCGGTCGCCCTGGGCGACCTGCTCGCCCCCGGAGCCGAGCTCACGCCCTCCGACGAGTGGCGGCCGGTGCGCATGCAGGGGCAGTATCTGACCGGCGAGCAGCTGCTCGTGCGCAACCGCGCCCACGCCGGCTCCGCCGCCTACGAGCAGCTGGTCCCCTTCCGCCTCGACGACGGACGCACGCTCCTGGTCGACCGCGGCTGGCTTGCTCCCGGCAACCGGCAGTCCCTGCCCGACGAGATTCCCGACCCGCCGTCCGGGGACGTGACGATCGAGGTACGTCTGCGTCCGGGCGAGGCCGCGCCCACGTCGGGTCGCACCGCCGAGGCCGGACAGGTCCCCACGATCAACCTCGGTCTGGTCGCCGAGCAGACCGGCCCCCTGGAGCCCGGTGCCTACGGCCTGCTCATGTCCGAGTCGCCCGCCCCGGCGACCGCACCCAACCCCGTCGATCCGCCCAGTGACGACCCGGGCCCCTACCTGTCCTATGCGATCCAGTGGATCCTCTTCGCGGTCATGGGCTTCGGCTTCCTGACGTACGTCATCGTCAGCGAACGCAAGCTCCGCCGCGAGGGCGACGACGACCGCGATGACGACGAAGAGCCGATTTCCGCGCCCGCTCGCGCTGCGGTCGACCCCTCACGCCCCCGTGTCGATCCCGTCGCCCTGCACCGCGCGCGCAAGCGCCCGAAGGACCGCGACGCCGACGACGAGGACGCCTTGCTCGACGCACGGTGATGCGGGCGGCTGTGGTGTGCCCCCGCGCAGGGACAGATCGGCGCCATCGCTCACTCGGCGGCGCGAAGCTGCATCCACAGACCCAGACGCGACGGCCCATGGCCGATCGGGAGGTCGAACTGTTCGGCCGCCCGTCGTACCCGATACCGCAGCGTGTTGGGATGCACACCGAGCTTCGCCGCTGCGGCCCGCACATCGGCCTGCTCCTCGAACCACGCCAGCAGGGACGCGCGGTATTCCGTACGGTGCTCTCGGTCGCTCCGCAGCAGAGCCAGCACCCCGCTCGATTGCAGTCTCTCCTCACGCGCGAGTTCTTCGCTGACCCGGGCGACCAGCACGCGTTCGCGCACATCGGCGAGGCGGCAGACACGCGGCAGAGTCGCATCGGCCAGGATCTCGCGCAGAATGTCGTCGACCTCTTTACGGGCGGCGACGAGTTGCCCGACATCGACGGTGGCGGCAACAGCCGCCCGCGCCTGGTCGCGAAACCCTCGCGCGAGAGCCGCGATTCCTTGCTGGGCCACGCGGAGGGCGGCGCTCTCACCGCCGTCGGGGAGCAGCACGTACACCGCCGAGGGCGTCTCGACGACCCCGGCGTCGGGACGGAACGTCGCGACGAATCGTGAGAGCGCGTGCGAAAGGTACGGCAGGATCGTCAACCACTCGGCGCCCGCACCGAGGGTGGCGAAGGCCACGAGTCCGAGACTCGCGCCCGAGGCGAGCGCCAAGCGCCGGTGCGTCTCTCGCGGCGACCAGCGTCCCTCGAGCGCTCCCCCCACGATCTCGGCACGCAGATGCAGGCGCACCTCGTCGCTGGTGCGACGACGCAGCATGTGCATGGCGGCCAGACTCGCGGCTTCGATGAGGGTGTGCTCCCCGGCCTCGCCGACACCCTCCGGCGGATCGACCACCCAGATCGAGCCGAGCGCCCGCGTGCCCGCTCTGATGGCCAACGCCGTTCGTGGCAGCGCGTCACCCACCGCCGGGAATCGTTCGACCCGCGTCGATGCGAAAACGGCCCGGTAGCGCTCGAGATTGTGCGCCACGTCGGGCACCCGCCGACCGAGGATGCCCTCTTCGCGGAGCCGGTCCAGTTGCTGGCCCTCGACCGTCGAATACGCCACGACACTGCGATCGAGGTCCTCGATCGAGACCGCGCCGCCGATGCTCGTGGCGGCAGCCTGCGCGAGAGCGAACAGCGTGTCGCCGCCTCGTTGGTCGTCTCCGGACGTCGACGCTCCGAGGGCCGACTCCAGAACGGAGACGACGTGTTCCCATGCGGCATCGTCGTCGACCGCCAGCAGCGCGATGCCGTGCTGGGCGGCTCGCGCCACGAGCGGCTCGGGGTCGCCGCCGCGCAGCTTCACCCCCACCGCCGGACACCCGCGAGCCGCGGCGTGCGCAAGAAGGGGCTCGAGGTCGTCGTCGACGCTCACGGCGGGCACCAGCAGGATCGCGGCCGCCACCTCGGGCAGGGGATCGCGCGGGTCGTGGAGAACGACCCGCACAGCCACGGCCCCGTCGACGGCGCGCGGTCCGTCGGGGTCGTCGGCTCCCACCCGGTGGAGCAGAGCGGGTCCCACGCGGCCCAGCAGCGCCGCGAGAGTCTGCGGGCCGGTGTCGGCTTTGAGACGATCGGACAACGGCATCCCGTAATCGTAGTGCGAACGGACAATACCGCGGAGCATCCCGCTCTCTAGCGTGGACGACGTCCCGCCCACCCGAAGAACGAGAGCGAGAACCCGTGTCCCTGAATCGCACCACCGCACTGACGACCGTCGTAGCCGCCGGCGGCGTCCTCCTGCTGAGCCTGTCGGGATGCAGCTCCCCGGCACCCAGGACGACCGCGACCACCAGCGCCGACGCCCCCTTGGCATCGCTGGTCCCCGACGCCTTCAAGGACGGCATCCACGTCGCCAGCGGCATCTATGCGCCCATGGTCATGCGCAGCGACAGCGGGGAGTGGAGCGGCTTCGACTACGACCTCGGTCAGGCCCTCTCCGCCGAGCTCGGCGTCCCGTTCACCTTCGAGGTGCAGGACTTCACCAGCATCATCCCGTCACTGCAGTCGAAGAAGCACGACATCATCATGTTCGGCATGAACGACACCGCCAAGCGCGAAGAGGTGCTCGACTTCACCGACTACTTCCAGGCGGGACTCGCGATCCTCGTCGAGAAGGGCAACCCCGCGGGCATCACGTCGATGAGCGACCTGTGCGGAAAGAGCGTCGCGGTCGCCAAGGGCACCACCCAGGCCGAGTTCGTGGCATCCGAGTCGGCGAAGTGCGCGAGCGGCAGCATCACCTCGATCGAACTGCCGACCGAGAACGACGCCATCCTCGCGGTGAAGTCGGGTCAGGCCGTCGCCGACGTCTTCGACGCCGCGCCCGCCGCCTACACCGCCCAGACCAGCGGTGACGGCAAGGACTTCGAGGTCGTGCACGACCCGGCCAACCCCGCCGGCTACGGCGTCGCCTACACCGGTATCGGCGTGCTGAAGGAGAACGCCGACCTGACCAAGGCGTTGGAGGCGGCCCTGCAGGCCGTGATGGATGACGGGACCTACGCGGACCTGCTCGCCAAGTACGACCTGTCCGACTACGGCGTGCCCAGCGCCACCGTCAACGGCGCGACCAAGTGACCCCCTCGTCGACGACGACGACGGCGTCCGGCGCCGCGTCCGTCGACGACGTCGTCGCGACCCCGGTGCGGCATCCGCTGCGCTGGGTCGCGGCGGCGATCGTCGTCCTCATCTTCGGCGCGTTCGCCGCGGCCGTGTGGAACAACGACAACATTCAGCACGACGTCATCGAGAAGTACCTGCTGGCCCCGCCCATCCTGGAGGGCGTCGTCACCACCGTCGTCATCACCGCGGTCTCCATGTTCCTCGCGATCGTCCTGGCGGTGGTTCTCGCCGTCACCCGCCTGTCGACGAACCCGGTGCTGCGCACCTTCTCGTGGCTGTACACCTGGTTCTTCCGCGGCACACCGCTGCTCGTGCAGATCGTGTTCTGGGGATACCTCGGCCTGCTGTTCGAGAACGTGACGATCGGCATCCCCTTCACCGACATCGTGCTCTTCTCCGCCCCGACGAGCACCGTCATCACCCCGTTCGTCGCCGGCGTCCTGGCACTGGGGCTCAACGAGGCCGCCTACGCCTCCGAGATCGTGCGCGCAGGTCTCCTGTCCGTCGACAAGGGCAACCGCGAGGCTGCGCTGTCGCTCGGCATGAGCGAGGCGACCACCCTCCGGCGGATCGTGCTGCCGCAGGCGATGCGCGTGATCATCCCGCCGATGGGCAACGAGACCATCTCGATGCTGAAGAACAGCGCCCTGCTCGAACTCATCGCGGTGCAGGAGCTGTACACCCGCGCCACCGACATCTCGGCCCAGAACCTGCGTCAGGTCGAGCTGCTCGTCGTCGTCGCCGTCTGGTACCTCATCCTCACCTCGGTCCTGTCGATCCCGCAGTACTACCTCGAGCGGCGGTTCGGCCGCGGGATCGGCCGCACCCTCGCCCCGACACCCCGGCAGAAGGCGTTCGCGCTCTTCGACCGCATCGTGGCGCGCGCACAGCGCGCACGGGGGACGGATGCCGATGACGCGGTGCCCCCGACGACGGGGCCGCTCACGGCGGCCGTCCGCTTGTCGCCCCCGTCGCCCGCCGACGCGTCGGCCGACCGCCTGGCCGACCAGCCCTCCCCGCGCTCGACGAAGGAGAACACCCCATGACCGCCACCGTACCCCTCGTCGACGCGCGCAACGTCCGCAAAAGCTTCGGCACGCATCACGTGCTGCGCGGCATCGACCTGCAGGTCGATCGCGGCAGCGTCGCGTGCCTGCTCGGCCCGTCGGGCTCGGGCAAGTCGACGTTCCTACGCTGCATCAATCATCTGGAGTCGATCGACGGCGGGCGCATCCTCGTCGACGGCGACCTCATCGGCTACCGCGAACACCGCGGCGGTCTGCGGGAGATGCGCCCGCGCGAGGTCGCGGCGCAGCGGCGCAACATTGGCATGGTCTTCCAGCGCTTCCATCTGTTCGCGCACATGACGGCCCTCGAGAACATCATCGAGGCGCCCCTGCGCGTCGCCGGAGCACGTCGAGCCGCTGCCGAGGCCGAGGCACGCGAGCTGCTCGACCGGGTGGGGTTGGCCGATTACGCCGGGCACTATCCCGCGCAGTTGTCGGGCGGCCAGCAGCAGCGCGTCGCGATCGCGCGCGCACTGGCGATGCATCCGCAGCTGATGCTGTTCGACGAGCCGACCTCGGCACTGGACCCCGAACTCGTCGGAGACGTGCTCGCCGTCATGCGCGACCTGGCGAACGAGGGCATGACCATGATCGTCGTCACCCACGAGATCGGCTTCGCGCGAGAGGTCGCCGACACCGTGGTGTTCATGGACGGCGGTGTCGTGGTCGAGGCGGGTGCGCCCGCCCAGGTCATCGGCGCGCCGCAGCACGAGCGCACGCGCGCCTTCATCGAGAGCGTGCTGTGACCGCCCTGGTGTCCACCCCGGGGTCGGTGCCGTCGTCTGCCGCGGCGGCGGAACGCGCCGCCGTGCGGGTACGCCCGGTGACCGATGCCGCGGGGGCCCGCGCCGCGATGAACCTCGTCAACGACGTGTGGGGGCCCGACAATCGCATCGCCAGCGTCGGGCTCCTCGTCGCCCTCGCCCACACGGGCAACCACGTCGCGATCGCCGAGGACGCCGACGGCATCGCGGGAGTCTGCGCGGGGTTCCTCCACGCCGACGATCCGACGCGCCTGCACTCGCACGTGGCCGCCACCCGCCCCGGCACCTCGGGCCGTGGCATCGGATACGCGCTGAAGCTGCAGCAGCGCGACTGGGCACGGGAGCGCGAAGTCAGCGCCATCACCTGGACGTTCGACCCGCTGGTACGCCGCAACGCCCACTTCAACCTCACGCGGCTGGGCGCGCAGGGCGTCGCGTACCTGCCCGATCTCTACGGTCCGATGCAGGATGCCGTGAACCTCGGCGAACCGAGCGACCGACTCGGAGTGAAGTGGGACCTGACCGCGGCACCGGCTGCCGTCCCCGCCACCGTCGCCGCCGCACCCGCCGCCCTCGACGACGTCGACGGCCTGCCCGTCGTGACGCCTCTCCCCCGTCGTGGCGAGCGGGTCGTCCATGTCCCGGCCGACATCGAGGCACTCCGCCTCGTCGACCCGCGCCGCGCGCACCGGTGGCGCCTCGCCCTACGCGAGGTGCTCACCACGGCACTCGCTCAAGGGTGGCGCATAGACGGCTTCCTGCGCAGCGCCGGTTACATCCTGCGCAAAGACTGACCGCGCGAGCGCGCCCCATCGACCACCTCCCGAGGACATCTCCATGCACCTTCTCTCTCTCGACCTGCTCACCCTGCGCCTGCCGCTGGTGAGTCCCTTCCGCACGTCCTTCGGCGTGCAGACCGAACGCACTCCCCTGCTCGTCCGCGTCGAAGCCGCTGTCGGCGACCGCACCGTCGTCGGGTGGGGCGAATGCGTTGCGCTGCCCCGACCGGTCTACTCGTCCGAGTTCCTCGAGGGCGCGCGTCACGTCATCGCCACCGAACTGGCCCCGTCCGTCCTGACCGCGCAGACCGAAGGGCAAGAGGTCACCGCCGAGAACGTCGCGGGGCTCTTCGAGCACGTCCGCGGCAACCGCATGGCGAAGGCCGCGGTCGAGATGGCGGTGATCGACGCCCAGCTCCGCGCGAGCGGCCGCTCGTTCGCGTCATGGCTGGGAGTGGATGCCGTGCGCGTGCCGTCGGGGGTGAGTGTCGGCATCCACGAGTCGATCCCCGCGCTGCTCGACGCGGTCGGCGGGTACCTCGACCAGGGGTATCGCCGCGTGAAGCTGAAGATCGAGCCGGGCTGGGACGTCGAGCCCGTCCGCGCCGTCCGCGAACGCTTCGGCGACATTCCGCTCCAGGTCGACGCCAACACCGCCTACCGACTGGGCGACGCCGCGCATCTGCGCCGGCTCGACCCCTTCGAGCTGCTCCTCATCGAGCAGCCGCTCGGCGATGAGGATCTGCGCCAGCACGCCGTGCTGGCCCGCGAGCTGCGCACCCCCGTGTGCCTGGACGAGTCGATCGTGTCGGCCGAGTCGGCGGCGGATGCCATCGCGCTCGGCGCCACGTCAGTCGTCAACGTCAAACCCGGCCGCGTCGGCGGCTACGTCGAGGCACGCCGCGTGCACGATGTGGCCCGCGCGCACGGGGTCCCCGTCTGGTGCGGCGGCATGCTCGAGACGGGCATCGGGCGAGCCGCGAACGCCGCCCTGGCGGGCCTGCCCGGCTTCACACTCACGGGCGACATCTCGGCATCCGACCGCTTCTACCGCGAAGACATCGCCGACCCGATCACTCTCGACGAGGAGGGGTACATCGCGATCCCGACCGCTCCCGGCTTCGGCGTGGAGCCCGACGAGGATCGGATCCGCGCGTTCACCGAACACCGGGAGTGGGCGCCGTTGGGCTGAGGACGTCGGCCCCTACGCCAGGGTGATCAGGTCCGCGTAGTCGCGGCCCCAGATGTCCTCGACGCCGTCGGGGAGGATCAGCACACGCTCGGGGTTCAGCGCCTCGACGGCGCCCTCGTCGTGCGAGACGAGCACGACGGCACCCTCGTAGTGTGCGAGCGCGCCGAGGATCTCCTCGCGCGAGGCGGGGTCGAGGTTGTTCGTCGGCTCGTCGAGCAGCAGCATGTTGGCCGACGACACCACGAGCGTCGCGAGCGACAGACGCGTCTTCTCGCCGCCCGAGAGCACGCCCGCGGGCTTGAGCACGTCGTCACCGACGAAGAGGAACGACCCCAGCACCTTGCGCGCCTCGGTCGCCGTGATGTGCGGCGCCGACGACATCATGTTCTCGAGCACCGAGCGGTTGACGTCGAGGTTCTCGTGCTCCTGCGCGTAGTACCCGATCTTCAGGCCGTGACCGGGCTCGAGCTGCCCGGTGTCGGGCTTGTCGACGCCCGCGAGGATGCGCAGCAGCGTGGTCTTCCCGGCACCGTTGAGGCCCAGGATGACGACACGCGAGCCGCGGTCGATCGCGAGGTCGACGTCGGTGAAGATCTCCAGCGATCCGTACGACTTCGACAGACCGGATGCCATGAGCGGGGTCTTGCCGCACGGTGCGGGCTTGGGGAAGCGGAGCTTCGCGACCCGCTCGTCCTGACGCACGTCGTCCAGGCCCGACAGCATCTTCTCGGCGCGGGCGACCATCTGGTGCGCGGCGGCGGCCTTCGACGCCTTGGCGCCGAAGCGCGCGGCCTGCAGCTGCAGCGCGGTGGCCTTCTTCTCGACGTTGGCGCGCTCCTTCTTGCGGCGCTCCTCGTCGGCCACCCGCTGGCGCAGGTAGTTCTTCCAGTTCATGTTGTAGACGTCGATGACCTGGCGGTTGGCATCGAGGTAGAAGACGCGGTTGACCGTCTCTCCCACCAGCTCGACGTCGTGCGAGATGACGATGAGCCCGCCCTTGTAGCCCTTGAGGAACTCGCGCAGCCACACGACGCTGTCGGCGTCGAGGTGGTTGGTCGGCTCGTCGAGGATCATCGTCTGCGCGTCCGAGAACAGGATGCGCGCGAGTTCGATGCGGCGCCGCTGACCACCAGAGAGGGTCTTCAGCGGCTGGTCGAGGATGCGGTCGGGCAGCGACAGGTTGTGGGCGATGGATGCCGCCTCGGCCTCGGCCGCGTAGCCACCGGCCGCCTCGAACTGCTCGGTGAGCCGGGCGTACTTCTTCATCGCCTTCGCGGCCACCGCGGCGTCGTCATCGCCCATCGCCATCGAGGCCTCGTGCATGCCAAGCGCGAGCGAGCCCAGCCCACGAGCGTCGAGGATGCGCGTGCGCGCGAGCATCTCGGGGTCTCCCGAGCGCGGGTCCTGCGGCAGGTAGCCGAGCTCGCCCGAGCGGTCGACGCCGCCGTTGGCGGGCAGCAGGTCGCCGGCGAGCACCTTGGTCAGGGTCGTCTTGCCCGCCCCGTTGCGCCCGACGAGGCCGATCTTGTCGCCGCCGGAGACGCGAAACGACACGTCGGACATGAGCACGCGGGCGCCCACGCGGATCTCGAGGTCGTGCACGGCGAGCACAGCGAACGTCCGTTCAGTCGGGGATGGAGAGCGGCCGACATGGCCAGCCACCCAGTATAAGAGGCGCCCCTGCATGCCCGCCGACAGCGGGCCGTCCCCCGGGACCGCGGAACACCGGGATGCCGTTACCTCGCCGTCGAGACGATCGCCCGGCTTCACGGCATCCGTGTTTGCGCCCTCACCCGCGACCTGACCTAAACTAAGCCAATCCTTACCTAACACGCAGGAGGCTCTTCGTGTCCCGATTCCGCGCTCTGGCGGCCCTCGCCGTCGGTTCCGCTCTCGTCCTCACCGGCTGCGCCGGTACCTCGACCACCGGCTCCGGCGCTTCGGAGGGGTCCACCGGGGCCGACGACGCTTTCCCCGTGACCCTGACCAACGTCTTCGGCGAGACGACGATCTCCGCCAAGCCTGAGCGCGTCGTCACGGTCGACTGGGGCAACCAAGACGTCGCTCTCGCACTCGGTGTCGTCCCGGTCGCCATGCCCAAGGTGATCTACGGCGACGAGGACGGCGACGGCCTGCTGCCCTGGACGAAGGACAAGCTCGCCGAGCTCGGTGCCGAGACCCCCGTGCTCATGGACGAGAGCAACGGCTACGACTACGAGGCGATCGCCGACGCGCAGCCCGATGTCATCCTCGCCGCGTACTCCGGCATGACGCAGGAGCAGTACGACACGCTCAGCAAGATCGCGCCGGTCGTGACGTTCCAGGACGTCGCGTGGGGCACCACCTGGCAGGACATGACCGTCCTCGACGGCACCGCGCTCGGCCTCAAGGACGAGGCAGAGGCGCTCGTCGCCGACAAGGAGAAGCACATCACGGACGAAGCGGCGAAGTACCCCGCCATCGCCGGCAAGAAGTCGCTCCTCACCTACTACGACCCGACCAACCTGTCGACGCTCGGCTTCTACAACACGCTCGACCCGCGCATGGGCTACCTCGAGGAGCTCGGCCTCGCCCCGTCGTCCTACGTCGCCTCGGAGTCGGCGGCGTCGGACACCTTCTGGTTCACCCCCTCCACCGAGCAGATCGAGAACTTCACCGACGTCCAGGTGATGGTGGCCTACGGCGCCGACGGCATGATCGCCGCGATGCAGGCCGACCCGCTCCTGTCGAAGGTCCCGGCCGTCGCGAACGGGGCGATTGCCGTCATCGAGAGCGGCTCGACGCTCTCGTCGGCCATCACTCCGACGCCGCTGAACATCGGCACGCCCTACGGCGACGAGTACATCGGCCTCGTCGGCGCCGCGGCGGAGAAGGCCGCGTCCTGATGCGGACCCCTCGCGCGTCGGCGCGATGAGCACCCTCGCTCCAGCCCCCACCGCCCCCGGCGACGCCCGCCCGCGTCGCTGGGGGCGGCGACGCGTCGTCGGCGTCGCGATGCTCGTCGTCGTCCTCGTCGTCGCCGCCGTGCTGTCAGTCACCTTCGGGGCGCGCGATGTCACGCCGGCCGACGTCTGGGCAGGGCTCACCGGTTCCACCGACACCGCCTCGGCGGCCACGGTCGCCAAGCGCGTGCCCCGGACGCTCCTCGCGATCCTCGTCGGCGCCGCCCTCGCGGTCTCGGGCGCGGTCCTCCAGGGAGCCACGCGCAATCCGCTGGCCGACCCCCAGATCCTCGGGATCAACGGCGGCGCGGGCCTCGCCATCGTCGTCGGAATCGCATTCTTCGGGCTCGGCTCGGCGACGACTTACATCTGGGTGGGCATGCTTGGCGCCGCGGGAGCCGCGGTCATGGTCTACGCGATCGGCTCGCTCGGCCAGGGCGGCGCAACGCCGCTGCGTCTCGCCCTCGCCGGCGCTGTCAGCGCCGTGGCCTTCAGCTCACTCACCAGCGCCATCCTCCTGCCGCACATCAACGTCATGAACGAGTTCCGGTTCTGGCAGATCGGCGGTGTCGCCGGTGCGAGCTTCGAGACCATCCTCCAGGTGCTGCCGTTCCTTCTCGCGGGCCTGGTGATCTGCCTCGCGAGCGCGACGACGCTGAACACCCTCGCCCTCGGCGACGAGCTCGCCGCGGGCCTCGGCGCGCGCGTGCGCACCGCCCGGGTCGTCGCCACCGGCGGCGCGGTGATCCTGTGCGGAGCCGCGACAGCCGTCGCCGGCCCCATCGGCTTCGTCGGACTCGTCATCCCGCACATGATCCGCCTCGTGGTCGGCGTCGACCACCGCTGGCTGCTCCCCGTCTCCGCGCTCGGGGGCGCGGCGCTCCTCACCCTCGGCGACATCGTCGGTCGCGTCGTCGCCCGCCCCGCCGAGGTCGAGGTCGGCATCGTGACCGCGCTGCTCGGTGCACCGTTCTTCATCGCCCTCGTGCGACGGCAGAAGATGAGGGCTCTATGACCGCCACGCTGCTCTCCCCCGCGCCCGCCGCGCTGGCCTCCGTCACCGCCGGGCGACAGCGCCGCCGGCGGAAATGGGCGCTGGTGACCGGCATCCTGGCACTGCTCGTTCTCGCCGCGTTCTCCCTCTCGCTCATGTTGGGTCAGACCGCCTACTCCCCCCTCGAGGTGTGGGGGGTCCTGACCGGCCAGCGTGTGCCCGGAGCGTCGTTCACGGTGGGCGAGCTGCGTCTTCCGCGCGCGATGACGGGGCTGTTCACGGGCCTGTGCTTCGGCATGGGAGGCGTGGTCTTCCAGTCGATGCTGCGCAACGCCCTCGCAAGCCCCGACGTGATCGGCATCAACACCGGCGCGAGCGCGGCGGCCGTCATCGGCATCGTCGTCCTCGGGCTCGGCGAGACGACGGTGTCCTTCCTCGCCATGGCGGCGGCTCTCGTCGCGGCGCTCGTGATCTACCTGCTCGCGTACCGCAATGGCGGCTCGGGGGCGCGCCTGATCCTCGTCGGCATCGGCGTCGCCGCGATGTGCCAAGCCGTCGTGTCGTACGTCATCGCCCGCGCCGCGGAGTACGACCTCCCCGCCGCCATGCGCTGGATCACCGGCAACCTCAACGACGCGACGTGGGATCGCGCCCTCCCCGTCGTCTTCGCGGTGATCGTCCTGGGCCCGGTGCTGCTCGCTCTGGCCGGGCGGCTGGAGATCCTGCGGATGGGCGACGAGACCGCCGCCGCCGTCGGGCTGCCCGTCGAGCGCAGCCGGGTGCTGCTCATCGTCGCCGCCGTGGGCCTGCTCGCCTTCGGCACCGCCGCCGCAGGTCCCATCGCGTTCGTGTCGTTCCTGGCGGGCCCCATCGCCGTGCGCCTGCTCGGCCCCGTCGGCTCCCCCATCCTTCCCGCCGGCCTCGTCGGCGCGCTGCTCGTGCTCGTCGCCGACTTCTGCGCGCAATACGCGTTCGGCACCCGCTTGCCCGTGGGCGTCATCACCGGCGTTCTCGGAGCGCCCTATCTCGTCTACCTGCTCGTTCGCAGCAGCCGATCCGGAGGAACCGCACTATGACCGTCGAGCGCTCACTGATCGCCGAGGAATTGACCCTCGGTTACGGCGATCGCACGATCGTGGAATCCCTCGATCTGCAGCTCCCGGCGGGTCGGGTGACGACCATCGTCGGGGCCAACGCCTGCGGCAAGTCCACCCTACTCAAAGCCATGGCGCGACTGCTCTCTCCGAGCGCGGGACAGGTGCTGCTCGACGGAAAGTCGATCCACCGTCTGCCGACCAAGCAGGTCGCCCGCATCCTCGGCTTGCTGCCGCAGTCGCCGCTGGCGCCCGACGGCATCGCCGTCTCCGACCTGGTGAGCCGGGGACGCCATCCCCACCAGGGTGCGCTGTCGCGTTGGACCAGCGCCGACGACGCGGCCGTCGCGCGCGCGCTCGAGGCCACCGACACCGCGCACCTCGCGGACCGATCCGTCGACGAGCTCAGCGGCGGTCAGCGTCAGCGCGTGTGGATCGCGATGGCGCTCGCACAGGAGACCGACGTCCTGCTGCTGGACGAGCCCACGACGTTCCTCGACATCAGCCACCAGATCGACGTGCTCGACCTGCTGACCGACCTCAACCGCGACCGCGGGACCACCGTGGCGATGGTGCTGCACGACCTCAACCTCGCCGCGCGGTACGCGGACCACCTCGTCGCCATGGCGGGCGGACGCATCATCGCCGCCGGCGAGCCCGGCGCAGTCCTCACCGAGGAGACCGTGCGCGAGGTCTTCGGACTCGACAGCCGCGTCGTCCCGGATCCGCTGACAGGTCGCCCCATGATCATCCCCATCGGGCGGCACCACACCGTGAGCGAGCCGGAGCAGGACGAGGCGCAGGTCGGCTGAGCCCGCGCCCTCGCAGAGGAGAAGAGCCCCGCCGCGGCGGGGCTCTTCTTTTCACGCGGTGCGTTCGGCCATTCCCGCTCGCCAGTAGCCCATGAAGGCCACGCGCTTGCGGTCCACGCCGTGGCCCTGGACCAGGAGGCGTCGGAGTACCTTCACGGCCGACGATTCGCCGGCGATCCAGGCGTAGAACTCCCCGTCGCCGTCGTCGGGACTGTCCCAGAGCAACTCCTCGTCGAGGTCGATGTCCTCGACGACCTGCGGACGGGGGGCTGCCGCGCGGGCGAGCACATCGCCCGACTGCCCGGCCCATGTCTCCACCGCTTCGATGAGGGCCTCGCCGTGCGGACGCTCGTCCCGCGCGAGCCACTGCACGCGAGCGGTTCCCGCTGCCACGGGAAGGGCGTCGTCGATCGTCGGCACCTCGATGAACGCGTCGACCTCCATCCCCGACGGCAGCCCCTCCAGCACCGCACAGATCGCCGGGGCGGCCGTCTCGTCGCCGGCGAGAAGCAGACGGCGCGCCGTCCCCGGGTGGAAGTCGATGCCCTGCGCCGACTCGGCGCTGCGCGCGTCGGGTCCGACCACGAGGATGCTGTCGCCGGGCGCGGCGGCCTCGGCCCACGCCCCGGCGGGACCGGCGTCGTGGTGCAGCACGAAGTCGATGTCGAGCTCCCGCGCGTCGGGGTCGATCCGTCGCACGGTGTATGTGCGGAACGGTGTCCGCTCCTCGTCCGGCAGGTCGCGCCAGCGCGTGTACCACTCGCCGTTGTCGATCGCGGCGGGGTCGTCCTGCCCGATGTCGCACAGACGTCCGTTCGCGCCGGGGAGCACGATCTTCACGCGCTGGTCGCGCCGGTCGGTGCCGAAGACGTCGAAGTCGTCGGAGGTGAACGTGATGCGCACGAAGTGCGGCGAGAGCCGACGCGCGACCTTCACCACGGCGACGTACGGACGATAGGCGGGACGCGTAGCGGTGATCACGAGATAAGGCTATCCTTACCTACCCTCGGATGCCACTCCCGCGGGCTCCGTGGCCGGGGACGCGAGCCGCCCGATCCGCTCGATCGCCTCGCGGAGCACCTCCGGCGCGCACCCGACATTGATCCGCACATGCCCGACGCCCATGGGCCCGAACAACGGCCCGTGATGCAGCGCGACCTTCGCCTCGCGTCGAATGTACGGGGCGGGGTTGTCGCCCCAGCCGTACGCCGAGACGTCGACCCACGCGAGAAACCCCGCCTCGGGGAGGCGGTAGCGCGCGAGCGGCAGATGCTCGGCCAGCAGGTCGGCGAGCAGACGCCGGTTGTCGTCGAGCGCGACGAGCAGGCTGTCGAGCCAGGCGTCACTCTCCTCCGCGAACGCCGCCCGGTTGGCGATCACGCCGAACAGCCCCGCGCGCCACTCCACCTCCCACGGCAGGGCCTGCACCACCGCCGCGGTCTCATCCGCCCCCGTCACGATGACCGCGCACTTCAGACCCGCGAGGTTGTAGGTCTTGCTCGCGCTCGTCACCGTGAAGCCGACCGCGGCCGCCTCGGGCGCGGCATCCAGGAACGGAGTGAACACGGCCGGAGCATGCGTGAGCGGGGCGTGGATCTCGTCGCTCACCACGCTCGCGCCGTAGCGCTGCGCGAGACGCGCGACCGCGGCCAACGAGTCGCGGGAGAAGACGGTGCCTGTCGGGTTGTGCGGGTTGCTGAGCAGCACCGCCCGAGCACCCGCGGCCAGAGCCTGCTCGATGCCGTCCAGATCCAGCGACCACCGCTCGCCGTCATCGACGAGGGGCACGCGCTCGACGACCGCTCCCGCCTCCTCCACGGTGTCGTAGAACGGCGGATACACCGGCGGCGTGACGACGACCCGGTCGCCGGGCTTCGTCACCGCGCGCAGCACTTCGACGACGCCCATCATGACGTCTCCGGTCCACCGGATGCGCGACGGGTCGATCCGCCACCCCCAGTGACGCTCCGCGTAGGCGGCGAAGTCGAGGTCGATCCCGGGCCGCGGCGGCGTGTACCCGGTGTCACCGATCTCGACGGCGCGCAGCAGAGCCGCGGTGATCGCGGGGGCGAGAGGGAAGTCGGTCTCGGCGACGAACATGGGGATGACGTCGTCGCCGTATGAGCGCCACTTCGTGCTGCTGCGCTGGCGCAGGAGCTCGAGAGGCAGGGCTCGAAGCGGCGGGATGCTCATGCGCTCGACCCTAGGCGAGACGCGAAACGCCCGCTCGGTGGCGCGACACATGTCGTCACCGAGCGGGCGTGACGGCTCGAGGCTACTTCTTTCCGCCGCCGAGCAGCGCACCGAGGCCGCTCAGGATGTCGCCCAGGCCGCCAGAGGAAGCCGACGTGGCGGGAGCCGACGAGCCGCCGCCGCCCAGCAGCCCCCCGAGCAGACCCCCGATCCCGCCGCCGGACGACGACGAACCGCCGGCCGCCCGCTGAGCGAGGTAGCTCATGACGATCGGGGCGAGGATCGGAAGCGCCTTGCCCACGATGTCGCCCAGTCCGCCGCCGGCGGCCGGGGTGGTCTCGGCGAGGGTCGAGACGACCTGCTTCTTCTTGTCACCGAAGACGTTGTCGACGATCTTCTCGCCGTCGTTCTCGTCGACGTCATCGAGGTTCAATCCCCCCTCGAGCAGACCGTTCCTGTGCGACTGGACCGCCTTTTCCAGGGAAGCCTCTCCCCCGGCGTCGGCATTCGCTTTCATTCCGCCCAGCAGCGCAGGAAGCGCCTGCGATGCCACCGAACGCGCGACGTTCTCGTCGACGCCGAGCTTCTTCGCGAGATCTCCGAGGGGGATCGCCGCGAGGATGTCATCGATTCCGGCCATGTTCTCGTCTCCTTCTGTGGGACGCGCCGGTCGGCGCGACGGACCCGCCGTGGGCGGGGTGGGTCTGCGGGGTGGGTGAGCCGTCGAGCCGCGTCACGGTGCGGGCGTCGCCGTCTCCGCGTCGTCTGGGGCGCCCGATTCAGCGGGTGCCGGCGAAGAGGATGCCGCCACGCCCGCCTTGACGGCATCGATCTGCTCCTGGCTGTATCCGCACGTGCGCGCCTCCGACTCCCACTTCAGTGTGAGTCGGTCCTTTCCCGCAGCGTGGGCGTCGGCGACCGTGCCCTGGAAGATCTGGCCGTCCGCGGACTCCTTGTTGACGTCGGGGACGTCCGCGCAGACGTGGAACACGCTGCCCGAGGCGGTCCAGTAGACGACGTTCTCGCCGGTCAGCTGCTGCACGATGTTCGTCTCGGCGGAGTACTGCTCGACGGAGGGAGGGGAGAAGTCGGCCCCGAAGAACACCGCCGCCGCAGCCACGACGACGCCGATGGAGCCTGCGATGGCCTTCTGGCGCCCGTCCATGTTCTTGTTCGTGAGGACGAGAACGATCAGGGGCAGGAACGCGACGATGGCGATGATGGCGCCGAGCTGGTTCTGCACGAAGAAGCGGACGGGGTCCTTCCGCGAGGCGGGGTCGAGCCGGTTCGCGCGCTTCCACAGCAGCGAGCCGCCGATGGCCAGGGCACCGATGACGACGATCGCCGCGATCAGCAGGATGAGATTCACGGGCTGCTGACGCAGCAGCACGAAGATCGCGAACGCCTCACCGCCGATGGCCAGCAGCCACAGGCCGAGGGCGATGAGCCGCAGCGTCAGCGCGCTCTTCTTCGCCTCCGGCGATGCGGTCCACGTCGGTTTGGAGTCGCCACCGCCCGCGTCGGTGGTCTTCGCCGTCGGCTCAGCCCGGACGATCTTCTTCTTTCGCGGTGTCTCTGCCACGTGGTGCGCCCCATTTCTGATCCAACCTCGTTGAATCTAGCGCAATCCGGCCAGGCGACCCGGTTCGATTTCGTATTCCGGATGCGAAGCCACCGGGCACGCGTCTTATCGAGCACGTTTCTCGCCGGGAAAGCACGAATGCCCACCCCCAAAGGGATGGGCATTCGTGGTGGATCTGTCAGATCGCGAAGCCGAGGGCGCGCATCATGTCACGGCCGTCGTCCGTGATCCGCTCGGGGCCCCACGGCGGCATCCACACCCAGTTGATGCGAAAGCGGTCCACGACGTTGTCGAGGGCCTGAGCCGTCTGCTCTTCGAGCACGTCGGTCAGCGGGCAGCCGGCCGAGGTGAGGGTCATGTGGATGACGAGCGCGTCGTTCTCGTCGTCCCACGCGAGGTCGTAAATGAGCCCCAGATCGACGACGTTGATCCCCAGTTCGGGGTCCATGACGTCTTTCAGGGCCTCGGTGACCTCGTCGTATTTCTCGGGCGCGAGGGTTGCGGTCATGTAACGATCTTACGCGTCGATCGGGGTACCGGCCTCGAGGAAACGGTCGTAACCCTCTTCCTCGAGACGGTCGGCGAGCTCGGGGCCGCCCTCTTCGACGATCCGGCCCTTCACGACCACGTGCACGAAGTCGGGGCGGATGTAGCGCAGGATGCGGGTGTAGTGCGTGATCAGCAGCACGCCGAGGTCGGTCTGCTCCTTGGCGCGGTTCACGCCCTCGGACACGATCTTGAGCGCGTCGACGTCGAGGCCCGAGTCGGTCTCGTCGAGCACCGCGATCTTGGGCTTGAGCAGCTCGAGCTGGAGGATCTCGTGGCGCTTCTTCTCGCCGCCCGAGAAGCCCTCGTTGACGTTGCGGGCCGCGAACTTCGGGTCCATGCGGAGGTTCTCCATGGCGCCCTTGACGTCCTTGGTCCAGGCGCGGATGGCCGGAGCCTCGCCGTCGATGGCCGTCTTGGCGGTGCGCAGGAAGTTGGTGACGGTGACGCCGGGGATCTCGACCGGGTACTGCATGGCGAGGAAGAGGCCCGCACGGGCACGCTCGTCGACGCTCATCTCGAGAACGTCCTCACCGTCGAGGGTGATGGAGCCGCTCGTGACGGTGTACTTGGGGTGGCCGGCGATCGTGTACGCCAGGGTCGACTTGCCGGAGCCGTTGGGCCCCATGACCGCGTGGGTCTCACCGGTGCGCATGGTCAGCGTCACACCGTTGAGGATCGGGGTCGTACCGTTCTCCGTCTCGACCGTCACGTGGAGGTCGCGGATCTCGAGGACAGACATGGTGTTCCTTACTCGGTTGTCTTGGGGGTCGTGGGCGAGGCTCAGGCCGTCGCCTTGGTGACGGAAGGATCGATGAGCACGTCGTCTCCGTCGATCACGACCTCGTACACGGGGACCGGCTCGAAGGCCGGCAGGTTCAGGGGGCGTCCGGTGCGCAGCGAGAAGGCCGAGCCGTGTGCCCAGCACTCCAGCGTCTCGCCCTCGACGAAACCGTCCGACAGCGAGATGTCGCCGTGGGTGCAGACGTCGCCGATCGCGTGGACCTCGCCGTTGCCGTCGAGGACGACGGCGATCGCAACGCCGTCGATCTCGACGCGGTGCGCTTCGTCTTGCGTCAGGTCGCTCAGGCCGCAGGCGCGCGTGGCGCTCACGCCGCAGCTCCCTCGGCCAGCTCGCGCTCGATCGCCGCAATGAGCTCGGACTCGAGCTCCGGGATGCCGATGCGCTGAACGATCTCGCTGAGGAAGCCGAGCACGACCAAGCGTCGTGCCTCGTCCTCGGCGATGCCGCGGGCCCGCAGGTAGAACAGCTGCTCGTCGTCGAAGCGACCGGTGGCGCTGGCGTGGCCGGCACCCTGGATGTCGCCCGTCTCGATCTCGAGGTTGGGGATCGAGTCGGCGCGGGCGCCGTCGGTGAGCACGAGGTTGCGGTTCGCCTCGTACGAGTCGGTGCCCGTGGCATCCGGTCCGATGAGGACGTCGCCGATCCAGACGCTGCGCGCGCTCTCCCCCTGCAGGGCGCCCTTGTACAGGACGTCGCCGACGGTGTGCGGTCCCTTGTGGTGCAGGTAGACCTGCGACTCGAGGTGCTGTCCCGCGTCGGAGAACGACAGGCCGTACAGACGCCCCTCGCTGCCGGCCCCGGAGAGCTCGACCGAGGGGTTCACGCGCACGACGCCGCCGCCGAAGCTCACCACGACGTGCGTGAGCTTGGCGTCGCGGTCGACTCGCGCCTGGTGGGACGAGGCGTGGATCGCGTCGTCAGCCCAGTTCTGCACGGACACGACCGTGAGGTCGGCGCCGTCGCGCACGAGGATCTCGACGTTCTGGGCGTGCTGAGCGGTGCCCTCGTGCCGGAGCACGACGGTGCCGCGCGAGTGCGGCTGCGCCTCGATCACGACGTGGGCGTGCGCGAGGCCGCCCGTCCCCTTCAGGTGCACCACGATCGGCTCGTCGAGCTCGACCTCGGCCGGGATGCGCAGCAGCGGCGCCTCGGTCTCGTGCATCCAGGCCAGGGCTGCGAGACGGTCCTCGGGGCGGAAGTGCTCACCCCGCGGCGCCTCACCCGCCGCCAACCGACGCTGCTCGACGGCGGCCGGAGCCTGCACGTCGACCTCGATGACGCCGGTCGGGCCGGCCTCGTCGACGAACAGCGGCGAGAGCCGGTCAACCGGGCTGAGCTTCCAGTTGACCTCACGGCCGGTCGGGATGCCGAAGTCCGCGGGATCGAACGACGTGGGCCGCTCCGAGCGCGTCTGCACCGGAACGACGGATGCCACGAGCGCGGCAGGGTCGATGTGACCCGCCGCGAAGTCCGCGGGGGTCTGGGTCGCTGTCGTCATTTAACCGACGGATCCTTCCATGCCCATCTCGATGAGCTTGTTCAACTCGAGCGCGTACTCCATCGGCAGCTCGCGCGCGATGGGCTCGATGAACCCGCGCACGATCATGGCCATCGCTTCGTCCTCGGGAAGACCGCGGGACTGCAGGTAGAACAGCTGCTCCTCACTGACCTTCGAGACGGTGGCCTCGTGACCGAGCTGCACGTCGTCGACGCGGATGTCGATCGCGGGGTAGGTGTCCGAACGCGAGATCGTGTCGACCAGCAGCGCATCGCAGCGCACGGTGTTCGCCGAGTGGTGCGCGTTGGCGTCCACCCGCACCTCGCCGCGGTAGCCCGCGCGACCGCCTCCGCGAGCGATCGACTTCGAGACGATCGACGACTGCGTGTACGGCGCCATGTGGATCATCTTCGCGCCGGCGTCCTGGTGCTGACCGGGACCGGCGAAGGCGACCGACAGGGTCTCGCCCTTGGCGTGCTCGCCCATCAGGTAGATGGAGGGGTACTTCATCGTCACCTTGGAGCCGATGTTGCCGTCGACCCATTCCATGGTCGCGCCCTCGTGGGCCACGGCACGCTTGGTGACGAGGTTGTACACGTTGTTCGACCAGTTCTGGATCGTCGTGTAGCGCACGCGGGCGTTCTTCTTCACGATGATCTCGACCACGGCCGAGTGCAGCGAGTCGCTCTTGTAGATGGGAGCGGTGCAGCCCTCGATGTAGTGGACGTAGCTGTCCTCGTCCGCGATGATCAGCGTCCGCTCGAACTGGCCCATGTTCTCGGTGTTGATGCGGAAGTACGCCTGCAGCGGGATCTCGACGTGCACGCCCTTCGGGACGTAGACGAAGGAGCCGCCGGACCACACCGCGGTGTTCAGGGCCGCGAACTTGTTGTCACCGGCGGGGATGACGGTGCCGAAGTACTCCTCGAAGAACTCGGGGTGCTCGCGCAGGGCCGTGTCGGTGTCCATGAAGATGACACCCTGCTGCTCCAGGTCCTCGCGGATCTGGTGGTAGACGACCTCGGACTCGTACTGCGCGGCGACGCCGGCGACGAGACGCTGGCGCTCGGCCTCGGGGATGCCGAGCTTCTCGTAGGTGTTGCGGATCTCCTCGGGGAGGTCCTCCCAGGTCTGCGCCTGCTTCTCGGTCGAGCGCACGAAGTACTTGATGTTGTCGAAGTCGATCTCCGACAGGTCGGCACCCCACGTGGGCATGGGCTTGCGACCGAAGAGCTGGTAGCCCTTGAGACGCGTCTTCAGCATCCACTCCGGCTCGGACTTGAGCGAGGAGATGCCACGCACCACGTCCTCGTTGATCCCGCGCTGCGCGATCGCGCCCGCGGCATCGGTGTCGTGCCAGCCGAATTCGTATTGCCCCAGACTTTCGAGTTCTGGGCGGTCGATGAGCACATCGGACATGGTGATCACTCTCCTTCTCGGGCCTCAACGGTGTCATCCGCCCCGACATTCCAGACTCCGGTCGAAGTCTCAGGAAGGTCGCTGGTGGGCCCGCTCGAAGGCGCTGGCTGCGCGCCTAGACTGTCTCTGGTGCCGGTCGCGTGAGCGCTGCACCCGGACCCTTTGATTCTACAGGCAAGACCCGCTCCTGGCACGGCAGTACCACTGTCCCGACGGCCCCGGGCGGTCGTATGCCAGGAAGCCAGACGTATGTCCTCCGCCTCGTCCCCCACCGCGCACTCGCCCCGAAGTGGTCTGCTCCCCCGCCTGCGCGGTCTGCTGCCCACCCGCGTGAGCAGGCGCACGCGCGTCCTCGCCTGGCTCGTCCTGATCAGCAACGTCGTGATCGTGGGTACCGGCGGCCTCGTCCGCCTGACAGGCTCCGGCATGGGATGCGAGACCTGGCCGTACTGCACGAGCGAGTCCCTCGTCCCGACGCGCGAGCTCGGCATCCACGGCCTCATCGAGTTCGGAAACCGCACGCTGACCGGTGTGCTCGTGATCATCGCGCTGCTGGCCTTCCTCGCGGTGGTGCGGACGGGGCGTCGCGACCTGCGCGCCCTCACCCTCGCCAACGGCATCGGCATCATCCTGCAGGCCGTCATCGGCGGCATCGTCGTCTGGCTGCACCTGCCGCCCACGCTCGTCGGCATCCACTTCGTCATCTCCGCCGCCCTGGTCGCCAACGGCGCAGCCCTCGTCGCCCGGGCCTTCTCGCCCGCCGGGCCCCGCCGCCTGGCCGTCAGCCGCCCGTTCGCGGGCCTCGCGCACCTGACGAGCGCCTTCGTCGCCCTGACGGTGCTGGTCGGCATCCTGCTCACCGGATCCGGACCGCACGCGGGCGACGACCTAGCCGCCCGCAACGGTTTGGATCCCGTCCTGTGGCAGCACATCCACTCCTGGCCCGCGTACCTCACCTTCGCGCTGACGCTCGTGATGGTCTTCGCGTCGTGGCGCACGCCGCCGGCCCAGCGCCTCAACCTCTGGGTCGGTCTCCTGCTGGCCATCGAGGTCACGCAGATCGTGGTCGGCCTCTGGCAGGCGCGGACGGGACTGCCGATCGTCCTGGTGAACATCCACATGGTGCTCGCCGTCTCGCTCGTCGCGGCGATGACCGCGGTCATCATGCATCTGAAGACGTCCGAACCCGCCGAGAACCCGACGCCGCTCACCGTCGAGACGGCGGGCGCGCGCCGCTGACGGCCGTGCCGGTGGCGTCGAGAGCCCTTATACGCTCATAGGCGATTCATCGGCGACCCCTAGCCTCCGCCTCGGCAGATCCGCGAGCCTGAAGCGTCCGGTGCACCCCTGCGCCCGGATCGCCCGGCGCCCGGCGCCGGAACCGCACCCCGCGCCTGATCAGGCACGGAACGACAAGGAGTACATTCCATGCAGACCCGTCCCCGTCTGGTGACCAACGTCCCGTTCTGGGTTCTCGTGATCGCCTCGCTCGCCGCCGTGATCGGCGGACTCGTCGTCGTCCTGCGCCAGGTCGACGCCATCGAGGCTCTCGTCAACGACCCCAACGCCACCGTCGTCACCGTCTACGTGGCGCAGTCGTGGGTGTCCGTGGGTGCCGCCGTGCTCGCCGCGGGTGCGATCGGCATCGCGTCGGCCCTCGCCGTCGCCACCGTGGTCTCCACGCGCACGAGCCCCGATGTCGCCATCGAGACCATTGACTGGAACAGCGACGACGAGACCGCGCTGGAGTCCGCTCCCGCTGCGGCCGCGCCGGCCGCCGCAGCCCCCGCAGCCGCCGCGCCTGCCGCGGCCGCGCCGATCGCCGTGGAGGATGCCGACGTCGAGACGCCGTCGACCGCGACGGCCCCGCCGCAGGCTGCCGCCGCCGCGCAGCAGGACCGCGACGAGGATCCCGCGTCGCGTTGATCCCGCACGCATGAAGCGCCCGCCCCGATTTCCGGGGCGGGCGCTTTCGTCATTCGGGGCGGGGGTTCCCGCACCCCGCGGGTTCAGCCCGGCGCCTCGGCGGTCTCGGATCGCGCAGGTCTTCGGCATCCCGCGACCCCGCGACGTCGCACAGCGCGGCAACCGGCATCCGGTATCCGGCGTCCGACGCGAAACGCCCGCCTCCCCTCGGAAGCGGGCGTCTCGTCAGCGAGATCAGAAAGGCAGGAGCGGGTCGACGGCGATCGCGACGAACAGCAGTGTCAGGTACGTGATCGAGGCGTGGAACACCCGCATCGGGCGAGGCTCTCCGCCGCGGACCGCGCGGGCATACAGACGGTGCGACTCGTAGATGAACCAGCCGCCGAAGACCACCGCCGACACGGTGTAGACCAGGCCCATCGACGCGACCGGGATGAGAAGGAGCGAGCATGCGACCGTGGCCCAGGCATACAGGATGACCTGCAGGCCGACCTGCGACCCGCTGCGGGTCGCACCCAGCATGGGCACGTCGACCTCTTCGTACTGGTCAGCGTACTTCATCGACAGCGGCCAGTAGTGCGGGGGCGTCCACAGGAACACGAGGGCGAACAGGATGAACGGCGCCCACGTCAACGACCCCGTCACGGCCGACCACCCGATGAGGACGGGGAAGCAGCCGGCGATGCCGCCCCACACGATGTTCTGCTCGGTGCGGCGCTTGAGGATCATGGTGTAGATCACGACGTAGAAGAAGATGGCCGCCGCCGACAGCGCCGCTGCGAGAGTGTTCGTGAACACCCACAGCCAGGCCGTCGAGACCACGGCGAGCGTCCACGCGAACACGAGCGCACCGCGCGGCGAGACCTCGCCGGTCACGAGCGGACGGTTCTCGGTGCGCTGCATGTGCGCGTCGATGTCGCGGTCGAGGTACATGTTGAACGCGGCGGCGGAGCCGGCGCTGAGCGACCCGCCGATCACCGTGGCGAAGACGAGCCAGAGGTTCGGCAGACCCCCCTGAGCCAGGATCATCACCGGCACCGTCGTGACCAGGAGCAACTCCAGCACCCGCGGCTTCGTCAGGGCGACGTACGCGCGGATGGTTCGTCCGACGGAGCGGCGATCGGTCGTCGCAATGACGTGCGACGTCGTCGAGATGTCCATCGTCCCCCGGGGTAGCGCGTATGAAACCTCATCGATTCTACGCCATGCCCACCACACGACCGGCCGCCTGTCGACCCCCGTCACACGCAGCAACGGCGACAGCCGATCTCGCTATGCTGGGCCCTGAACGCGCGCCCCGCGCCGACCACCCCACCCCACTCCCACTCCTACGGTGTCGAGTGCGGCGTCGGAAGTGAACCCGGGCGCACAGTATCGAGAAAGGCGACCCTGTTGTCGGACTTCGAATGGGATGACATCGATCGGCGCGCGGTGGACACCGCACGCATTCTGGCGGCGGATGCCGTCGAGAAGGTGGGCAACGGCCACCCCGGAACCGCGATGTCGCTCGCACCCGCCGCGTACCTGCTGTATCAGCGGGTCCTCCGTCACGACCCGGCCGACACGCACTGGCCCGGCCGCGACCGCTTCATCCTCTCGGCGGGTCACTCCTCGCTGACCCAGTACGTGCAGCTGTACCTCGGCGGCTTCGGCCTGGAGCTGAAGGACCTCGAGGCGCTGCGCACGTGGGGCTCGCTGACCCCCGGCCACCCCGAGTACGGCCACACCGACGGCGTCGAGATCACCACCGGCCCGCTCGGCCAGGGCCTGGCCTCGTCGGTCGGCTTCGCCTACGCCGCCCGCTACGAGCGCGGCCTGTTCGACCCCGAGACCCCCGCGGGCGAGAGCGCGTTCGACCACTTCGTCTACGTCATCGCCGGTGACGGCGACCTCCAGGAGGGCGTCACCAGCGAGGCTTCCTCGCTCGCCGGCCACCAGGAGCTCGGCAACCTCATCGCCATCTACGACTCCAACCAGATCTCGATCGAGGACGACACCAACGTCGCCTTCACCGAGGACGTGCAGAAGCGTTACGAGTCCTACGGCTGGCACGTGCAGACGGTCGACTGGAAGAAGACCGGTCAGTACGTCGAAGACGTCGCCGAGCTGTACGCCGCCATCGAGGCCGCCAAGGGCGAGACGAGCAAGCCGTCGCTCATCATCCTCAAGACGATCATCGGCTGGCCCTCCCCCGGCAAGCAGAACTCCGGCAAGATCCACGGTTCGGCCCTCGGCGCCGACGAACTGCGCGCCACGAAGGAGGTGCTCGGCTTCGACCCCGAGCAGCACTTCGCCGTCGCCGACGACGTGATCGCCCACACCCGCCAGCTCGTGCAGCGCGGCGAGGCGGAGAAGGCCGCGTGGCAGGAGAAGTTCGACGCCTGGGCGGCGGCGCACCCGGAGCGCAAGCAGCTGTGGGACCGCCTGCAGGCCCGTGAGCTCCCCGCCGACATCGCCGACGCTCTGCCCGCCTTCGAGGCCGGCAAGGACGTCTCGACCCGTGCGGCCTCGGGAACGGTCATCAACGCCCTCGCCGCCGAGCTCCCCGAGCTCTGGGGCGGTTCAGCCGACCTCGCCGAGTCCAACCTGACGACGATCAAGAACGCCAAGTCGTTCATCCCCGCGGAGTGGTCGACCCACGAGTGGAGCGGCAGCCCCTACGGACGCGTGCTGCACTTCGGCATCCGCGAGCACGCCATGGGCGCGATCCTCAACGGCATCGTCCTGCACGGACCCACCCGCCCCTTCGGCGGCACGTTCCTCATCTTCAGCGACTACATGCGCCCGCCGGTGCGTCTGGCCGCCCTGATGAACATCCCGACGCTGTTCGTCTGGACGCACGACTCCGTCGCGCTCGGCGAGGACGGCCCCACGCACCAGCCGATCGAGCAGCTGGCGACCCTGCGCGCGATCCCGAACTTCGCCCTCGTGCGTCCCGCCGACGCCAACGAGACCAGCGTCGTCTGGCTCGAGCTGCTGCGCCGCACGGCCGGCCCCGCGGGCCTCGCGCTGACCCGCCAGAACATCCCCGTCTTCGCCCGCGGCGAGGGCGAGGCATCCGGCGACGAGTTCGCCTCGGCCGCGGGCGCGGTCAAGGGCGCGTACGTGCTGGCGGAGGCCGCCAACGGCGAGCCCGACGTCATCCTCATCGCCACCGGTTCCGAGGTGCAGCTCGCCGTCGAGGCGCGCGAGACCCTCGCCGCCGAGGGCGTGCACGCCCGCGTCGTGTCCGCCCCCTCGCTGGAGTGGTTCGCCGAGCAGGACGAGGCGTACCGCGAGTCGGTGCTGCCCTCCTCGGTGAAGGCGCGCGTGTCGGTCGAGGCCGGCTCCGCCCTCAGCTGGCACGGCATCGTCGGCGACGCCGGCCGTTCGGTCGCCATCGAGCACTTCGGTGCTTCGGCCGACTACAAGACCCTTTTCCAGAAGTTCGGCATCACGGCGGAAGCCGTCGTCGAGGCCGCGCGCGACTCGATCGCCGCCGCCAAGTAATCCGAGGAGACACCTGACATGAGCACTCCCACCGAAGACCTGTCCGCCGCGGGCGTCAGCATCTGGCTCGACGACCTGTCCCGCCAGCGCATCCAGTCCGGCAACCTCGCCGAGCTCATCGAGAAGCGCAACGTCGTCGGCGTCACGACCAACCCGACGATCTTCGCCGGTGCCCTCTCGAAGGGCGAGGCCTACGAGGGCCAGGTGAAGGAACTCGCCGCCCAGGATGCCGGAGTCGACGAGGCGATCTTCTCGATCACCACCGACGACGTGCGCGACGCGTGCGACATCTTCCTGCCGATCTTCGACGCCACCGACGGCGTCGACGGGCGCGTGTCGATCGAGGTCTCCCCCGACCTCGCGCACGACACCGAGGGCACGATCGCCCAGGCGAAGGACCTCTCGGCCCGCGTGGACCGCAAGAACGTCCTCATCAAGATCCCCGCGACCAAGGCGGGCCTGCCCGCCATCACCGAGGTCATCGGTGCGGGCATCTCGGTCAACGTCACGCTGATCTTCAGCCTCGAGCGTTACGCCGAGGTCATCGACGCGTACCTCGCGGGTGTCGAGAAGGCTCGGGATGCCGGCCACGACATCTCGACCCTGCAGTCGGTCGCGTCGTTCTTCGTCTCGCGCGTCGACACCGAGATCGACAAGCGTCTCGCCGCGATCGGGACCGACGAGGCGGCCGAGCTGAAGGGCAGGGCCGGTATCGCCAACGCCCGCCTGGCGTACGAGCTCTACGAGCAGAAGTTCGCGGAAGACCGCGCGAAGGACCTCCTCGCCGCCGGGGCGACCGTTCAGCGGCCCCTGTGGGCGTCGACCGGCGTCAAGGACCCGGCCCTGCCCGACACGCTCTACGTGACCGAGCTGGTCGCACCCGGCACCGTCAACACCATGCCGGAGAAGACGCTCGAGGCCACGTTCGACCACGGCGTCATCACCGGTGACACGGTCACCGGCGCGTACGCCGAGGCGCACGAGGTCTTCGACCGTCTCGCCGCGGTGGGCGTCGACGTCGCCGACGCGACGCAGACGCTCGAGGACGAGGGTGTCGAGAAGTTCATCGCCTCGTGGCACGAGCTGCAGGACACCGTCAAGACCGCCCTCGAGGCCGGAAGCGCCCAGGCCGCGCAGTGACGCTCGAGGTCAAGGTCACCGGCCACGTCAAGTCGGTCGTCGAGGCCGAGCTCCCCGGCCTGGTCGGCTCGCTCGTGGCATCCGGCATCACCGCCGGTGACGCGAGCCTGTGGGGCCCGGCCGCCGAGGACGAGGCGTCTCGCCGACTCGGGTGGGTCGAGGCGGTCTCCGTCTCGCGCCCGCTCGTGCCGGAGATCACCGCCCTGCGCGACGAACTCGTCGCGCAGGGCGTGACCCGCGTCGTCCTCGCGGGGATGGGCGGGTCGTCCCTGGCGCCCGAGGTCATCGCGCAGTCGGCGGGCGTTCCGCTGGTCATCCTCGACTCGACGGCCCCCGGGCAGGTGCTCGCCGCGATCGACGGCGATGCCGAAGCGGGCGGCCTGGAGCAGACGGTCCTCGTCGTCTCCAGCAAGTCGGGGTCCACCATCGAGACCGACTCCGCCAAGCGCGCCTTCGAGGCCGCGTTCCGCGACCTCGGCATCGACCCGGCGGGGCGCATCGTCGTCGTCACCGACCCGGGCTCCCCGCTGGAGCAGTCGGCCCGCGCCGACGGCTACCGCGTGTTCACCGCCGACCCGAACGTCGGCGGTCGATACTCCGCCCTCACGGCCTTCGGTCTCGTACCGACGGGCCTGGCCGGCGTCGACATCGCCGACCTTCTCGACGAAGCGGATGCCACCCTCCTCGAGGTCGCGATCGACTCCCCCGAGAACCCGGCACTCGTGCTCGCCGCGGCCATCGCGGGCGGCGGCGCGCAGCGTCGCGACAAGCTCGGCCTCGTGATGGACGACGCGCACCTGCTCGGTCTCCCGGACTGGATCGAGCAGCTCATCGCCGAGTCCACGGGCAAGCAGCAGACCGGCATCCTGCCCGTCGTCCTGCTCCCGGTGTCGCCCGAGGTCGAGACGACCCCCGCCGACGTGCAGATCGCGCGGTTCGTGGACGACGCCCACAAGCTCCACCTCTTCGAGCACCACCACGGCGAGATCCTCATCAGCGGGTCGCTGGGTGCGCAGTTCGTCGTGTGGGAGTACGCCACCGCCATCGCCGGTCGCATGCTGGGCATCGACCCCTTCGACCAGCCTGACGTCGAGTCGGCCAAGGTCGCCACGCGCGGGCTGCTGGATGCCCGCCCCGCTCCGACGCCGCCGGCGTTCGTCGTCGACGGCGTCGAGGTGCGCGTCTCCGACGCGTCACTGGCTGCGAGCGGAACCATCGCCGGTGTTCTCGAGGCGCTGTGGGCCACGGTGCCCGCGGACGGGTACGTCAGCATTCAGGCGTACGTGGACCGCCTCGCCGTCCCGCAGCTGGCGGGCCTGCGGGAGCTCGTCGCGGCGGACGCGGGACGACCGACCACCTTCGGGTGGGGGCCGCGGTTCCTGCACTCCACCGGGCAGTACCACAAGGGAGGCCCCGCCAACGGCGTCTTCCTCCAGATCACCGAACGTACGGACGTCGACCTCGAGATCCCGGGTCGGCCCTTCACGTTCGGGCAACTCATCCAGGCACAGGCCGCGGGAGACGCGAGCGTTCTGGCGGACGGCCACGGCCGTCCCGTCGTCACGCTGACGCTGACCGACCCGCAGGTCGACGTCCTTTCACTCTTCGAGGCGGCACAGTAAAGCATGGTCGTAGAGATCACACCGGGCCACAATCCCCTCCGCGATCCGGAGGACCGTCGGTTGAGCCGGATCGCCGGCCCGAGCGCGCTCGTCATCTTCGGCGTGACGGGAGACCTGTCGCGCAAGAAACTCATGCCGGCGGTCTACGACCTCGCCAACCGCGGTCTGCTGCCCCCGGGCTTCGCGCTCGTCGGGTTCGCACGCCGCGATTGGGAGGACCAGGACTTCGCCCAGGTCGTCTATGAGTCGGTGAAGAAGTTCGCCCGGACCGAGTTCCGCGAGGAGACGTGGAAGGAGCTCCTCGAGGGCATCCGGTTCGTCCAGGGCGAGTTCGACGACCCCGCCGCCTTCGAGCGTCTGCGCGAGACGGTCGACAAGCTCGACACCGAACGCGGCACGATGGGCAACCACGCCTACTACCTGTCGATCCCGCCGAAGGCCTTCCCGCTGGTCACCACCCAGCTCAAGGCCTCCGGCCTCGTCGGCGACGAGGACGGCAAGACCTCCGGGTGGCGTCGCGTCGTGATCGAGAAGCCGTTCGGACACGACCTCGCCTCGGCCCGAGAGCTGAACGAGGTCGTCGAGAGCGCCTTCCCCGCAGACTCGATCTTCCGCATCGACCACTACCTCGGCAAGGAGACGGTCCAGAACATCCTGGCGCTGCGCTTCGCCAACGAGCTGTACGAGCCGATCTGGAACCGCAACTACGTCGATCACGTGCAGATCACCATGGCCGAGGACATCGGCGTGGGCGGACGCGCCGGATACTACGACGGCATCGGCGCCGCGCGCGACGTCATCCAGAACCACCTCCTGCAGCTGTTGGCGCTCACGGCGATGGAAGAGCCGATCAGCTTCAACGCTGCAGACCTGCGGGCCGAGAAGGAGAAGGTCCTCGCGGCGGTGCGTCTGCCCGAGAACCTCGCCGAGGCGACCGCGCGCGGGCAGTACGGCGGCGGGTGGCAGGGCGGCGAGAAGGTGCTCGGCTTCCTCGAGGAAGACGGCATGAACCCGGAGTCGGTCACCGAGACCTACGCCGCGATCAAGCTCGAGATCAACACGCGTCGCTGGTCGGGCGTGCCCTTCTACGTGCGCAGCGGCAAGCGTCTCGGTCGCCGCGTCACCGAGGTCGCCGTCGTGTTCAAGCGTGCCCCGCAGCAGCTGTTCTCGCGCAGCCAGACGCAGGAACTCGGGCAGAACGCCCTGGTCATCCGCGTCCAGCCCGACGAGGGCGTGACGATCCGCTTCGGCTCGAAGGTGCCCGGCGATGGCACGCAGGTGCGCGACGTCACGATGGACTTCGGCTACGGCCACGCCTTCACCGAGGCGAGCCCGGAGGCCTACGAGCGTCTCATCTTGGACGTCCTGCTCGGCGATCCGCCACTCTTCCCCCGCCACGAGGAGGTCGAGCTCAGCTGGAAGATCCTCGACCCGATCGAACAGTTCTGGGCCGCCCAGGGCGGACCGCTCGAACAGTACTCGCCCGGATCCTGGGGCCCGGCATCCGCCGACGAGCTCCTCGCCCGCGACGGCCGCACCTGGAGGCGCCCGTGATCATCGACCTGCCCGACACCACCGTCAGCGCTATCTCGAAGCAGCTCGTCAGCGTGCGCGAAGAGGGCGGCGCCGTCGCGCTCGGCCGCGTGCTGACCCTCATCATCGTCACCCACCACGGTGCCGAGGAAGAGGTCATCGAGGCCGCCAACGACGCCTCCCGTGAGCACCCGATGCGGGTCATCGCGGTGCTCTTCGGCGACGAGGACGCCGAGCCGCGGCTCGACGCCCAGATCCGCGTCGGCGGTGACGCCGGCGCGAGCGAGGTCATCGTGCTGCGCACGCACGGCGCCGCGGGCTCCAACGCCGAGAGCCTCGTCACGGGGCTGCTCCTACCGGACGCCCCCGTGGTGGCCTGGTGGCCGGCGGACGCTCCGACCGATCCGTCGCGGTCGGCGATCGGTCACATCGCCCAGCGACGGATCACCGACGCGTCCTCTCAGCCCGATCCGGCCGCCTGGGTGGCGCGCCTGGGCGAGCACTACGCGCCCGGCGACACCGATTTCGCCTGGACGCGTCTCACCCGTTGGCGCGAGCAGCTCGCCGCGGTGCTGGACCAGCCGCCGTACGAGCCGGTCACGGCGATCGAGGTCAGGGGTGCGGCCGACTCCCCCTCGACGGCCCTTCTCGCGGCGTGGCTCGGGCTCAAGCTCGAGGCGCCCGTGGACTACACGTACCTCTCCCCCGAGGAGTGGGCGACGGGGATCAAGTCGGTACGACTGACGCGAGCCAGCGGCGACACGCTGCTCGAGCGCCCCGAACCGGGTATCGCGGTGCTGACGCAGCCGGGGCAGCCGATTCACGACCTCGCCTTCCCGCGGCGCACCCTGCGCGAGTGCCTCGCCGAGGAGCTGCGCCGCCTCGACCCCGACGTGCTCTATGGTCGGGTCATCACCGAGTGCGCTCACCTGCTGCGCACAGCGGAGGAGCGGAGCGACACATGACCGACTCGGGTGCCACCAAGCGCGTCATCATCAAGCGCGACCCCGACGTCCTCGCGGAGTACGTGGCGACGCGGTTCGTGAACCGCATCGTCAAGCGGGTCGCCGAGGGCAAGCGCATGCACATCTGCCTCACCGGCGGAACCATGGGCGGTGCGGTCTTGCGCACCGCCGCCCGTGACGCGCGCCTCACCGAGATCGACTGGTCGCTCGTGCACTTCTGGTTCGGCGACGAGCGGTTCGTGCCCCGCGACTCCGACGACCGCAACGAGAAGCAGGCCCGCGAGGCGTTCCTGGATGCCCTCGACATCCCGGCGGAGAACATCCACGCGGTGGCGTCGTCCGACGGGGACCTCGACCTGGATGCCGCCGCCATCGCCTACGCCGACGAGCTCGCGCAGTTCGCCCCGGCGGACCGCAGCGAGAGCGGGCCGTGGCCGTCCTTCGACATCTGCTTCCTGGGTGTCGGGCCGGACGCGCACATCGCGTCGCTGTTCCCCGACCGCGCCGAGATCTCGGTCACCGATCGCGCGACCGTCCCCGTCCGCGACTCTCCGAAGCCGCCGAGCGAACGGGTGTCGCTGACGCGACCGGTCATCAACTCCTCCAAGCGCGTGTGGATGGTCATCGCGGGTGCCGACAAGGCCGCAGCCCTCGGACTCGCTCTGGCGGGGGCGAGCTACCAGAGCGTCCCTGCGGCAGGCGCCAAGGGACGCCGTCGCACCGCGTTCTTCGTCGACGAGTCCGCGGCCGACCAGGTGCCGCCGCAGCTCATCGACCGCGAGTACTGACGACGTGACGTCACGAAGGGCCGGATGCCGAAAGGCATCCGGCCCTTCGTTTTCCGGCCTGACCTCGTCATTGTCTTCGCCGCACTCCGGCCCTCACCTGTCCGTGGGGGCATCCTGGTCCGGTCAAGGAAGATCGACGATCCGACCGGCCGACGCAGTTGGGAGCGTTCGGATGCTATTTGTCGGTCGTCACCGAGAGACGCAGGTCGCAGACAAGAACATCGGATCGCTGGGTGGGTCAGCGAGCCTTTTCGTGGGGGAACAGGGGGTCGGCAAGTCGGCGCTCGCGCGGGAGATCGCCGCGCGGCACCACACGGTCGTCGTGACCGCGAGCGTGAGCGAACGCATGTGGCCGTATTCCGGGCTGTCCGCCGTCGCCGCGGGACTCGGCCGGGCTCGATCGAACGCGGTCCACGGCGTCCTCGCCCGGGGTCGCGATTGGCCCGAGCATCTCCTCGCCGAGGAGCTGAGTCGAACCCTGCATCCTCTCGACGAGGGACCCGATGTACTCGTCGTCGACGATCTCGACGAGATGGACAGCGCGAGCGTCACCGTCCTGTCCTTCGTCTTCGGACGGCTGCGGGGTACCGGCCTGAGCGTCGTCGCCACCGCCGGTGTGCTCGACGGGCGCCACGACTTCGCGGGGATGACGCATGTCAGCGTCGAACGGTTGTCCTTCGAGGAGTCACTCGACCTGGCCCGTGCGGTGATCGGTCCGTGCGCGGCGCCGGCGGTACTGCACACGGTGGCCGAGTGCACGGGCGGGAACCCGGGGATCATGACCCGCGTGCGGCTCACACCCGCGGAGGCCGTCGGCGACGTCCTGCTCCCCCTCCCCCTACACCTCGCGGACGGCCCCCGTGCGGAGCGCCGACGGACCCGACGAGCCACTCTGGATCCGCGGATCTCCTCGGTGCTCGACCTGCTGTCGGTGGGGCCGGTCTTCTCCCTCGACCGCCTTCGCGCCGTGGCGCACGAGGGCGGCCTCGAGCTCGACGTCCTGATCGCCGACGACGTGGTCGCGGTGCGCGACGACCTCGTGCGTGTGGCCGACCCGACGGTGCGATTGCGTCATTATGCGGGGCTCTCCGCGGAGGGTCGGCTCGCGCTCCACGCTCGAGCCGCTCAGGAACACGAGGAGCAGCATCGGGAGGTGGCGCGCTGGCACCAGAGCTTCCTCTCCCCCGCGAGGGATCGGGAGGCTCTCCTCGTCGGTGCCGTCGAGCTCGCGCGCTCGGGAGAAGCGGCCGCAGCGGTCGAATTCGCTGAGCGCGCACTCGCCGGAGACATCGACGAAAGCGCGCGCGGTCGTCTTCTCGTCGACCTGGGCGACGCTCTCATCCTCCAGGGCGAGGACGCGCGGGGTCGCTCCTACCTGCATCGCGCCGGGAACCTCGTCGAGCCCGACCTCCGCGAACGCGCGGCGCTCGCAGAGCTGCGCGCGACCGCGGCCATCGCCCGCACCGTCGGCGAGGCGGTACGAGCAATCGTGCCGGATGCCTTCGACGCCGACGTGACCGAGCACGTCCTGTGCGAGAGCGCGCGTCTGCACCTCTGGCGCGGGGAGATCGACCGCGCGCGCGAGTGCATCCTGACGGCTCACGAGCGCGGCATGGCGGGGGCGGAAACACGGCGGGCGGCGCAGCTTCTGCGGGAGCTCGGCGTCGAGCTGCCCGGCATCCCCCTCCCGTCGCCGGCGGTGGCGACGGAGAGGCAACCGGACACCCCGCTCGGAGAGGCGTTGCTCGAGATGAACACGAGCGTCATGCGGGAGGAGTATGCCGTCGTCCGCCGACGTATCCACACTCTCCTGGAGGGCACGCCGCGACCGGCCGCTCTCTGGCGGAGCCTGCTGTTGCGCCTGCTCGTGACCACCGAGACGCGCAGCGGCGATCCGGTAGCCGCGCGCGAGGCCGTGGCCGCGTGGCGTGGCGAGTGGGCCCGCGGACGGACGCAGGATTCGACGACGATCCTGGTGCTCGCCGCGGCCTCCGCCGTGGATCCCCTCGCCACCGACGGCCCCGAGCTCCTCGAGCGCGGGCGCGATCGGTGTCGGCGCGAGGATACGCCGGCGTTGCTCCCCTGGTTCGGTGTCATCGACGGGGGACGGGCCCTCGCCGAGGGCCGGTTCGACGATGCGGTGCGAGCGCTGCAGGAGGCGACCGCGGGCCTCTCGCATCCCGATCCTTCGCTCTTACGGGCCGATGCCGACCTCATCGAAGCCCTGTGGGACGAAGGCTTCGCAACGCGGGGCGAGGTGATCCCCTGGGCACACGAACCCGCATACGCCTCGCTCATCGACGACCCGTCCGCGAGCCTCATGAAGAACCGCTGGGTGGCCCTGCACAAGGACGGACGGCTCTGTTTCGGACAGATCCAGGATGCCGGCCCCGGCGAATACCGCGACGCCGCGTACGTCTTCGGCTCCGACGACCGCCGGCCCGTCAATGACCGCTTCAACGGGGCCGGTCTCGACGTGTCCCCGGCACTCAACGGGTGTCTGGGGTTCGCCGAGCTGAACGGCGAGAGCGACCGGGTGGACTGGGCCTTCGTCGACGACGCCGACGTCCCACCCGGACCGTGGACCCGGCTCATCACCGACACACCCGTGCGCTGACTCTCGGGCGTGGAGGCCCCACCCGCCGCGAGAAACGAAAGAGGGCCGGATGCCATGGCATCCGGCCCTCTCGGAAACTCACTGTCCGCGGCGCTCGCGGAGCTGCTGCAGCGCATCGTCGAGGAGCGAGGCCGCCTCTTCGTCGGTGCGACGCTCCTTCACGTACGCGAGGTGCGTCTTGTACGGCTCGGACTTGGCCAGAGCCGGGGGGTTGTTCTTGTCGCGCCCGGCGGGAAGGCCCGAGTGCGGGGAGTCGATGGTCTCGGGGATCTCATCGTCGGGGATGCCCGCGGCGAAGTACCGCACGGTCTCGTTGCCGAGCGCATCCCAGTACGACACCGCGACGCGGTCGGCGTGGAAGCCGTGGTCCTGCTCACCCATCGGGCCGGCGCCCACACGGGAGCCGCGAATCGCGTTGCCGCCAGTAGCCATGTCAGATCTCCGCGAACTTGGTCAGCAGACCGAGACCGACGATGGTGACGAACCACACCAGCGCGAGCACGATCGTGAAACGGTTGAGGTTGCGTTCCGCCAGTCCGGACGAGCCGAGCGCCGAACTCATACCGCCGCCGAACATGTCGGACAGGCCACCGCCACGCCCCTTGTGGAGCAGGATGAGCAGGGTCAGCAGGAGGCTGGTGATGCCCAGCAGCACCTGCAGGACGAACTCGAGAATCTGCACTGTCGAAAGCCTTTCGCGAGCGACCCGGGTCGGCCACACAAGCGTCAAGTATACGGGGAGGCGGGGCGGACACACGGATGCCCGCGGCGCGGGGCCGCGGGCATCCGATCGAGGTCAGACCCCGACGTGCTTCTGGTACCGGATGATCGCCGCGAACTCGTCGACGACGAGGCTCGCGCCACCCACGAGGGCACCGTCGACATCGGGCTCGCGCATGAACGCCGCGATGTTGTTCGCCTTCACGGAGCCGCCGTAGAGGACCCGCGTGCGAGCCGCCGCATCAGCGCCGAGCTTGTCGGCGACGACCGCGCGCAGCTTCGCGCAGACCTCCTGCGCCTGGTCGGGCGTGGCAGCCTGACCCGAGCCGATGGCCCAGACGGGCTCGTAAGCGACGACGATGTCCGCATCGGCGCCGACGCCCTCGAGGGCGACCTCGAGCTGACCGACCGGAACCGCGCTCGCGCCGAACTTCTCCAGGTCCTCCGACGTCTCGCCGACGCAGATGACCGGGACGAGACCGTTGCGCAGAGCCGCCTGGGTCTTCGACGCGATGACCTCGTCGGTCTCGTGGTGGAACTGACGACGCTCGGAGTGACCGATGATCACGTACCGCGCGTTCAGCTTCGACAGGAACTGGCCGGAGATCTCACCGGTGTGGGCACCCGAGTCGTGGGCGGACAGATCCTGGCCACCGAGAGCGAACTCGATCTTGTCGGCATCCAGGAGGGTCTGCACCGTCCGCAGGTCGGTGAAGGGCGGGAAGACCGCGACCTCGACACTGCCGTTCTCGTGCTTGGCCTCCTTCAGCGTCCAGTGCAGCTTCTGGACGAACGCGACCGCCTGCAGGTGGTCGAGGTTCATCTTCCAGTTGCCAGCGATGAGGGGGGTTCTGGTCACTGCCATCCGAGGACCTCCAGTCCGGGGAGCTTCTTGCCTTCGAGGAACTCCAGGCTGGCGCCGCCGCCGGTGGAGATGTGGCCGAACTCGTCGTCGGAGAAACCGAGCTGACGCACGGCCGCCGCGGAGTCGCCACCGCCGACGACACTCAGTCCGTCGACCTCGGTGAGGGCCTTCGCGACCGTCTTGGTGCCGGCGGCGAACGCCTTCATCTCGAACACGCCCATGGGGCCGTTCCAGAACACGGTGCGCGAGCCGCGGATGGCGTCGGCGAAGATCTCCGCCGTACGCGGTCCGATGTCCAGGCCCAGGCCGGACGCCCCGAACGGGGTGTCCTCCAGTGCGTCGGCATTGGCGACCACGTGCTCGGCGTCGGCCGAGAAGGATGCCGCCACGACCGCGTCAACCGGGAGCACGATCTCGACGCCGCGCTCCTTCGCCGTGGCGAGGTAGCCCTTCACGGTGTCGACCTGGTCCTGCTCGAGCAGGCTCGAGCCCACCTTGTGGCCCTCGGCGACGAGGAACGTGAACATCATGCCGCCGCCGACAAGGAGCTTGTCCACTCGCGGGAGCAGGTGCTCGATGACGCCCAGCTTGTCGCTGACCTTCGATCCGCCGAGCACGACCGTGTAGGGCCGCTCCGGGTTCTCGGTCAGGCGGTCGAGGACCTCGAGCTCCTTCTGGATGAGCAAGCCGGCGGCCGAGGGCACGATTTGCGCGAGGTCGTAGACGCTCGCCTGCTTGCGGTGCACGACACCGAAGCCGTCCGACACAAGCGCGTCGCCGAGGGCGGCGAGCTCCCGCGCGAAGGCCTGACGCTCGGCCTCGTCCTTCGAGGTCTCCCCCGGGTTGAAGCGGAGGTTCTCGATGACCGCGACCTCGCCGTCCTCCAGCGCCGCCACGGCATCCTGAGCCGACTCGCCCACCGTGTCGCGCGCGAACGCGACCGGCTGGCCGAGCAGCTCGGACAGGCGCTGCGCGACCGGCTCGAGCGAGTACTTCGGGTCGGGCGCCCCGTCGGGGCGGCCCAGGTGCGAGCACACGACCACACGCGCGCCGGCGTTGATCAGTGCATTGAGAGTCGGCAGCGACGCCCGCACGCGGCCATCGTCCGTGATGACGCCGTCCTTGAGAGGGACGTTCAGGTCACAACGGACGATGACGCGCGTGCCGGCGAGCGACCCCAGCGAATCGAGGGTGCGCAGAACCATGAAGGGTTACAGGCGCTCGGCGACGTACTCGGTGAGGTCGACGAGGCGGTTCGAGTAGCCCCACTCGTTGTCGTACCACGACGACACCTTGACGAGGTTGCCGCTGACGTTGGTCAGCTCCGCGTCGAAGATCGACGAGTGCGGGTTGCCCTGGATGTCGCTCGAGACGATCGGGTCCTCGGTGTACTGCAGGATGCCGTTGAGGCGCCCCTCAGCCGCGGCCTGCTTGTACACGGCGTTGATCTGGTCGGCCGTCAGACCCTCGGTGGGCGTGACGATGGTGAGGTCGACGATCGAGCCGGTGGGAACCGGAACGCGGTACGACGAGCCGCTCAGCTTGCCGTTGAGCTCGGGCAGGACCAGGCCGATGGCCTTGGCGGCACCGGTCGAGGCGGGCACGATGTTGATCGCGGCGCCGCGCGCACGGCGGAGGTCGCTGTGCGGGCCGTCCTGCAGGTTCTGGTCGGCGGTGTAGGCGTGAGCGGTCATCATGAAGCCGCGCTCGATGCCGAAGGCGTCGTTGAACACCTTCGCCAGCGGGGCGAGGCAGTTCGTGGTGCACGAGGCGTTCGAGATGATGACGTCCGTCTCGGGGTTGTACGTCTCTTCGTTGACACCCATGACGATGGTCGCGTCGTCACCCGTGGCCGGAGCCGAGATGAGGACCTTCTTGGCGCCGCCGGCGACGTGCTTCTTCGCGTCCTCGGCCTTGGTGAAGCGACCGGTCGACTCGATGACGATGTCGACGCCCAGCTCGCCCCAGGGGAGGTTGGCGGGGTCGCGCTCTTCGAAGACCTTGATGGTCTTGTCGCCGACGGTGATCGAGTCCTCGGTGTACGAGACGTCCTCGGCGAGCACGCCGCCGACGGAGTCGTACTTGAGGAGGTGGGCCAGGGTCTTGTTGTCGGTGAGGTCGTTCACCGCCACGATTTCGAGGTCGGCACCCTGCGCGAGAGCCGCGCGGAGGTAGTTGCGTCCGATACGGCCGAAGCCGTTGATTCCGATCTTGACGGTCACGGAATTTCTCCTGAATCAGTTATGCGCGAGAGGCGCGTGATTGCGGTGTTTCGCTTGCGGACAACGGCGTCCCGGTGGGGTGTCCCACCGGGACGCCACACCGTTTACGACAGTACCAGCAGACCCGAGGTCTTCTCACGGGCGGCGGCGAAGCGCTCCTGGGCGTCGGCCCAGTTCGCGATGTTCCAGAACGCCTTCACGTAGTCGGCGCGGACGTTCTTGTAGTCGAGGTAATAGGCGTGCTCCCAGACGTCGAGCAGCAGCAGCGGGACGGTGCCGGCGACGATCTGGCCCTGCTGGTCGAAGAACTGCTGGATGAGCAGGTTCTGACCGATCGAGTCCCAGAACAGACCCGCCCAGCCGGAGCCCTGCACGCCCAGCGCCGCCGCGGTGAACTGCGCGCGGAACGCGTCGAACGAGCCGAACTGGTCGTCGATCGCGGCCTCGAGGTCGCCGGTGGGCTTGTCGCCGCCGTTGGGCGAGAGGTTGGTCCAGAAGATCGAGTGGTTCGTGTGACCGCCGAGGTTGAACGCGAGGTCCTTCTGCAGGCGGTTGATGTTGGCGAAGTCGCCCTTCTCGCGCGCTTCGGCGAGGAGGTCGAGGGTGGTGTTGGCGCCGTTCACGTACGTCTGGTGGTGCTTGCTGTAGTGCAGCTCCATGATGGTCGCACTGATGTGCGGCTCCAGCGCGGCGTAGTCGTAAGGGAGTTCGGGCAGTGTGTACTTCGCCATGGTCTCTTCTTCCGGATCGGTCGCCGCACCGAAGCCCCAACGCAGGAAACGACGTGCAGCGAGGGTGACGTTTTCATCCTAGTGACGTGTAACGCGGCGTCGCGGGGGTTGCTTCCCCGCATGACGAAACGTACCGACCCCCACGGGAACGGCACGTCGGGTGGTCGTCGTCAGCCCTCGATGCCGACGGGGACAGCCGCTTCGGTACCCGGGATTCCCTCGACTTCGGCCTTCTTGTCCGCCATCGCCAGGAGGCGCCGGATGCGTCCGGCGACGGCATCCTTCGTCAGGGGCGGGTCGGCGTGGTGGCCGAGCTCGTCCAGGCTCGCGTCGCGGTGCGCCAGGCGCAGCTCGCCGGCCTGCTGCAGGTGCTCGGGCACCTCGTCGCCGAGAATCTCCAGCGCGCGCTCGACCCGGGCGCACGCGGCGACGGCGGCCTGCGCGGAACGACGCAGGTTCGCGTCGTCGAAGTTGACGAGCCGGTTGACCCCCGCGCGTACCTCGCGGCGCTGACGCATCTGGTCCCACTCCCCCGCCGTGCGCCGGGCGCCCATCTCGTACAGGGCGCCGCGGATGGCCTCGCCGTCGCGCACGACGACGCGCGGGACGCCGCGCACCTCTCGCGCTTTGGCGGGGATGCCGATGCGGTGACCGGCACCGACGAGGGCCATGGCCGCCTCGGACGAGGGGCAGGAGATCTCCAGGGCCGCGGAACGCCCCGGGTCGCTGAGGGACCCGCTCGCGAGGAAGGCACCGCGCCAGATCGCGCTGAGGTCGGGACGGGAGCCGGTCGTGAGCTTGTTCGGCAGGCCGCGCACCGGACGGCGGCGCTGGTCGAGCAGACCGGTCTGGCGCGCCAGGGTCTCCCCCGCCTCGATGACCCGCACTGCGTAGTGACCGCCGGTGCGACCGCCCGATCCCTGCACGTGGTGGAGCTCGGGACGCACGCCGTAGAGCTCGACGAGGTCGCGGGCGACGCGTCGGGCGAGCACGTCCGAGTCGAGTTCGGCCTCGACGGCGACGCGGTTGGCGATCGAGTGCAGTCCGCCGGAGAAGCGCAGGATGGCCGTGAGCTCGGCGACGCGCGCGGTCGGGCGCGGGTCGCGAACGGTGATGAGTTCGGCCTTCACGTCGGCGGTCAGCGGCACGGTACTCCTCGGTTTCGGGGGGGGTGGGGGCGGGGACGAGGGTACAGCCTACTCGCGGCCGAGGTCGCGATGAGCCACCCGGACGGCGACCCCCGCGATGGCCTCCAGCCGCGCCGCGAGCTCGCGCGCCATCACCACGGAGCGGTGCTTGCCGCCGGTACATCCGATGGCCACGACGGAGTGCCGCTTGTTCTCCCGTTGATACCCCTCGAGCACGGGCCGCAGAGCCGCGGCATAGGCGTCCAGGAACTCGGCAGCCCCTTCCTGTCCCAGTACGTATTCGCGGACAGCGGGGTCCTCGCCGGTCAGCGGACGCAGCTCCTCGCTCCAGAACGGGTTCGGGAGGAAGCGCATGTCGGCCACCAGGTCGACGTCCGGCGGGAGACCGTACTTGAACCCGAAGCTCATCAGCGTCACGGTGTGCCGCGCCGCACTCTGCTCCCCGAAGAGCTGGACGGCCCGCAGCGACAGCTGGTGCACGTTGAACATCGACGTATCGATGACGATGTCGGCCGCTTCCCGGACGGGGGCCAGGCGCTCGCGCTCCCGGCGGATGCCGTCCAGGATCGTGCCCTCCCCCTGCAGGGGGTGCGGGCGCCGGACCGCTTCGAACCGTCGCACGAGCACCGCGTCGGACGCGTCGAGGAACACCACGCGCACCTGACGGCCCGCCTGCAACGACCGCATCGCCTCCGGGAGGTCGCTGAACAGCGTGCGCCCGCGCACATCGACGACGACGGCGACCCGCGGCACGGCCCCGCCCGCGAGGTCCGCGAGCTCGAGCAGCGGTCGCAGCATCTGCGGCGGGAGGTTGTCGACGACGTACCAGTCGAGGTCCTCGAGCGCGTTGGCCACCGTCGACCGGCCGGCTCCCGACATGCCCGTGACGATCAGCACGTCCCCTGGTTCGTCGCGGCCCGGTTCCATGGCGATCGTCTCCCGTCGTTCCTTCCAGCCTACCGAGACAGATGCGTGTGAATGGCCTCGGCGAGGGCGGGACCGATGCCCGGCAGGGCGGTGATCTCCTCGGGCGTGGCGTTCTTCAACGCGGTCACCGATCCGAAGTGCCGCAACAGCGCCTTGATGCGGGTGTCGCCGAGGCCCGGCACCTCCGCGAGCACGCTCGTGATGTCGCGTTTGCGGCGTTTGCGCTGGTGCACGATGGCGAATCGGTGGGCCTCGTCACGCAGACGCTGCAGGAGGTACAGGGCCTCCGACGTCCGCGGCAGGATGACGGGATACTCCTCCCCCGGCAGCCAGACCTCCTCGAGACGCTTGGCGATCCCGCACAGGGCGATCTCCTCGTGCCCGGCATCGGCGAGGGCGCGAGCCGCCGCGGCGACCTGCGGCTGGCCTCCGTCGACGACGAGCAGCTGCGGGCGGTAGGCGAAACGCGGACGCTTACGGGCGGTCACGACGTCCCCGTCGGCGGTGGCCTCCGCCGAGTCGGGGGCGGCGATGATCGCGCCGCCGATCGTCTCGGGCTCGTCCTCGTCGGGCCGGTCGAGGTAGGCGAGGCGCCGCGTGAGCACCTGGTACATCGAGTCGGTGTCATCCGTCGTCTCGGCCACGCCGAACGAGCGGTACTGGTCCTTGCGCGGCAGGCCGTCCTCGAACACGACCATGGATGCCACGACATTCGTGCCGGAGAGGTGCGAGACGTCGAAGCACTCGATGCGCAACGGCGCCTCGGTCAGCCCGAGCGCCTCCTGCAGATCGGTCAGGGCCTGCGACCGGGCCACGTAGTCGCTCGTGCGGCGGGTCTTGTGCAGCATGAGCGCCTGTTGTGCGTTCAGCGTCGCGGTCTTGAGCAGGTCCGCCTTGCGGCCGCGCTGCGCCACCTGCAGCGTGACCGGCCGACCACGCCGTTCGCGGAGCCAGGACTCCAGCTGGGGAGCGTCGTCGGGGAGCTCGGGAACGAGTACCTGACGCGGGATGTCGCCGGCATCCGCGTCTCCGTAGGTGCGCTGCAGCACCTGGTCGACCAGATCGGCGCCGGAGATGTCGATCTCCTTCTCGATCGTCGTGGCACGCACGCCGCGCACTCGTCCGCCACGGACCACGAAATGCTGCACGGTCGCGGCGAGCTCGTCCTCCGCGATGCCGAAGAGGTCGGCATCCGTGTCCGAGGCCAGCACGAGAGCGCTCTTGCCGAGGACGGCGTCGATGGCCTGGAGGCGGTCGCGGTACAGGGCGGCCGACTCGTAGTCCATCGCCGCCGACGCCTCTTTCATCCGCGCCGTCAGCTGCTTCGCGAAGCGCTGGTCACCGCCCGACATGAAGGCGATGAAGTCGTCGACCATGGCGCGATGCTCTTCGATCGTCACCTTCATCGAGCACGGGCCCCCGCACCGTCCGATCTGGCCGGGGAAGCAGGGACGGCCGGACTGCATGGCCTTCTTGTAGGACGAGTCGCTGCACGTGCGGATGGGGAAGACCTTGATCATCAGGTCGATCGTGTCGTGCACCGCCCACACCTTTGGGTACGGCCCGAAGTACTTCGCCCCGCGGATCTTGTGATTGCGCGTGACGATGACACGAGGCGCCTCGTCGGCCAGGGTGATCGCCATGTACGGGTAGGACTTGTCGTCGCGGTAGCGCACGTTGAAGGGCGGATCGAACTCCTTGATCCACATGTACTCCAGCTGCAGCGAGTCGACGTCGCTGGGCACGACCGTCCACTCGACGCTCGCCGCCGTCGTCACCATCCGCCGGGTGCGCTCGTGCAGGGAATGCAGCGGGGCGAAATAGTTCGACAGGCGCGCGCGGAGGTTCTTGGCCTTGCCGACGTACAGCACTCGCCCCTCGGCATCCCGGAAGCGGTAGACCCCGGGGTTGGTGGGGATCTCGCCGGCCTTCGGGCGATACGGCAGGTGCGACATCCGTTCTCGGGATGCCACGGCTCAGACCGCCGCGCTCATGAGCTCCGGCTCGTCGCTGCGGGCGTCGGGCGCGGGAGCGTTGCGCTGCGTTCCCGTGCGACCGGTCTCGAGCAGCTCGGCGAGGAAAGCACCGGTGTGGCTCTCCCCGACCTTCGCCACCTGCTCGGGTGTGCCGGTCGCGACGATCGTGCCGCCGCCGGCGCCGCCCTCGGGCCCCAGGTCGATGACCCAATCGGAGCTCTTGATGACGTCGAGGTTGTGCTCGATCACGATGACGGTGTTGCCCTTGTCGACCAGGCCGTTCAGCACCTTCAGCAGCAGCGACACGTCCTCGAAGTGCAGGCCCGTGGTCGGCTCGTCGAGCACGTAGATCGACCGGCCGTTGCTCCGCCGCTGCAGCTCGGTGGCGAGCTTGACGCGCTGCGCCTCGCCGCCCGACAGCGTGGTCGCCGACTGTCCCAGGCGCACGTACCCGAGGCCGACGTCGACGAGCGTCTTGAGGTAGCGGTGGATCGCCTGGATGGGCTCGAAGAACTCGGCGGCTTCGGAGATCGGCATCTCGAGCACCTCGGCGATGTTCTTGCCCTTGTAGTGCACCGAGAGGGTGTCGCGGTTGTAGCGCTTGCCGTGGCAGACCTCGCAGTCGACGTACACGTCGGGCAGGAAATTCATCTCGATCTTCAGCGTGCCGTCGCCCGAGCACGCCTCGCAGCGGCCGCCCTTGACGTTGAAGCTGAAGCGCCCGGCCTGGTAGCCGCGCACCTTCGCCTCGGGGGTCTCCGCGAACAGGCTGCGGATGCGATCGAACACGCCGGTGTAGGTCGCCGGGTTCGAGCGCGGCGTGCGGCCGATCGGCGCCTGGTCGACGTGCACCACCTTGTCGAGATTGTCGAGGCCTGTGACGCGCGTGTGCTTGCCCGGCACGCGGCGCGCGCCGTTCAGCTTCGAGGCCAGGACTTCGTACAGGATGCCGTTGACCAGCGTCGACTTGCCCGAACCGCTGACGCCGGTCACCGAGGTCAGCACGCCGAGCGGAAAGTCCACCGTCACGTTCTTGAGGTTGTTCTCGCGCGCACCGACGACCGTGACCTGGCGCTTCTTGTCGATCTTGCGGCGCTTCTTCGGTGCCTCGATTGCGCGGCGGCCCGAGAGGTAGGCGCCCGTGAGCGAGCGCTCGTCCTCCAGGAGCTCGGCGAGCGGGCCGGAGTGCACGACGTTGCCGCCGTCGACGCCGGCACGAGGGCCGATGTCGACCACCCAGTCGGCCGCATGGATCGTCTCCTCGTCGTGCTCGACGACGATCAGCGTGTTGCCGAGGTCGCGCAGGGTCTCCAGCGTCTGAATGAGCCGACGGTTGTCGCGCTGGTGCAGACCGATCGAAGGCTCATCCAGGACGTACAGCACGCCCGTGAGTCCCGAGCCGATCTGGGTCGCCAGGCGGATGCGCTGCGCCTCGCCGCCCGAGAGGGTGCCGGCCGCGCGGCCGAGGCTGAGATAGTTCAGACCGACCTGCAGCAGGAAGTCCAGGCGCGCGCGGATCTCGCGCAGCACGGCCGCGGCGATCGTCGCCTCACGCTCGGTCAAGGTGAGCTTCGAGAAGAACTCGCGCGCATCGGCGAGGCTCATGCGCGAGGCCGCGGCGATGGAGGTGTTGTCGACCAGCACCGCGAGCACCTCGGGCTTGAGACGGTCGCCATCGCACACGGCGCACGGCACCTCGCGCAGGTACTCCGACCAGCGTTGACGCTGCGCGTCCGACTCGGCCTGCAGGTACTGGCGTTCGATGTACGGAACGACACCCTCGAAGCCCGACGAGTACCGCATCTCGCGCCCGTAGCGGTTCTTCCACTTGACCGTGACCTTGTAGTTCTCGCCGCGCAGCACCGCCTGCTGAACATCGTGCGACAGGGCTTTCCAGGGGGTGTCGAGCGAGAAATCCAGGTCGCGCGCAAGGCCTTCGAGCAGCCGCTCGTAGTACTGGAACAGCCCCTTGCCCTGCGTCGTCCAGGGCAGGATCGCGCCGTCGCGAATCGACAGCTCCTCGTCGCCGAGCATGAGGTCGACATCGACCGACATGCGCGTGCCGAGACCGGAGCACACCGGGCACGCACCGAACGGCGCGTTGAACGAGAAGGTGCGCGGCTCGATCTCGGTGAGCTGCAGCGGGTGCCCGTTGGGACAGGCGAGCTTCTCCGAGAACGACTGCCACGCGTCGTCGCCCTCTTCGTCGACGAAGTTGACCTGCATGATGCCGCCGGCCAGGCCCATCGCCGTCTCGACCGAGTCGGTCACACGACTGAGGTTGTCACCGGATGCCACGAGCCGGTCAACCACCACGGCGATGTCGTGCTTGTAGCTCTTCTTCAGTGTCGGCGGCTCGGCCAGCTGAACGAGTTCGCCATCGACGACGGCGCGCGCGTAGCCCTTCGCGCTCAGTTCCTTGAAGAGGTCGACGAACTCGCCCTTCTTCTGCGTCACGACCGGGGCGACGATCTGGTAGCGCGTGCGCTCCGGCAACTCCATCAGCTGATCCGCGATCTGCTGAACCGTCTGACGCTGGATGCGCGCGCCGCAATCGGGGCAGTGGGGCACGCCGATGCGCGCCCAGAGGAGGCGCATGTAGTCGTGGATCTCAGTGATCGTCCCGACCGTCGACCGCGGGTTGCGGTTGGTGGACTTCTGGTCGATCGATACGGCGGGACTCAGGCCCTCGATGAAGTCGACATCGGGCCGATCCACCTGTCCGAGGAACTGGCGCGCGTACGCACTGAGCGATTCGACGTATCGACGCTGTCCCTCGGCGAAGATGGTGTCGAACGCGAGGCTCGACTTGCCCGAGCCCGACAGACCCGTGAAGACGACGAGCGCGTCGCGCGGGATGTCGAGGTCGACATCCTTCAGATTGTGGACGCGAGCGCCCCGGACACTCAGCTTGCCGCTGGAGCCGGACGGGGCCGAAGAAGGGGCGGGTACGACGGGAACGATGGGCACGTGTTAAGTCTAGGTCGGGCCTCCGACATCGGTCCCGGGTTCGCCCGAGGCGCACGAATGTGCGAGAGTGCGCCCGCCTCGGAACGCTCTCCGTGAGGCTCCGAGTGATCAGATCACTCGCGTGTTCCGGCAAACGGGGCCAGGCCGTCCCGAAGGGCGATGAGCGCGCTCTCGTCGATCCCCACGCTCGCCATGATCTTCGCCGGAACCTCGAGCGCCGCGGTCCGCAGGGCTGCCCCCTCTTCCGTGAGGGCGATGTCCAGCACTCTCTCGTCGTCGGTGCGCCGGGTGCGCGCAACCCTCCCTTGCGCCTCGAGCCGCTTGACGAGGGGCGAGAGGGTCGCGGGCTCCATGGCGAGCTCGGCGGCCAACGCGCCCAGGGAGCGTGGCGACGCTTCCCAGAGCGCGAGCATGACCAGGTACTGCGGGTGCGTGAGCCCGAGCGGCTCCAGCACCGGACGGTAGATCGACACGACGTTCCGCGCTGCGGTCACGAGCGCGAAGCAGACCTGGTTCTCGAGTTTGAGCGAATCCTCCACGTACCCTCTCCGTCCATTTCGTTAGTACACTAATTATCATGACACAAAGCGATTCGGACCGTCCGCGCCTGCGCGACCGCGTGCGCGAGGCCGGCGGTTGGTACCAGTACTTCAACACACGCCTCATCCGTGTCGCCGGCCCGGCATCGGTCGGCCCCTACGAGACCACCCCGGAGCCCGAACGGACGGGACGCGCGTGCCCGCTCTGCGGTCACCCCATGTCGGAGCACACGGTCGATCGATCCGGGCCAAAGCCTCTCTTGCACTGCCCCTGAGCCCGGCGGCCCCGGCCTTCACCCGAGCCCGGGGCTCACCCGCGCCCAACACTCGCCCGCGCCCGGGGCTCACCCGCGTCCGACTCCGCACACGCTCAGCACTCGCCCGCGCCCAGCACTCGCCCGCGCCCGGGGCTCACGTCTGGCCGCTAGTGCCGGTGCCCCGCCGTCACGCGTGCCCGGCCCGCTCCATCGCCCGGAGTTCCTTCTTCAAGTCCTGCACCTCGTCGCGGAGACGCCCGGCGAGCTCGAACTTCAGCTCCCCGGCCGCTGCGAGCATCTGCTGCGTGAGGTCGGCGATCGTCGACTCGAGCTGATCGGCGCCCTCCGCAGCGATCCCGGTACGACGCAGCTGCGGAGTGGGCGACTTGCCCTTGCCCGCCTTGTCGTTGCGCGCCAGCAGCTTGCGGGTGTCGGTGGCTTCGCGAGCGAGGACCTCGGTGATGTCCGCGATCTTCTTCCGCAGCGGCTGCGGGTCGATCCCGTGAGCGGTGTTGTACGCGATCTGCTTCTCGCGACGGCGCTCGGTCTCGTCGATGGCGTTCCGCATCGAGTCCGTGATCTTGTCGGCGTACATGTGCACCTCGCCGGACACGTTTCGTGCCGCGCGGCCGATCGTCTGGATGAGGGACGTCCCGCTGCGCAGGAACCCCTCCTTGTCGGCATCCAGGATCGCCACGAGCGAGACCTCGGGCAGGTCCAATCCCTCGCGGAGGAGGTTGATGCCCACCAGCACGTCGTACACGCCCGCGCGCAACTCCGTCAGGAGCTCCACGCGGCGGAGGGTATCGACGTCGGAGTGCAGGTAGCGCACCCGCACGCCGTGCTCCCCTAGGAAGTCCGTCAGCTCCTCCGCCATCTTCTTCGTGAGGGTGGTCACCAGCACGCGCTCGTCCCGCTCCACGCGCACCCGGATCTCTTCGAGCAGATCGTCGATCTGTCCCTTGGACGGCTTCACGATGATCTCCGGGTCGACGAGGCCCGTCGGGCGGATGATCTGCTCGACGATCCCGTCGGCGATGCCCATCTCATAGCGTCCCGGCGTCGCCGACAGATACACCGTCTGCCCGACCCGCTCCTTGAACTCGTCCCACCGCAGCGGGCGGTTGTCCATCGCGCTCGGCAGCCGGAACCCGTGGTCCACGAGGGTGCGCTTGCGCGAGGCATCCCCCTCGTACATGGCACCGATCTGGGGAACCGTGACGTGCGATTCGTCGATCACGAGCAGGAAGTCGTCGGGGAAGAAGTCGAGCAGGGTGTGCGGCGGCTCGCCCGCGACACGGCCGTCCATGTGCCGCGAGTAGTTCTCGATGCCCGAGCAGAAGCCCAGCTGCTGCAGCATCTCGAGGTCGAAGGTGGTCCGCATGCGCAGGCGCTGCGCCTCCAGCAGCTTGCCCTGCGACTCGAACTCCTTCAGGCGCTCCTCGAGTTCGTGCTCGATCGTCCCGATCGCGCGCTGTACCGTCTCCGTCCCCGCGACGTAGTGCGACGCCGGGAAGATCGGCACCGAGTCCATCTTCTCGATGACGTCGCCCGTGAGCGGATGCAGGGTGTACAGCGCCTCGATCTCGTCACCGAACATCTCGATGCGGATCGCGTACTCCTCGTACACGGGGATGATCTCGATCGTGTCGCCACGGACACGGAAGTTGCCGCGCGAGAAATCGACGTCGTTGCGGTTGTACTGCATCGAGATGAACTTGCGGATCAGAGCGTCGCGGTCGTACCGCTCCCCCACCTGCAGGGCGACCATGGCGCGCAGATACTCCTCGGGCGCGCCGAGGCCGTAGATGCAGGACACGGTCGACACGACCACGACGTCGCGCCGCGACAGGAGCGAGTTCGTCGTCGAGTGGCGGAGTCGCTCGACCTCGGCGTTTATCGAGGAGTCCTTCTCGATGAAAGTGTCGGTCTGCGGGACGTACGCTTCGGGTTGGTAGTAGTCGTAGTACGACACGAAGTATTCGACCGCGTTGTTCGGCAGCAGCTCGCGGAACTCGTTGGCGAGCTGGGCCGCCAGGGTCTTGTTGTGCGCCAGCACCAGCGTCGGACGCTGCACCTGCTCCACCAGCCAGGCCGTCGTCGCCGACTTGCCCGTTCCGGTGGCACCCAACAGGACCACGTCGGTCTCACCGGCGTTGATGCGCGCGGCGAGGTCGGCGATCGCCTGCGGCTGGTCGCCGGAGGGGCTGTACTCGCTGATGACCTCGAAGGGACGGACGGATCGCGTGGCCTGCATGATTCCAGCGTAGGCGGGGCCTCCGACATCGGGGGCGGCCGGTGTTCGCTCTGCGCGAGAACCGTCAGTCGTGGGCGGCTACGCGGCGCCACAGCTCGTCGACCTGAGCGCGCGTGGCATCCAGATCGCGGGCGGTGTCGATGACGACGTCGGCCAGCGCGAGACGCTCCTCGTCGGAGGCCTGGGAGCCGATCCGCGCGCGAGCATCGCTCTCGCTCAGGCCGCGGTCCTCGACCAACCGCCGCACCCGGAGCTCGGCCGGCGCGTGCGCCACCACGACGAGATCCCACGCGTCACCGCCGCGCGCCTCGGCCAGCAGGGGCACGTCGTAGACGACGACGGCGTCGGGATCGGCCGCCAACGCGGCATGGAACCGTCGTTCCGATTCGACACGGACGGCCGGATGCACCAACGCGTTCAGCGCCGCCAGGCGGTCGGGGTGGCCGAACACCCTCGTCCCGAGCGCGGCACGATCCAGGGCCCCCTCCGGCGTCAGCACCTCGGACCCGAACTCCCGGGCGATCCCCTCCAGCACCGGCGAGCCCGGTGACTGGACCTCCCGGACGATCGCGTCCGCATCGACGATCACGGCGCCGCGCGCACGCAGCATCCCGGCGATGGTGGACTTGCCCGACGCGATGCCGCCGGTCAGCGCGAGAAGAGGCACCTGTCGAGGATGCCACACACCACCGACGCACCGGTGGTCTAGTCTCTGAGTGAGCCGTGCTCTGGCGTCTCGAACGACCCGCGGAAGTCAGATCATGCCGAACCCGAAAGTGGCAGTCGTCATCGAAGACGACGCTGACATCCGCTCGCTCGTCGTCGCCGTGCTCGAACAGGACGGCTACGTGGTGCACGCGGCATCCGGCGGACTCGAAGGCGTCCGTCTCGTCGCCGACCACAAACCGGTCGTGACGACGCTGGATGTCAGCATGCCGGGCATCGACGGGTTCGAGACCGCGCGTCGCATCCGGGCCTTCAGCGCCACGCGGATCCTCATGGTCAGCGCCCGCGCGGACGAGACCGAGGAGAGCGCCGGCCGCGACGCCGGAGCGGACGACTATCTCATCAAGCCGTTCCGTCCGCGCGACCTCCGCGAGCGTGTCCGTCTGCTCGTGCACGGCGGCTGACCGACCAGCGCCGGACGCGTCCGACGCTCACGACAGGCCGAACGGCTGCTCACCGGTGACCACCGCGCGCGCCGCGTCCGCGTCCGCGTGGGCGATGAGCCGTTCGGCGTCGAAACCGAGGTCTTCGGCCAGCGCGATCCCGGTGCCGACCACGGGCACGACGGAGGTCCCCAGGGCGGAGACGTCCGCCACGACGCGGTCGTGCAAAGACCGCGTCGCTGCCCGGACGTCGGTCACCGCGGTCCGGATGAAGGCGACGGTCACCCCCGTCGTATCCGTCTCCCCCACGAGCGCCATCGTGGGCGCGTGCCGGCGCACGGCGGTGCGGAACGCCGTCAGGATGGCATCCGCTTCCTCGGGGTCGAAGGCCGCGGCCACGCGTCGGAGATCGTCGATGCGCAAGCACACCACGCACGGGTCCTCACCTGCCGCTCGCGCCCGCTGGAGGAGGACGTTCAGCGCCACGCGGAACGAGCCGCGCAGCAGGATGCCATCGCGACTGACGGTCAAGGTGCGGGTGGCGGCGCTTTCCCGCAGAGCCGAGGTGCCCGAGCGCAACGTCGAGGTCACGACGACGGCGGCCACGACGAGCGTGATCGTCAGGAGAGAGACGATGGGGGGGTCGAAGAAGCCCCGAAAGACGGCGCTGTCCGGCCCCCATGCGACGAATACGACCGTCCGCGCGACGAACCACAGTGACTCGATCCCGAGCACCGCCGTGAGCCCGGCAGCGCTCCACTGGCCACGCACGGCACCGCGACGCGTCTCGATCGCGCCGAGAGCGCCGAAGACGGCGTTGCCGACGAAGAGCGGCACCGCTCCCGCCCAGTCGCCACTCGCCGGTCCCGGGATCGCCGCCGCCAGGATGACGACGAGCACCCCCGCAGCCCAGACGAGCGCCGGCACCCTGGTCCTGCGACCGTTGAAGGCGAGACAGCCCAGCCAGATGAGGCCCGTCGCCCCGACGAAGACGCCATTGCCGATCGCGTTGGCGAGAAACGCGCCGGGGACGAGCATGGCGATGAGATAGCAGACTGCAGAAAGGCTTCCGCTCAGGAACGCCGCCGACCAGTATCGACCGGCCGGAGCATTGTTGAGCATCAGGGTGTCCAGCAGGAACATCAACGCCGAGACGAGGATGACCAGGAACGCGGCGAGGTGCAGCGAGAGCGGATCCAGGATCACGGGGCACCCCCGGGCTGCCGCGGAAGACGCACCGTGAAGACGGCGCCCTCCCCCGGCTCCGACGTCACCGTGATCTCGCCCCCGTGCGCGCGGACGATGTCGCGACTGATCGCCAGTCCCAGCCCGCTGCCGTGCGTCGAGGAGTTGCGCACCGCGTCGCCCCGGAAGAAGCGCTCGAAGAGCCGGATCTGTTCTGTGCGCGAGATGCCGGGGCCGTCATCCGCCACCGAGATCCACACCGACACGTCGCCGACGCTGACGGAGACCGCGACCGATCCGCCCCGCGCGTTGTACTTGATCGCGTTGGACAGGAGGTTGTCGACGACCTGGCGCACGCGGTGGGGGTCGACGGTGGCGGTGCCGCTGTGCACCCCCGAGGCATCGATGCGGATCCCGTAGTCCGCGGCGCGCGGGGCCTGCGACTCGATGGCCGTATGCACGATCGTCGCGACGTCGGTCACCTCAGGGACCAGGTCGAACTCCGCGCCGTGGCGCGAGGAGGCCGACATCGCGAGGATGTCGGACACGAGCTCGCGCAGACGCGTCGCGTTGCGCTCCGCGATCTTGAGCCGTTCCCGTGTCGCGGCTCCGATCGCGGGATCGTCGAGCGCGAGGTCCAGGTAGCCGATGATCGAGGTGAGGGGCGTGCGCAGTTCGTGCGACACGCTCGCGACCAGATCGTCGCGCGCACGCAGCGCCTGTTCCTCGACCGTCACGTCGCGAGACACGACGATGCTGCCGTCGTCCCCGCCCGTGCGGGATGGCAGTCGACGAGCGGTCACGCTGAGCGCCCGGCGATCCTGTCCCGGGGCGCCGTACCAGACGAGCTCTCCCTCGAACACCTCACCGGAACGGGCGCGCGCAAGGGGCGTCGCCTCCGCCGAGACCGGGGTGATGCCGTCGGCGGCATACGCCGCGATCGGCATGCCGAAGACGTCCGCCGTCGCCTGCAGACGGGCGTGGGCCTCGTTCGTCACGGCGAGGGCGCCGTCGGAGGTCACGCGGATCACGCCGAAGTCGACGGCATTCAGGACCTCGGTGACCAGATCCTCCTGTCGTCGCGCCCGCTCGACCGATCGCCGCAACTCGGCAGACTGCTTCTCCAGGAGCGCCCGCTGCGCGCGTGCACGGCGGGCCGTCGTGTGCGCGAGAGCGGAGAGAGCGACAACCGTGAACGGCAGAACCACGGTCGCAGCTGACAGACGTTGTGCCTCGTCTTCGACGAGTTGGAAAGCGACGATGGCCGAGACGCCGCCGAAGACGGCGACCACGCCGCCGACTCCGAACGTGGACCCGATCCAGATGGCGGGAAACGCCCACAGCAGGCCCGCCCCGGCGGCAGGAGCGCTTTCGCGCAACACAGCGATGGCGAACATGTCGACGATCGGCAGGATGCCGAGAGCCCAGGCGGGCAAGGACCGCCACGGCGCCAGCACGGCCAAGATCGCGCCGACGAAGATGACCGACACGCTCGCGGTGAAAGGCGTCACGGAGCGGACCTGGTTGAGGGGCACCGTCGCGACCACCAGCAGCAACGTCGCCGCGAGCAGGAGGGCTTGGTTCGACAAGATACTGCGGTGGATCCCCAGACGCGCGGTCAGGTACGGGGCCGGCATGGCCACGACGATAGCGCCTGCGTCGTGCGGGCGCGCGTCGCCGACCGGTGCGGCGCGGGGAAAGATGCACGGTCTCGCGCGCGACCGGTCCGCCCTGATTCACTGCCGTGCGATCGCCTCGCTGGTCCATCGCGCGAACTGGTCCCACGGATCGTCGACACCGGCGCGAAGCCCCTCGATATGGGATGCCAGCGCGTCGCTGAGCCGGAACCATTCGGTGCGACCGAATCGGTCCGCGGCGAACTGCGTGTGACGGCGGCGCTCGACGAGTCGGTCCCCGCGCTCGAAGGCGAGGAGCTGATCGTGCCAGAGGGTCTGCAGGCGCCGACGCGGCTGCGCCGTCGTGCCGATCTTGACCCGGTCCTCGAAGCGGAGGTGATAGACGACATCGACGCGCGGCGGCACGAGCTCGCCGTCCACGGCATCTCCGACGCGCCACTCGCAGACGGCGCAGAGCCATCCCGCCGACCACCGAACACCGAGACGCGACCCGCAGAGCGCACAGGGCGCGGGCAGCACGTCGGTCACGCCGTCGCCCTTCCCCGCCCACTCGGCGGCGACGGAGAAGTGCCACCCGCACAAGTCGAGCGGGGCATCCTCTTCGACGGGCGCCGGGCACCCGGGGATGAGGCAGACGGTGGCGGAGGGCACAGCCAGACTCTAGGCGTGCCCTCCGACATCCGTGTCACTCCGCGACGGGAGCCTCCTCCATCACGAGGAACAGGCCCGCGTAGGGCCCGAGCTCGAGGGCGAAGCTCTGCAGCTCGTCGACCCGACCCACGACGTCGCCCGTGGCCGCGTCGACCGCGGTGCTCTGCGGCACCAGCCACTCCGAGCGCACCGTGCCCTCGATGGTCTCGCCCGAGAAGTTCAGTACCGTGAGCTGCAGCGGCGCGTCCTCACGGCGGCGGTCGCCCCCGTCGAGGCGGTGCACCATGACGAGCATGCTCGGGTGACCGACCTGCGGGATGTCCACCTGGGATGCCACGGCGATGTCGTTCTCCGTGCGGATGCGCAGGACGTCCCGCAGACCGGACAGGAACGACGACGGGTCGCTTTGCTGAACGCCCAGCGATCCGTAGAGCGAGCGTGCCCTCGGCATCCCCGAGGCGGACCCGTTCGCGTCGGGAGCCACGTCGAGGAGGTCGTGCGCGCCGCGCTCGATCCATCGGGTGTCGCCGGAGGCGATGAGATGACGCACCTCGTCGACCGGCAGCGTCAGGGAACCGGTGAGGTCCCATCCGGACAGCGCAAAGACGCCCGGCTGCCAGGAGTTGTATTTGGCCAGCAGCAGATGGGCGTCACGAATGGCCGGGATGTCGTCCTCGGTGATCTCGTCCAGCGTCGATCGGCCCTGTGTGGCGGCGATCAACGAGGCCGTCGTACAGGCGATGCCGTTCTGCGTGAAGACGAGGTTGTAGTCCGCCTCGACCGTCAGCTTCTGGGTCAGCTCCGCACGCACCGTCTCGGCGATCTCGGACCCCGTCGCCTCCCCGTGGCGGAACGGGTAGACCGTGTCATGGTGCGTCGTGGCCCAGTGCACCAGCTCGTACGTCAGCTCGTCGTGGTTCTGCATCCCGTGCACGAGCTGCGCGGGCTCCACCCCGATCTCGAGGGAAGTGGTGAGGGCGAGTCGCAGGAACTCGGTGTTCGCCGTCGCGAGGGCATGGTGGTATCCGGGCCGCGTCACGAAGTCGTACGAGAGATCGGCGCCGACGGCTGCCGTGTCGCGGATGTCCTCGATCGTGAGGTTCAACTCCTGGAACGTGAAACCGCCCACCTTGCGCACCATGCCCGCGATGATGTGGTTCGCCGCGTGCGACAGCGGGTGCCCCTCGGACCACGCCGGGAGGCCCTCCGCACTCTTCTCGACGCCCAGGAAGCCGTTCGCGTCGAGGCGCAGCGCGCTGGTGCCGAGGTCGCCGAGCGAGTGCAGGGCGTCGCCGATCACGAGGCGCATGCCCGCGAACGTGGGGTCGAGCCAGTTGATGGAGGGCTGCCCCTCCTTGAAGTAGTGGAGGTAGACCCAGCGACGTTCGAGTCCGTCGGTGCCGAGGACGGGCGCCGTGGCGCTCCAGTTCGTCTCCTTCACGCCCGGGGTGTAGAAGATCACGCGCTGCAGTTCACCGATGATGTAGCCGCGCGCGCTGAGTTCGCGCTCGGTCTCGGCGTCGAGATTGACGGAGTCGCGCCCGGCCGGCACCTCCGGCAGCAGCCCCCAGTCCTCTCGTGGGATCTCGACCATGTGGTAAATCCCGGGGTAATCCTTGAAGGCCATCTCCGCGAGGCGGAAGTCCGCGCCCTTGCCGGTGTGACCGGGAACGATGTCGTCGATGACGCTGCCGCCGTGCGCCTCCGCCACGTCCGCCACCCGGCGGAAGGCATTCTCATCGCCGAATTCGGGGTCGATCTGCGTACTGATGCGGTCGAAGTGACCGTCGACGCTGGGCGTCTCCTGCCAGCCGGTGATGCCGCCGGCGCGCTTGACCGGTCCCGTGTGGATGCCGTTGATCCCGACCCACTCGAACGCCTCCCAGAGCGTTTCGTCACCGAGCGCATCGAGGAACGACTCGCCCGGCCGCGTGATGAGAGAGATCGGGTAGGCGGTGAACCAGACATCCGTCGACTCGATCGCGCGACGCGCATCGGGCCGCGCGTACGGGTTCCGCCACATCGACGGCTGTCCCGACAGTTGCCGGCTCAAGACGTCGGCATCCTTCAGCATCGACTGACGCACCAGCCACTCGACGTACGAGGGGTTGCCGCCGTTCGCGTTGCGGGGGTCGGTCAGGAAACGCCGGAGGGTGCCGCCGCGGAACTGGTCGCGCGGCCGCAGCCGACGGGGCCGCGCGGGATAGCGCTGCTCGTCGTAACTGATCTCCGCCGCGGTCTCGACCGCATCCTGACTCTCACCCTGCTGCACGTCGACCGTCTCGTCGTCCACCACGGTGCGCTCGTCGGCGTCGTCCACTCCCGACCTCCCTCACGTCTCCTTCGACGCTAGTCGCTCTCACCGACATCGTCCGCGGGCATTGACCTCGACAAGGGTGTGTCGATAGTCCGGAGCGGCTCAGCGCACGGAGCCGCGAGCCCCGCGCAGGACCAGGGAGGCGAGGAGCAGCGCCGCGGCACACATCGCCACGACGAGCAGCAGGAACGGGACCCATCCCGCCGACGCGAAGACGAGGCCAAGAGCCCAGCCGAAGATGCTCGAACCCGCATAGTAGCCGAGGTAGTACAACGACGATCCCTGCGCCCGCGTGTCGGGATCCGCCGCCACCGGCGTCCACCCGGATGCCACCGCGTGCGCGCCGAAGAACCCGGCGGTGAAGGCCAGCAGGCCGATGATCACGGTCCCCACCGTGGGCACGAACATGAGGACGACCCCGCCGGCCATCACGCACGTACTCCCCCGCAGCACGGACAGCCGTCCGTACCGCACCGCCAGAGCACCCGCCTGCGGCGACGACACGGTTCCCGCCAGATACGCCAGGAAGAGCAGCGTCACGACCGCCGGCGCGAGGAAGAACGGCGCGGCGGTGAGGTGGAAGCCCAAGTAGTTGTACACCGCCACGAATGCGCCCATGAGAAGAAAGCCCTGTGCGTACAGGGCGAGCTGCGTACGCGATCGTAGATTCGCGCCCACCCGCCGTCGGATCGAGGGCCCCTTCTCCGGACGTGCCCGACCCGGAACGAACCCGCGCGCCCGCGGCACCAGCGCCATGAACATCACCGCCGCCACGACACAGAGAAGGACAACGGATGCCACCCCCCAACGCCATCCCGCGAGCTCACCGACCCAACCCGCGAACACCCGACCGCTCAGACCTCCCACCGTCGTGCCGGCGATGTACGCGCCCGCCGCCGCGGCGACGTGACGGGGAGCGATCTCCTCGCTCAGGTACGCCAGAGCCACAGCAGGCACCGCCCCGAGCGCTGCGCCCTCGAGCAACCGCAGAATCAACAGGACGCTGATATCGGTCGCGAACGGCGTCGCCGTCCCCAGCACCGTCGCCGCAATGAGGCCCACGGCCATCACCGGAACGCGGCCCATCCGATCCGCGACGAGCGACCAGGGAATCACCGTGACCGCGAGACCCAGCGTGGATGCCGACACGGTCAAAGCGGCGCCGGCCGGTCCCGCGCCCGTATCCGAGGCAATCGCAGGCAGGACGGCCTGGGTCGCGTACAGCTGAGCGAACGTGGCGACCCCGCCAAAGAAGAGGCCGATCAACAGACGACGGTACTCGCGACTCCCGGGCACATGTCCGGAGAAGTCGCTCATTCCTCGACGATATCCACGGCCTCCGGAAACGACGAAGCGCCGGTGCGCCCTTCCCGAAGGAAGAGTGCACCGGCGCTGAGGCCATCGTGCGGGTATTGGGCTTATAGGCCAGAAATAGTGGATGGAACCTCGATCTAGCCGCGTGATTCCGCGGTGAAACGGGGATCGGTATGGTCCGCGACCCTTAGTCGTGGACCTTCCCTCGAATCAGGGCTCGTGCGTGGTATGCGGGTCGAAGCTGGTGAAGAACGGTCGGCATCCCTCGGGGACGCAGCGGTGGCGGTGCCGGTCGTGCGGGTCCTCCAGCGTCCGTCGGCGGCCCGACGTCACCCGCCGCGAACAGTTGCACCGGTTCCTGGCCTGGCTGGTGGGCAAGGCCTCACAGGCCGAGCTCGCCGGCGCCCGCAGCGCCCGCTCCTTCCGGCGCGATACCGCCTGGTGCTGGGACCTCGAACCACGCCTGCCTGTTACAGGCGAAGTGCATGAGGTAATCCTGGTCGATGGGATCTGGATCGAAACGTGGTGCCTGCTGATTGCCCTCACCACCACCAACACCGTCGTGGGATGGCAGTGGGCAGCTCGCGAATCCGCTGCTGCGTGGGGCGCGCTGTTCGAGAGCATCCCGGCGCCGACGGTGGTGGTCACCGACGGGGGTTCCGGGATCCGTTCCGCTCTCGCCCTGCACTGGCCCGAAGCGGCCATCCAACGCTGCATCTTCCACCTCCAACTGAACGTCACCCGCGAACTGACAAGGAACCCGCGCCTACGCGCCGGCAAAGACCTGCGCCAGATCGCCCTCGCCCTCAGCAGCATCCACACCGTCGACGACGCCATCACCTGGCGGCTCACGCTGGAAGCCTGGTGGAAGACCTACGGGCACCTCCTGCGCGAGCGCACCCTCTACGAAAACGGCCACTTCGGTTACACCCACAAACCGCTCCGCAAAGCCTGGGCGATCTTGCACCGCGTCGCCGAGAACGAACACGTGTTCACTTTCGTCCGCCATGACGCCCCGCGCACCACCTCACGCCTCGAAGGACTCAACTCCCAGATCAGGCACCTGCTCCGCCATCACCGGGGCATGCCGATCCCGCATCAACGCCGCGCCGTCGAATGGTTCCTCCTGCTGCACGAAGTCCCCATCGACCACGCCCACACATACGCCCACGCCCCCGCAACACACACGCTGAAAGCCGACTCCACCGTCGAACTCCAGGACCCGACCCCAGTCCTCTACGACAAGGGCCTCGACGCCTCAGAAGGCCTCTGGCTCAGAACAGGATGGGCAGGACGAGGATGACACGCCCGACCCATCCACTATTTCTGGCCTATAAGCCGGTATTGTGCCCGTAAATGCGAAATGGCCACCCAGCTTTGGGTGGCCATTTCGTTGAAAGAAGTCCGGCGGTGTCCTACTCTCCCACAGGGTCCCCCCTGCAGTACCATCGGCGCTGAGAGGCTTAGCTT
>Ga0308171_1000179_pt1 | contig 184351 bp, 168 predicted proteins | sample PhyGR1_FD_202135 | JGI IMG/M metagenome (GOLD analysis project Ga0308171, IMG submission 202135) | Phyllosphere microbial communities from UC Gill Tract Community Farm, Albany, California, United States - DLSLSG.R1 | ecosystem: Host-associated > Plants > Phyllosphere > Unclassified | place...
GCAATTTCGGCGTCGCGATCATCCTGCTGACCGTCACCATCCGCGCGCTGATGTTCCCGATCGCGCAGCGCCAGTTCGCCTCGATGGCGGCGATGCGCGCGGTGCAGCCCAAGATGAAGGCGCTGCAAGAACGCTATAAGGACGACAAGGTCCGGATGCAGCAGGAGGTCATGGCCCTCTACAAGCAGGAGAAGGTCAATCCGCTGGCGGGCTGTCTACCGACCCTGATCCAGATTCCGATCTTCTATGCGCTCTACAAGGTGCTGATGCTGACGATCGAAATGCGCCACCAGCCGTTTGTCGCCTGGATCAAGGATCTCTCCGCGCCCGATCCGCTGACCCCGGTCAACCTGTTCGGCCTGCTGCCGTTCGTGCCGCCGCACTTCATCGCGATCGGCGTCGTGCCGATCCTGCTGGGCATCTCGATGTACTTCCAGTTCAAGATGAACCCGCAGCCGATGGACGATGCGCAGAAGCAGGTCTTCGCGTTCCTGCCCTGGGTGCTGATGTTCGTGATGGCGCCGTTCGCGGTCGGCCTCCAGGTCTACTGGATCACGACCAACTGCATCTCGATCCTGCAGCAGCGTCTGCTCTACGCCCGTCATCCGGGCCTCAAGCAGCCGGTCGCCAAGTGAGCGCGCTGCCCCCCACCCCCGGCCCCTCCGACGAAACCGCCGACAGGATCGGCGGCTTTTCGGAGGAACTGGTCGAGTCCGCGCGCAAGCTGTTCGCCGGGCCCGTCACCTTCCTGAAGTCCGCGCCCGCGCTGCAATATCTGCCCGATCCGATCGTGCCGGAAGTCGCGGTGGCCGGGCGGTCGAACGTCGGCAAGTCGTCGCTGCTGAACGCGATGACCAACCGCAACGGTCTGGCGCGCACGTCGAACACGCCGGGGCGCACGCAGGAGTTGAACTTCTTCGACGTCGGCACGCCGCCGACGCTGCGGCTGGTCGACATGCCGGGCTATGGCTTTGCCAAGGCGCCCAAGGACATGGTCAAGCAGTGGCGCTTCCTGGTGAACGACTTCCTGCGCGGGCGTCAGGCGCTGAAGCGTGCGCTGGTCCTGATCGATTCGCGGCACGGTATCAAGGATGTCGATCGCGAGATCCTGGAGATGCTCGACCGCGCGGCAGTCAGCTATCGCATCGTCCTGACCAAGGCGGACAAGGTGAAGGCGACCGAACTGGCCGCCGTCGTCGCCCAGACCGAGGACGAAGCCCGCAAGCGCGCCGCCGCCCACCCCGAAATCCTGGCCACCTCCAGCGAGGGCGGCATGGGCATTCCCGAGCTGCGCGCCGCGGTGCTCGAAGCGATCGGCTGAGCCAGTTGGACAGAGCCTGGCGACGTCGTATTTCCGACGTCGCCATGGCCGACCGAGGCGCAAGTGATTCGCGCCGGTCGGCCTGATTTTCCATAGACCGATTTTGGGTGGAACCGCTCGCCCCGACGCGGGTTCCTGTCCAGCCAAAGCGGAGATCGTGCAGGGTCGAGCAGCCCGAGCGCGAACCTTCTGATTGCCTGATGATCAAGCATATAACCAACTGGAATCGTTGCAAATACGTGACACCGGCAAAGAAATGCCAGTAATCATGACGCATTTATTGACCGACCGCCATCGGCGGATTTAGCCCCTTTTTCCATAAACAGAAAAATTGGGGTATGCGTATCATGTCACTCAATCTTCGGTCTCGTGCTCTGCGCGAGGTCAGCGTCGTTGCATTGCTGACCGTCATCGCGAGCCCGGCCTTTGCCCAGACCGTTCCGCCCGCTGCACCCGAAACCACCACCGCGCAGGACAGCCCGGCGGATCAGGGCACTGCCGCTGGCCAGGACGTCGTCGTCACCGGCTCGCGCATCGCACGCCCGGAGTTCGAAACGCTGCAGCCGACCCAGGTGGTCGGCGCGGCGCAGATCGCCAATCGCGGCTATACCAATGTCGGCCAGGTATTGAGCGAGATCCCCGCCTTCGGTCCTCCGGGCAATAGCGGCGTCGGCGCGCAGTCGTCCTTCGGCCCGGCCCAGACCTTTGTCGACTTCTTCGGCCTGGGCACGCAGCGCACGCTGGTGCTGGTCAATGGCCGCCGTTTTGTGTCGTCCAACACCGCCAGCATCTTCGGTCCGGTCCAGGCGGGCACCCAGGTCGACCTGAACAACATCCCGACCAGCCTGGTCGAGCGTGTCGAGACCGTCGCGATCGGCGGCGCGCCGATCTATGGCTCGGACGCGATCGCGGGCACCGTCAACATCATCCTGAAGCGCGATTACGAGGGGCTTCAGCTCCAGGCCCAGGCAGGCGTGTCGCAAAAGGGCGACGCCCCCGACCAGCGGCTCAGCGTGCTGGCGGGCAAGAACTTCGCCGACGGGCGCGGCAACATCACCATCTCGGGCGAGTATAACCGCGTCACCGGCCTGACCGCCGCCGACCGCGACATTACCGCCGCCGGTTACTTCTTCGGCACCCCCGCCACCGCTGGGGAATTCCAGCGCGTCCTCTATCCAAACCAGCGCTACAGCGCTTTCACCATCGGTGGCGTACCCTTTAGCACGGATGATTATCTGGCCAGCCAGTCCGGTATCCGCAATGCGGCGGGCCAGTTGCAGCAGTTCGGCCCCAACGGCACCCTGATCCCGCTCGACCTCGGCACGCCGATGCGCCAGGGCTATATCAGCAGCGGCGGCAACGGCTACAACCTGCCGCTTCAGTCGAACCTGCTGACCACCTCGGAACGCTACATCGCCAGCGCGCAGGCCAGCTATCAGTTCAGCGACCGCATCCGCTTCTTCGGCGAGGCCTGGTACGTCCGCAGCAAGGGCGTGAACCTGATCGATCAGCCCAACTACAACACCGCGCTGTTCGACGACGCAGGGCGACCCGACGGCAATATCCTGGTCAGCCTGAACAACCCCTATCTGGCCGCCGCAGACCGTGCCACGATCGCCGCCAACCTGCCCGCGGGCCAGAACCAGTTCTATCTGGGCCGCGCCCTCGCCGACCTGACCACCGGCCGGTCGGAGGCGACCGTCGAGACGTATCGCTTCGTCGGCGGGTTCGATGGCACGGTGCCGCTGCTGGGTCGCGACTTCAAATGGGAAGCCTCTGCCGTCTATGGCAAGTCGGTCACCAACGGTCGCAATTTCGAGCTGATCCAGCAGAATTTCGCCAACGCCATCGACGCGGTGCGCGACGCCTCAGGCAACATCACCTGCCGTCCGGGCGTGGTGAACGCGACGACCCCGTCGATCGGCGGCGGCGCCTGCGCCCCGCTCAACATCCTGGGCATCGGCCAGGCCAGCCAGGCCGCGCGCGATTACATCTTCGCCGTCGCCACGCCGCGTTCGGCCAATGAACAGCTGGTGTTCAACGCCAACATCAACGGCCCCGTCTTCCAGTTGTTCGGCAACGACGTGTCGCTCTCGCTCGGCTATGAGCATCGTGAGGAGCGGACCCAGTTCGATCCGGGCGCCTTCTATTATGGCGAACCCCAGGCGGATGGCAGCCGCCAGCAATATGGCCGCACCATCCCGATCGACCCCATTCGGGGCAAGTTCCACACCAACGAAGTGTTCGGCGAGGTCGTCGTGCCGTTCGTGTCGAGCAAGAACGAGCTGAGCTGGCTCAAGACGCTCGAGTTCGACGGGGCGGCACGCTACGTCGACAACTCACTGTCGGGCGGCGACGTGACGTGGACGGCGGGCGGCCGGGTCGGCTTCTTCCAGGGCCTCACCTTCCGCGGCAACTTCACCCGCTCGATCCGCTCGCCCGCGATTACCGAGGTGTTCAACCCGACCTCGCGCGCATTCAACTTGGGCAACGACCCTTGCGATTTGCGCTATGTCGACAGCGGTCCCAACCCGGCCGTGCGCCGCGCCAATTGCGTCGCGGCCGGGATCAACCCCGCAACGTTCGATTCGAACTTCAGCAACTTCAGCATTCCGGTCACGATCGCGGGCAACCCCGATCTGCGCAACGAGAAGGCGAACAGCTGGACCGTGGGTGCGATCGCCCAGCCGCGCTTTATCCCCGGCCTTTCGGTCGCGGTCGACTGGGTGAACATCAAGCTGAAGGATGCGATCACCTCGCTGAACGGCACCGACATCCTGAACGCGTGCTACGACTCGGCCAGCTATCCGAACCAGTTCTGCGGCCTGTTCAACCGCGGCGCGGACGGCCAGCTGACCACCATTCGCCAGGGTTACTACAATGCCGCCGCCTATGAGATGGCGGGGCTTCAATCGACCATCTCCTACCGCCTGCCGCTCAGCCGCGTCGGCCTGGAGAATGCGGGGACGGTCGGCCTGTCGGTCAATTACTTCTACCGCGACAAGCTGGAGACCCAGGTCGGCACTGGCGACATCAACCATGCCGCAGGCGAGATCGGCTATCCGCGCCATTCGGGCACGGCGAACCTGACCTATGAAGGCCCGGTCTTCAACGTCCTGTTCCAGGGCCAGTATACCGGCAAGGTGAAGTTCAACCTGGACGAGGCCCCCAATGCCCGCAACATATCGGGCGTGGGCGACTGGATGGTGTTCAACACCACGGTGGGCGTGAAGGTGAACGAGCAGTTCAACCTGCGCTTCATCGTCGACAATGTCTTCAACGCCACCGCACCGTTCCCGGCGCTGTCGGCGGGCGGCACCCAGCCCTATTTCTCGGGGCTGATCGGTCGCTTCTTCCGCGTGGCGGCAACCGCCCGCTTCTGATCCGGCGTTCGTCTGATCCAGAAAGGCCCGTCCGGTTCCCCGGGCGGGCCTTTTTTTGTTCGGTTGCGGCGATCCGGCGGGCCCGTTACCCCTTTGTCCATGAAGCTCATCATCGGCAACAAGGCCTATTCCTCCTGGTCCCTGCGCGGCTGGCTCGCCTGTCGCCAATCGGGTCTTTCGTTCGAGGAGGTCGTCGTGCCGCTCTACGACGCCGACTGGGACAAACGGCGCGAGGGGGCGGAGTTCGCACCGTCGTCGGGCAAGGTGCCGATCCTGTGGGACGGCGATGCGGTGGTCTGGGACAGCCTGGCCATCATCGACTTCCTGGCCGACAAGGTCGGGCGCGATCGTTTCTGGCCCGCCGACGACGCCGCTCGGGCGATGGCGCGGTCGATGGCGGCCGAGATGCACTCCAGCTTCGTGGCGCTGCGCCGCAAGCACAGCATGAATATCCGCCAGGTCTATCCTTCGCAGATGCCCGACGAGGATGTGATCGTCGATCTGAAGCGGATCATGGAGCTCTGGGCGCAGGCGCGCGCGCGGTTCGGCGGCGGCGGCGATTTCCTGTTCGGCGAATTCGGCGCGGTCGACATCATGTTCGCGCCCGTGGTGACGCGGATCGTCACCTATCAACTGCCCGTCGCGCGCTTTGCCGTGCCCTATATGGACGCGGTGCTGAGGCATCCGTTCATGCAGGACTGGATTGCGGCGGCACAGGAAGAGGAATGGGTGATCGAGCGGTTCGAGCAGCCGGTGGGGTAAGGGTTTGCCCTTGGGCTTCGACTTCGCTCAGCCTGAACGGGTATGAGTACCAACTTCCGTTCAGCCTGAGCGAAGTCGAAGGCCACGCCCCCTTTCCTATCACCGCGCCGCTGGCGGCACCTCGTTAAGCGGCACCCGCTGCTCGCCTGCCGGTTCCGCAACCCGCGAGGTGAAGGTGTAGAGCAGCACCCCCGCAATCCCCAGCGCGATCAGCAGCCAGAGCAACAGCCGCTTACCAGCCTTATGGCCATTCGGATCGGGGTCGTTCATCACATCACTCCTGTCAGTCGGGTGCAGGAACGATGCCGGGCCGGATCGGGTCCGTAACCGCTATCAATCGCATGATTGCCGTCCGCACGCGCGCTGCCTATGCCGCGCGGCATGACCGACGCCCTCTTCCTCGCCCAGGCCCTGATCCGGGCCGACAGCGTCACGCCCGCGCGTGGCTCCGTGTTCGACGTGCTGGAGGCCGCGCTGACCCCGCTGGGCTTCACCGTGGATCGCTTCACGGTCGGCGAGGAGCCCGACGGCCCGGTCGAGAACCTGCTGGCGACACGTGGCGGCACCGGCCCGCATCTGGCCTTTGCAGGCCATGTCGACGTCGTGCCAGCGGGCGAAGGCTGGCAGGGATCGCCCTTTTCCGGCGAAGTGCGCGAGGGCCTGCTCTATGGGCGCGGCGCGGTCGATATGAAGGGTGCGGTCGCCGCCTTCGTCGCGGCGATCCCGGCCGAGCCCACCATCCCGTTGTCGCTGATCATCACTGGCGACGAGGAAGGCCCCGCCGTCTATGGCACCCGCGCGTTGATCGACCGCATGGGCGAACTGGGCGTCGTCCCCGACCTCTGTCTGGTCGGCGAGCCGACCTCGGCACACCGGCTGGGTGACATGATGAAGATCGGGCGGCGCGGCTCGGTCAATATCTGGATCACCGTGCCGGGGCGGCAGGGCCATGTCGCCTATCCGCATCTCGCCGACAATCCGATCACGCCGCTGGTCGCGATGCTGGGCGAGATCGAGGGGGTGACGCTCGACACCGGCAATGCCTGGTTCCAGCCGTCCAATATCGAGATCACCGACCTGCATGTCGGCAACCCGGCGACCAACGTCATTCCGGGTTCGGCGCAGGCACGGCTGTCGATCCGCTTCAACGACGAACATAAAGGCGAGGCGCTGGTCGCGCGGATCACCGAGATCGCCCGCCGCCATGCCCCCGAAGCGCAGGTGACGGGCCGCATCTCGGGCGAGGCGTTCCTGACCCAGCCCGGCCCCTTCTCCGCGATGATCGCCGACGCCATCCATGCCGAAACTGGAATCGAGCCCGAGCTGTCGACCACCGGCGGCACCTCGGACGCGCGGTTCCTGTCGAAGCTGTGCCCGACGGTCGAGTTCGGCCTGCTCAACGCGACGATGCACAAGGTGGACGAGGCGGTGGCGGTCGATGACCTCCACGCGCTGACCCGCATCTATGCGGGCGTCATCGCTCGCGCGGGCGCCTGAAGACGATGTAGAGCGCGCCCTGCCCGCCATGGCGCGGATGGGCGTTGCGGATCGCCGCGATCGAATCGGCATGGCGCGACGAACCCAGCCAGTCGCTGATCGCCGCGCGGATCGCCCCGCGCGCATGGGGGCGCTCGCTCTCGGGACGCGGCGGCTTGCCCGTCACGAGCAGCAACACCCGGTCACCCCGCGCGATCGCCCGGCCTAGCCCCTGGTCGAGCAGCGCGTGTGCCGAGGCCAGCGTATGACCATGCAGGTCGAGCGAGCTGTCGGGCATCACGCTGCCCCGCAGCAGCCGCTTATCCCAACCGCCGTCGAGCGTCTCGCCCGGCCCCTTCTTCGGTGCAGGCGGTGGCGGCGCGGGCTGGCGGAGCGGCGGCACGCGGCCCTTTACCCTGACCTTGGGCGCACCGGGCGTTTCCTGGAACACCGCCTCCATCGTGGGCGGCGGCGGCGCGGGCCGCGCGGGGACGACCGCGGCGCGCAAGGGCCGCACCGTCTCCATCACCCGCGCCCAGAGCTGCGCTTCGTCAGAATTGAGGGGGCGCACCGGCCGTCCCGCCAGGAGCCGCAATCCCCGCCCGTGCCAGCGTGCCCAACGGCAGCAGCAGGAAGGCGGTGCCGCGTGCCGACATGCCGCCCGCGACGCTGCGCGCCGTCTCGCCCGCACCCCAGAAGGTGTCGAAACGGTTGGCGCCCTTGATCGCGCCACCGGTGTCCTGCGCCACCCACAGGCCGGTCACGTCCTGCCGGTCCATCGACAGGAAGACGGGCGCGCCCAGCGGCACGAATTTCGGGTCTGCCGCCGCGCTGACCTGCCCCGTCACCGCATAGCCCATCGCGCCCTGCGGCGCGCCGTTCAGTTCGCGGAAGAACACGAAGCTCTTATTCTCGCGCATGATCGCGCGGCCTTCCTCAGGATGCTCGTGCAGCCAGGCGACGATCCCCTGCATCGAGGTCTGGCCCGGACCCAGCAGCCCGCGCGCCTTCATCAGCGCTCCGATCCCGGTATAGTCGCGACCATTCTGCGTATCATAACCGATCCGCATGATCCCGCCATCGGGCAACCGCAGCCGCCCCGAACCCTGAATCTGGAGGAAGAACACCTCGATCGGGTCCGCGCCCCAGGCCAGGATCGGCGCACGGCCCTCCAGCGATCCCTGCTCGATCGCGGTGCGGTCGTCATAGGGGACGAGGTTGCTGCCCTGCACCTTGCCGCGTATCTTCTTGCCCTTCAGGTCGGCGGTGAACGCACCCAGATCGACATCGATCAGGTCGCGCGGCCGGGCATAGATCGGCACTTCATAACCGACACGCCGATCACGCGAACCCGCAATCTCGGGCTCGTAATAACCGGTCGCCAGCGAGCGGCCGTCGCCGACCTGCACCGCCTCGAAATAGCGGGCGAAGAAGTCGCGGGCTTGCCCACGCGGTACGTTGCCCGCCGCCTGACACGCGGTCCGCCAGTCGGCGCCTTGCGTCAGGCCGCTGGCATCGGTGCGGCGCATCAGTCCGGGGCAGGACAGTGCGAAGGCCGCCCGGGCGGCCTCGGCCTGCTCCTCGGTTATCGGCAGGGTGGCGATCGGTGGCCCGGCGAGAACACCCGCCTGCGCCGCCGTCGTCGCTCCGGGGATCGCGACGACCGGGGTCGCGGGCAAAGGCGTCGCGCCGACGATGCGAGCCGGACCAGCGGGCACGCGCGAGACGCTGGGCCCGCCCGGTTGCGCCCCACCGGGCAGCGATGCGGTCGCACCGGGTTTTGGTCGATGTTCGGTGCGCGGCGGCGTCTGGCCACGCGGCGGTGCCGGATAGTCCGACGCGCCGGGCGGCACGATCCGTCCGGCGCAGGCCGACAGGCCGATCGAAAGCGCGACCATGGCCGCGACGCGATACCCCCTCATCGCGGACATTCCCCCGTCAGACCGGCTCAGGCTTCGTCGGTGTCGACGAGCTTCCAATTCGGATCGCCGCTCTTCAGCGTCCGCGCGAAGGTCCACACATCGTGCGTCTCGACCGCATCGCTCAGCGAACCGGCGATGACCTGGCCCTCGGCATCGCGCGTGACGGCGGCGATATCGGCGTCGAAGCGGACCGTGATCCGCGCATCGCGCCCGGCGACGGCGGCGTCGACGATCTTGGCGCTTTCCACGCGGATCAGGCGGTTGTCGAGCGTCTGCCCGGCCTCACGCCGCTGCTCGATCGCCTCGGCAAAGGCGGCCAGCACGTCGCGTTCGACCAACTCGGACAGCGCATCCTCGTCGCCCTTCCAGAACGCTTCGAGCGTCATGCGATAGGCGCTCTGCGCGCCGTTCAGGAACTGCGCCACGTCGAAGCCCGGCTCGCCCGCGATCACGGCGCGCAGGCCCTGTTCGGCGCGCGGATCGATGTTGCGGTTCACCACCGGAGCGGCACCCTGCGCAGGCTCGGCCGTGCGCGGCAGCGTGACGGCGACCGGGCGGTCGTCGGCACTGCGCGCCAGGGGCTGCTGTTCATGGCCGGTACGCTTGCCGAGCACGCTGTAGAGCCTCAGCGCGAGGAAGAGCGCGACCATCGCGAGAAGAACGACGTAGAATAACAACACAGGCGCCTTTCACTATCAGGGCCGATATAGGCGCAAGGCCGGCAGATGAAAACCCGGCCACCCCGAGCGGGTGGGCGAGGTTGAAACCATGTCGGCCCGCTGCTACGCGAAACGGCCATAAGGCCGAACGCGCGAACCCGCCCTTTCGGTTCCCCAACCCCCTTGATCTAACGCAGAAGGTATTGACGATGGACGAACAGGGTTTGCCGCAGGGCTTCGAAGCGCCGATCGCCGATGGCGAGGATGCGGGCCCCGCCGCGGGCATGATCTCGCAATATGTGAAGGACCTGTCGTTCGAGAATCCGAACGCGCCCGCCATCTATCAGGCGCAGGCCGCCCCCGGCATCGACGTGCAGTTCAACATCTCGGCCGTGCAGGTCGGTGAGGACGTCCACGAACTGACCCTGAAGATCGAGGTCCGCGCCGAGTCCGAGGGCAAGACCGCCTTCATCGTGGACCTCAGCTATGCCGGTCTCTTCGGCTTCCGCAACGTGCCGGTCGACCAGATCCAGCCGTTCATGCTGGGCGAAGCGCCGCGCCTGCTGTTCCCCTTCGCCCGCCGCGTGCTGGCCGATGCGGTCCGCGACGGCGGCTTCCCGCCCCTGATGCTCGAACCGATCGACTTCGCGCAGCTGTATCTGCAGCAGGCCGAGGCCCAGGCGGGTGCCGCGCAGCCGAACACGCCGGAAACCGGCCACGCCTGATCGGGACTGACACATGAACCTGACCAAGGCGCTGGGCTCGGTCGGCGGGCTGACTCTGGCGAGCCGCGTGCTTGGTCTGGTTCGCGATTCGCTGTTCTTCCGCTTCGTGGGCGCCAACTTCGCCTCCGACGCCTTCCAGATCGCGTTTCGCCTGCCCAACTTGTTCCGCGCCCTCTTTGCCGAGGGCGCGTTTTCCGCCGCCTTCATCCCGATGTTCAACCGCAAGGTGGCAGAGGGGGACAAGGCGGCGCCGGGGTCGGGCCTGGCGCAGGGGCTCGCCTTCGCCGAAAATGCGATGTCGGTGCTGCTGCCGGTCCTGATCGTGCTGACCGCCCTGGTCGAACTGGCGGCCTGGCCCGTCACCTGGGTCCAGACCTTCGGCTATGGCAAGGGGACGGCGGCGCAGTTCGATTATATCGTCCTGCTCAACCGCCTGACCTTTCCCTATCTGCTGTTCATCAGCCTGGTGTCGCTGCTGGGCGGCATCCTGAATTCGCTCAATCGCTTCTGGGTGAATGCGGCCGCGCCGATCCTGCTCAACCTGACGCTGATCGTCGCGCTGCTGCTGTTCCATGACCACAGTCCGCTGCCCACCGCGCGCAACCAGGCGATCGCGGTGTCGGTGGCCGGGGTGCTGCAATTCCTGTGGCTTTGGTGGTCGTGCCGTCGCGCGGGCGTCCGCCTGCGGCTGAAGCGCCCGGTCATCAATGACGACGTCAAGCGGCTGCTGAAGCTGATCCTGCCCGCCGCGGCGGGCGCAGGCGCGGTGCAGATCAACCTGCTGATCTCGACCGGCCTCGCCGCACGCTTCCTGCCTGCGGGGTCGGTGTCGTACATCTATGCCGCCGACCGGCTGAACCAGTTGCCGCTGGGACTGATCGGCATCGGCCTGGGCACCGTCCTCCTCCCCACCATCTCGCGGATGCTGGGTGCGGGTCGTGAGGCCGAGGCGATGGAGACGCAGAATCGCGGCATGGAACTGGCGCTGCTGCTCACCCTGCCGGCGACAGTCGCGCTGATCGTCTGTGGCCAGCCGATCGCCGCCGCGCTGTTCCAGCATGGCAAGTTCACCGCCGCCAACAGCTTCTATACCGCGCAGGCGCTCGCCGCCTTTTCGATCGGCCTGCCCAGCTATATCCTGGTCAAGGTCCTGACGCCGGGGTTCTACGCCCGCGCCGACACGCGCACCCCCGTCCGGTTCGCCACATGGTCGATGCTGGTCAACCTGATGCTGAACCTGATCCTGATCTGGCCGCTCCAGCATATGGGCCCGCCGCTGGCGACCGCCATCGCCTCGACCGTCAACGTGGCGCTGCTGTACCGCACCCTGGCCCGGCGCGGGCATTTCGTCGCCGACGCGCAGCTTCGCCGCCGGGCCTGGCGGATGGCGGTCGCCGCGCTACTGATGGGCGTGGCGATGGCGCTGCTCAACGAACGGTTCCAGCCCTATGTCACCGGCTCCAGCCTGGAGCGCTGGGGCGCGCTCATCATACTGGTCGCCACGGGGATGCTCGTCTATGCGGTGGCCACCTTCGCAACCGGGGCATTCCGGCTTGCGGACATCAAGCGGCTCGTTCGCCGCAAGAACTGAGGACCATCATGCGCGTCGTTTCCGGCATCAAGCCCACGGGCAATCTTCATCTCGGCAATTATCTGGGCGCCGTGAAGCAGTGGGTGGCGATGCAGGACGACATCCAGGCCATGGGTGGCGAGACGATGTATTTCATCGCCGACCTGCACGGCCTGACCGAGTGGATCGCGCCCGATGCGATGGCGGCCAACACCATCGAGATGACCGCGACGCTGATCGCCGCCGGGATCGACCCTGAGCGTTCGATCCTGTTCAACCAGACCCGCGTGCCGCAGCATAGCGAGCTGAGCTGGCTGCTGAACAATGTCGCACGCGTCGGCTGGTTGAACCGCATGACCCAGTTCAAGGACAAGGCGGGCAAGAACCGCGAAGGCGCCAGCGTCGGGCTGTACGACTATCCGGTGCTGATGGCCGCCGACGTGCTGCTCTACAACGCCACGCATGTGCCCGTCGGCGAGGACCAGAAGCAGCATCTGGAGCTGGCGCGCGACATCGCGACCAAGTTCAACAACGACTATGGCCGTGAGGTCTTCACCCTGCCCGAGCCGCTGATCAGCGCCGCCGCGCCGCGCATCATGAGCTTGCGTGACGGGGCATCCAAGATGTCGAAGTCGAACCCGTCGGAAATGTCGCTGGTCAAGCTGATCGACACCGACGACCAGATCGCCGAGAAATTCCGCAAGGCCAAGACCGACGCCGACGTCCTGCCCGACACCATGGACGGGCTGGAGGGGCGTCCCGAGGCGCGCAACCTGATTACCATCTTCGCCGCGCTGTCTGACCGCGCGCCCGCCGATGTGCTGACGCAGTTTGCGGGCCAGGGCTTCGGCGCGTTCAAGCCCGAGCTGGCCGACCTGGCGGTCGCTACGCTGGGCCCGATCCGCGAGCGGCTGACCCGCTTGCTCGATGATCGTGGCGAGGTGGGCCGTATCCTGGAGCGGGGTGCGGAGAAGGCGCGCGATCTGGCCGCGCCGTTGCTGCTCGACGTGCAGCGGACCATGGGCCTTCAGATCTGATGCCCCCCGGCCCCATCACCCGCATCATGGGGATGGGGCCGCCGGGCAGCGGCAAGTCGACGCTCGCCCGGCAACTGGGCGAGCGGCTGGGCCTGCCCGTTTATCATGCCGATGCGCTGTTCCACGACCCCGGCTGGATCGCGCGACCGCGCAAAGACTTCATCCCCGATATGGTCGCCCTCGCTGTCCAGCCCGCGTGGGTGATGGACGGCAATTACTCCAACGCGCGCTACCGCCCCGCGATCGCCGACCGGCTCGCACGCGCCGAGCGGATCATCTTCCTCGACCTGCCCCGCCGCGTAACCATGCCCCGCATCCTGCGGCGCGTGGCGCGCTACTATGGCGACAGCGCGGCGGGGTGCCCGGAGCGGCTGGACTGGGCATTTCTGGGCTATTGCTGGCAATGGCGGCGCGCGGTGCGGCCTGGGATCTCGCGAGCCCTGGAGGCGGCGGAGGATCGGGTGATTCGGTATCGCCGGTCGCCGCAGCTGGCCCGGGTGTTGCGGGATATGGAGTCCCTTGGCCTTCGACTTCGCTCAGGCTGAACGGGGTTTTGGATAAGGCCCCATTCCTTCATTCCGTTCAGGGGGAGCGAAATCGAAGCCTATGCCCCCACCCCGCCCGCAAGGACCTCAGCCCTCCAGTTCCTTCATCAGCACGCGCACCGCATTGTCGATATCGCGGTCGGTATCGCGCAATTCCTCGATCTTGCGCACCGCATAGATCACCGTCGAGTGATCGCGGCCGCCGAACTTACGCCCGATCTCGGGCAGCGAGCGGGTGGTCAGGCGCTTGGCGAGGTACATGGCGATCTGGCGCGGACGGGCGATCGCACGCGCACGACGCGCCGAGACCAGGTCGAGCGGCTTCAGCTCGAAATGGCGGCTGACCAGCTTCTGGATCTCGTCGATGGTGATTCGGCGCTGCGCCCCGCGCAACACCTCGCCCAGCGTGGCGACGGCGAATTCCATGTCGATCTTGTCGCCGGTCAGCTGCGCATAGGCGACGACGCGGTTCAACGCGCCTTCCAGCTCGCGGATATTGCCGCGGATTCGCGAAGCCAGCATGTCGAGCACGTCGACCGGCACCACGATCTCGGGGAGATCGGCGACCTTGCGGTTCAGGATCGTGCGACGCAGCGTCAGGTCGGGCGCCTTGATGTCGGCGACAAGCCCTGCGCCCAGGCGGCCGATGATGCGCGGCTCGACCCCGTCCAGCGACTGGGGCGAGCGATCGGCCGAGATGACCAGCCGCTTGCCCGCGCCGACCAGCTCGTTGACCGTGTGAAAGAATTCCTCCTGAGTCGAATCCTTGCCCGCGATGAACTGGAGATCGTCGATCAGCAGCAGATCGGCGGAACGCAGCCTCGACTTGAAGCTGTGCGTGTCGCGCGCACGCATCGCCGCGACGAAATCGAACATGAACCGCTCGGCCGACATGCACAGCACGACCGCATCGGGATGCGATTCGAGGAACGCATGGGCGATGGCGTGCATCAGGTGGGTCTTGCCCTGCCCGGTGCCGCCATGAAGGAATAGCGGGCTGAAACGCGGCGGACCCGGTTCGGCAAGCGAAAGCGCCGCGTTGAACGCGACCCGATTCGATGAATCGACCACGAACCGGTCGAAGGTCAGGCGCGGGTCGAGCGGCGGCCGATCGCTCGGCACGCGCACCGCCGGGGCGGGCGCGGGTGCCACCGGCGCAGCGGCCTTGACGCGGGGGGCCGGACGCGGCGCCGGAGCAGGGATCGGAGCCGGAGCAGGCATTCCGAACAGCGACGGCTGGTCGTCCACCTCGACCGGCTGGGCCGGGGCAGCGGTCGCCGTGCGCGGGGCGGCGTCGAACGTCTCGACGCTGGTCAGCCGGGCGACCTTGGACGGCGCACGGGTTTCGATCGTGACCGACCGGACCTCGGGAAGCACCGCCTTGAATTCCAGGTGCAGGCGATCGGCATAGTGGCTGCGCACCCAGTTGGTTGCAAAGGCCGAGGGGAGCGCGAGGCGAACCGTATCGGGCTCGTCCCCCTCGATCAGCTCCATGGGCTTCAGCCACTGGTCGAACAGGCGGGCGCCTGCCGATTCGCGCAGGTTCGCGCGGACGCGCGCCCAGGCACGGGCCTGGTCCGTCGTCGGTCGCGTCGCCTGCCAATTCGTCACCCGCGCACTCCACTTCTGCCGACCCCCATGATGGGCGATCGAGCCTCTAAAACCACTTGGCGACACGTTACCCATCGGCGAATCAAACGGATTCGACCCGGTCTGTCACTTCGCTATGTCCATGACGCGGGGCACGATGCACCGCCGCTGGGAAACCGATTATGAGCGATGACGGGGTCGGATCAAGACCATGTCCGGCCATAAATCTGAAATAAACCGGATTGACAGCCAAAAGCCCGCAGAAACCCGTCCAACTATCTCATAAGTACCTGAAAGTACTGCATTTTAACCAAGGCGCACGTCATCGCCGCCAAACCCGAATCACTCGAATCGCGGTGAAAGCTGGCGTTGCGCGAAACGCGGAATTGTTCCCGCGGATCACGTTGCGCGACACGTTAAGGAATGGATGACGGACGCACGAAAAAACCCGCCGGGGACCGCCCCCGGCGGGTTTCGTTCGTCGCGAAAACCGAGAGGCTGTTAGGCCAGTGCGGCGATACGCTTGGTCAGGCGCGAGAACTTGCGCGAGACGGTGTTCTTGTGCAGCACGCCCTTGGCAACGCCACGGGCCATTTCCGGCTGCGCCGCGGCCAGAGCGACCGTCGCGGTTTCCTTGTCACCGGCGGCCAGGGCGGCCTCGACCTTCTTCACGAAGGTACGGATGCGGCTGACGCGGTTGCCGTTGATGACGGCGCGACGCTCGTTGCGACGGATACGCTTTTTGGCCTGCGGCGTGTTCGCCATGAAAACCTCTAAATCTCGATCAAAAGGGATAGCGGCGCGACGCACCAGCTTTGAAGCCGGGGCCCTTACCGGTTGGCGGCGATGCCGTCAACTCCGCTGGCAGTTGGAGCACCAGAAAGTCGAGCGCCCCGAATCGGTTCGCCGCCGCACGATCGCCCCGCATTCGCAAGGATCGCCCTCGCGACCGTACACCCGCCACTCCTTCGAAAAATAGCCCAATTCGCCGTCGGGCCGGACATAATCACGCAAGGAAGACCCGCCCGCCAGGATCGCGGCCTCCAGCACCGTGCGGATCGAATCGACCAGCCGGGCGAGTCGCGCCTTCGAGATCTGCCCCCCGGCCCGCCCCGGCGTGATCCGGGCCATGTGCAACGCCTCGCACACATAGATATTGCCCAGCCCCGCCACGATCCGCTGGTCGAGCAGCATCGCCTTGATTGGGGCCGCCCGCCCCTCCAGCGCCGCCGCCAGATAATCGGCGGTGAAGTCCGGGCCCAGCGGCTCGGGCCCCATCGCCAGAAACGGGGGATAGCTGGCCAGATTGGCCGTCGACCATAGATCGACAAAGCCGAATCGCCGGGGATCGTTCAGCGCCAGCCGCCGCCCCGCCCCTGTCTCCAGCACCAGATGGTCATGCGTCTGCGGCTCGCCCGGATCGATCCGCCAGCGCCCCGACATGCCCAGGTGAAAGATCATGGTGTCGCCGCGATCGGTGTCGATCAGCCCGTATTTGGCGCGACGCCCCAGCGACGTGACGATCGCCCCCGTCATCCGCTGGCGCAGGTCGGGGGGAAAGGGATGGCGCAGATCGGGGCGGCGCGGCTCGACCAGGGTCAGGCGCGCGTCCGCCAGCACCGGGGTCAGGCCGCGGACCGTGGTTTCGACCTCGGGAAGTTCGGGCATCGTATCTCTGAATGGCTTTCGTCACCAAACAGCTAGGTAGCGTTTGCCCCGCCAGCAAGGCCGGGCTAGGGCATCGTCCATGAGCGATACCGTGTCCTTCGGCTATGAAGATGTGCCCCGCGACGAAAAGGTCGCCCGTGTCGGCAGCGTGTTTACCAACGTCGCCGCCAAATACGACCTGATGAACGACGCCATGTCGGGCGGTATGCACCGCTTGTGGAAGGATCGCTTCGTCCGCCGGGTAAAGCCGCGCGCCTCGGACCAGATCCTCGACATGGCGGGCGGCACCGGCGACATCGCCTTCCGCCTGGCCGAGTCGGGTGCCAGCATCACGGTCGCCGACATCAATCCGGCGATGCTGGAAGTCGGCATGAAGCGCGCGGCGGAGCGCGGGTTCGACGGCCTGGTGTGGACCGAGGCCAATGCCGAGGTGCTGACCTTCCCCGACAAGTTCTTCGACGCCTATACGATCGCGTTCGGCATCCGCAACGTCACCGACATTCCGGCCGCGCTGAAGGAAGCGCACCGCGTGCTGCGGCGTGGCGGGCGGTTCTTCTGCCTGGAATTCTCGACCACCGTGTGGCCGGGCTTTTCGGAAGTGTATGACGCCTATTCGCACAAGCTGGTGCCGAAGCTGGGCCAGATGCTGGCGGGCGATGCGGACAGTTATCGCTATCTGATCGAATCGATCCGCCGCTTCCCCGACATGCCGACCTTCGAGGGGATGATCCGCGAGGCGGGCTTCGTCGAGACCAAGGTCGAGCCGATCATGGGCGGCCTGGTCGCAATCCATTCGGGTTGGAAGATTTGATGCCAGCAGGTTCGGGCGGGGAGCACGCCCTTTGACCCAGCCGGTGGTGCATCTCTGGCGTCTGCTCAAATGGGGGCGGACGCTGGCGCGCCATGGCGCGCTCCGTGGGATCGAACGCGATCCCAACACGCCCGCACCCGTGCGGCGACTGGCCCGCGTCGCGCGGCTGGGCACGCGCCAGCCCGCCAAGCCTGCCTATGCCGATGCGTTCCAGGCGATCGGCCCGGCGGCGATCAAGCTGGGCCAGACACTGGCCACCCGCCCCGACCTGGTCGGCGACGACGCCGCGCACGACCTGCTGCGGCTTCAGGACCAGCTGCCCCCGGTGCCCTTCGCGACGATCTGCGCCGCGATGGAGGCCAGCATGGGCCGACCACCCTCGCACTTCTTTGCCTCGATCGAGGAAACGCCGGTCGGTGCCGCCTCGATCGCGCAGGTGCACCGGGCGGTCACCACCGATGGCCGCACCGTTGCGGTGAAGGTCCTGCGCCCCGGCGTCGAGGAAGACTTCGCCCGCGCCATCGACACCTATCAATGGGCCGCCGCGCAGGTGGAAGGGATGAGCGGCGAGGCCGCGCGCCTGCGCCCGCGCCTGACGGTCGAGAATTTCCGGCGCTGGACCCTGCGCGAATTGAACTTCCGGCGCGAGGCGGCCTCGGCCTCCGAGCTGGCCGAGGCGATGACCGCAGAGCCCGATTTCATGGTCCCGCAGATCGACTGGCAGCGCTCGACCGCCAAGGTGCTGACGGTCGAGTGGGTCGACGGCATCAAGCTGTCCAACCGCCAGGCGCTGGTCGAGGCGGGATATGACCTGCCCCACCTCGCCCAGACGCTGGTGCGCGCCTTCCTGCGCCAGGCGATCGCGGAAGGCTTCTTCCATGCCGACATGCACCAGGGCAATCTGTTCGCCCTGCCGGGCAACAAGATCGCCGCGATCGATTTCGGCATCATGGGCCGGATCGACCGGCGCGCACGGGTGTGGCTGGCCGAGATCCTCTATGGCCTGATCACCGGCAATTATAAGCGCGTCGCCGAGATCCATTTCGAGGCCGGATACGTCCCCTCGCACCACAATGTCGCCGAGTTCGCCACCGCCCTGCGCGCGGTGGGCGAGCCGATGCGCGGCCTGCCGGTCAAGGACATGTCGATCGGCATGATGCTGGACGGCCTGTTCTCGATCACCCGCGACTTCGACATGGTGACGCAGCCGCATCTGTTGCTGCTGCAAAAGACGATGGTGATGGTCGAGGGCGTGGCGACCAGCCTCGATCCCAACATCAACCTGTGGGACTCGGCCGCGCCGTTCGTGCGGGAGTGGATCCGCACCGAACTGGGCCCCGAGGCCAAGATCGCCGACCGGCTGATCGAGGACGTGCAGACGCTCGCCCGTCTGCCCGAGCTGGTCCGCCGGATCGAGGCGCGCTACCCCGCGCCCGGCGGCGAGCCCCCCGCGCCGCCCCTCAAGCAGATCGAGGTCGTGCGGATCGGCGGCGGCTGGCGCTATGCGCTCCTGTCGATGCTATCGGCGGCGGCGGGCGTGGCGGCGACGCTGGCCGTGCTCCGGTAAGGTCGCAGGGGTCAGGATGCCGGGCACCGCGCCCCCCGCCCCTCTCCGCCGTGCGATCCGGCCGCTCTGGCTGAGCCAGCCGGGCCGTTTGACGGGCCTGTCGCCGATGGTCGCGCGGGCCATGCTGGCGTTGCTGATCCTGCTGGTCGTGATCGGCTATGCCACGCAAGGAACGTTCGAGCCGGTGGCCGAGCGCCTGCCCCCGGTGACGACCACGATCCTGGACCATGTCCGGCATGGCCAGTCCTATTACCCCGCCGCCCTGGACGCATTGCGCGACAATGACCGGGCGCTGCGGCCCGACCTGTTCGCCGTGCCGTTGCCCGCGCTGTTCGTCACGCTGGCCGCCCTGCCGCCGCTGGTCTGGCGCGGGGCGATGCTGCTCCTGGGCCTGGCAGTGATCGCGGGCTGGCTGCGACGGGTGGCCCCCGTGCTCGAAGGCTATACGGCCAGCGCGCTGCTCGCCGTCCTGCTGATCGCGGGGCTGGTCCCGCTGACCGACCTGCCGATGGTGACCGTGCCCGAAAGCTGGGCCGGGATGCTGATCGCCCTCTCGCTCGTCCAGCGAAGGCCCGAGGGCGGCGCCAGCGCGGCGGCGCTCGGGCTGGTTGCGATGATCCTGACGCCGATGGCGCTGCCCCATGCGATCGTCATGCTGGTGCTGGCGGCGCGGGCGGGTGCCCGGCGCGAGGCGATCGGCTGGATCGTCGCGCTGGCGATCGCCCTGCTGGTGCTGGCGGCGCATGGCCAAGCCCTGTCCGGGCTGGTGTCGGCGATCGATCCGGCGATGGACGGCCCCTTCCAGCCCATCGCGCCAGGCACGCTGATCGCGTCGATCGCCGCGGCGCACGCGGTCGGCTTCCTGCCCATGGCGGTGGTCGTGCCGCTGGCGGTGCTGGCCGCGCTGGGCTGGGCGCATTGGCGGCAACCGGTGGCGCGGCGGGTGGGGGCGACGATGATGGCCTATGGCTTGCTCGCGCTGGTGACCGGATCGCCCGCGATGGTGCTGGGCCTGTCGCCCCTGTTCTTCCTTGGCGTCGTCTTTGCGCCCGACGGCGTACGGGACCTGATCCTCGCCGCGCGCGACCGGCGGCGCATCACCGTAACGCGAGTCGTGCGATGAGCCATATCCTGTTGATCGTCGGCGGTGGCATCGCCGCCTATAAGTCCTGCGAGCTGATCCGCCTGCTCCGCAAGGCAGGGCATAGCGTCCGTTGCGTCCTGACCGAGGGGGGCAGCCATTTCGTCACGCCCATGACGTTGGCCGCGCTGTCGGAAAACCAGGTCTTCACCACCCTGTGGGATTTGAAGGACGAGGCCGAGATGGGCCATATCCAGCTGAGCCGCGAGGCCGACCTGATCGTCGTCGCCCCCGGCACCGCCGACCTGATGGCGCGGATCGCAGGCGGTCATGCCGACGATCTGGCGACGACGCTGTTGCTGGCGACCGACACGCCGGTTTTGGTCGCGCCGGCGATGAACGTGCGCATGTGGCTGCACCCGGCGACGCAGCGCAACGTCGCGCAGCTTCGCGCCGACGGCATCGACGTGATGGCCCCGGACGAGGGCATGATGGCCTGTGGCGAGTTCGGCCCCGGCCGCCTGCCCGAGCCAGCCGCCATCATGGCCGCGATCACCGCAAAGCTGGCTCCCGCGAACCGCCCGCTGGTGGGACGCCATGTGCTGGTGACGGCGGGTCCGACTCACGAGCCGATCGACCCTGTCCGCTACATCGCCAACCGCTCCTCGGGGCGACAAGGCTTTGCGGTGGCGGGCGCGCTGGCCGATCTGGGCGCACGCGTCACATTGGTCGCCGGGCCGGTGACCTTGCCGACACCGGCGGGCGTCACCCGCGTCGATGTCGAGACCGCGCGCCAGATGGCCGAGGCGGTCGCCGCCGCGTTGCCCGCCGATGCCGCCGTGATGGTCGCGGCGGTCGCCGACTGGCGGGTCGAGGCGGCAGGGCAGAAGGTGAAGAAGGACGGCGGCGCGACGCCTGCGCTGACGCTCGTCGAAAATCCCGACATCCTTGCCACCGTCGCGGCCTCGCCCGACCGGCCGGGGCTGGTCGTGGGCTTTGCCGCCGAAACCGAGAACGTCATCGACCACGCCGTCGCCAAGCGGCTGCGCAAGCGCGCCGACTGGATCGTGGCGAACGATGTGTCGGGCGACGTGTTCGGCGGCGAGGCGAACCGCGTCCACCTCGTCACCGCCGACGGCGTCGAGAGTTGGGAGCGCATGGCCAAGGGCGACGTCGCCAGGGGGCTCGCGCAACGCATCGCGGATGCGCTACAAGGCAAGGCATGACGCTTGCACCGATTTCCATTGCTCTCAAACGCTTGCCCCATGGCGAGGGGCTTCCCCTGCCCGCCTATGCCACGCCCGGCGCGGCGGGCATGGACGTGGTCGCGGCCGAGTCGCTGACGCTGGAGCCCGGCCAACGGGCCGCCGTCGCGACCGGCTTCGCCATCGCGATCCTGCCCGGTTACGAGGTGCAGGTGCGCCCGCGCTCGGGCCTGGCGCTGAAGCACGGCATCACCTGCCTCAACACGCCCGGCACCATCGACGAGGATTATCGCGGCGAGGTGAAGGTGATCCTCGCCAATCTGGGCGACCAGCCGTTCGCGGTCGTACGCGGCGAGCGCATCGCCCAGCTGGTCCCCGCCCCGGTCCAGCGCGCCACGCTGATGGAAGTCGACCAGCTCGACTCGACCCGGCGGGGTGACGGCGGCTTCGGATCGACCGGTCGATGATCGCCCCGCTGCTGATCGCCGCGCTCGTCCAGACGACGCCGCCCCCCGTCGCCGCGCCCGAGCCGCCGCGCGACTGGTCGACGCTGACCGCGATCACCCTGCCCCCGGCCGAGCCAGACATGGTCCGCTTCGTCCGGGCCGAGGTGGCGGCGGGCCGCTGTGCCCGATCGCGAACGCTCGATGGGCAGAATGTCCTGGTCGTGCCGCTGGTGGTGCGGATCAGCGCGGCCGACGGCGCCGCCGAAAGCGTCGTTCCGCTGGCGATCGGCTGCCCCACGGTCGAGCAATATAGCGCGGGGGTGGCCCAGCGGATGATCCGTCACCTGGCGCATCGCACGATGATGGAGGGCGATCGCTGGTATCGCACCGTCATCACCTATACATGGCCGGGATGATCCTGACCGACGACGAACTGGCCCGCTATGCCCGCCACATGGTGCTCCGCGAATTCGGCGGAAGCGGACAGATCCGGTTGAAACAGGCACGGGTCGCGGTGATCGGGGCGGGCGGCATCGGCTCGCCCGCGATCCAGTATCTGGCCGCCGCCGGAGTGGGCGCGCTGACCCTGATCGACGACGATGTGGTCGAGCCGTCCAATCTGCAACGCCAGACGATCTTCACCACCGACGATTGCGGCACGCCCAAGGTCGAGGCCGCCGCCGCGCGGGTCGCTCGGCTGAACCAGCATGTCGCGGTGACGGTGCACCGCACGCGCGTGACGTCCGAAAATGTCGCGACGCTGATCGAGGGGGCCGATGTCGTCCTCGACGGCTGCGACAATTTCGCCACCCGCCTGGCGGTGGCCGACGCCGCGCTGGCGCTGCGCATTCCGCTCGTCTCGGCAGCGGTCGGGCAGTTCGAGGGGCAGTTGGCGCTCTATCGCGGATGGGAAGCGGACAAGCCCTGTTACCGGTGCTTCGTGGGGGACACGGCGGATCAGGCCGGGCTGACCTGTGCCGATGACGGCGTGCTGGGGCCGGTGACCGGGATCATGGGCAGCCTGGCCGCGCTGGAAACGCTGCGCGCCATTGCGCCGTTCGGGCGCGATACGGCGGGCAGTATCCTGATCGCCGACTTGCTCGGTTTGCGCTTCCGCACGCTCGCCCTGCCCAAGGATCCCGGCTGTCGCTGTTCGCAACCTCGGGCGGTGGCGGCGTGAGCGGGCGGCCAACGCCGCCGTCCGGCTGGTTCGACTGGACCGGCGACAAGGGGTGGATCGGCCAGGTCACCGGCCTGCCCGACAGCACGCTGCACGCCTATGCGGGCATGGCGATCCTGACCTTCTCGGCGCTGATCCTGCGGCGCAAACCTTGGGACTGGCGCTGCTGGCTGACCGTGCTGGTCATCGAGACGGTCAACGAGGCCTATGACCTGCTCCAACCCTTCTACGCCACCGACGAAGGCAATCTGCCCGCCAGCTGGTTCGACATCTGGAACACGATGCTGTGCCCGACGGTGATCCTGCTGACCTTCGGCTGGCTCGCGCGGCGGGGGGAGCGTTGAGCACCATTTCTCTCCTGTAAGGGGAGGTGGCAGGCCGTAAGGCCTGACGGAGGGGTGTCTCACTCGGTGAAAGCAGCCCTTGCTCGCGACCGGCTACACCCCTCCACCAGCTTCGCTGGCCCCCCTTGCAGGGGAGGAATAGGAAAAGGGGCGGCGGCCCTTCGGCCCCGCCCCTTCTTCAACTCGAACGGATCAAATCAGCCAAGCAGGGTCTTGGCGAATTCGCGCACCACCGGGCCGATATCGTCGCGCGCCAGACCCAGCGCCAGGTTCGCGGTCAGCCAGCCCGCCTTGTCGCCGCAGTCGTAACGCTGCCCGTCGAAGGTGAAGCCGTGGAACGGCTGGTTGCCGATCAGCTTGGCCATCGCGTCGGTCAGCTGGATCTCGCCACCCGCACCCGGCTCCTGCGCGTCGAGGATCTGCATCACCTCGGGCTGCAGGATGTAGCGGCCCGGGATCATCAGGTTCGACGGCGCCTTGCCCTTCGGCTTTTCGACCAGCGCGGTCACTTCGGTCAGGCGACCGTCCTGTTTGCCGGGCGAGATGATGCCGTACTTGTCCGTCTCGCTGTCGGGCACTTCCAACGCGCCGATGACGTTGCCGCCGACCTGGTCATAGGCCTCGACCATCTGCTTCATGAAGCCGCCGACCATCAGTTCGTCGGGCAGCAGCACCGCGAACGGCTCGTCGCCGACGATCTCACGCGCGCACCACACCGCATGGCCCAGGCCCAGCGGTTCCTGCTGGCGGACATAGACGGGGCTGCCCGGCTTCTGGCGGATGCTCTCGATCACGGCGAGCGACTTGCCGCGCGCCTTCATCGTGGCTTCCAGCTCGTAGGAGATGTCAAAATGATCCTCCAGCGCGCCCTTGCCGCGGCCGGTGACGAAGATGATCTGCTCGATCCCCGCCTCAAGCGCTTCCTCGACCGCATATTGGATCAGCGGCTTGTCGACGACGGTCAGCATCTCCTTGGGCATCGACTTGGTCGCGGGCAGAAACCGCGTGCCCAGACCCGCCACCGGAAATACCGCCTTGCGAACCTTCTTGATCGTCATGAAACCTCCCTGAATCATTTCGGCCCTAGCCGCATGTTGCGCAGCGACATAGCCCGTCGCGGGGCGTATGCGATTAGTGTGTCCTTAAAAGCGACAGGTTACGAATCGGCCGATGACAGCTGCACCGATCCTCATCGTTTTCGGCACAAGGCCCGAAGCGATCAAACTGTTCCCGGTAATCAATACCTTGGCGCAAGGCGGCGCGGCACCGGTGCGAATCTGCGTCACCGCGCAGCATCGCGGCATGTTGGATCAGGTGCTGGAGATCGCCGGGCTGAAACCCGATCACGACCTGGACCTGATGGAGCCGGGCCAGTCGCTCGACCGTCTGACCGCACGGCTGCTCACCGGCCTGGGTGAGGTCATGGATGCCGAGCGGCCCGCGATGGTCGTCGTGCAGGGCGATACCGCCACCGCCATGGCGGGCGCGCTGGCCGCCTATTATCGCAAGATCCCCGTGGCGCATGTCGAGGCCGGGCTGCGCTCGGGCGATATCTACCAGCCTTGGCCCGAAGAGGTGAACCGGCGGATGATCGCACCGATCGCCGCGCTGCACTTCGCTCCCACCGACACGGCGGCGGGGGCGCTGAAGGCCGAGGGGATCGACCCGGCGAAGATCCACGTCACCGGCAACAGCGTGATCGACGCGCTACACTGGACGAAGACGCGGATCGCCGACGATCCCTCCTTGGCCGGGGGCCTCGACGCGGTGCTGGAGCGGCTGGCGGGCAAACGGATCGTCCTGGTTACCACCCACCGGCGGGAGAATTTCGGCGACGGCATGGCCGCGATCGCCCGCGCGCTGCGCCGGATCGCCGATCGCCCCGATGTCGGCATTCTCTTTCCGGTCCATCCCAACCCCAATGTCGTCGCGGTCATGGACGCCGTGCTGGGCGATCATCCGGCGATCGCGCGTATCGCGCCGCTCGACTATCCCCATTTCGTCCGCGCGCTCGACGCCGCGCACATCGTCCTGACCGACTCGGGCGGGGTGCAGGAAGAGGCGCCCGCGCTCGGCAAGCCGGTGCTGGTGATGCGCGAGACCACCGAACGCCCCGAGGGCGTCGCGGCGGGCACGGCAAAGCTGATCGGCACCGACGAGGATCGCATCGTCGACGAGGTGCTGGCGCTGCTCGACAACCCCGGTCGCCATGCCGCCATGGCCAAGGCCCATAACCCCTATGGCCGCGGCGATACCGCCCGGCAGATCAGCAGGATCATCGCGCATGCCCTTGGACTCTGAGCTTTCGGTCACGGTGATGGGCCTGGGCTATATCGGCCTGCCCACCGCCGCCATCATCGCCCGCACCGGCGCCATGGTGACCGGCGTCGACGTCACCCCCTCGGTCGTCGAGACGATCAATTCGGGCCGCGTGCATATCGAGGAGGTCGACCTGGACGGCCTGGTATCCGGCGTCGTCGCGCGGGGCAGCCTGAAGGCGTCGCTGTCGGTCGCGCCCGCCGATGTCTTCGTCATCGCGGTGCCCACCCCCTTCACCCAGGATCGCCAGCCCGACATCACCTATGTCCTCGATGCCGCGCGCGCCGTCGCGCCGGTGTTGAAGACCGGGGATACGGTCATCCTCGAATCGACCTCGCCGGTCGGCACCACCGAGAAGGTCCGCGACCTGATCGCCGGATTGCGCACCGACCTGCGGATGCCGGGTATGGCGCGGCCTGGCGAGCAGGCCGATATCGCCATCGCCTATTGCCCGGAACGCGTGTTGCCGGGCCGGATCCTGGTCGAACTGATCGACAATGACCGGGTCATCGGCGGCATCACCCCGCGCTGCGCGCGCAAGGCACTGGCCTTTTACCGTCGCTTCGTACGCGGCGCCTGCGTCACGACCACCGCACGCGCAGCCGAGATGACGAAGCTGACCGAGAACGCCTTTCGCGACGTCAACATCGCCTTCGCCAACGAATTGAGCCTGGTCGCCGATACGCTGGGCGTCGATGTGTGGGAGGTGATCCGGCTGGCCAACCGCCATCCGCGCGTCAACATCCTGTCCCCCGGCCCCGGCGTCGGCGGCCACTGCATCGCGGTCGATCCCTGGTTCCTCGTCGCGGCCGACCCCGCCAACACGCCGCTGATCCGCGCCGCGCGCGAGGTGAACGACGGCAAGACCGAACATGTCATCGCCAGCGCCGCCGCGATGGTCGAGGCACAGGACGGGCCGGTCGCCTGTCTGGGCCTCGCCTTCAAGGCCAATATCGACGATTTCCGCGAAAGCCCCGCGCTCAAGGTCGCCGCAGCCCTGGCCGCCCGGTTCGGCGAGCGCATTCATATCGTCGAGCCCTATGCGACCACCCTGCCCCGCGCCTTTGACGGCACCGGTGCCCGGTTGATCGATATCGACACCGCGCTGGAAACTTGCGAGGCGATGGTCGTTCTGGTCGATCACGACATTTTCCGATCCGTGCCCCTGGACGAACGGCGGGGCAAGGCGGTCCTGGATACACGCGGGCTCTGGCCCGACCAGGCCTGACCAGCACGCCGCATTGCACGGGGAACCGGGGAGGCCTAAGGACAACCGCGAGTTGCGGAAACCAGACCCTTCATGCTTGCCAAGTTACTGAATCTACGAAAGCGCACGCCGGCCTTCGTGCCGGTCATGGCACCGGGGCGACGCGTCTATGCGGTCGGCGACATTCATGGTCGCCTCGATCTGCTCGATGACATCCTGGCGAGGATCGATGCCGATCACGCGGGCCGTCCGCCCGCCGAACGCCATCTGGTGTTCCTAGGCGACCTGGTCGATCGGGGTCCCGACTCCGCGGGTGTGATCGAGCGTATTCGGCTGCTCGCTGCCGCCGATCCGCATGTCCATTGCCTAATGGGCAATCACGAGGAGATCTTCCTTCGTGCGATCGACGGCGACGACAAGGCATTGCGCCTGTTCTGCCGGATCGGCGGTCGGGAGACGCTGATGAGCTACGGCGTGACGGCCGAGGACTATGAGCGGCTGGATTATGCCGAGGTCGCCGATCGCCTGAATGCGCGGGTGCCTTTGGCGCACCGCGATTTCCTGGCGGAGTTCGAGGAAATCCTCATCATGGGCGACTATGTCTTCGTCCATGCGGGAATCCGCCCCGGCGTGCCGCTGTCCGAGCAGAAGCCCGCCGAGACCCGCTGGATTCGCGACCCTTTCCTCGACCACCGCGCGCCGCTGGAAAAGATGGTCGTCCATGGTCACACCGTGGCCGAAGAGGCAGAGATGCTGCCTCATCGAATCGGCATCGACACCGGAGCCTATCACAGCAACCGCCTAACCGCGCTGATGCTGGAAGATGCCGAGCGCCATGTTTTTTCTACCTGACGGCTCTTTACCAAGGCGAAACGTTTTTCGGGGCATTCCGTTTGGTGGTAAAGCACACTATAAGCCGTCACGCGGTGAAGTAATGTTGCATTGCCGCATCGGTGTGGGAGCATAACTGCCCTACACACGTTGGTGGGGTTGCCATGTCGCGGTTGACGTGTCATGTGCCCACTGACAATTTTAAGGGAGTTCGACATGCGTCTTGGGAAGTTTCTCGTCGCCGCTGCCGCCGTTTCGATGACCGTTGCTCCGGCAATGGCTGCGAATCCGGCTGCCAGCCTTTCGGTTTCGAAGTCGGTTCGCGCTTCGGCCCCGGCTGCCAAGAAGAACGGCCTGGCCGGCGGTGGCATCCTGGTTGCGGTTCTCGCAGCTGCTGCCGTCGTTGCCGGTATCGTCGTGGTCGCCGATTCGGACGACTCGTCGGACAGCAACTAAGTTGCTTCAGCCTTACGGCTGAAAGGAATAGCGGCCTTCGGGCCGCTATTTTTTTGCCTATAGAAGATCATAATTTTGATCCTGACGCCTTGCTCTTTGAGTGTACTGCCGATTGACTGGCCGCCAAGGGCGAATACTTTCGAAGGTCAGGCGCGGCGCATTGGCATCGATCGCATGACGGCCGGTTTGTGACGTGCCTGTCGACCCGAGCCTGCTGATCAGGACCAGCCAGTCAGCACTTCACGGTAAAGCCCAGGCTTCCGCTGACGCCATCATGCTCCAAGAGGCGGGCACTCAGCGACTGCGACAAGTGCCGCGACAAGGGGCTGCAACGTCATCTGGAAGCCCCCCAAGGCACAAGCCCGACATCGAGACGGCGACCCGCCTCTTTCACATTGCAGCGCAGTATAAATGCCCGCTCGGTGCTGGAGCAGCTTTGCCGCTGCGTCGACTTTACCCCGAATAGGGCAATGGGGAAAGGTCGCGGACTGGGTTGATATCTCCCAGCGCGCCCCCCTCCGTCAGGTCTTTGGCCTGCCACCTCTCCTTGCAGGGGAGGAATGAAATGAAGGTCTATCGACGGCGAAAGAAACCATGATCGTCACCCAACGACGCTGTCTCACAAATGAGACGGACTCTCCCGCATGAGCCGCGCCCATAGCAAAATCGCCGGCGCCCCTGCGGGCTCCGGCGATCCTGGTTCGATCAAGCTAAAATATATGCTGGTCGATCAGCGGGGCGACGGCGCGCCGGGAGCGCCGCCGGGTACCCCACCGGGCATACCGCCCATCATCGACTGCTGGGCCTGCATCTGCCGCAGCACCGACTCGGGGATGAAGTCGATCATCTCGACGTCGAAGACCAGCATCGAGTTCGCCGGGATCGGGCCGTTGGCGCGATCCCCGTAGCCCAGCTTGGCGGGCAGCCAGAACCGGTACTTCGACCCCTTGGGCATCAGCTTCAGCGCTTCGGCGAAACCGGGCAGCACGCTGGAAAGCGGCATCGGCGTCGGCTGCTTGGAAGCGTCGAAGACCGTGCCGTCGATCAGGCGGCCGGTATAGTTGACCAGCGCCACGTCGGTCGCGGTCGGGTGTGCCCCGCCCTGACCAGGCGCAATCATCTTATACTGAAGACCCGAAGCGGTCGTCACCACATCCGCGCCGCGCGCTTCGCGCAACAGGGCGGCATCGCCCTGGCGCGCCAGGAGCGCGGCCACGACAAGAGCGACGGCCACCGCCACCCATATCCAGACCAGATAGGAACGCCGGACGGGACGAATGGGAACAGCGGTTACGGACATGCCTGCTTCTCGCTTTGTGCGTGGGCGTTCAACGGATCACCCTCAAGCGGCAACCCTTAACGCAAGCGACTGATTCACTCTATCGGGAACCCGCCACCGAATCGGATCGAGGCCCCGCCCCGGCCAAGCTGACCATGGGACGGGAAACCCCGATCGCTCGGTCTATTACCGGGCGCCGTCGCGCTCGGCGCGCTTGCGCTCCAGCTTGCGCGCACGACGCACCGCCGCCGCACGCTCACGAGCGCGCTTTTCCGACGGCTTCTCGTAGTGACGACGGAGCTTCATTTCGCGATACACGCCTTCCCGCTGCAGCTTCTTCTTGAGCGCGCGAAGGGCCTGATCCACATTGTTGTCGCGAACGATGATCTGCATAAAAACGAATTGCTCCGGCAAAACAGGATAAAGCGGCCGCAGAACAACTGTGACCGCATCGTCGGGCGCTCCTAGCAGCGCGGTAGGGCGATTACAACCCGTCGGATCGCGATTTGCACCACCAGCCTGGCCGGCGACGCAGCAGAAAGGCCACGCTGGCAAAATGCCAGTTCCCTGAAATCCCCCCTGAAATGAATGCGATTGTCATCCAGCGGTCATGCCGCGGAGAGGCGAACCCAGTTAGAAGCAGCGCTGTCCGGCTAACTCCCGTATGCCGGACACCCTGACATGTTTCTGCGCTTTTCGGGTGCAGGGACAAAAGGGCGCGGTGCCTCCCCTGTCATCGCGCCAGCCCCGGTCCGCCTTCAACCGGACCGGGGCCCTCTTTCGGGCCGCATCCGACATGGCTAAGATTCCGTTTGGAAACGCGCGGAAGGGCGAGTTCCAAGGCGGCACCGGCCCGCTTCCCCACTCGGCCTCCCATCAAGGATATTCTGTGGGAGGCCGGTGGCGCGAAACGTGCCATTGGCACGTTTCCAAACGAACTCTAAAGCAGGCGGCATGACCGCGACCGCTTCTTCGTCCAGCATATCGCTGACCTTGTACAACAGCCTGACCCGCCAGACCGAGACGTTCCGGCCGATCGATCCGGCCAATGTCCGCGTCTATTCCTGCGGTCCGACGGTCTACAATTATGCGCATATCGGCAATTTGCGCGCCTATGTCTTCACCGACACGCTGTCGCGCGTGCTGCGGTGGAAGGGCTGGCCGCTGACGCATATCATCAACATCACCGATGTCGGCCACCTGACCTCCGACGCCGATGCCGGCGACGATAAGATGGAGGCTGCCGCGAAGAAGAGCGGCCAGGATATCTGGGCGATCGCCGCGCATTATACGAACGCCTTCAAGCAGAACCTGAGCGACCTGGGCATCGCCGAGCCGACCCGCTTCCCGCTGGCGACCGAGCATGTCCCGCAGATGATCGACTTCGCCAAGGCGATCGAGGACAAGCATTGCTACCGCCTGCCCGACGGCCTGTATTTCGACGTGACGACGGTGCCCGATTATGGCCGCCTCGCCCGGCATCAGGAGGATGAAGGCGAGAGCCGGATCGATCCCGTCGCGGGCAAGCGCCATCCGGCCGACTTCGCGATCTGGCGCGCCTCCGCGCCGGGCGAGCAGCGCCAGATGGAATGGGACAGCCCCTGGGGCCCCGGCGCGCCCGGCTGGCATCTGGAATGCTCGGTGATGAGCAAGCAGTATCTGGGCGCGCAGTTCGATATCCATACCGGGGGCATCGACCATCGCGAGATCCACCACCCCAATGAGATCGCGCAGAACCAGGCGCATAGCTGCACCGCCGACAGCGGCGCCAATATCTGGATGCACAACAACTTCCTGGTCGACCGGACCGGCAAGATGTCCAAGTCTTCAGGCGAGTTCCTGACGCTCCAGGCGCTGATGGATCGGGGCTTCCACCCGCTGGCCTATCGCCTGATGTGCCTGCAGGCGCAGTATCGCTCGGAAATGGAGTTCGGCTGGGACGGCTTGGCCGCTGCGCAGGTGCGGCTCAAGCGGCTGGTCCAGACCGTCGAGGGGCTGCGCACCCGCGCCGATGCCCCCGAGAAGGGCGACGCCGCCACCTATCGCGAGCGGCTCGACGCCGCGCTGTCGGATGATCTCGCGACCCCGCGCGCGTTGCCGGTGCTGGACGAGATGCTGGCCGACAAGAAACTGTCGCCGGGCGTGCGACTCGGCGCGCTTGCCGATTTCGACGCAACGCTGGGGTTGCAGCTGACGACGCTGACCCGCGCCGACCTGCGCCTGCGGCCCAAGGCGGCGACGCTCGATGAGTCGACGATCGAGTCGCATCTCGCCGATCGCCGTACCGCGCGTGCGGACAAGGACTTTGCCCGGTCGGACGCGATTCGCGACACGCTGCTCGCGGCCGGTGTCGAGGTAATGGACGGCGATCCGCTGGGCTGGGACTGGAAGCCCGTCCTGCCGGAGGGCTGATAAGACCTATTCCTCCCCTGGCAGGGGAGGAATTGTAGAAATGCCGTTCAGCGGCGTCCGCGCGGGGATCGCATCCGCAGGCCGATGAACAACACGGTCGGCCAGAACATCGTGTTGGCGATGTCGCCCAGCGTGTCGGCCCAGCGCCACGACCCGTAATGCAACCGGTCGAGAATCTCGTTTCCCGCCTCCGCGAGTGCGACGCAGGCGAGCGGGATCGGGGTGGCCAGCGACTTGCGGGTCAGGATGCGCGCCAGGAACAGCACTGCCATGCCGGCATGAACGTGCAACAGGCTATCGGCCATGCCGGTCCCGTCGCCGATCCACTGGATGAAATCGGCGTAGCGTTGTGGAATATCCATGGCGGCGGCTTGCCCGGACCGCAGACGACTTTCAATCCCCGCCCCCTTCGCCCCGCCGCACCCGCATCGCGACGAAGCGCCTGGACGCAGAAAGACCCGCAATCCGCCGGGTGGGATTGCGGGCCTTCCGGAGCCGTATGGCAGCGTCAGGACGCGATCAGAAACTGCTCCAATCGTCGTCGCTCGACTTCATGGCAAGGTTGCCCTTCACCGGCGCCACCGCACGCCGGACCGGCGCGGGGGCCGGGGGCGCCGTGCGGCGCATCGGCACGACCGGGGCGGACGGCGCGACGGCCATCTCGTCGACGCGGAAGCGATTGATCTGATCGTCGAGCGCATGGGTTTCGGCGGACAGGGCGCGGACCGCGGCGGTCACCTCCTCGACCATGGCGGCATTGGCCTGGGTCACACCGTCCATGTCGTTGATCGCCAAATTGACCTGCTGGATGCTGGTCGCCTGTTCGGACGCACCGCCCGCGATCGATTCGACCAGCCCGCTGATCTCATGCATCCCGCTGGCGATCAGGCGCAGCGATTCGTCGGTCTTGTTGGCCAGTTCCACGCCGCTGCGCACCCGATCGACCGTGGTGGTGATCCGTGCGCTGATATCGCGTGCCGCCTCGGCCGAGCGTTCGGCGAGCGCGCGGACTTCGGAGGCGACGACGGCAAAGCCCTTGCCCGCATCGCCCGCACGCGCCGCCTCGACGCCCGCGTTCAGCGCCAGCAGGTTGGTCTGGAAGGACAGGCCGTCGATCACCGCGATGATGTCGGCGATCTCGTTGGACGAGCGTTCGATGTCGCCGATCGCGGAGACGGTGCGGCGGACGATCTCTTCGCTATGCGCGACGTCGCTGCTGGCCTTGCGAACGATGACTTCGGCCGACTGCGCCTTGGTCGCCGCCACCGTCACCGATTGGGCGATCTCGTTCATCGCGGCCGAGGTTTCCTCGATGCTCGCCGCCTGCTGTTCGGCCCGGCGGGCCAGATCGTCGGCGGCCTCGTTCATCTCGATCGCGCCGCTGTTGATCCCGGAGGCATTGACCCGCACCGCCCCCAGCGATCCCGACAGGCACGATACCGCCGTGTTGAAGTCGCGTTCGATCGCCGCATAGGACGGCGGGAAACCCGACAACCGAGTAGTCAGGTCCGAGTCGGCCAGGCGACCCAGTGCATCGCCGATCCGCTCGACCATCTCATTCTGTTCGGCATCCGCCCGCGCCTTGGCGACAGCGGCGTCGCGGAAGACGACCACGGCACGCGACATGCTGCCCAACTCGTCGCCCCGCTCGGCGTCGGGGACGGCAATGTCGTTGCGACCGCGTGCCAGCGTATCCATCACTTCGGTCAGCCGGACGATCGGACGGCCCAATGCCCGCGACAGCATCATCGCCATCGCGATGGCCACCCCGATCATAATCAGGCCACCGAGGACCAGGCTCCATTGCCCCGTCCGCAGGGCGGCCTTGCGATCGGCTCGAACGGCGGACATTTCCGTCTTCATCGTGGCGCGCAGATCGCGCAGCGGCTGCAGGATCGAAGTCACGCGCGCACGCGTGCTGTTGGCGCGGAGCCAGGCCTGGGCGCCATCGCGGTCCATGCGACTACGCGCGATCAGCGGATCGGCGAGGTCGCGGCGCCATTCCTGGATCCTGGCGTGCGAATCCGCCACCTGCGCCTGCTTCCGCGGATCGTCGACCAGGGCCTTGGACAACGTGGCCGCCGCCTCTCCCTCACTGGCGCGCGAGTCATAATATTGCTTCAGATAGGCCTCGTCCCCGGTAATCAGGAAACCGCGCATCTGGCTGTTTTCGCGCTGGACGCTGCCCTCCATGTCCAGCGTGGTGGTATAGGCATCCTGCGCCCCGACGCTCTGGGTGCTCGTCGATTCGATCCGCGACAGCGCCCACCACAAGGTGCCCATCATCGCCAGGACGGACAGCAGGACGACGGCGAAGGAAAGGCCGATTTTCTTGGGTATGGGCATGGAGGAGAGCATGTGGAATCCCGGCAGGTCGAAAGCCCTGACGCTTCCGATTGTCCTCGCTCTAATTGCCGACTCCAAACAGTTGGTTAAACGCCTGCCTTCGCAGACGCATGGTCCGGGATCGGATCAATCAAAGGCTTTTCCCACCTGGTCGAGCAGCGGCGGGCGATAGGGCGTCGGTGCGCCCGGCGGGATCGCGGCGATCTCCGCCGCCACCAGATCGGCGCGCGCCGACGAGGACGGATGGGTCCGGCTGCGGAAGATGCCGCCGTCGACCTCGCCGCCATGCTCGCGCCAGAAGCGCACGGCATCCTGCGGATCATAGCCCGCATTGCGCATCAGGACGGCGCCCAGCCGATCCGCCTCGGTCTCGGTCTGGCGGAACAGGCGCCCGTTGCGCCCGAACTCGGACAGGATGCCCCGCTTCACCCCCGCGGCATCCAGCCGGTCGCGGTGGTGCAGGATGTTGTGCGAGAATTCATGCGCGACGACGACCGCGATCATCCGGTCGTCGAAGCGTTCGAAGAAGCGAGAGCCGATCTGGACGATATCGCCGTCCGCCGATGCGGTCAGGCCCGGCCCCATCAGCATCTCGAACCGCGACCGGCATCCCGGCTGCGCGGCCACCGTCACGTCGTGCTTCTGCCCCTGGCGCATGATGGTCAGTCGCAGCGGCCGGTCGGCGGGTTCGGCCGCCAGCTGGCGCTGTGCCGCGTCCCGGGTCGCCGTGCTCGCCTGTGCGGCGCCCGCCGGATTGGACAGCAGCGGCTTGCCGTCGATCGCCGCGATCGTATCGTTGGCGAGAATCCCCGCCCTGGCCGCCGCGCTGCCCGGCACCACCGCCTCGACCGCGACGGGCCCTTCGAAGCCGAAGATGGCGGGCAGGTCGCCGCGCACCGCCGGGTCATATTGGTCGATGGCATGGATCAGCAGGCCCGGCGTCGGCGCACGATCGGGACAGATCGCGGCATTGGCCGTCGCCAGCCTCCAGGCGATCACCCCCAGCCGCAGATCCGCGTCGCGCATCGCACCGAACAACGCGGTGTCGTCGGACGTTTCGATCGACACCAGGGGCGCAGCGGGGGCCCGATCCGGCACCGACAGCAACAGGGCGGACAGGGCGGACAGGGCGACGACCGCCGACGACAGGATGGAGCTACGCGACATGGTGGTCCCCTGCTAGTCGCTCTCCGGGCGATCCGCAAAGCGGGCCGCCGCAATCCGCCACGGCTGGGCGCAAACTCGTATCGCGCGCAACAAAGGGCACGACTTGGGGACCCCAAACGCCAACTTCGTTGCGTACGGGCTGGATTCGGCGCATGGGCGATCCTTCATACCTAAGAAGACGAAAGAGCAGGACGATCATGGCCGCGAACTGGGCCCCCGAAAGCTGGACCAACGCCGAAGCGCGCCAGCTTCCCCGCTATCCCGACCAGAATGCGCTGGACGCCGCGACCAAGACGCTGGCGACCTATCCCCCCTTGGTCTTTGCGGGCGAGGCGCGCAGCCTGACCGCCGAACTGGCCGAGGTGGCCGCGGGCCGGGGTTTCCTGCTCCAGGGCGGCGACTGCGCCGAGAGCTTTGCCGAGCATAGCGCCAACAATATCCGCGACACCTTCCGCGTCATCCTGCAGATGGCGGTCGTCCTGACCTTCGCCTCCAAGCTGCCGGTCGTGAAGCTGGGCCGCATGGCGGGCCAGTTCGCCAAGCCGCGCTCGGCCGATACCGAAGTGGTCGATGGCGTCGAGCTGCCCAGCTATCGCGGCGACAATGTCAACGACATCGCCTTCACCCCCGAAGCACGCATCCCCGATCCGCAGCGGATGCTGCGCTCCTATGCGCAGTCGGCCGCCACGCTGAACCTGCTGCGTGCGTTTGCGCAAGGGGGCTATGCGAATCTGCATCAGGTGCATCGCTGGACGCATGACTTCATGGGCCGCAGCCCCTGGGCGCAGAAGTATAGCGAAATGGCCGACCGCATCGGCGAGGCGCTGGACTTCATGGCGGCGTGCGGCATCGACCCCGCCTCGGTGCCCCAGTTGGCGCAGACCAGCTTCTATACCAGCCATGAGGCGCTGCTGCTGCCGTACGAGCAGGCGCTGACGCGTCAGGATTCACTGACCGGCGACTGGTACGACACCTCGGCCCACTTCCTGTGGATCGGCGACCGCACCCGGTTCGAGGGCTCGTCGCATGTCGAGTTCCTGCGCGGCATCGGCAACCCGATCGGCGTGAAGTGCGGCCCCAGCCTGGAGCCCGAGGCGCTGCTGCGGATGCTCGACACGCTGAACCCCGGCCGCGTGCCGGGCCGCATGACGCTGATCACCCGCTATGGCCATGACAAGATCGAGGCGCATCTGCCCAAGCTGGTGCGTGCCGTGACGCGCGAGGGGCATCCGGTCGTCTGGTCCTGCGATCCGATGCACGGCAACACGATCAAGGCGGCGACCGGCTACAAGACGCGCCCCTTCGACCGTATCCTGGCCGAGGTGCGCGGCTTCTTCGCCGTGCACCGCGCCGAGGGCACCCATGCGGGCGGCATCCATGCCGAGATGACCGGCCAGAACGTCACCGAATGCACCGGCGGCGCGATCGACGTGACCGAACAGTCGCTGGCCGATCGCTACCACACCCACTGCGACCCGCGCCTGAATGCCGGGCAGAGCCTGGAGCTGGCCTTCCTGCTCGCCGAAATGCTGAACGAGGAAATGGCAGAGCGCCGCAGGGACGCGGCCTGACCAATCCGAAAAGGGCGGGACGACATGGACCGTCGCCCCGCCTTTTTGACATTTCTACGCAATTCGGACCGGGAACCGCTTGACGCCCATCCCCACCCCCGCTAATTGCGCGCCTCCACTGCAAACGGCCCCTTCGTCTAGCGGTTAGGACGTCGCCCTCTCACGGCGAAAACACGAGTTCGATTCTCGTAGGGGTCACCAGCCTTTTCAATGGCTTAGGTAGAGCGGTCGGAATTTTGTCTGATATGCGTCTAATATACGCCCGCGGCCAATAGTAGCTGCCTGCGAACAACAGCGTACTGGCTCACTCAAGACATTGCGCCGCAGCCTTGTGTTCTCACTCGACAAAAGGCGCCAATCGCCCTCCTCGTCCCAATGCGATGCGATTGCCGTGACCCGCAGCAGCTGTTCGCGCCATGCCTGATGCTCGGCACATCTACACTCAAAAACCGACATCCAGCGGTCCCGTAAAGCTTTCCCAGTTCCGCCGTTCGCTCATTTGGAAGACGACAGCTACCGTAATTGTAAGATGTTATACACAAAGCGGCCTTTGCGTTTTGACGGAATGACCTGCTTACCTATCTTGCGATATTGCCGGCTACTGAGAACTGGAGCAAGATATCGGAATGGTCGAGGAACCCGCATCGCCCTTTCCCGAAGGAATTGATGCAACCCATGTCAGCCCGTTCGGCGGTGTCCGTGCCCATGCCAACCCTTTTGCCTTCATCCTCTTGGGATCGTTGCTCGCCCTTGCGATGACGGGAATGCTGGGAGGGACGCCAGCGTCCGTCACCGTCGTCCATGCGCCTGCCGCCGATCTGCAAATCAAACTTGCAAGGCCGCTGCGCAGCGGCCTGTTCTTCGAGACGCACGTTCGGGTGGTCGCACGGCGGGATATCGCGGAACCGGTGCTTGGCATTGATGCCACCCTCTGGCGCGATCTGACGATCAACAGCCAGGTTCCAGCCGCATCCGACGAACGTTTCGAGGGCGGCCAATACCGCTTTGCGTATCCGAGCATGAAGGCAGGCGACATGTTGGAGATCAAGATCGACGGGCAGACCAATCCGCCGCTGGTCGGTCGCCTCGATGGGTCGATCGATCTGCTCGACGGCAAGATGCGCCTAGCCGGCAGTCGTTTGTCCATTCCGGTACTGCCCTGATGGATATCGTTCTGCGTGCGACCGCTACCTTCGTCGCCCTGTACCTGTTGCTGCGCCTGCTGGGAAAGCGCGAGATCGGACAGCTCACGCCGTTCGAACTGGTCGTGATCGTGGTGATGGGAGATCTGGTCCAGCAAGGGGTGACGCACAACGACTTCAGCCTGACCGGATCATTCCTGGCGATCGCCACCTTCGCTTTCTGGGCGTTGGTGATGAGTTGGGCGACCTATCTGTCGCCGCGTCTAGAAACCCTGCTCGACGGCCGGCCGCAGGTGATCATCCGCGACGGCGCCATCATCGAGGCGAACCTGCGCCGCGACCGCATCACCCGCGCCGAGGTCGAGGCGGAAATGCGGCTGGCGGGGATCGCGCGGTTGAGCGACGTCGCCTGGGGCATCCTCGAAACGCAGGGCAAGATCAGCTTCATTCGCCGCGACGAGGGCGAGGTACAGCGCCGTGACGACGACCCTGACGCCGGATAGATCAGCCCCAGCGCAGGTGGACCCGCGCATTGGCAGCGACCTCGACATCGCGGCGCCCGTCCCGCGCTACCTGTTGCAAGGTGCCGCCGGGCTCCGCCACGACCTCGACCCGATCCAGCCCTTCCCCCTTCTTGGGCAACAGGCTGAGCCTCGCGACGCCAGCCGGGTCCCCACATAGCTGCAGGGTCAGCGACCGATCGCTGGTCCGGTCGCTGCCCAGCAGGAACAGGTCGCAGAACAGGTCGAAGGGCGCATCGTCGATCCGGTGAAAGGCCCGGGTGGCGAAGACGAACGCCGCGCCTGCACCATAGATTTCCTGTCCCACCTGCCCCGCCATGTCGCCGCCGACATACAGGTCTTCGACCGGAAAAGAGAGCGTGGCGTCAATATAGCCGTTGCGCGGTTTCTGGCACAGCATGTCTGTGGGCAGCGCGTCCGGGTAATAATACCACGCACGGGTCAAGGCGAAGCGGCAATAGTCGCTGACCATCAATCGCATCGCTGGGTCAAGGTCGGGACCGCCGTCTTTTAGATAGCGTTCGAACGCGGCGAAACTGTCGAAACATTCGTACAGCGCCATATACGGGCCATCGTGCAGCGCGCTGACCGCCAGAAAGGTCGGATAGTTGACGGCGTCGCCGATCCGCGAATTCCACAACACGCTGTTGTGGAAGAAGCTGGCCAGATAGACATAGCTTTGGTCGAGATAGCGACGCTCGTTGGTGATCCGCCACAGCCGCATACAGGCGGCGGCACCCCATGCCGTCAGATTTGCCTGATAGTTCAGTTCGAACCGCGTGCCCTGCGCCGCATCGATCGCCGCGCGCGCTTCGGCAAGATAGGTCGGATCGTCGGTCAATTCGAACGCCAGCAGCATGACATGCGCATAGATGCCTCCGACATCGGTCTGGCCCAGATCGGTATCGCCCCGCGCCTGCGTAATGACCGAGAAATCGGTGACCTTGTACTGGATCGGCCATTTATACGCGAAATGTCGCGCCGCCCGCATCGCGAAGTCCAGCGACCCTTCGAACAGCCGCCTAGCCCGCGCATCGCCGTCCAGCGCCAGCATGCCGAGGCCGATCAGCGGATGGTAGAGATACCAGCTATCCACCGCGTCGCGATCCTTGTCCGACCCGACATTGGGCAGATAACGGCGGATCGACGGCAGCGCCGGATCGAAGAAACGGTTCAATCCCTTGGCCAGTTCGGCCTCCAGCGGAACGTCCCCGCCCTGCCAGCGGGCATAGCTATGAATCGCCGCCAGCAGCGACACCTGCACCATCGAATCCGGATATTCCGACGCGGTATAGGGATGGATATAGCGATTGCCGTAATGGCGAACCGTCGCCACCGGCGCCTCCGCCAGATCGCGCAGCGTCCGTTCGGCCCGGTCGGGCCAATCGTGGAACCGCGCCTCGGGCCTGTCGAGCAGCGAATACACGCTGCCCAGCAGTTGCAGGAACAGCCGCGCCGAATGTGCCTCGTCCAGCGGCGGATCGCGGTGGAAGGCGATCAGCGCATCCGACAGGCATATCTCCTCGCCGCGCTTGAGCGGGCTTGTCGGCGGTGTTCCGCTTTGTGGCGGCGTCGGTGGCAGATAGCCCAGTTCTGGCCATTCACCCCCGACTGCACCATCCGGCTTGGTATTGGTGGCGTTGTAATAGGGATTCATTGCAGTCAGGTTCTGGAGATACAGGAAGGTGCCCGGTGTCGGCCCGTCGAGCCGGGCATAGAGCAACCCACCGTTCAGCCCGCGCTGCGCCGCCTCGACGCGCCCCTTGGCGGTCAGCGGATCGTCGTCCGGGCCCAGCGGGTAGAGATCGCGAGGGAGATGCGGCACCAGCAGATCCTGCGCCGGCGTCAGCCACGTCGTGATGCGCAGCACCGGATGTGCTGTCGTATCCACCCGAAATATCACGACATGCCGCCCGATCGCGCTGGTCAGCGTCACTCGCATCGCCTCGCCCTTGCGGGGCTTGACGCAACGGGCCTTCAGGCCGCCAGGGCTATAGGCCGTGCGCACGGCGACCCGTGCCGTTTGTCCGCGACCAATTGCCCAGAGCGAATCATGACCGAGCGCAACGGTGACGATCTGGCCCTCGACGTCGAACGTCCCGATTGTCTTCATACTTCCCCGGCGAAGCTCCTCGCGCAACGCCAGCACGCCGGGAGTGGCAGGTATATCGGACGTCATATCATCCTCCCCGAACATGAATTTCTCCCGCGAACGCTTGTCAGGAACAACGGTTGCGAGTGGTCCCCGGGAATGCGACCCGACGGGAAGCACTTGTTTATACAGGGAACTTCCCCAGAGGACGCGACTTGGCACCATGAACCGAACAGGAGACGTTCCATGCCGTCGATACCCGCCTCCGATAGCGAACAAACGCCCCTGCACGGTCGCAAGGCGATCGTCACCGGCGGCACCACCGGCATCGGCCGAGCCATCGCGCTACATCTTGCGCGCGAGGGGGTGGAGGTGTTCATCTGCGGGCGCGATCCGCAGCACCTTGACGAAGCACTTGCGGACATCCGTACGGTCGGCAAGGCCGACGGCATCGCGATTGACCTGGCGGAGGCCGATAACACCACCCACCTGTTCGATCGCGCGGAAGCCGCCATTGGCAGGCCGGACATCGTCGTCCTCAATGCAGCCATCGCCGCCGGAGCGCTAAACGAAACCAGCGAAGCCGATCTCCGCTACGCCATCGCCACCGACTTCACCGCCTATCTGCTGGGCGCTCGTGCGGCCGCGGACCGGATGGGCGATCGCGGCGACATCGTGTTCATCGGCTCGATGAGCGCCTATGTGCTCGGTCCGGGATCGACCGTCTATGCCGGCATCAAATACGGCATCCAGGGCTTTTCGCAGGCGCTGCGCCGCGAGCTGGGCCCAAAGGGCATCCGGGTCAGCAACGTCGAACCGGGCAAGACCGGATCGGACATGCAGATCCCCGACATCCCAACCGAGGAACAGCGCGATCGGATCGAGGCGGAGGAAATGCTGCGGGCCGAGGACATCGCGGCCGGGGTCCATTTCATCCTGACCCAGCCACGCCGCTCGGTCGTCCAGCAACTCACCATCACCCCACGCATGGAGGACGGCGAGTGAGCTACGCCATCGACAAGCTGGTGCTGGTCCCCGACGATATCGACCTGTCGCGATCACCGCTGGCGGGACAGCTAGGCGTCGAGACCTATGTGCTGGGCGCGTTCAATCCGGCGCTCACCCGGCTGCCCAACGGCAATCTGCTGATGATGGTCCGCGTGGCGGAGGCGCTGCGCAAGCCGGTGTTCGATGGCCATGTCCACAATATTCGCTGGGTCGACGGGCGCTACCGGCTCGACGCGTGGCCGCTCACTGCGGCCAACACCGCCGATCCGCGCAAGTTCATGCTGCAGGGTAATAGCTGGAAGGTCATGGCGCTGACCTCGCTCGCGTGGCTGCTGCCGGTCGAATTGACGCCCGACGGGCTGGAAGTGGTTGCCCATCACTATGACAAGGCGATAGCGCCGCACGCCGATTTCCAAATGTACGGGGTGGAGGATGCGCGGATCAGCAAGGTCGACGATCGCTGGCTGATGACCACCTGTTCGGTCAGCCCCGAACGCCATTCGACGACGCTCTATTCCTCTACCAACGGGCTGGACTGGACGTTCGAGGATATCGTGCTCGATCACCAGAACAAAGACATGGTGCTCTTCGAAGGCCGGATCGACGGGCACTATTGGGCACAGACGCGGCCGCTGGGCGATCTGTACTTCACCTATCCGCCCGACAGCGAATGGCGCGCAGGACCGTCGATCAACCTCGCTTCGTCACCCGACGCGTTGCACTGGAAACCCTATCGCAAGCCCGGCATCCGGCCACACGCTGCGACAGTCGCCACCGCACGAATGGGCGGCGGCACCCCGCCGATCCTGACTGATCGCGGATGGCTGACCTTGTGGCACGGGGTCGAGCCCAAGGAGATCGTCGGCATCTATCGCACCTATTGGTCGATCCTCGACCGCGACGATCCGGGTGTCGTCGTTGCTACCGACCATGTGCCGCTGCTGGAAGCCAACCCCAATCTCACCCGACCGATCGAAGATCAGATGTATGTCCATGACGTGGTGTTCACCACGGGGATCGTCGATGGCGGCGACCACTATGTCGTTGCGTCAGGCGAAGGCGATCTGGCTTGCCGCATCACCCATATTCCGAAGACGGTGTTTTCCTGACACCATGACGAACTTTATTCAGATCAATTTTTCAGCCAATTGATGTTCGGTTCATCGCCAGCAGCGCTCGATTCGACCAAAATCAATATAGATCATACACAATAACATCAACTCAACTAAGAGACGCGAGTTCTATTCTCAAGCATCGCAGCCTGCGGGAGAATATCATGTACTATCACGACAAACGGCTTCAATTTCCCGTCACCGTCGACAAGCCCAATCCCGCCTTTGCGCGGATGCTGCAACAGGCGATCGGCGGGGTCGAAGGCGAGATTCGGGTCTGCATGCAGTATTTCTTCCAGGCATGGGGGAATCGCGCGCCGACGACGACCTATCGCGACATGCTGTTGCACACCGCGACCGAAGAGATTGGTCACATTGAAATGCTGGCGACCGCCGTTGCGTTGAACCTCGAAACCGCGCCCGCTTCGTTACAAGAGGATGGAGCGGCGGATTCGATTGTCGGTGCGGTAATGGGCGGCGGCAGCGCGAAGGCTTCGATCGAGGGGCTGATCCACAAGAACCTGCTGTCGGGTGGACTGGCCGCGATGCCCATGGATTCGGACGGCGTGCCCTTCAACATGAGCCATATCTACGCCAGCGGGAATGTGGCGGCGGACATGTACTGCAACGTCGCGGCGGAAAGCACTGGGCGCGTCCTCGCGGTCCGGTTGTTTAATGCCACTGACGACGACGGCATGAAGAAGATGCTGCATTACATGATCGCCCGCGACACCATGCACCAGCAGCAGTGGCTTGCGGTGATCGAGGAACTGGGCGGTGCGTCGGCGAACCTCCCGGTCCCCAACTCGTTCCCGCAAGAGATGGAGGATCAGGCGAACAACTACAACTTTTACGCCACCTCGGTCGACGGCACCTTCCCCGAAGGTCGCTGGACCGCCGGTCCTACCATGGATGGCCGCGACGAATTCACCGTGTTCCAGAACAAACCGCTGGGTCAGGAACCGATCCTCGGCCCGGCACGGCCCGATAGCGGCGCGCAAGACCAGCAGATCAGCTGACCGGACGGGGTGGTCGCCGATGGCGGCCGCCCTTTGATCCAACGACTTTGTCCAAGGAACATCCCGATGACCCGTCCCACCCTGATGATCGCGCTGGCATTTGCCGGCATTGCTGCTCCCGCACTGGCGCAGACCCCGCCACCGCCACCGCCCGCCGAAGCCCGGGTACAGGCCGTCCCCTATGTCATGGCCGCCGGCCAGAGCGATCTGTACGAAATCAACTCCAGCCAGATTGCGATGCAGAAGTCCCAGAATGCTGCCATTCGTCGCTACGCCGACATGCTGGTGAAGCATCATCAGAAGACGACCGCCGCTACGGTCGCCGCGGCGCGCAAGGCGGGCATGACGCCGCCTGCGCCGATGCTGGATCCCGGTGCCGCCGCGTCGATCGCCGAACTGCAATCGGCCAGCCCGGCGGATTTTGATCGCCTGTATCTCGGCCAACAGGTCCCGGCGCATCAGGCCGCGCTCGACCTGCACAAGGGCTATGGCACTGGTGGGGATAAGCCGCAGCTGCGAGCAACCGCGCGCAAGGCGGTGCCGATCGTGCAGCAGCATCTCACGCTGGCGCAGACGATGATGCGCGCAATGTAAGACCGACATGGGCGGGAGTGTCCTTGGACGCTCCCGGTTCGAACCGTTGGGGTATTCGATGCGCATCCATCATCTGAACTGCGGCACCGACTGCCCGTTGGGCGGCGCGCTGTTCGACGGACGCAGCCATGGGCCACTCGGCCATCTCGTCTGCCATTGTCTGTTGATCGAAACCGATGCCCATGGGCTGGTGCTGGTCGACACCGGCTACGGCCTGCGCGACGTCGCCGACGCACGCGCGCGCCTGCCCCTCCCTTGGCGCCTGATGTTGAACATCCGCCTCCGCACGGAGGAAACGGCAATCCATCAGATTCAGGCCCTCGGGTTCCAAGCGTCGGACGTGCGTCATATCGTACTGACCCATCTCGACTTTGATCATGCCGGTGGTCTGGAAGATTTCCCGCGCGCAAGGATCCACGTCATGCAGCGGGAATATGACGACGCCACCATTCCACAAGCTGGCTTCGTCGCACGCAATCGCTGGCAGGAACGCCAACTGGACGGCGTAACCGACTGGCGGCGCTATGGCGCAGGCGGCGATCCGTGGTTCGGTTTCGATGCGGTTCGCGATCTCGATGGACTGCCGCCGGAAATATTACTGGTGCCGCTGCCCGGCCATACCTGGGGCCATACCGGCGTCGCGATACGCGGCGATGATGGTCGCTGGCTGCTGCACGCCGGCGACGCCTATTTCTATCGTGGTGAGATGCGCCGGGCGCGACGTCACTGCACCCCGGGCCTGCGCGCCTACCAGCGGCTGATGGAAGTAGATGCCACCAGTCGCATGACGAACCAGGAACGGTTGCGCAGCCTGTCGATCGAACGGCGCCACAGCGTCACCGTCACGTGTGCCCATGACCCGGTCGAACTCGAACGATGTCAGGCCGGACACCCCCTCTGACGCTCAAGGTTCTGCAGGAGATTCACATGACCACCCGCCCCGAGATCCTTCGCGAACTATTCGTTACCGGCCTACGCAATGCACATGCTGTCGAGAAGCAGGCGTTGTCGATCATGACGCCGCAGGTCGAACGCATCGTCAACTATCCCGAGGTCGCGGACCGTCTGCGGCTGCACATCGAAGAGACCCACGGGCAGATCGCTCGACTGGACGAGCTACTGGCCAGCCTCGATACGTCTGCCTCGACGTTGAAGGACACCGCACTCAGCATGTCAGGCGGTATGGCAGCGATCGTGCACAGCGTCGCCGGGGACGAAATCCTCAAGAACAGCTACGCCAACTACGCCTTCGAACATTTCGAGATCGCGGCCTACACATCGCTGCTGACCTTGGCGGACGACGGCGGCTTCGGTCAGGCGGCGGCGGCGCTTCGCCAGTCGCTGGCGGAGGAAGAGGCGATGGCGGCATGGATCGGCCAGTCGCTCCCCGACGTCACGCGCCGCTATGCCAGCCTATATGCGGAAGCCGGCAGCAGCGAGGCAAAGATTTGAGCGCCGCGCGCTGGCCGGAACGCCTGTGGATCGTGCGCCACGGAGAAAGCGCCGGTAATGTCGCGCGCGAGCAAGCGGATGCGCTCGGCGTCGACCGGATCGACCTCTCTTCCCGGGATGTCGACATTCCTTTGTCGGCGTTAGGTGAGGAACAGGCGCAAGCGTTGGGCCAATGGTTCGCCGGGCAACCGATAACCGACCGTCCCGACGTGCTGTTCGCATCGCCTTATCTGCGTGCGCAGGAAACTGCGCGGCTGTTCCGGGCGGCGGGCGGAGCCGATGGCGACGAACCATTCTGCATCGACGAGCGGCTGCGTGAGAAGGAGTTCGGCATCCTGGATGGCCTGACCACTGGCGGCGTCGCGTCCATCCATCCCGAACAGGCGGAGTTCCGCCGGCTGCTCGGAAAATTCTATCATCGTCCGCCAGGTGGCGAGAGCTGGTGCGACGTTATCTTCCGGCTACGCTCATTGCTCGACACGATCGCCCTACATCACGCCGGGCACCGGGTGATGATCGTCGCGCATCAAGTGGTTGTCTTGTGTCTGCGCTATGTGATTGAGCGGCTTTCAGAAGCGGAAATACTCGCGATCGATGCCAAGGGCGATGTCGCCAATACCTCCATCACCGAATATCGGTTCGACCCCGCCAGCGGTGGCCATGGATCGATGGTACTCGTCCGTTATAATGATATGCCTCACCTGGCTGGGCAGGATACCGCAGCGGTAACGGTTGAACCTGAACGCACACCAGGAGTGCGGGGATGACCGCTGCCCCTATTCGTCTGGACAGCGAATGGATCGCTGCGAACCCGCTACCCGTGCATGGGCTGGGCACGACCAAGAACAGCCGCGGCCGTGTGCTGGCAATCGGCGCCTCGCGGCAAGTCCCCGGTGCGTTGCGCCTGACTGGCGAGGCGGCATTGCGGGTCGGCGCCGGGAAGTTGCAGATGGCAGTGCCCGCATCGATTGCGCTGATGCTGGGAATGCTAACCCCAGAAGCGGCTGTCATCGCACTTGCCGAGGACGATGCTGGTGAGATCGACGCCGAAGAAGCAGGTGACATGCTCGACGAGCCCGTGGACACCTGCGACGCCGTGGTCGTGGGTCCGGGCTTGGCCCGTCCCGACGGGGCAAGGCGGATCCTCAAGCTCGTGCTCGACCTTGCCGCCGAATCTACGCTGTTCGTCATCGATGCGATGGCGATCGGGTGTCTGCGCGATCTAAGCGCGGAGACGGTCAAGTTCCGCGAGCGAATGGTGCTGACCCCCCATTATGGGGAAATGGCTGTGCTGACCGGCCGAAGCGAGAAAGCCATCGCCAACGACCCTGCGACCGTCGTCGCCGATGTCGCGCAGCAATACGGCTCGGTCGTGGCGTTGAAGGGATCCGACACCATAATCGGTACGCCCGATGGAACGGTGCTGCATTACGGCGGGGGTGGCACCGGCCTTGCCACCGGCGGATCGGGCGATGTTCTCGCAGGTGCCATCGGCGGGTTGCTGGCTCGCGGAACGGTGCCGTTGATCGCCGCTGGGTGGGGCGTGTGGCTGCATGGTCAGGCCGCCCGTCGCATGGCGACGGCACGAGGGCCTATCGGTTTCCTGGCGCGAGAGATCGCCAGTGAGTTTCCTCGACTTTTGCCGCAGTAACCGCGCGTAAGTTTGGGAGCTTCCAGAATAGGATGCCCGATGTTGGTTAAAAACGGACTTGCTAATCTAGGGGCTACCTGACTTGGAACGGCCCATTATGAGCTGTTGCACGGTCTGTAGTCACTATCACCGCCGGACGTCCGGACCATTCTCCCACCCATGAACGGATGTCCCCTTAGCAAGGTCGTTTGTCGAGAGCGGTCGCCCTGCTCTCCTGCCGCGGCGACCCCGAGCCAGTCATCAGGCATGTGCCGGTTGCGTCCAAGTTTTTGCCGTTCGTTCACGTTGGCCCATGTCGATCCCCCTTCCGGCACTGCCCCCTCAGTGCTCAATCGACCAACGCCGCCAACGTCCTGGCGACGGCGGCTTTATCGCGCATGTCCCGTTCGACATTCTGTTCCAGCTCGCTGACCAATGCTTGCGTGACCTCGCGCGCGTCGGGAAACGCCTCGCCCAGGGCGTCCAGCACCTTGAAGGTGCGTATCGCCACCTCCTCCTCACCCGAACCCTCGCGGATGATCGGCGCGAAGCCGGCTCGAACCAGGTCTTCTACCGACGGGCGCTGCACATATACTGGCGGCAGATCACCGTCCCAGGCCACCTCTTTCGCAGGCAATTCGTTCAGGGTCCGCAAGATCGCATTAAGAACCTCTATTGCAGTACCGGGATCGTTGGTGGCGGGGGCAAGCGCTCGTCCTGCGATCTCTCCCAATGCGATGAGGCCAAGCCGGGGATCATGATCGAAATCGCGGTGCCGCTCGATCATGAAAGCCTGCGCCAATTCGCAATCCTGTTCGTCCTCATCGCACCCGACCACATGAAGGAGCGGCCGCCCGGTGTGCACCAATGTGCCTGGAATGGCCGCTACATGAATGACCATGCCGAAGCGCCGTGCCAGGGTCGCAAGACGGTCAAAGTCGATATGCGTCACATAGCCGATCGTATCGGACAGGATCGGTCGTGCGTCGCTCGGAACGGGTATCGCCGGTCTTCCCCCGCCATAGGGGTTTTTGGCAAAAGCCCTCATTGCCGAGCGCGCCGCATCCTCGACCCGGTCGATCACGTCCGACATCCGGCCAAAGGCCGCGAGATGGGCAATCCAGCGTAGCAGGGTCACGACCACCAGCGCCACGAGAAATACGGTGGCAATCAACAACAGCACGCGTCCCTGCCCACCGTACAACCGCGTCTGCAGGCCGATAATGCCGACGATCGCGAAGATGAACGCGCCGAGAAACGTCGAAAGCGCGTTCTGCGACATGCGGTCGGAGATGAGCAATTGCGTCGCTCGCGGTGTCGCCAGCTGGGTTGCCGAGGAATAAGCGCTGACCATCGCCGTCAATGAGAAGGTGGTGACGGCCAGCATCGACGAGGCGATGATCTCCAGCACGGTGCCGACCGCATCCTGTCCGATATCGCCGGTGAAATGATACGGCACCGCACGCGCGACGATCCCGGCAAACGCGGCCACCACCACGCTGGCGGCGCTGATGAGCGCTGCCCGGAACCAGATTTTCCGGGCGACACGTCGTACGAGCCAGCCGATGCGAGCCTTGGAGATCACCGGGTCTTCAATCCTTTTTACAATCGATAGGACCTAAATCGAATACGATCGTTATGGGTCCGTCACCCGGCCACGGGCGTCGAGATCAATTGAGGCCCGGGGGCATGACGTGGGGGTAAGCGGAACGACCGGCAAGCATCCGCGCGCAGGTACGTCGGCTGTGCTGCACTGGACCGTACTCTCGTGGCGGACAATGCGCAGTGCTATGCGCGACGACTTCGGCATCGCAGCCAGCTCGATCGCCTTTGCCGCTTTCCTTGCCCTAATCCCGCTGATCGGCCTGATCGCCGGCGCTTATGGCTTTTTCGTCCCCGCGGAGACGGTCGCGCACAATTTGTCGACATTGACCGCGATCATGCCGATGGACGCGCGGCCGATCGTGTCCCGGGGTTTGCATAATGCGCTGGCGCCCGGCCAGGCGTCGGTCGCGGCCTTCCTCCTTTCATTCGGCATCGCGCTGTTCAGTGCGCGTCGCGCCGGACGGTCGCTGCTCCACGGCATCAATCTCGCTTATCGAATTGAACGGGAGCGCCAGGGCTTGCGCCGGCAGCTCGTGTCGACGGCGCTGGTGCTCTGCTGCGCGGCGCTCGTGTTGACCGCCTTGATATCCCTGTCCGTTCTTGCATTCTTGCAAAGCTATGTGCCCGATGGCCTGCCTGGGGCGCGTCTCGTCTCCACGGTTACGCTTCTCGGCGCGCTGACCCTGGGTGCGGGCGCTGGGCTGATCCTGATCTATCGTTACGCACCGGCGGCAGAGCGGGCGATCCCCTGGCGCCATGCCTTGCCCGGCACGATCGCCGGCGTGACCATGTGGCTCGTCGCGACGATCCTATTCCGAACTTACGTCGCGCACGTCGCGCGGTTCGACGACACTTATGGTTCGCTCGCGGCCGTGGTGGTGCTGATGCTGTGGCTGATGGTCTCGGCATGGGCATTGCTGCTCGGCGCGCGGCTTAATGCCGAGGCGATGGCAGCCTCCGGTATCAGCATCGAGGAACGACGCGAATGACCCAAGATCCGGTACAGGACCGCTACCGCAGCCGTATGCTCACGATCATCGCCGCGATCCTCGGTATCGGAGCGCTCCGGGCAGGCTTCGCCGTCATCATGCCGATCGCCTTTGCGGCGATCATCGTGGCGGCCTTGTGGCCGCTCAAGCGCTGGCTGGCGCGCTATATGCCGTCGTGGCTCGCCTATACACTGACGCTCCTTTCGCTGATCGCCATCCTCGTCGCCTTTGCTGTGGCGGTCTATCTGTCGATCGGGCAGGTGATCGGGGCGATGTCGACGCAGTGGGCGGGGCTCGAAAAAGTCTATACCCGGCTCGCGGCCTGGGCCGCCGATCGGGGTGTGCCGATCGCTGGGACGATCAATCGTCAGCGCATCACAGGGGCGCTACAGATGCTGGCGAGCGGCGCCTATGCCTTTGTGACCTATGTCGGGTTCATCGGCATCGTCGTGATGCTCGGCTTGCCCGAGGTGCCCCGGCTGCGGCGTAGGCTGTACGAGATGTGCGAAGGCAGCGCGCGGCGCGACATGCTGGAGGTGAGCGAGGAGATTTCAGGTCAGGTCCGCCGATATCTCGGCACGACTCTTGCCACCAGCATCCTGACCGGTGTCGCCTCCGCCCTATGGTCGTGGATGACCGGGCTGGAGCTCGCCCTGGTTTGGGGTATTCTCAATTTCCTGCTCAACTTCGTGCCCGTGATCGGCAACATCGTCGGCATCGTGCCGCCCGTGCTGTTCGCCTTCGTGCAGTTCGGCGGGTGGCAGATGCCAGCCCTGGTCTTCGTTGGTTTCGTCATCCTGCAAATGACGATCAGCAACGTGGTCTATCCGCTCCTCCAGGGTAAGCAACTGTCGCTGTCACCACTGGCGATCATCATCGCGATGACGTTCTGGAGCTGGGTCTGGGGCATTGCCGGTGCCCTGATCGCCGTGCCGCTTACCGCCGCGATCGTCATCATCTGCGGCCAGTTCGATCGCAGCCGATGGATCACGAAATTGCTGGCAGCTTAAATCAAACGACGGGTCTGGGGGACCGAACGACCCAATTGCGATCGTTCGAGGCACCCTGCCGGTTTCCCGGCTCCAGACATTCATTCATGTCGATCGTTGCTGCAGCGCTAGATCAGATTTGCGAGAGGAATGATGAGCTGCCCCCTTCTGAGTGGTCCATCGACTATGACAGTCTGGATCAAGGAAGGGACGACGCATGCCTGCCAAGAAGCACAAGCCTGAGGAGATCATCGGGAAGCTGCGTGAGGTCGAGATCATGCTGGGCCAGGGCGGGACGACCGCTGAGGCATGCCGGCGGATCGCGGTCAGCGAGCAGACCTACTACCGCTGGCGCAAGGAGTACGGCGGCTTGAAGACGGATCAGGCGCGTCGGATGAAAGATCTGGAGAAGGAGAACCTGCGGCTGCGGCGTGCGATCTCCGACCTGACACTGGACAAGTTGATTCTACAAGAGGCGGCGCGGGGAAACTTCTGAGCCCCGCGCGACGCCGACGCTGCATCGACCAGGTGCGAGAGGTGCTGGACGTATCCGAGCGGCGCGTGTGCCGCGTGCTGGGGCAGCACCGGTCGACACAGCGCAAGGTGCCGTGCGGGGCAGATGACGAAGAGGTGCTGACCGACGACATCGTCGCGCTGGCCAGGCAGTACGGGCGCTACGGCTACCGCCGGGTAACCGCACTGCTGCATGCGGCGGGCTGGTCGGTGAACCATAAACGGGTGGAGCGGATCTGGCGGCGCGAAGGCCTCAAGGTGCCGCAGAAGCAACCTAAACGTGGCCGGCTATGGTTGAACGACGGCTCGTGCATCCGGCTGCGACCGGAGTATCCGGGGCATGTGTGGGCGTATGACTTCGTCGAAGCGCGGACGCATGACGGGCGCAAGTTCCGGATACTGACCATCATCGATGAGGCCAGCAGGGAATGCCTGGCACTGGTCGTCGCGCGCCAGCTTCGACACGAAGACGTGCTGGCAGCGCTTGCCGACCTGTTCATCGCGAGGGGTCCGCCCGCGCATATCAGATCGGATAACGGCAGCGAGTTCATCGCTACCGCGGTTCAGAAATGGCTCGGGCAGGTTGGCGTGAAGACGCTGTACATCTTGCCGGGTTCGCCGTGGGAGAATGGCTACAACGAGAGCTTCAACGGCTCGCTGCGCGATGAGCTGCTCAACGGCGAGATCTTCTACAGCCTCGCTGAAGCAAGGGTACTGATCGAGGCGTGGCGCCGTCACTACAACACCGTCCGGCCGCACAGCAGCCTGGGCTATCGGCCGCCCGCACCACAAGCGGCGACACCGCCATTGCCGGCCTCCGGTTCCGCTTCGCTCCACCTACGACCGGCAATGGCGGCGGAGACGACAATGCACTAACTAATAACCCGGACCACCCGATGGGGGCTGCTCAGTATCGGACGATCCTTGATGCGTCCGGATGACAGGGCATCCATCACCTTTTTACACCGCGCATTTACTGCGGCCGATGATGTTGGTGGCACGGACTCGGCGCAATGGAGAAAAGCGATGGGTCGCTCGGCGATGGACCGCGCGTGCCATGAACTTCGCCCATGCAATGAGGGCCGATTGGTTGGTGCCAAGCGGGCACTTAAGCAGCAGCAAGTTTGGGCCATTCGCTTTTGGCTTGATCAACACCGGCGATTACGTGCTCGAGCGCTGTCCGACCTTGCTGTCGATAGCAAATTACGCGGCTGTGATCTGGTTTCAGGCGGGCGTGCGCGGGATCGCGCCATCATAGCACAGCAGAAGACCAAGCGTCCTGTTCAGCTCGAACTCATGGATACGGCCCGTAACACAATACGCGCGTGGCTGGAACGGTGTGGTGGTACACTCAATGATTTCGCCTTCCCGATCCGCAACGATTACATGGCCTACATGAGCACACGCCAATATGCCCGTCTTGTACGGGAATGGGTGATCGGCATCGGCTGCCCCCGCAGGATTATGGGACGCACTCGCTTCGGCGAACGAAGGCCTCAATTGTCTACAAGGCGACCGTCAATCTCCGCGCCGTTCAAATTCTCCTCGGTCATGCAAAGATTGATAGCACCATTCGCTATCTGGGCGCCGATGTGGAGGACGCTTTGGAGCTGGCCGAACGGACGGAATTCGAACCAAATCTCATGCAGTCATTCATATTCACTTTTCCTAACCTAGCTTCATATATCCGTTTATAATTATTTTCTAAAATCTATTGGACCTTTTCAGCAATTTGCGTTGCGGATGAGAAAAAGGTGCGCAATCCACCAAGCAGATCGGTGGTGGTCATAGCCGATAAAGAAGACCGCGGCATTTTTGAAATATGATGCCCGGTGGGTAACCAGCTCGGCACCTATTTGCGTGCTCGCCGCACCCGCCTCGATCCGACGGCATTCGGGTTTGGTGGCGGCAGGCGACGCACGCCTGGGCTGCGTCGTGAGGAGGTGGCGAGCCGGGCCGACATCAGTCCGACATGGTACACTTGGCTGGAGCAAGGGCGCGGCGGTGCGCCCTCCGCGGACGTTCTGGACCGGATCGCCAAGGGCCTGATGTGGACCGAGCCGGAACGCGAGCACCTGTAGATGCTAGACCTGGGTCGCCTTCCCGAGGCCCGGTACCAGCAGGTCGACGGCATCACCCTCCGGCTGCAGCCTGATCGACGCCATACCCGATGTAGAGAACTGTCTACGCCTGCGGAGCATAAGCGGCCTTACGCCCCGGAGCATGAAAGCTGCGCGCTGGTCTGCCGGGCAGTTTCTCTGCGGTATGTGTCCGGTATCAGGGGGAACAATCACGATGGGGTCGATCATCAGCAATGGCTCGCAGCCAGATTTGTCTGACTTAACTGCATATCGCCATCTGATTTTGCGACCTGCGAATTTTTTGCAACTAGAGTATTTCAAATCGGAAGGTTGGCGGTTTGCCGGCAACCGAAGGCATATACCCATATAACCGCCTGATATAACCGATAAATCCAAATTTTAGCAGGTAAAACTGATATTCTTACAAAGCAAAAATGAAATTTTTTAACCGCGCGCCTCTTTTGGACTGACAATCAGAACTGCCAACACCGCTCAACCCAAAAAATAGGGCAACAAATTCATAGCGTTGCCCATCACGACCAGGAGCCTTTGCGTTCTTTCATTTCCATTTGTCAGGCATTTAAATTTTTGCTAGGCAAGAGCAGAGCCGCACCATAGCGGACCAAGATGAGGGGGAGGAAATATGCGAGATATTGCATCGCGTCGTCTATTCGGCGCGTCTTTGATCGTGATTGCCGCAGTCGGCTTGAACGGAACGGCGGTTGCCCAGGTCGCCGCACCGCCGCCTCAACAAGGCGCCGACGTACAGGTTGAGAAGGGCCGCAATCCCAACGCCCCGACCGGTTCGCTGAATGTCACTCAGGTTGCGCAACAACAGGGCGTATCTGACCAAGATATCGTTGTAACCGGCGTGCGCGAGTCCCTGCGCTCCGCACAGGCGCTCAAGCGCAACGCCAATCAGATCATCGACTCGGTGCAGGCGCAGGACATCGGCAAGCTGCCCGACGCCAACACGACCGAGGCCTTGCAGCGTATCACCGGCGTGCAAATCCAGCGCCGCTACGGCGAAGGCGCCACCGACTTCGATCACCGCACCTCGCCTGCCATCACCGTGCGTGGCCTGACCCAAGTCCAGAACTTCCTCGACGGCCGCGCTATCTATTCGGCATCGGGCGGCCGAGCCTTCGACCTGGAGGGTATTCCGCCCGAACTGCTTGCGGGCATCGACGTCTATAAGAACGCGCCCGCCAGCATTATCGAGGGCGGTGTCGGCGCGGCGGTCAATCTGCGCACTCGCCTGCCGTTCGACCAGCCAGGTCAGACGATCAGCGGTACCGTGCGCGGCAATTACTATGACCGGGTCGACAAGTTCGGCTATTCCGCCTCGGGCCTGTATAGCAACCGCTTCGACACCGGGATCGGCGAGATCGGCTTTCTCGTCAACGCGGTCTATTCGACCAGCGCCTATCGCCAGGACGGCATCCTCGCCAACCCGCAACAACCGATCCCTGCAGGAACGATTGCCGGTGCGCCCGCCAATGCCCAGGCCCCCATGGGTATGCAGGTCTATGACGACCTGGGCGATCGCAGGCGCCTGGGCGTGGCAGCCGCGATCCAGTGGCAGGCGGCGGACAATCTGCGTGTTACCGGCCAGTATCAGCTCGCGAAATACTGGTTCAACCGTCGCGGCGCCTATTACTATACGGTCAATGGCGGCACCCAGTCCGACCCGCTGCCAGGTTCTGCCTTCACCTTCAACAATGAAGGCTATGCGACATCGGGTTCGCTGCAACGGCAGAATTTCGAAACTGGCCGCTTCGACCAGCAACTATGGAGCCAAAGTCAGAACTTTACGCTGGGCGTGGACTGGCAGGCCACCCCACGCGCCAAAGTGCATTTCGATGCTCAGTATCTGAAGAGCTATTACAACGCCGACCGTAACGGCAATGTGCTGACGCTGTTCACTGCGACAGGCCAAAATACGCCGACCGGTTCGCCGCATCCTTCGACCATCGATTTCGATCTGCGCGGCAGCCGTCCGCGGTGGGACGTGCGGGACAAGGCGCTGCTGACCAATCCGGCCAATTACGCAACATCGTTCATCGCCGACGCCTTGCAGCGCAATGACGCCGATACGCTCGCGCTCGCCTATGACATCGAATATGATCTGGAGGGCGGGGTCCTGAAGAAGCTGCGCGGCGGGGCGCGCTATTCGGGCAACACGATCGACCTGCGCGGAACCTGGAACGGTGTCTGCCTCTATGCCACCGGTCCCGATCCGAGCTGCTCGGCCAAGGACGGCACGCCGTTGATCCCGCTGACCCGCAATCCGCAGCTGTCCATGCCTGCGCCATCGCCGCACTTCTTCGACGGGCGTAGCGTGACCGGCGGTCTTCTCTATCCGGCCTTCCCGGGCGGCAGCAGCGCCGCCACCGGCGATGTCTGGGCGCAGACCAAGGCGCTCTATGCGCTGTTCGGCGCGAAGACCAAGGATGCTTTCACCCCGGGCGACCTCAATGCGCAGACCGAGAAGACCTATACGGCTTGGGGCGCGATCGATTACGAGTTCGCGGCAGGCGATGTCCGCTTCGACGGCAATCTGGGCGTCCGGCTGGTGAAGACTGACGTGACCTCGTTCGGCACGCAGTTCAATTCGAACGGCACAACGTCGCCGCTGTCGATCAAGAACAGCTATACCCGCGCATTGCCGAGCGTGAACGTGCGGGCGCAGATCACCGATCAGTTCCAGATGCGCTTCGCCTATTCCAAGGGGCTGGCGCGACCGAACTTCGACCAGTTGTCGACCAATCTGACCCTCAACAACCCGAACCAGATCAACCCGATCACGGGAAGGCCGAGCGCCAATTCGGGCAATCCACGGCTGCGACCCATCGCCTCGGACAATTTCGACCTGACCGCGGAATGGTATTTCGCACCGGCCGGGTCGCTGACCGGCGGCCTGTTCTATAAGAAGGTCAACGGGTTCCTGGCGAGCGGCACACTGGTCCAGACCTTCCAGGGTCGCGCCTATGACGTCAGCACGGTGCTGAACTCGGGTAACGGCACGGTCAAGGGTGGCGAAATCGGCTATCAGCAGTTCTTCGACTTCTTGCCGGGCCTGCTCAGCGGCTTCGGTCTGCAGGCGAACTATACCTATGTCGACTCGAACGTCACCAACCCGTTCGCTGTCGCCGGTTCCGGCCAGACCCAGCTGCCGCTGGAGAAGCTTTCGAAGCACAACTACAACCTGATCGGGTTGTATGAAAAGGGACCGCTGACGGCGCGCCTCGCCTATAACTGGCGGTCGAGCTATCTTGACCAGACGTTCGGTGCGGGCACCAACCAGCCACAATATGCCAAGCCCTATGCCTCGCTCGATGCGTCGATCAGCGTCAACGTGAACAGCCATATCGCGGTTTCCGCCGATGCGGTGAACCTGACCAACCGGATGAACGTCACGTATATCGGCACCCCGGGCCAGCCGCTGCAATATCAGCTGAACGATCGCCGCTTCGGCCTGTCGGTCCGCGCAACCTATTGATCCCCGCCTGCCGGCATGGTCTGACTATCGGACCATGCCGGCATTTTTTCGTCAGGGGTAGGAAAGTTCATGGCCATCGCGCCCGCGCTCGCATTCGCCGCCGATGCCGTTCCGACTGTCCGCCATATCGGCCATGAAGGCGAGCCGGTGGTAATCCTGGACGGTGCGACCGGATGGGTCGAGCATTTGCGCGATTTTGCCGCGACGCGCTCCGAATTCACCCCCGCTATTACCATGGGCAGCGGCTATCCCGGCCTGCTGGGCCCTGCCCCCGTCGCCTATATCGATGCGATGGTGCGTCGCGTCCTGCCCCTGATCGCGACGCATTTTACTGGCGTGGCCGTTCGCCCCGCCCGTGCACGCGGCAATTTCTCGCTGGTCACCACCGATCCCGCCGAACTCAATGAGGACCAGCGCGTGCCGCATGTCGACACGGCCGACCGGCTGCAATTCGCCACCGTCCATTTCCTGTCGCCCAGCAATGACGACGGGACCGCCTTTTTCCGCCACCGCGCCACCGGCTTCGAGACGCTGGATGCCGCGCGCCTGCCCCGATATCACGCCGCGCGCGAAAGCGACCTGCCCCCGCCCCCGGGCTATTGCACCGATGGTGATGCCGCGTTTGAGGTGATCGACGCCGTTGCCGCCCGGCCCGACCGGCTGATCCTCTACCGGGCGAACCTGCTCCATTCAGGATGGATCACCCACCTGCCCGCCCAGGCCGACGACCCCAGGGCGGGGCGGTTGACCGGCAACCTGTTCCTGCAATGCAGACTGGCCGCATGAGCGACAACGCGCCTATCGGCCGCATCGCGATCATCGGCGGGGGCACCGCCGGTTGGATGGCGGCCGCCGCGCTCGCCCGCGTGCTGGGGCCACATGGCCCGGCGATCACCCTGGTCGAGTCCGAGGAGATCGGCACCGTCGGCGTCGGCGAGGCGACCATCCCGCCGATCCAGGTCTTCAACGCGCTGCTCGGCATCGACGAGGATGAATTCGTCCGCGCGACGCAAGGCACGTTCAAGCTGGGGATCGAGTTCGTCGACTGGCTGCGCCCCGGCCACCGCTATTTCCATCCCTTTGGCGTCTATGGCATCGACAAGGGCGCCGTTCCGTTCGAGGCGATGTGGCAGCGGCTGCGGCTGGCGGGCGAGGCACAGCCGCTCGAGGCCTATTCGATTTGCGCGGCGGCCGCGCGCAGCGGCCGGTTCATGCGACCGCAACCGGGCAACACGCCGCTCGCGCATATCGGCTATGCCTTCCACTTCGACGCCGCGCTCTATGCCCGTTTCCTGCGCGGCCATGCGGAGGCCGCCGGTGTCCGCCGCGAGGAAGGCCGCGTGGTGTCAGTCGAACGCGGCGGACCGCGCGACTTTATCGAGGCGGTGGCGCTGGCCGATGGCCGCCGGATTGCCGCCGACCTGTTCATCGACTGTTCGGGCTTTCGCAGCCTGCTGATCGAGGGCGCGATGGGCGCAGGGTTCGAGGATTGGGGGCATTGGCTGCCCAATGATCGCGCGGTCGCGGTGCCCACCGCCCCGGCCGGGCCACCGACTCCCTTCACCCGTTCGACCGCCCATGGCGCTGGGTGGCAATGGCGCATCCCGCTTCAGCATCGCACCGGCAATGGCTTGGTGTATTCCAGCCGTCATCTGTCCGATGACGCGGCGGTCGCGACGCTGCTTACCCATCTCGATGGCGCGCCGCTGGCCGATCCGCGTCCGTTGCGCTTCCGTACCGGACGGCGCGACCGCTTCTGGATCGGCAATTGCGTCGCGCTGGGACTGGCCGGAGGGTTCCTGGAACCGCTGGAGTCGACCAGCATCCATCTGATCCAGGCGGGGATTGCGCGGCTTCTGGAGATGCTGCCCACCCAAGCGTTCGAGCCAGCGGACACGCGCCGCTACAACCGGTTGATGGCGGCGGAGTTCGACAGCGTCCGCGACTTCCTGATCCTGCATTTTCACGCCACCGAACGGCGCGACACGGCCTATTGGCGCGAACTGGCGAGCATGGCCATTCCTGAGACGTTGGCCGAGCGGCTGGCGATCCACGCCCGCACCGGCCGCGTCTATCGCGAGGCGGATGAACTATTCACCAAGACCAGCTGGCTGGCAGTGATGGACGGCCAGGGGCTGGTCGCCAGCGGCCATGATCCGCTGGCGCGAGCCATGCCGCTGGACGAAATACGTGCGCGGCTGGCCCGAATCGCGGCGGTGACGCAGGCGGCGACCGGGCATATGCCGGCGCACGCCGATTTCATCGCGCGCCATTGTTCCGCCCGGCGTTGATCCGGGCGGGACGCGGGCGCAGCCTCAGGCCTCGCGGTTGACGTAGAATAGGAAGTCCGTCTGTCCATCATGACCGGCGACGACCTCCTCGCCCCCCGAATAACCGATCGCGGCAAAGGCCTGTTGCACCGCTGGCGCACGAAACGCAGCGCGTGCTGCTTCGGGATCGCCATTCGCCGTGCCCGACACTTCGCACAGCGTGATAGTACAAGCCACCTTCACATCGCCCAGGACGCGGCCGGTGAAATGGCCATTGAACGCGGTGCGCACCCGCTCCTCTATGGCATCGCCGCGCGCGTCGCGGGGCTGTTGATGCATCAGCTCGGCGACATGCTGGGTATCGGAGTCGCTGCGTGCCAGCGCCTGCGCCACGTGCGGCCTGCGCGTGGCAGTGGTGACCGGCGGGGCGGCAGGCGCGACCACCGGGGCATGGGTGACCACCACGGGTGCGGAGGCGGCGGGCGCCGCCCCACCGACCACCGCGATCCCCGTCGGGCGGGAGGTCGTCGCTGGCCCGCCGGTCAGCCATAGGCCACCAGCCAGCGCAGCCAGACCGACCGCGGCCGCCCCCAGCGCCAGGGGCCAGCGACGACCCTGTCTCACGACACGAACGACCAGCGTTCGTTGATCGCGCCGCTGCACGGCCAGGTGATCAGCTTGCCACCACGATCGCGCGAGTCGCCCGAGACGTTGAGGCAGCGCCCACTGGCGCGGTTGACGATCGCCGTTCCCGACACCGACCATTCGGCGCGCGTGCCGATATTGCAGGTCGTCTGCACGACGTCGCTGCCATTGGTCGCCTCCGCCAGGCACAATCCGCTCTGCTGGAAGACATATTGGGTATAGTTACCGGACGGACGCCGCTCGACCTTGGCGTTGGGCGCGCCGTCGCAATCCCACTGGATGATCCCGGCCTCGTAATCGCGCGACTGGTTCGCGACATTGGCACACAGCCCGCTCGACGCGACCTTCATCATCGCCAGCGTCGTGCCGCTATAGCCGGTGCTGATCGTGCCCGTGCTGGCATTCACCGTGATCTGGGACGCGGTCGGCATGTCGACCGAGGTCGCGCTCGGGAAGGTCAGTGGCAGCCAGACATAGGTGGAATCATTCGGCTGCTGCCCGGTCGCCGGTCCCCAGCGATCACCGAGATAAAGATACGAGGTACCGCCACTGCCCTGTACCGGCTGCACATAGGTCGACTGCGAATTATAGGTGCGCGGATCGCCGAACCCCTGCGGCGCGGTCCACGGGCCGGCTATGCTCGACGCTGTCTGATAGGCGGCCTGGTTCGGGTTCCATCCGGTCGCGGCCGAGGTGATCAGGAAATAGACGCCGTTGCGCTTGAAGACGGCGGGTGCTTCGCGGTGATAGCCCTGCAGCACGGTGACCAGCGAGTCGATGCCGGTATAGCTGCTGTTGAGCTTGTAGATGTTCAGGTCGTAATTGCTCGCGGCGGCCGAGATCAGATAGGCATTGCCATCCGTATCGGCGAACAGCGTCATATCGCGCGATTCATAATCCAGCGGCCGAAACTCGCCGAGATAGGTATAGTTGCCGTCGACCGTATCCGACGTCGCGACCACGACGCGCGCTTCGCCATAATCCTGGCCGTTTTCCTTGTGTGCCCACAGCACATATTTCTTAGTAGCGGCGTTATAGATGACCTTGGGGCGTTCGATGTTCGAGGTGTTGAGGCTGGGCGCGGAATTGCTTGTCAGGATATCGCGCCGGAATTCCCAACTCTTTAGGTCGGTGGAGCGGTACATCGACACGGCCTTGAACAGATAGCCGTTCCGGTTCTCGCCCAGCATATAATAATAATTGCCGACCTTGATGATCCCGGCGCCATGCGCCTGCACGACATCGCCGGTGGTCGTCGTGAACTGGGATCCGTTGTTGACGGCGACATTCTGGCCAATGGCGGCCGAACCGATCAACGCGCAAGCCGCCAAGCTCATGTGGAAGACATGAAATCTGCCCATCACTAAACTCCTCTCCGAGTGATGCGGTGCGACCTTGTCCCTCTGTCATCATCCGCAAGGCGCATATTGAAGGCAAATATCTTGCCTGACAATTGAATTTCCAATTTATAAGCAGCAAGGTCGGTAATATTCGTAAAACGCTTGATTGCAGTCATTTAGCAACTTGCTAGCCCGAAAACCGGTGATAGTAAAAATTAATAAGTTAGACAAATAGCGCTAACATGAGATGACTTACGATCAATCTGAGCGACGGTATACATCTGCGCCAGCCCCTTCATGGCACGATCCAAATGCTCTCAGTGCTGCTGAGGCGACACAAGGGTTCCGGATTGCGGCAGGGAAAATCCCATATCGGTATCATCGGACATTGCCGGCCCTATGTCAGGCGGTTGCGAACGCGCGTGCGATCAACCGCTTCGTCTCTACCCAAGCGGCGGTGCCCGGCGTCACCAGTTCGACATGCCCCGTATCCGCGACCTCGTGCAGCGTGACCCGGTCCCCCGCCTCCTGCGCGCGCGCGATATAGGTGGTCGCCATGCGGAACGGGATGATGCGGTCGGCGCGGCCATTGACCAGGTCCTGCGGCACGCCCAGCGGCAGCAATCGGGGGACCGAGGTGTCGGCATAGGGATCGGTGCGATCGCTGCCGACCAGGCGCGCCACGACCTCGGTGCCGCAGCCATTGTCGGGACTGGCGGCCACGTCCTCCAGATCGGGCAGGCCGCCCAGGCTGATGACATGCGCGATACGCAGCGGATCGGCGCTGGCCAGCGGGCTGCCGCCCGGCAGGCGGGGCCGCCCGGCCAGCCAGAGCGCCAGATGCCCGCCCGCCGAATGACCGACCGCGACGACCGGCGACGTCGGGAGCCCGAACCGCGCGCCCTCGACCCGGATCAGGTCGGCGGCGGCGGCGGCATCGAGGAACGTGCCCGGATAGCCACCACCCGCACGGTCGACCCCGCGATAATCGATATTCCAGACGCCATAGCCACTCTGGCGCAGATCGGCGGCAACCCAGTTCATCAGGCGGCGATCGGCGATTTCGGTCTGCCAGCAGCCGCCATGCACCATCAGGACGGTCGGATGCGGCCCGGCTGCGTCGGGCAGCCAGATATCGACCTTTTGCAGCGAGTCTGTGCCATATGCGATCGTCACATCCGGCTCGGGACGCGGCCGACGGGTCAGGTCGTCCCAGACAAGGGGCTGATAGGATGTCATCGCGATCTCTCCGTCGAACCGGTTGCGGTCATGTCACCCGCTTGGCGACACGGAAGCGCGGGTCCTGCCAGTGGCGGTTGGCGAGGATGTCGTACAGCCGCTCCACCGCCTCCCACATATCGGCATAACCGAGATAGAGCGGCGTCAGGCCGAAGCGCAGAATGTCGGGCGCGCGGAAATCGCCGACCACACCCTGTTCGATCAGCGCCTGACACAGGGCAAAGGCCTCGGGATGGCGGAACGAGACATGGCTGCCCCGCGCCGCCGGATCGCGCGGGGTGACGAGTTCCAGTCCGAACCCCGCACAACGCGTCTCGACCTGCTCGATCAGCAGGGTGGAGAGCGCCACCGACTTTTCGACGACCGCCGCAAACTCCACATCGTCGAACAGCGCCACGCCCTCTTCCAGCGCGGCCATGCCCAGGATCGGCGGCGTGCCGCACAGGAAGCGGCCGATGCCCGGCGCGGGGTGATAGGCGTCGTCGAAGTCGAACGGCGCGCCATGCCCCATCCACCCCGACAGGGGCGACCGCAGACGGGCCTGGTGCCGCTCCGCCACATAGAGAAACGCCGGGGCCCCCGGCCCGCCGTTCAGATATTTATACCCGCATCCGACCGCCAGATCGGCGCCGCTGCCGTTCAGGTCGACCGGCACCGCCCCGACGCTATGGCTGAGGTCCCATAAAGTCAGCGCGCCCGCCGCCTGCGCCGCCGCCGTGATCGCCGCCATGTCGAGCTTGCGCGCGGTCTTGTAATGGACATGGGTCAGCAGGACGACGGCGACGTCCGCGTCGATCGCCTCGACGATCCGGTCGGCCGAAACCGTCTTCAGCGTCGCGCCCATGAACGCCGCCACGCCCGAGGCCATGTAGAGGTCGGTTGGAAAATTGCCGGGCTCGGACAGGATGGTGCGGCGTCCCGGCCGGTCGGCCAGCGCGGCGGCAAGCAGCTTGAACAAATTGACCGAGGTGGAATCGGCGACGATCACCTCGCCCGGCCCTGCCCCGATCAACGGTGCGATACGGTCGCCGATGCGGGACGGCGCGCCGATCCAGTCGGCCGTGTTCCAGCTGCCGATCAGGTCGCGGCCCCATTCCCGGCGCACCACCGATTCCATACGCGCCATCGTCGCCGAGGGCAGCACGCCCAGCGAGTTGCCGTCCAGATAGATCACCCCCTCCGGCAGGTCGAACCGCGTACGGCTGGCGGCCAGCGGATCGGCGGCATCGCGCGCCCGCGCCTCGTCGAGAGTGGTCATGCCCGTCATCATCATCTCCGTCACAACGCGACCCGCACGGTCAGCAATTCGGGGAAGAACATCTGGTCGATCACCCGCGCCAGATACGGCACCCCCGCCGTGCCGCCCGTACCCCGCTTGAAGCCGATGATCCGCTCGATCGTCTTCAAATGCCCGAACCGCCACAATTGTACCCGATATTCCAGATCGACCAGCTTTTCGGCCAGTTCGTACAGGTCCCAATACCGGTCCGCCTCGGCATAGACGTCGCGCCAGGCCGCCTCGACCGCGCCGGAGGCGACATAGCCCTGGGCGAAATCGCGCTCCAGCCGATCGGCGGGGATGGCGAAGCCGCGCCGGGCGAGCAGGCGCAGCGTCTCGTCATACAGGCTGGGCCGCGCCGCCGCTTCGGTCAGCATCGCATGGGCGGTCGCATCGCGCTCATGGACGGCGACCATCGCCGGGTTCTTGTTGCCCATCATGAACTCCAGCGCGCGGTACTGCGCCGACTGAAAGCCCGAGCTGGAGCCCAGCTTGCCGCGCATCGCCGTGTAATCCGCCGGGGTGATCGTCGCGAGCACGTCCCAGCTCTGGATCAGCTGGGTCTGCACCCGCGCCACCCGCGCCATCATCTTGAACGCCACCCCCAGCCGGTCGGCGATGATCGCCTGCCGCGCCGCCTCCAGCTCGTGCAGGCACAGCTTCAGCCATAGCTCGGACGCCTGGTGGATTACGATGAACAGCAGCTCGTCATGCGTCCCCGACAGGGGCGTCTGACAGGCGAGCAGTTCGTCCAGTTGCAGGTAATCGCCATAGGTGATGTCGGCGGGCCGGGGATCGCCATAGGTGATGTCGGCGGGCCGGGGATCGCGTGCTTCCATGGCCCGGAGCTTAGCGCGGCTGTGCGGGGACATTGTTCGCAAAATCGAGGGCGCGTGATAGCATGAGCGGAACGATGTTCCGTCCATGGCAGGAATGACAGACCGATGTCCCGCGCGAAGCTGAACCCTGTCGATTTCGGCCTTCTGGAATCGCTGGAGCGGAACGGCCGCCAGTCTTTTGCGACGCTGGCCGCCGAGCATGGCCTGTCCAAGACGCCGTGCTGGAGCCGGGTGCAGGCGATGGAGGAAGCCGGGGTCATTCGCGGCTATCGCGCCGATATCGACCCCGCCGCGCTGGGCCTGAGCGTGGTCGCGCATGTCCAGGTTGCGATCGACGCCAGCCAGCGCGATGCGTTCGAGGCCGCGGTCATGGACGACCCCGCGATCCTGGAATGCCACTCGATCGCGGGCGAGGCCGATTATCTGTTCAAGATCGCATGTCGTGACGTCGAGGCGCTGGACGGGCTGCTGCGCGACCAGCTGACCCTGTTGCCGGGCGTCACCCGCACCCACACCACGATCAGCCTGAAGGTCATCAAGCCCCCCGCCCCGCTTGCCCGCGCGGTGCAGGCGGCTCAGGCGCGCTTCACCACCCGGCGATAACCCAGCCGGATGCCGCTGATCGACAGGATCAGGCCGAAGGCGGACAGGATCAGGATCATCCCGTCATGCAGCACCCGCCGCTCGATCAGCCAGGGCCAGTCCCAGCGATGGAGCAGATCAAACGCCCAGCGATACAGACGCCGCGCCCGGTCCTGCCGCGCCAGGACCTCGCCGGTTGCCGGATCGACATAGAGCCATGTCCGCGCAGGGTCATCGAAACGCTGGCGCAGCACCGGCAGCGTTGCGGTCGCGGGCCAATAGGCGTCGCGCGCGCTCAACCGATCGACCTGCCAGAGGCGACCGCCCGGAACCAGCGCGGCCGTTGCCTGGTCCCATATCCGGGCGCCCCCCTGCGGCGCGGCCATGGTCGCGGCGTCGAGAATGCGGGGATGGTCCGAGGCGCGGTCGATGACGATCCGCATCCGCCCGGCACTGCCGATGATCTCGACCGTCCGCGCCCGCGGTGCCGCCGCCGCTAGCCTTGCGCGCGTCAGGCCCGGCGCCATCGCCAAGGCACGATAGCGCGCCGTTGCGGCGGGCGGGGTCGTGGTTCCGGCAAACAGCCGCCCCGGATCGACCGACAGCCACCCGCTGACGATCCAGCCGAGCAGGAACAACCCACCGAACAGGCCGCTGACATGATGCCAGAGCATCCAGCCGCGATAGGGGCTGATCCGCCCGGCCCCGTAACGCCGCCGTCCGAAGCGCGCACGCAGGATACCGATCCACAGGCCGGTCAGCGCTACCGCGATGCCCGGCCCCGCCACCCACAGGACGACCTGCCGCCACAATGGCTGGTCCTGCCGCAGGATCGTCGGATAGAGCCAGTGCGGCACCGAACCGACCCAGTTCCACATCCGCTCGGTCGCGGTGGTCCGCTGGACCGGGAGGCCGGTCGCCGACGAGATGTACAGGACCGTGCCCGCCGAGTCGGCCAGCGACACCTTCCAAAGCGGCCGATGCCGGTCGAAACCGCCCGCCACCGTCCACTGATCGCGCATCAGCCGCTCGGCGGAGGCAACCGGCGTACCGGCAAAACCGGCGGCGGCCCGGCGGGCCAGTCGTTCGTCGACCGGGGCCAGTATCGCGGCGTGACGGGCGGCGCGGGTCTGGACGGTGCCGTCCGCCTGCTCGATCCGCCAGACCGGCTCCGGCCCGCGCATCTCCAGCACCAGGCCCGCCTCGCCCGTTACGATCGGTGGTGCAACGTCCACCCTGGCCCAGTCGATCGCCCCCGCCCCGGCCCAGCGCGCGGCGGGCGACAACGCAGGGTAAGGCACGAACAGCATGACCAGCCCGGAAGCGAACCACATCGCAAACAACAGGCAGGTGGCGATCCCGACCCAGCGATGGGTCAGGAACAGCCCACGCACGATCGCCCGCCGCGTCGCCTTAGAACGCGGCACGAAGCGCCACGTCGATCGAACGCGGACGGCCGAGCAGCCATTGTTCGTCGCCATAGCTGGTCGTCGCATAGGCCTTGTCGAACAAATTGCTGCCGCGCAGATCGACCGCCAGATGGTCGGTCAGCGCATAGGCGATCGTCGCATCCACCGTCGTATAGCCGGGGATGCGGAACCGGTTGGCATTGTCCGAGAAACGCCGCCCGACATAGCGCAGCCCGGCGCGCGCCTGGACGCGCCGGGTGGCGTCCCAGCGCAGCCAGACATTGGCCATCGTCTCGGCGATACCGGGCGGCGTCTTGCCGTTATAGCTGACCCCGCCCGACAGGAAATCGTCGAACCGCGCGTCCAGCACCGATCCGTTGGCGTCGATGCCGAAGTTATGCATTAGGTCGAGCGTCACCGCCGCCTCGATCCCCTGGGCCGATCGCTGCCCCACCTGTTCGATCGGGCTCGACAGCGTCCGCTGGGCCAGCAGCCCGGTCTTGACGATGCGATAGGCGGCCAGCGTGGCGGTGCCGCGTCCGTTCAGGAACAGCGCCTTTGCGCCGACCTCGACCTGATGGCCGCGCGCGTTGCTGAACGCCACCTGCCCCGTCGTCACCGTGGTCAGCGTGCCCAGCGGATCGACCCCGGTCGCATATTGCGCATAGAACGACAGCGTCGCCTGCGGCTGCCACACCGTGCCGATACGCCAGGTCGTGTTGCGATAGGTGCGATCCAAGGCGAAGGTCTCGGCCGGTGCCCCTTGCGGATAGGCGATCGACCAGCGCTGCACCTGGTCCTGTTCGTGGCGCACCCCGCCGACGATCGACAGGCCTCCGCCCAGCGTCACCCGGTCCTCGGCAAAGATCGCCCACTCTCCCGTGCGCGTGCGGTATCGCGGCGCGATTCCCTGCGTATCTAGGAACCGGCCGGGGTCGAATTGAAAAGGGTCGACCCTGTCGACCTGCGCATCCGATCCGAAATTATTCTCGTGCGTGAACCGGACCAGATTGGCGTCGAATCCCAGGACCAGCGCATTGCCCACCGCGCCCCGGATCGGCGTCTTCAGCGTGACCGCCGCCTGGTCGCCCCACTGGGTCTGGTCGTGGCGGATGCCGTAATTGTCGCTGCGCCGGATCGCGCCCGGCCCCACGCCCATGGGCGCGACCCAGGCATAGCTTTCCAGATTGCGCCAGAGCCGGTCGCTGGTCAGGCGATAGGCCGTGTTGGAGAAGCTGATCCCGTCAGTCGGCGTCCAGTCGACCTGAAGCGTGGCGCGATCATCACGAAAGCGCAGCTGCGCATCGGCAACATTGTAATTCGTCCGCCGGTTGCGCGGATCGAGTTGCCCCGCGATCAGCGGCGTTCCGAAATAGGCCATGGGCCGCTGGTCGCCATGATCGCCGCGCAGGGTGATCGCCAGCGTCGGAAGCGGTGTCCAGCGGAGTGTCCCCGCCAGCGCCAGGCTGCGCGACGATCCCCGATCGACATAACCGTCCGACCGCCGCCAGCTGCCGTCGATCCGATAGGCCAATGTGTCACCGATCGGCCCGCCCATCCCGGCCGCGGCGTGCAGGCTGTCCTGCGCGCCATAGCCGATCTCGCCCTGCACCGTGGTGCGGCGGGTGTCAGGGCGGCGCATGACGACGTTCACCGCCCCGCCCAGCGCGCCCTGCCCGTACAGGACCGAGGCCGGGCCGCTCAGCACGTCGACCCGCTCGACCATCCAGGGATCGGTCGGAAAGGTGATCGTGCCCGCCGCCGGGAACAGCCGCACGCCGTCGATCAGTTGCAGCACCGACCCCTGCCCCGCAAAGCCCCGCGCGGCGAGCGCGGTGCCGCCATTGCCCAGATTCGCCACGCTGGTGATGCCCGGCGCGCGGGTCTGCGCATCGACCAGCGACTGGTCGCCGCGTGCGCGGATCGTGTCGCCGTCCAGCGTCGCGAGGCTGGCCGGGGTTTCCAGCGGCGTCAGGTTCAATCGGCTGGCGGTCGCATTGGGCATGGTCAGTGCGCTGCCGTCCTTCTGACCGATGACGAGGATGGTGGCACTCTCGCCGCCGCCCCCGCTATCGCTGTTGCGGGGATCGGCCACCTGTCCGATCGCGGGGGCGGCACCCAGCGCGAGCAGCATGGCCGGGGCGGCGGCATTCAGGGAAATACGCGGCATCGTCGTGTCCTTCGGGCGTCTGACGCACATCGACGGGAGCCCTCCGCACACGCGGCGACGGCCATGCCCGCCGGACGCCACCGGCCACGCGCACGCCCATCCATGCGGCCCCCGCCGCACTTTTGGCGTCGCTCGTCGGATCAACACCGTGCCTCGGCCACCCCCTGGACCAGGCATGAGCGACCAGACGTCGGCAGGTCTCCTGGCTCGCGGGTCGTCGCCGGGCGTGCGGCCTTCCCAGGTTGCCCCAGTGGCCTGGCCGGATGCGATCATCCCGCCGGTGCACGCCTTGCTCGCCGCTTACAGTTGCAGGGACAGCCCCGGATTTCGGCGACCGCTCGCCTTCACCGGATTCCCTTTTCATCCTCCTCCCGGAGGAACCGACGCGATCATGGCGGCACCTCGCAGCACCGCCGCCGCGATCGATAGGGGAAGGGTTGGTGCCATACAAGGCTGCGACGGAGCATCGGCGTTTGACATACGCCCCTGCGAAGGCGGAAAGCCCGGCGCGTCGAAAGGCGGCCCCGGTTTCATGGCGGCGGACCCAAGGAGAGACGGACATGCGCGTGCTGGTCATCGGTCTGGGCGATATCGCGCACAAGGCCTATCTGCCCGTCCTGGCATCCCGGCCCGACATCGCGCTGCATCTGGTCACCCGCAACGCGCAGGTACGGCACGACGCCGCCCGCGCCTGGCGGGTGGCGGGCCATCACGCCACGCTGGACGAGGCGCTGACGACGGGCACGTTCGACGCCGCCTTCGTCCATGCCGCGACCGAGGCGCACCCTTTGCTGGTCCAGCAACTGCTCGAGTCGCGGATCGCGACCTTTGTCGACAAGCCATTGGCCGATACGCTGGCACAGGCCGAACGGCTCGTCGCGCTGGCGGCGGCACAGGACACCCTGTTGCGCGTCGGCTTCAACCGCCGCTTCGCGCCCTGCTACGCCACGCTGCGCGGCGGGGGAGCGGACCTGATCGTCATGGAGAAGCACCGCCACCGCCAGCCCGACACTGCGCGCCGGGTGATCTTCGACGACTTCATCCATGTCGCCGACACCCTGCTCTTTCTGGCGCCGGGGCCGATACGCCGCCGCGTGATCGAACCCCGGGTCGTCGACGGCTTGCTGACCGCGATCACGCTGATGCTGGCGGGCGACGGCTTCACGGCGATCGGCATGATGCACCGGGACAGCGGGCTGAACGAGGAGCGGCTGGACGTGATCGGCGGCTGCATCCGCCGGTCGGTGCTGAACATGGCGGACCAGCTGCGACTGGCCGGAAGCGAGGTGCGGACACGGCGCGGCGACTGGACCTCGGTCGGCCAGCAGCGCGGGTTCGAGGCGATGTGCCTCGATTTCCTCGCTGCCGCGCGCGACGGGGTGGCGACGGATGTCGAGGACATCCTGGCGACCCATGCGCTGTGCGAGGCGATGACCGAAGCTGCGGAAGCCATGGGGGCGATACCGCCCTCCGCCTGAAACGCTGCGACGATCATTCCTCCCCTGCGAGGGGAGGAACAGGAATGATCGCGCTTAGTCGGCGAGATACGCCTCCAGCGCGTCGCTGCCGCCGATACGCTCGCCGTCGATGAAGATCTGCGGCGTGGTGGCGACGCCCTGCTCCGCCTTGAACGCCTCGACCTCGTCGCGTGAGGACAGGATGCGGTCGTCGACCTCATAGCCAGCACTCTCCAGCATCTCCTTGGCGCGCACGCCGAAGGGGCAGGTGTGTTCGGGCAGGATCATGCGGTAGAGGGTCGCCGTCTTCTGCTCGGCCATGTCGTTTTCCTTCCGGGTCATGCGACCACAGCGTCGGCCCGTCCAAAGGGTTCCGCACCGCCTCGATGGCCCAAACCGGGAGGAACGCCAGTATCTTGCGCGGCATCCGGGCTTCGCGCATCATCGCGGGCATGACACCCAATCGCCGCTCCGTCCTGGCCGCCGGCCTCGCGCTCATGGCCGCGCCCGTCGCGGCGGCGCAAGGGGCGCCGCGCCTTCGCCGCCTGTCCCCCGCGCTCGATCGCATCATCGCGCCGGGCACCGAGCCCGAGGTGATCGCGACCGGCATCCGCTGGGCGGAAGGGCCGGTCTGGGTGCCGCGCGGCGGCTATCTGCTGTTTTCCGATCCGCCCGCCAATCTGGTGCGCCGCTGGCGGCGGGGACGCGGCGTGTCCGTCGTGCTGAACCCGTCGGGCGCCCCCGGCACCGACCCCAAGCTGGTTCGCGAGCCCGGCGCGAACGGCCTGGCGCTGGATGCCGGTGGCGCGCTGCTGATCGCCAATAGCGGCGGGCGCAGCCTCGACCGCGTCGACTTTGGCACCGGCCGCCGCACCGTGCTGGCCGATCGTTATGCGGGCAAGCGCTTCAACAGCCCCAACGACATGCATGTCGCGCGCGACGGGGCGATCTGGTTCACCGACCCGCCCTACGGCTTTCAGGACGGCGACCGTTCGCCGCTGAAGGAACAGCCGGTCAACGGCGTCTATCGCCGCCGCCCCGATGGTCGCATCGACCTGATCGACGGCGAACTGACCAAGCCCAACGGCATCGCCATGTCGCCCGACGAGCGGAAACTCTACGTCTCGGTGTCGGATGAGGCCGCGCCGCGCATCATGGTCTACGACGTGGACGCGCGCGGACAGGTGAGCGGGCGTCGCGTGCTGCTCGACGCCAAGGCGATGCTGGCGGCGGGCGGCGCGGGGTTGCCCGACGGCATGAAGGTCGCACGCGACGGCACGCTCGTCTGCTCGGTGCCCGGCGGCATGATGCTGATGACGCCCGATGCCGAGCCGCTGGGCCTGATCGAACAGGGCTCGCCGATCGCCAACTGCGCCTTTGGCGAGGGCGGTCGCGCGCTGTTCCTGGCGGCGAACGACCGCATCCTGCGCGTGGCGCTGCGCCCCGGCTGGCAGGGCTGATCGAAGGCCCGACGCCTTACACGACGCCTTCGATCATGCTGGCCGACACCGGTATGGCGATCGTGCAATGGACCCCGTCGGCCCCCAGCGCATAGGTGGTGCGCGCGTTCAGCTGATAGGGCAGCGCACGCTCGATCAGTTCGCGTCCCTGCCCGTGACGATGGGTGCGCGTGTCGGGCGGCGGCATCGCCACCCCGCTTTCGCGCCAGTCGATGTGCAGCCACGGCTTGCCATCGGGCCCGCGCAGGTCGAGCGACCACCGGATCGCCAGCCGCCCATCGGCCTGGCCCAGCGCGCCATGCTTGATCGCGTTCGTGGCCAGTTCGTGGATCGCCATGGCCAGCGTATGCACCGTGGTCGAGCGCAGCCGGACGCCGGTCGGCCCCTCCAAGGTGGTCCGCCCCGCCCGGCCGCCCATTGCCGCCAGTTCGGTGTGGATCAGATCCTCGAACGACACCCGGTCATGATCGTTCAGCCGCGACAACAGCCCCTGCACGCGCGACAAGGCGGCCATGCGGTCGTCGAAGTGCGCCAGGAAGTCGGCCAGATCGTCGGCTCCCCGCGCGGTATGGTCGGCGATCGAGCGGACGACGCCCATCAGGTTGCTGGTCCGATGCTGCAACTCGGCGATCAGCACGCGCTGCGACGCCTCGCTCCGGCGCAGCGCCGCCTCGGTCTTGCGGCGGTCGGTCAGGTCGGCGGTGACGATCAGGAAACGGCTCCCCTGCCCGCCGGCCGGCGGCAATAGCGAGATGGTGCTGCTGGCCCAGACCTGCGAGCCGTCGGGGCGGAAATAGCGTTTGTCGAGGGTGCTCGGACGCCCGGTGGTGGCCGCCTGCGTGATCGCGACCAGGCTGGGGGGCATGTCGTCGGGATGGGTGATCTCGGCCACGCTGGCGTTCAACAGCGCCTCGGCCGGGCGGCCGACGATCCGGCAAAGCTCGTCGTTGACGCGCAGGAACCGCCCCTCCGGCGTGATGACCGACAGCCCGACCGGCGCGGTGGCGAAGATCGCCGCCAACTGGCTTTCGCTGTCCGCCAGCTTCACCTGCACCACCTCTTCGCGCAGGCGCAGGATCTCGGCCTGGCTCGCCTTCCATTCGGAGATGTCGCGGCTGGTCGTCGCCACGCCATCGCCCAGCTTCACGACGGTCTGATAGAACCAGCCATCGAACTGTTCATGGACGTAATGATGCTCGGCCTGTTCGGGCACGCCGGTTTCGGTGACCCGGCAAAAGGCGTCGAATATCCCTTCCTGGACCACGCCCGGATTGCGCTGCAACAGGCTTTCGCCGCTGAGCACCTCGCCATATCTGGTTTGCGAGGTGTGGTTGTTCAGCACCCAGCGGAAATCGACGATCCGCCCGTCATCGTCGCGGATCGCCACGAACACCTGGATCATGTCGGTCGAGGCATCCATCGTCGCCTGCAACAGCTCGTGGCTGGCCTGCAACTCGGCGGAGCGTTGCTGTTCGCGTTCCTGTTCGTCCACCCGTTCGTTCCGCCTGTCACCGATATGCGCGCACACTGATTACAGCAGGCCGCGCCGCTTGCGTAGCCATGCGCGATCGGCCCGCTGCATCGCGATCCGGCAATGTCCGACTTTTTGGACGCGGTTCAGGGCCGCCAAGAGGCTTGCTCCGGCCCGTCCATCCTCTACAAATGTACGACTAGAAAAAAGACAAGATACCGACGGGAGTGGACGGCATGACGATCGACAGGGGCGGAATCAGCCGCCGACAGGCGCTGGCGGGCGCGGCCTTGACCGGCGGCATGGTATTGGGGGCACAGGCAGCCCCGCTCGGCGCGGCCACGACGCCCCCGACGATGCTCGCCCCGCGCCCGCCGATGGGCTGGAACAGCTGGAACAGCTTTGCCACCACCATCACCGAAGCGCAGGCGCGCGAGACCGCAGCGATCATGCGCGAAAAGCTGCTGCCCTTCGGCTATGACATCTTTACCGTCGACATCCAGTGGTACGAGCCCGAGGCGTCGAGCTATACCTACAACACCGCGCCCATGCCCGCGATGGACGGTTATGGCCGGTTGATCCCCGCCCCCAACCGCTTTCCCTCCAGCGCCGACGGATCGGGCTTCACGAAGCTGGCCGCCGACGTCCATGCGATGGGCATGAAGTTCGGCATCCACCTGATGCGCGGCATCCCGCGCCTGGCGGTGAAGCGCAACCTGCCGATCCTGGGCACCCGCTACCGCGCCGCCGACATCGCCGACACGACCAGCATCTGCCCGTGGAACCCGGACATGTACGGCGTCGACATGAGCAAGCCGGGCGCGCAAGCCTATTACGACAGCGTGTTTGCGCTCTATGCCTCCTGGGGCGTCGACTTCGTCAAGATGGACGATATGAGCCGCCCCTATGACGCGCACGCGCCCGAGATCGAGGCGGCGCACAAGGCGATCGGCGCGAGCGGACGCCCGATCATGCTCAGCCTGTCGCCCGGCGAGACGCCGGTCATCCGTGGACCGCATGTCCGCCGCTTTGCCCAGATGTGGCGCATCTCGGACGATTTCTGGGACGAGTGGGCGATGCTGGAGGCGCAGTTCACCCGGCTGGAGAATTGGACGCCGCATCGCGGACCCGGCGGCTGGCCGGATGCCGACATGCTCCCCCTTGGCCGTCTGGCTTTGGGCAAGCGCGACACCAAGTTCACGACCGACGAACAGCGGACGCTGATGACCCTGTGGTCGATCGCGCGATCACCGCTGATCATGGGTGGCGACCTGCGCTATCTCGATGCGCCGACGCTGGCACTGCTGACCAACCGCGCGGTGCTGGCGGTGAACCAGGCCTCGACGGACAACCAGCCGCATTTCGTCGAGGACGGCGCGCGTATCTGGTCCGCCAAACCCGAAGGCGCGCCCGGCGACCGCTACCTTGCGCTGTTCAATACCAGCGACAAGCCCAAGGACGTGGCGATCCCGCTCGCCATGCTGGGCCTATCGGGCGCGGCCCATGCGACCGACCTGTGGGAGGGCAAGAGCCTGGGTCGGGTAACCGGCCGGATGGCGCAGACCCTGCCGCCGCATGGCGCGGGGCTGTACCGGTTGCGGGTAGGCTAAAGATTAAAATCCCCTCTCCCTTGAACGGGGGAGAGGGGAGGGAGAAGCATAGTTCGTCAGGTTTAAAACATCCCCTCACCGCACCGCCGGAACCACGCCCTTCGGCGCTGCCGCCAGTCGCCGGATCAGGTCCGTCTCCGCCGGACGATACGGCGTACCGTCGCCACGAAACACCTCGTGGAACCAGATGGTCGGCTCCTCCAGCACATAGGGTCGTTTCCAGCTGTCCCAAGGCAGCCGCGTCTGCGTCTTGCCGTCGACGAAGCCCCAGTTCATCATCGCGACATTGTACCGCTTGGCGATGGGCAGCGATCCGTCGAAGGTCGATCCGTTGCCGCGCGCCATATATTCGGTGCACAGGATCGGCCGGTTATAGCCCTGCAACTGCTTCACCCGCCGCTCGAACGTCTCGGGCCAGCTATAGTCGTGGAAGGTGATGACGTCGGACTGCGCCAGTTGCAGCCTGTCCATCGCCGACCCTTTGCCGCCCCCGCGGTCACTGGGCGTCCAGTCGTCCCCCTGCCACACGCCCGAGGTCAGCGGCTGCGACGGTTCCGCCGCGCGTGCCCAGTCGAACACCTGGGCCAGCATCGCGCGGACCAGCGGTTCCTTGCCCTCCTGCCCCTTATACTGGTCGGCGCCATTGTCGGGCTCGTTCCACAGGTCCCAGCCGAGCACGCGCGGATCGTCCTTGAACGCGCCGATCACGCCTTGGACATAGGCCCGGTATCTGGGCCAGTTCGCCCGGTCGCGCAGCCCCGCCATGCCGGGGCCTTGCACCCAGCCGGAATTGTGGACACCGGGGATCGGCGGATGCTGCGGCCCCAGCTTCGGGTCCGGGTCCCAGCAGCTGTCGAACAGGACGAACAGCGGGCGGATGCCGTGCGCCTTGGCGATCGTCAGGAATTGGTCGATCCGGCGCTGGAACCCCGCCGGGTCCTGCGCCCAGAGCTGGTCGTGCAGGAACACGCGCATCGTGTTCATCCCGATCCCCTGCGCCAGGCCCAGCTCGTAATCGATCCGCTTGGGGTCCCAGGTTTCGGCCTGCCACATCTCCAACTGGTTGATCGCACTGGCGGGAGTGTAGTTCGCGCCGACCAGCCAGGGCTGGCGATCATACCAGGTGCGCGCCTGCGCCTCGGTCCAGCGACCCCGCGCCTCGGCGGGTAGTGCCGGCAGCATCGCGGCGATCGCCACGCCCAGAATCAGCCGCATTCTCATCCCCGTCTCTCCCGCTGCAGGGCCGGCGGTTCGCCCCGGTCCATTTTTGTATTGACGTGGAATGTCCTTGAAAAAGTCGGACTTATCAAGTGATGTCTGCGGCGAACCAGGGGCCGGACATCAGAGCACCCGCATCAAAGAGAGGATCAGGATGAGGCCGTTTGCCTGTATCGCCGCCGCATTGGCGTTGGCCGTGACCGGTTCGGTCGCCGCGAAGAACCCGCAATTCCAGGGGGCCGACCCGCACGCGGTGATGATCGGCGACGAGATGTGGATCTTCCCGACTGGCGGACCGGGCGGAAGCTGGGCCGCCGACCGGTTCGGCGCCTTTTCCAGCCGCGACCTGAAAAGCTGGCGCCCGCGCGGTGAGCTGATCCGGCGGGACCATATTGGCTGGATCAAGGATGACGGCGCTGCCGAGCATTTCCTGTGGGCTCCCGGCGTCGCGACCAGGGGCGGCAAATGGTATCTCTATTATTCGGTCGGGCCGCAGAACCCGACCCCCAGCCGCATCGGCGTTGCCGTCGCCGACCGCCCCGAAGGCCCCTATCGCGACAGCGGCCGCCCGCTCGTCACCGGCGGCCAGGGGTTCGAGGCGATCGACCCGATGGTCTTTCAGGATCGCCGGTCGGGCAAGATCTATCTCTATGCGGGCGGCAGTGCGGGGGCGACGCTGCGGGTGTGGGAACTCAAGCCCGACATGACCTCCATCGCGCGCGAGGTGAAGGTCGCCACCCCGCCGCAATTCACCGAGGGCGCGTTCCTGCATGAGCGGAACGGGACCTATTATCTGTCCTATAGCCATGGCCGCTTCAACGGTCCGGACTATTCGGTGCATTACGCCACCGCCCCCTCGCCCACCGGGCCATGGCGGTATCGCGGGGCGATCCTGACCAGCGACGCCGCGCATCAGGGGCCGGGCCATCACAGCTTCGTGACGACCCCGGACGGTCGCACGTTGATCGTCTATCACCGCTGGGACCGAGCGCCCGGACCGGGGCCGTTCGCGGGCGAGCGGGTCGTGGCGATCGACCGGGTCGACTATGCCCCGGACGGCACCATCCGCCCGATCCGCATGACCGATGCGGATGCCCCCATCCTGTCGCCGCGGCGCGCCGCCCGCCGCTGATCCCGCGACCGCCGGTTCCGATCCGCCTGTCCGTCAGGCGGATCGTTACCTTTCGATAACGACTTGAATCAGTTCCGAAAACGGAATTTCGGCATCATCCTTCCCGCGTGTGGAGTTTCGGTCTTCGCAAGGGGGAGGTCCTGCGGCGGCATGCGAACAACCATGAGCGCGCTCCCCAACCCGGCCACCATGCCGGGTCGTGTCGACACGATAATGGGAGGAACAGGCCATGCAGACCCAGATCATCGCAAAGGGGACCGGCGCCACCACGACCGCCAATGGCGACCTTATCGAACTGACCGCCCCCAGCATCGTCCGGCTTAACCTAGACCGCTCCCAGATCGCGACGATGGTGCGCGAAGGCGACGATCTGGTCATCCGCCTGACCGATGGCCAGACGATCCGCATCGACCATTTCTATGGCGAGCAGAGGGGCGGCGACAGCGACCTGGTGCTGCGCGACCAGCAGGGCGGGCAATGGCTGGCCCATCCCTCGTCCAGCGGCTCGGGCCGCTTCACCTCGATCCGCGACATCGACGACCTGATGGGCGCGGCGAACGACACGCATGATCGCGGCGGCGGCTTCATCCTGCCCGCGGTATTGGGCGCGGCGGGTCTGGCCGGCGGGATCGCCGCGGTGGCGTCGGGCGGCCGGGACCGCGACGATTCCGACGATGGCGATGCACAGGCACCGGGCCAGCCGACCGCAGGTTTCACGGCACGCGGCGACAGCGTCAGCGGCCGGGGCGAGCCGGGCGCGACGATCCGGGTAACCGACCCACAGGGTAATGTCATCGGCACCGGCACGGTCGGCGCGGACGGCAGTTTCACCATTCCGGTCACGACGCCGCAGACCAATGGCCAGCCCGCCAACGTCACCCAGACCGACACGGCGGGCAACACCTCCCCCGTCACCACCGTCACCGCGCCGGACATGACCGCCCCCACCGCTCCCACCGCCAGCGTGAACGGCCAGGGCACGACGATCACCGGCACCGGCGAGCCCGGCGCGACCGTTACGGTCCGCGACGCGAGCGGCCAGCCGCTGGGGTCTACCACGGTCGGCACGAACGGCAGCTACACGCTGCCGCTGACCACCCCGCAGGCCAATGGCGGCACCCTGACCGTGACTCAGGCCGACCCGTCGGGCAATGTGTCCCCCGCCACCACCGTGAACGCCCCCGACACCACGCCGCCGGTCGCACCGACCGCGACGATCACCGGCAACGGCGCGACGGTGACCGGCACCGGTGAGCCCGGCGCGACCGTCACCGTGCGTGACGCGGGCGGCCAAGTCCTCGGCACCGCACCGGTCGGCACCGACGGCAATTATACCCTGCCGCTGACCACGCCGCAGGCCAACGGCGGCACGCTCACGGTGACTCAAGCGGATCCGGCGGGCAACACCTCCCCCGCCACGACGATCGGCGCGCCCGACACCACCGCTCCCGCCGCGCCCACGGCCAGCCTCAACGAACCGGGCACGGTCGTTACCGGCACCGGTGAACCCGGTGCGACCGTCACCGTGCGTGACGCGGGCGGACAGGTGCTGGGAACCACCCCGGTCGCCGCGAACGGCAGCTATACCGTGCCGCTGACCACCCCGCAGGCCAATGGCGGCACGCTGACCGTCACCCAGGCGGATCCGGCAGGCAACACCTCGCCAGCGACGACCGTCACCGTCGCCGACACCACCGCCCCCGCCGCGCCTACCGCGACGATCGGCGCGGACGGCAGCACCATCACCGGCACCGGCGAGCCCGGCGCCACGGTGACCGTGCGTGACGCGGGCGGGCAGGTCCTCGGCACCGCACCGGTCGGCACGAACGGCAGTTATACCCTGCCGCTGACCACGCCGCAGGCAAACGGCGGCACGCTGACCGTTACCCAGGCCGATCCGGCGGGCAATACCTCGTCCGCCACCAATGTCACCGCGCCCGACACCACCGCCCCCGCCGCGCCGGTGGTGGCGGTCAGCGCGGATGGCACGACTCTGACCGGCACCGGTGAGGCCGGTGCGACCGTCACGGTCCGCGATGCGGCGGGCCAGCCGATCGGCTCCGCCACGGTGGCGGCGGATGGCGGCTTCAGCGTGACGCTGCCCGCCGGAGCCTCCAACGGCCAGACCCTGTCCGTCGTGCAGAGTGACGCCGCAGGCAACGCCTCGCCCGCCGCGACCGCGCCGACCCCCGATTTGGTGGCACCGGGTGCGCCGACCGCGACGGTCTCGGGCGATGGCACCACCGTCACCGGCACGGGCGAACCCGGCGCGACCGTTACGGTGCGCGACGCTGGCGGACAGACCCTCGGCACCGTGCAGGTCGACACAGACGGCGGCTATACCCTGCCGTTGACCACGCCGCAGGCCAATGGCGGCAACCTGACCGTCAGCCAGGCCGACGCAGCGGGCAACACCTCGCCCGCCACCACGGTCGCGGCCCCCGATATCACGCCGCCGGTCGCACCGACCGCGACGATCTCGGGCGACGGCACCACCGTCACCGGCACGGGGGAACCCGGCGCGACGGTCACGGTGCGCGACCCAGGCGGACAGACCCTCGGCACCGCCCAAGTCGGCACGGACGGTGGCTACACGCTACCGCTCACCACGCCGCAGGCCAATGGCGGCACCCTGACCGTCGCCCAGGCCGATGCGGCGGGCAACACCTCGCCCGCCACCAGCGTCAACGCACCCGACACCACCGCCCCCGCCGCCCCGGTGGCGGCGGTCAGCGCGGATGGCACGACGCTGACCGGCACCGGTGAGGCCGGTGCGACCGTCACGGTCCGCGATGCGGCGGGCCAGTCGATCGGCACTGCCACGGTGGCGGCGGATGGCGGCTTCAGCGTGACGCTGCCCGCCGGAGCCGCCAACGGCCAGACCCTGTCCGTCGTGCAGAGTGACGCGGCGGGCAACGCCTCGCCCACCGCGACCGCGCCGACCCCCGATCTGGTCGCGCCGGGTGCACCGACCGCGACGGTCTCGGGCGACGGCACCAGCATCACCGGCACCGGTGAGCCGGGCGCGACCGTCCAGGTCCGCGACGCGGCGGGCACCGTCATCGGCACCGCCACGGTCGATGCCCAGGGCGGCTATACCGCGCCGTTGACCACCGCGCAGGCCAATGGCCAGGCGCTGAGCGTCACGCAGAGCGACACGGCGGGCAATGTCTCGCCTTCGGTCGCGCTGACCGCGCCCGACATCACGCCCCCCGCCCCGCCGCTCGCCACGCTGTCGAGTGACGGCGCATCCGTCTATGGCAATGGCGAGCCCGGCGCGACCGTACGCATCGTCGATGGTGGTGGCACCGTGCTGGGCACCGCCGTCGTCGCGGCCGACAGCACCTATGTCGTGACGCTGACCACGCCGCAGACCAACGGGCAGCAGCTTTCGGCCGACCAGACCGACCCGGCGGGCAATATCTCGCTGCCCAGCAGCGTCGCCGCACCCGACATCGCCGCGCCGGATGCTCCTGTCGCGACGATCTCCGCCGATGGCAGCGTCGTCACCGGCACCGGTGAGCCCTTCGCGACGGTCACCGTCCGCGATCCCGGCGGCGCGGTGATCGGCACCGCGACGGTGGCGGCGAACGGCAGCTTCACGACGACCCTCTCCCCGGCCCAGGCCAATGGCGAGGCGCTGACGCTGAACCAGACCGACCGTGGCGGCAATGTCTCGCCCGACGCCGGACTGCTCGCACCGGATATCACCGCACCGGCCGGCCTGACCGCCACGATCAGCGGTGACGGCGCGATCGTCTCGGGCACCGGCGAAGCTGGTGCCAGCGTCACCATCCGTGATCCTGCGGGCACCGTCATCGGCACCACCACCGTGGCGGCCAATGGCAGTTATTCGGCAACGCTGAGCCCCGCGCAGACCAACGGCCAGACGTTGCAGGCGACGCAGGCCGATGCGGCGGGCAATGTCTCCACGCCCGCCAGCGTCCTCGCACCCGACACGACGGCACCGCTCGCCCCGACCGGATCGGTGGTCGACAATGGCGCAACCCTGACCGGCACCGGCGAGGCAGGCGCGACGCTGACCGTGCGTGCCGCCGACGGCACCGTGCTGGGCAGCGGGCTGGTCGATGCCAACGGCAACTTCGCGGTCACGCTGAACCCGGTTCAGGCGGACGGCCAGAACCTCCAGATCGCGCAGAGCGATGCGGCAGGCAACACCTCGCCATCGGTTGCTGTCCTGGCCCCCGACACCACGGCCCCCGTCGGCCTGACCGCCACGATCAGCGGCGACGGCGCGATCGTCTCGGGCACCGGCGAGGCGGGCGCCAGCGTCACCATCCGCGATCCCGCCGGGACCGTCATCGGCACCGCCACCGTGGCAGCCAATGGCAGCTATTCGGCGACACTCAATCCCGCGCAAACCAACGGCCAGACGCTCCAGGCGACGCAGGCCGACGCCGCAGGCAACGTTTCCGCGCCCGCCAGTGTCCTTGCGCCCGATACCACCGCGCCGCTCGCCCCGACCGGATCGGTGGTCGACAATGGTGCGACCTTGACCGGCACCGGCGAGGCAGGCGCGACGCTGACCGTGCGCGCCGCCGACGGCACCGTGCTGGGCAGTGGACTGGTCGATGCCAATGGCAACTTCGCGGTCACGCTGAACCCGGTTCAGGCCAACGGCGAGAACCTTCAGATTGCGCAGAGCGATGCGGCAGGCAACACCTCGCCATCGGTTGCCGTCCTTGCCCCCGACATCACCGCGCCCATCGGCCTGACCGCCGTAATCAGCGGTGACGGCGCGATCGTCTCGGGCACCGGTGAGGCAGGCGCCAGCGTCACCATCCGTGATCCGGCCGGGGCCATCATCGGCACCGCCACCGTGGCGGCCAATGGCAGCTATTCGGCGACGCTCAATCCTGCGCAGACAAATGGCCAGACGCTGCAAGCGACGCAGACCGACGTAGCAGGCAATGTCTCCGCGCCTGCCAATGTCCTTGCGCCGGACACCACGGCACCGCTCGCCCCGACCGGATCAGTCATAGACAATGGTGCGACCCTGACCGGCACCGGTGAGGCGGGCGCGACACTGACCGTGCGTGCCGCCGACGGCACCGTGCTGGGCAGCGGACTGGTCGATGCCAATGGCAACTTCGCGGTCACGCTGAACCCGGTTCAGGCCAATGGTCAAAACCTCCAGATCGCGCAGACCGATGCCGGGGGCAACGCTTCGCCATCGGTCGCCGTGATCGCGCCCGACATCACCGCGCCTATCGGCCTGACCGCCGCGATCAGCGGTGACGGCGCAATCGTCACCGGCCTGGGCGAAGCGGGGGCGACGGTGACCATCCGCAACCCCGGCGGGGCGATCATCGGTACCGCCACGGTCGACCAGAATGGCAGCTATGCCGCCGTCCTCACCACGCCGCAGCGCAATGGCGAGGTCTTGCAGGTCACGCAGGCGGATGCGGCCAACAACGTCTCCGCCCCCGCCACGACCACCGCACCCGACCTGACCGCACCGCTGGCCCCGGTGGGCGCGCTGTCGGCGGACGGCGCGCAGGTTACGGGCACTGGTGAGGCAGGCGCGACCGTCTCCGTGCGCGCCGCCGATGGCACCGTGCTGGGCACGGCCGTCGTCGACGCGGGCGGGGCCTTCACCGTCGCGCTGTCCGCGCCCCAGGTGAACGGCCAGACGCTGTCGGTGGTGCAGGCGGACGCGGCGGGCAATGTCTCGCCCGCTTTGTCCCTGACCGCGACCGATACGACCACGCCGATCGGGCTGACCGCCACGGTCGACGGAACCGGTACGATCGTCAGCGGCCAGGCGGAGGCGGGCGCGACCGTGACCGTGCGTGACCCGGCCGGACAGGTGATCGGCACCGCCACGGCGGGCACGACCGGCGCCTATGCGGTGGCGCTGACCACCCCGCAGGTGAATGGCGAGCAGCTTCAGGTGACGCAGGCCGATGCGGCCGGAAACACCTCTCCTCCCATGCCCGCGACGGCGCCCGACATCACCGCGCCCGCAGCCCCCGTGTTCGCGCTGGACGCGACCGGCGCCAATGCCATCGGCACGGGTGAGGCGGGTGCGGCGGTGACGCTGCGCGATGCGGACGGCACGGTCATCGGCACCGGTACCGTCGACACGGACGGCCGCTTCACCGTCGCGCTCAGCCCGGCCCAGGCCAATGGCGGGACGGTCGGCGCGATCCTGACCGACGCGGCGGGCAATGTCTCGCCGGTCGCCAATGCCCCGGCACCCGACATCACCGCACCCGCCGCCCCGGTCGCGGCACTCGATGCCACGGGCACGATCGTGTCGGGCACCGGTGAGGTCGGCGCGACCGTCACCGTGCGTGGCCCCGACGGCACCATCCTCGGCACCGGCACGGTCGGCAGCCAGGGGGCCTATGCCATCGCCCTGTCGGCTGCCCAGCTGAACAGCCAGGTGCTGGGCGTCGTCCAGGCCGATGCGGCGGGCAATGCCTCGCCCTCGACCACGGTCACCGCGCTCGATCGCACCCCGCCCGCACCGCCGGTCGCCAGCGTCTCGGCCGATGGCGCGACCCTGTCCGGCACCGGGGAGGTCGGTGCGGTCGTCACGATCACCGATCCGGTCGGCCAGGTCCTCGCCACGGTGCCGGTCGGCGCGGACGGCAGCTTTAGCGTGACGCTGTCGCCGCCGCTGACCAACGGTCAGATCCTGTCGCTGACCCAGGCGGATGCGTCGGGCAACGTCTCCCAGCCCGGCAATGCCACCGCGCCCGACCTCATCCCCAACGACACCCCGCTGGCCCCGACCGCGACCGTTGCGGGCGATGGGGCCAGCGTCAGCGGCACCGGCCAGGCGGGCACCGCGATCACCGTGCGCGACGCCAATGGCGCGATCATCGGCACCGGCACCGTCGCCACCGATGGCAGCTACACCGCGACGCTGAACCCGGCGCAGCTGAACGGCGAGACGGTGCGCGTGACCCAGACCGATGCGGAGGGCGACGTCTCGCCGCCCGCCGTCGCGATCGCACCCGATCTGACCCCGCCCGCCATCCCGGTGGCGGCGATCGATGCCACCGGCACCGTCGTCAGCGGCACCGGGGAGGTCGGCGCGACCGTGCGCGTCCTCGACACCAACGGCGCCGTGCTGGGCACCGCGACGGTCGGTGCGACGGGCGCCTATGCGGTCGTGCTGGGCACGCCCCAGGTCAACAACCAGACCCTGACCGTGGTGCAGGCGGACGCGACGGGCAACGTCTCGCCCGGTGCGGCGCTGACCGCACCCGACCTGACCGCCCCGCCCGCTCCCACCGGCCAGGTGGCGGGTGACGGGGCGAGCCTGACCGGCACCGGCGAGGCGGGCGCGACCGTCACCGTTCGCAATGCCGACGGCACGGTGATCGGCACCGCGCAGGTGGCCTCCGACGGCAGCTTCACCGCCCCGCTCTCGCCCGTCCAGGCCAATGGTCAGGCGCTGATCCTGACCCAGGCCGATGCGGCGGGCAACACTTCGCCCGTGACGGCGGTCAACGCGCCCGACATCACCGCGCCCGTCGGCCTGACCGCCGCGATCGACAGCGCCGGAACGTTGGTCACCGGCCAGGGCGAAGCCGGGGCGACCGTCACCATCCGCGATCCGAACAACGCCATCATCGGCACGGCCACGGTCGCGACCGACGGCACCTATGCCGTGATCCTGACGCCCGCGCAGGCCAATGGCGAACTGCTCCAGGCGACGCAGACGGATGCGGCAGGCAACGGCTCGGCACCGGTCCCGCTCACCGCGCCGGATATCACCGCGCCGCTCGCTCCGGCGGGCATCGTGTCGGGCGACGGCACGACCCTGACCGGCACCGGCGAAGCAGGTGCCACGGTCACCATCCGCGCGCCCGGCGGCGCGGTCATCGGCACCGCGCTGGTGGCCGCGGACGGCAGCTTTACCGCACCGCTCACCCCGGCGCAGGCGAACGGCCAGGTTCTGACCCTGACCCAGGCCGATCCGACCGGCAATGTCTCGCCCGTGGCGCAGGCCAACGCACCCGACATCACCGCACCGACCGGCCTGACCGCCGCGATCAATGCGGCGGGCACGGTGGTGACCGGCCAGGGCGAAGCGGGAGCGACCGTCACCATTCGCGATCCGAACAATGCCGTCATCGGCACGGCGACGGTCGCGGCAGGCGGCACCTACACCGCCATCCTGACGACGCCGCAGCTCAATGCCCAGCTGCTTCAGGTGACGCAGGCGGATGCGACGGGCAATGTCGCCTCCCCGGTTTCCGTGGTCGCGCCGGACTTGACCGCGCCGCTCGCCCCGGCGGGCACCGTTTCGGGTGACGGCACGACGCTGACCGGCACCGGCGAGGCGGGTGCCACCGTTACCATCCGCGCGCCCGATGGCACGATCATCGGCACCGCGCTGGTGGCGGCGGACGGCAGCTTTACCGCGCCGCTCGCCCCGGCCCAGGCGAACGGCCAGCTGCTGACCCTGACCCAGGCCGATCCCACGGGCAACGTCTCGCCTGTCGCCCAGGCTCCCGCGCCGGACATCACCGCTCCGACCGGGCTGACCGCTGCGATCAACGGCGCAGGCACGATCGTGACCGGCACCGGTGAGGCGGGCGCGACCGTCACGGTCCGCGATGCGCTGGGCAATCCGCTCGGCACCGCCGTCGTCGCGGCGGGCGGCACTTACGCGGTCACGCTGACCACGTCGCAGGCCAATGGCGAGGCGCTGACTGTCGCGCAGGCGGATGCGACGGGCAACACCTCGCCCGCCATCCCGCTGACCGCACCGGACATCACCGCGCCGCTTGCTCCGGCGGGTACCGTGTCGGGTGACGGCACGACGCTGACCGGCACGGGCGAGGCGGGCGCCACCGTCACCATCCGCGCGCCCGATGGCTCGGTCATCGGCACTGCATTGGTCGCGGGTGACGGCAGCTTTACGGCCCCGCTTACCCCGACGCAGGCGAATGGACAGCTGCTGACGCTGACCCAGGCTGACCCGACGGGTAACGTCTCGCCTGTGGCGCAGGCCCCAGCGCCCGACATCACCGCACCGACCGGCCTGACCGCCGCGATCAACGGCGCGGGCACGATCGTCACCGGCACCGGTGAGGCAGGCGCGACCGTCACGGTCCGCGATGCGCTGGGCAATCCGCTCGGCACCGCCGTCGTCGCGGCGGGCGGCACCTATGCGGTCACGCTGACCACGCCGCAGGCCAATGGCGAGGCGCTGACCGTCGCGCAGGCGGATGCGACGGGCAATACCTCGCCCTCCATCCCGCTGACCGCGCCGGACATCACCGCGCCGCTTGCTCCGGCGGGTACCGTGTCGGGTGACGGCACGACGCTGACCGGCACCGGCGAGGCGGGCGCCACCGTCACCATCCGCGCCCCCGATGGCTCGGTCATCGGCACCGCCGTGGTCGCGGGTGACGGCAGCTTCACCGCCCCGCTTACCCCGACGCAGGCGAACGGCCAGTTGCTGACCCTGACCCAGGCCGATCCGACCGGCAACGTTTCGCCCGTCGCCCAGGCACCCGCGCCCGACATCACCGCACCGACCGGGCTGACCGCCGCGATCAACGGCGTCGGCACGATCGTCAGCGGCACGGGTGAGGCTGGCGCGACCGTCACGATCCGCGATGCGCTGGGCAATCCGATCGGCACCGGCACGGTGGCGGCGGGCGGCACCTATGCGGTGACGCTGACCACGCCGCAGGCCAATGGCCAGGCGCTTAGCGTCGTGCAGGCGGATGCGTCGGGCAACACCTCCACCTCCGTCCCGCTGGCCGCGCCCGACATCACCCCACCCGCTGCGCCGACCGCCCTGGTCAACGGCGTCGGCACGGTGGTGACCGGCACGGGCGAGGCGGGCGCGACGGTGCGCATCCTCGATCCGCAGGGCCAGCTGGTCGGCACGGCGGTCGTCGACGCGAACGGCGCTTACACCGCCGCGCTGACCACCGCACAGGCCAATGGCCAGGTGCTGAGCGTGACCCAGGTCGATCCGGCGGGGAACCCCTCGCCCCAGATCGTCGCGAACGCGCCCGACATCACGCCGCCCGCTGCCCCCACGGCGGCGATCAACGGCACGGGTACGGTCGTCACCGGCACCGGCGAGGTCGGGGCCACGGTCGAGGTGCGCAACGCCTCAGGCACCGTCATCGGCACCGGCACGGTCGCGGCGGGCGGCGTCTATGCCGTCACGCTCACCAGCCCGCAGGTGGCGGGTCAGGCCCTGAACGTGGGCCTGCGCGACGGGGCGGGCAATGTCTCGGCCAGCGTGGCGATCACCGCGCCGTTCGACATCAGCGCGTTCGACAATGTCGCCTCCGCCACGGTCGATCTGGTCCCCGTCCAGACCAACGAGAATCTGGGCAACGCCAACTATACCGCGCTGGTCTCGCTCGGCCTGGTCAATCTGGACGCGCAGGTGCTGGCCATCCCGAATGTCCAGTTCACGGTCGATCCGGGTCATACGCTAGCCGCCACCTTCACCTATGACGCCACCCTGTCGCTGGGTGTCGCCAGCGGCTATTCGGTGGTGATCCAGCGGTTCAACGGGACCAACTGGGTCGCGGTCAATGGCGGCGGCAACAATACGCTGTTGCAGGTCAGCCTGCTCGGCGGTGATCTGGTCGCGGGTGCCGATCTGGGACCGGGCCAGTACCGGGCGTTCGTAACCTTCGACAATACGGTGGGGGTCGGGCTGCTAGGCGGACTGCGTGTCACCGGGGTTGATTCCGACTTCACCGATGTCGGCCAGGTCATCCCGGCGGTGACCAACGGCAACGTCATCACCGATCCGGGCCCCGGCGGCCAGGTCGATGTGGTCAGCCCGCAGACCCGCGTCGAAACCGTCACCGTCAACGGCATCACCACCGCCGTGACCGCCGACGATACGGTCGTCACCGGCCAGTGGGGGACGCTGATCATCGACCGGGACGGTACGTACAACTACACTCCCAACTCCAATGCCAATGTCGTGGGCAAGACGGACCGCTTTACCTACACGCTGCTCGACGCCAGCGACAACGAGCGGGAAAGCGCCACGCTGACTATCAATATCGGCAGCCCGGACGTTACCGGCACACCGGTTGCGACGAACGACGTGGCGACGGCCAGCGCGACCTTCGTCAACGTCGTCCAGACGCTGCCGCCCGTCCTCGACACGACCTTCGGCACGCCCGCCGCCAGCCTGTTGAGCGGGCCGCAGACGGGGCAGACGGTCGACAGCTTCACGGTCGCGGCGAACAGCACGGCGAACGTCACGCTGCGTGCCGAACTCGCGCCCGGCCTGTCGGTCCTGCCCAGCGTTGCGTTTACCGTCACCAACTCTGCGGGCACGGTCGTCGGCACGGCCAGCGGCACCGCGGTAGCGGGTGTCGGCGGGCTGGTCGGCGCCAGCTTCAGCGTGACGATCCCCAACCTGGCGGCGGGCACGTACAACTACACCGTCAGCAGCACGAACCCCCTGGGCGGAGCCTATACCACTAGCGTCTATGTGGGTGAGACGGTGACCCGGCTCGACCAGTTCACCTTCACCGGCGCGACGCCGGTCAGTGGCGACGTCCTGGCCAACGACACGCTGGGCAGTGCGTTCGTCGGGATCAAGGTGCTGGTCGGCGGCAGCTTCGTGGATGTCGGCGATGCCGGGATCACGCTGACCGGTGCTCATGGCACGTTGACCATCGACGAGGTGGGACGTTACACCTACCAGCCGACGACCCCGGTCGCCTATGCCGCCGCCGATCCGATCGACAGCTTCACCTATCAGCTGGTGCAGCCCGACGGACAGGTATCGACGGCACGCCTGGATGTCGCGATCGACATCGCGAACAACGGCGTGGCGCCGGCCTTCCCGCCCGCGACGCTGGCGGCCCTGTCGGTCGAGGATCAGGCCAATCTGACCGCGGACGTGGTGCCGATGATGCTGTCGAGCGCCGAACAGCCCGAGGCATTGGCGACGGTGGATCACGGCGAGGCGCGGATGGCCCTGTCGATGATGGAGGGTCAGGGCAGCGTCGAGGATGTTCTCTCGCGCTACCTGGATGCCCAGGCCCCGATCGGCGAATCCGGGACGGGTTCGACCGACCTTCACGCCATGCCGGCACCGACCGAGCCGATCGTGACGCCCGACCTGCCGCAGGACCCGCTGGGCTACCTGACCGTTTCGGTCGATCCGGACCATGAAAAACCTGTCACCATGCACATCATGTGACCATCTTGCACAACCATCCGAAAACGGAGTTGATTTACGGCGTCGAAGGGGTTTTCCTTCGACGCCGTTTTCCTTTTCCTGACGTAGTTTAGTCACACGCTCTCCCATATCGGATGAAAAGAGGCCGGCAATGTATCGAGAGTGGCGTGAACGCTACCATTGGCGGCACGGGAGGTTGGGGATCATGACGGTCTCGTTAGGGGGCCTGCTGGCGACGGCGGCGGCGAACCCGCCCCAGGAAGCCGTGCCCGCAGTCCCCGGCGCCGCCGTCACCATGCAGAGCGCCATGCGCGAGGTCCTGGCTTGGCACCCCTCGGTCACGCAGGCCAGCGCGACGGTGTCGGCGCGCGGCGAGGATGTCTCGATCGCCCGCGCCGGATATCTGCCCCGGATCAGCGCGGGGGTCGGCAGCGGCTACGACAACCGGATCGGCAATGTCTGGCGCCCCCGGCCGCAACTTTCGGCGTCGCAGATGCTGTATGATTTCGGCAAGGTCGCCGGGGCGGTCGAATCCGCGCGCGCGGGCACGCGAATCGGCCGCGCCGACCTGCTGCTAGCGGTCGACGGGCTGGTCCGCGAGACCGGCAATGCCTTGATTGAGGTGCAGCGCAATGCCGCGTTGCGGACCATCGCCAGCGAGCAGTTGGCGCGCATCCGCGAGATCAGCGCACTGGTCGACAAGCGCTTCGGCAAGGGCGCGACCACTCGCTCCGACGCGCTTCAGGCCCAGTCGCGCGTCGCCGCCGCCGAGGCCACGCTGACCCGGATCGAGGCGGAGCAGCGCCGCTGGACCACCGGCCTGTCCTATCTGCTGGGCCGCGACACGCCGCCCGTCGTCGATCCCGGCGTACCCGACTGGCTGATGACCAGCTGCACCCGCGCCGCGACCGTCGAGTGGAGCGACATTCCCGCGATCATGCGCGCCCGCGCCCAGTCCGACCAGGCAACCGCCGAGAGCCGCCGCGTCCATGCCGCGCGCCTGCCCACCGTCGCGCTGGCGGGGGATGCGTCGACGGACGTCGCCGCACCCTTTTCGAACCGCAGCCTCTACAATTTCGGGCTGAACGTCAGCAGCGACGTGTTCGGCGGCAATGCCGTGCGCGCCCGCATCCGCAGCGCCGATTACGGCGTCCGCGCCGCCGAGGCGGCCGAGCGCGCCGCGCGCAACGAGGTCGGACAGGAACTGGCCGCCGCGCAGACGCAGATGGCGGGGCTGTCCCAGTTGCTCGCCACGCTGGCGGCGCGACAGGACAATATGGTCGAGACGGGCAAGCTCTATCGCCTGCAATATCTCGACATGGGGACCCGCACGCTGGTCGACCTGCTCAACGCCGAACAGGAGTTGCAACAGGCGCGCTTCGATGCGGTGAACACGACGCACGACCTGCGGCGGCTGGCGATCGAATGCCTCTATTATTCCGGTCGGGCGCGCGACGATTTCGGCCTGACCGGCACCGATCTCGGGGGCGTGACGCTATGACGACGACCGCCACCACCGCGCCCGATCCGCTCGCCTGGATCGACATGATGGGCCAGGTCGCGCGTCATTACCGCATGCCCTTCGCCGAGCAGCGCGCGCGCCTGACCACCCTCTGGCAGGGCGGTGGCAGTGGCGATGACGAGGCGCGGGTCCGTGCGCTGGCGCGGGCAAGCGGCCTGACGGTGCGTTTCGTCGCGCCGGGGGCGATCCGCCTGACCAGCTGGCGGCTGCCGGTCATCGCCTGGCTGAACGATGGTGAGCTGGTGCTGATCACCGGTATCGACGCCGATGGCCAGGCGCTGTTCTCGGTCGCGGGCGAGGACGGCCAGGGGGCGCAGCGGCCGCTGGCCATGCTGGTCGACCAGACCCGGCTGTTCGTGGTGCCCCGCCCCGCGCGGTCGGCCGCCGATATCCGCGTCGACAGCTATATCCGCCCGTTCGAGGAACATTGGCTGCGCCGCCTGCTGTTGCAGGACATGAGGGGCTATGGCCATGTCGCCATCGCCTCGGTCGTCGCCAACCTGCTGGGGCTGGCGGGCGTATTGTTCTCGATGCAGGTCTATGACCGCGTCATCCCCGCCCAGTCGATGCCGACGCTCTACATCCTGTTCATCGGCGTCATTCTGGCGACGGGGTTCGATTTCGTCCTGCGCCGCCTGCGCGTCGGCATCACCGATATCCTGGGCAAGCGCGCCGACCTGCGCCTGTCGGACGTGGTGTTCGGCCATGCGCTGCGCGTGCGCAACCGGGCGCGGCCGACCTCGACCGGCACCTTCATCGCGCAGCTTCGCGACCTGGACCAGGTGCGCGACATGCTGACCTCCACCACGGTGGCGGCGGTGGTGGACCTGCCCTTCTTCCTCCTTTTCCTGGTCATCCTGGCCTTTATCGGCGGATGGCTGGCCTTGGTGCCGGTGGTGGCGCTGGTCGCGCTGCTCCTGCCCAGCCTGCTCGCCCAGCGCCGGTTGCGGGGCTATGCGACCGAGTCGATGCGCGAAACCTCGCTGCGCAACGCCCTGCTGGTCGAGGCGGTGCAGGGGATCGAGGATATCAAGACCCTGCAGGCCGAGGAACGCTTCCAGCGCCAGTGGAACCACTGCAACGCGGTGGCGGGCGAGGCGCAGTTGCACCTGCGCGGCCTGACCGCCAGCCTGTCGACCTGGGCGCAGAGCGTGCAGAATGCGGTCTATGCCACGGTGATCTTCGTCGGCGCGCCGATGGTGATTGCAGGCAGCATCACGACCGGCGCGCTGGTCGCCACCTCGATGCTGGCCAGCCGGATGATGGCGCCGATGGGCCAGGTTTCGCACCTGCTCGGCCGCTATCAGCATGCCAAGGTCGCGGCGAGCAGCCTGGACCAGATCATGGCGCTGCCGGTCGACAATCCCGAGACCGAGCATCGCATCCCCCTGCCCTCGGTCGATGGCCGCTTTGCCTTACGCGGCGCGGTGTTCAGCTATGCCGACCCCAACGCCCCGCCCGCGCTGACCGTCCCCCGGCTGGAAATCGCGAGCGGCGAGAAGATCGCGCTGCTCGGCCGCAACGGCGCGGGCAAGTCGACGCTGCTGCAAGGCCTGTCGGGCATGTTGCAGCCGGTGTCGGGCGAGGTTCTGCTCGACGACCTGGCGCTGCACCAGATCGACCCGGCCGATGTCCGCCGCGACGTCGCGCTGCTGACCCAGAACAGCCGCCTCTTCCACGGCACGCTGCGCGAGAACCTGACCATGGGCGCGGTGACGGCGAGCAACGAGACGATCCTCGCCGCACTCGATATGGTTGGCGCGATCGACTTCATCCGGCGGTTGCGCGACGGGCTGGAGCATGTCGTGCTCGAAGGCGGGCTCGGTCTGTCGGGGGGCCAGCAACAGGCGCTGCTGCTCGCGCGGCTGCTGATCCGCCAGCCGCAGGTCCTGCTGCTCGACGAGCCCACCGCCGCGATGGATGAATCGTCCGAGCGGCTGTTCATCGACCGCTTCCGCGCCTGGGGCCAGGGGCGCACCGTCGTCGTCGCGACGCACCGGATGCGGGTCCTGGAAATGGTCGACCGGATCATCGTCATCGACCAGGGCCAGATCCTGCTCGACCAGCCTAAGGCTACAGCCCTCGCGACGATGCAGGGCGCAGGCCAAAGTCAGACCGGCCGGAGCCAGGCGGCATGACCGCGCTGACCCACCCCGCCGACCTGCCCTTCGCCGACGAAGGCGCCGCGCCTTTGCTGGCGGCCAAGCGGATGACCTGGGTGCTCACCGCCCTGTTCGTCACCCTGCTGATCTGGGCCTTTTTCGCCAAGCTGGACGAGGTGGCGACCGGCACCGGCCGGGTCGTGCCGACCAGCCGCGAACAGGTGCTGCAATCGCTGGAGGGCGGCATCCTCGCCAAGATGCTGGTCCGGCAGGACGATATCGTGAAGCCCGGCCAGATCCTCGCCCAGCTCGACCCGACGCAGGCCGGATCGACCGTGGAGGAAAGCGCCGCCAAATACCGCGCCGCCCTCGCTGCGCAAGGACGGTTGCAGGCGGAGGTGAACGGCACGCCCCTGACCTTCTCGCCCGAACTGAACGCGTTCCCGGCGCTGAAGGCCGAGCAGCAGCGGCTCTACGATGCGCGCCGCCGCAGCCTTTCCAGTTCGATCGGGTTGATCGACGAGTCGCTGGCGCTGATCGGGCGCGAGGTCGGCATCGGCGAGTCGCTGATCGAAGTGGGCGCCGCGAGCAATGTCGAGGTGCTGCGCCTGAAGCGCCAGCGCGCCGACCTGGACCTGAAGAAATCCGATCTGCGCTCGCAATATATCGTCGAGGCGCGGCAGGATCTGGCCAAGGTCAGCGAGGAGGTCGAGGCGCTTGCCCCCGTGGTGCGCGGCCGGTCGGACACGCTGCAACGCCTGACACTGCGCTCGCCGGTGCGCGGCGTGGTCAAGAATATCGAGGTGTCGACCATCGGCGGCGTCGTGCCCCCCAATGGCAAGATCATGGAGATCGTGCCGCTGGACGAACGCCTGCTGGTCGAGGCGCGCATTGCGCCGCGCGATATCGCCTTCATCCGCCCCGGCCAGCGCGCCAGCGTCAAGATCACCGCCTATGACTATGCGATCTTCGGCGGGCTGGAGGGCAAGGTCAGCAGCATCTCGCCCGATACGATCCGCGACGAGGTCAACCCGGACGTCTATTATTACCGCGTCTTCGTACGCACGACGGCGGATTCGCTGGTCAACAAGGCGGGCAAGCGCTTTCCGATCGTGCCCGGCATGATCGCCACCGCCGACATCCACACCGGCAGCAAGACCGTGCTGCAATATCTGCTCAAGCCGCTCAACCGCGCGCGCGAAGCGATGCGCGAGCGATGATGCCCCCTTTCGTACTCCCCCCGGTCCTGGACCATCCCCTGTCGCCCTACGCCGAAGGATAAGACCCATGCCGAAGGACCTCGCCGCCGCCTATCACCCACCCGCGATCCGGAGTAGCGTGCCGCCGCGCGGGGCCGATCGCGAGCCCAGCCTGCTCGACTTGGCGCGACAGACCAAGGCGATGCGCGCCAACACCGCGCAATTCTTTCCGCGCGACATTTTCCGCGACTCCGCCTGGGACATGATGCTGGAGCTGTTCATCTGCGAACAGCAGGACCAGGCGCTGTGCGTGAAGGAGCTGATCCTGGTCTCGGGCGAAAGCTCGACCAGCGCGCTCAGGCGGATCGACCGGCTGGAGAGCGCCGGGCTGTTGCGGCGCACGACCGATCCGGCGGATCATCGGCGGCTCACCGTCACGCTGACCCAGCGTGGCACCGACGCGATGACCGCGATGCTGCGCCACCTGTACCTGACCATCGGCGACGATCGGGGCGGTGCCCGGGCAGCGCAGGGGCGCCTCGACTAGGAGTTCAGGGCTATGAAAGCGCCCGGGCGTCGTCCGGGCGATAGCCCAGCGCCTGCGAGATGCGCGCGGTGGCCTCGGCCAGGATCAGCCGCGCCTCGGCAATGGTCACGGATTGCGATCCGTCGATCGTCTCCAGGAACGGGATGGTCAGCGCCGCCAGGCATTCGCCGCCGAAACCGAACACCGGATAGCTGACATCGGTCACCCCGCGCGTGATGGGGCTTTCGCGCAGTTCATGGCCTTGCGCGCGTACCCGCTCCAGATCCTCGGCCAGGCGGGCCCGTCCGATCGGCCGCCCTTGCGCCAGTTCGACCCGGTCGACGATCCGCTCCAGTTGCGCAGGCGCGGCGAACGCCAGCAGCACCTTTCCCGAACAGCTGGTCACGATATCGATCGAGGCCCCCATGCGCAGTGCGAAGCCGCGCGTGCCGGGATTTTCCTCGCGCGCGATGACCAGCCCCGCGCCGCCCTCGATCACCACCAGGTGACAGGACTGGCCGACGGTCAGCGCCAGGGACTGCATCTCGGGCAGCGCCGCAGCGGTCAACTGGCGGGCCGGCGTCGCGCGATAGGCGATGTCGAGGAATTTGTAAGTGACGCGGTACCGGTCGTCGACCGGTGACTTTTCCAGATAGCGCGCTTCCTCCATCACCACGACGATGCGAAACAGCTCGCCCAGCGAGCGGCCGAGCGCGGCCGCCATCTCGCTGACCAGCATCCCTTCAGGATGGCTGGCCAGCAGTTCGATGATGAGGAACGCCTTGTCGAGCGCGGGCGCGGCATAACTTCCCTTGCGGACGCGTCCCTCGCCCGTCTTGCCGCCCTCAGCCGTCATATCGCCCCTCTGTCCATGCCCGCCGGATTAGGACGCCGCCGGGCATCGGGCAAGGCGCGTTGCCATCCCCGGAGCCGCAAGTCCGCTCATGCGATGGTGACGATCGCTTTCAGCACCGAATCCGCCTGCGCGATCAGTTCGGGCAGGCGCCGGGGTGCGTCGTCCAGCAACAGGCTGTGCGTCGCGATCGCATCGGTCGGGATCGCGCCCGAGCGGATGCTGGCGATGACATGGTCGAAATCGACCGACAGCGCGTTGCGGCTGGCGATCAGCGTCGTTTCACGCTTGTGAAATTCGGGATCGGCAAAGACCAGATCGTCCTTGCAAACGCCGACCAGCGTGTAGGTGCCGCCATGCGCCACCCAGTTCAGTCCGGCGCGCATCGCGTGGATATTGCCGGTGGCGTCGAAGACGTGATCGAACATCTCGCCCCCGGTCATTTCGGCCAGCGTCTCGCCGAGCGCGTCGTCCGCCACCACGCCCTCGCCCAGCCCCAGATGATCGCGGGCATAGGCCAGGCGCGGACCGCGCGTGTCGACCAGGACGATCCGCCCGGCCCCAGCGATTCGCGCGAACAGGGCGACCGCGACGCCGATCGGCCCGGCCCCGACGACCAGCACCTCGTCCCCCGCCGACAGGCCGGAACGCCGAACGGCGTGCGCCCCGATCGCCAGGAACTCGACCATCGCGGCCTGGTCCAGCGACAGGCCCGATGCATCGACCACCGCGCTGGCGGGCACCGACAGCCATTCGCACATGCCGCCATCGGCATGGACGCCCAGCACGCTGATCCGCGCACAGCAGTTGGGCTTGCCCCGGCGACAGGCCCGGCACGTCCCGCAGGCGATATAGGGGTTCACCGTCACCACCTGCCCCACGGCCAACCCCGAGCCCTCGGGCGCCTCGACGACTTCGCCTGCCAGTTCATGGCCGATCAGCCGTGGATATTCGAGGAACGGATGCTTGCCGCCATAGATATGATAGTCCGTGCCGCAGATCCCGGCGCGGCATATGCGAAGCAGGACCTCGCTCGCGCCCCGCATCGGCCGGGGCCGTTCCTCGACCCGGATCTGCTCCGGCTTCACACAGACCAACGCCTTCATATTCACTCTCTCCAGATTCCTATATGCGATCTTGCTCTCACATATGCCATTGATCGCGCGACGAGGGAACGTTAAAACGACGGCCAACAGGTGGGACGAAGACCCGCCGGATCATTATAAGAGAGGAGGCCCGTCATGGCCCGCCGCGTCTGTTTCGCCCTGGATCTGGTCGCCGATGCCGTGCTGATCGCCGAATATGAACGCGCCCACGCCCCCGGCGCCACTTGGCCCGAGGTGACGGAGGCTATCCGCGCCAAGGGTTTTACCGCGATGGAGATTTGGCGGACCGGTGACCGGTTGTTCATGATCGCCGAAGTCGCCGACGACTGGCCGCGCGCCATCCCTGCCGATCTCGCCGCAACGGACGCGAAATGGGAAGCGGCGATGGACCGTTTTCAGAAGCCGCTGCCGCACGGCGCACCGGGCGAAAAATGGGTGGCGATGGACCGTATCTACGCGTTGGACGTCAAGTGACCGCGACCGCGCCGGTCATCCTGCAATTCGGCACCAGCCGTTTCCTCCAGGCGCATGTCGACCTCTTTGCGGAGGAAGCGCGCACGACTGGGCAGGACGTGCCGCCGATCGTGATCGTCCAGACGACCAACGACCCGGAGCGCGCCCGTCGCCTGGCGGGCTTTGCCGACCCGGCGGGATTTGCGGTCATCCTGCGCGGGCTGCGCGATGGATGGCGCGACGAACGCACCGTGCAGGTGCGCAGCGTCCGCGAAGGACTGAGCGCCGCCACCGACTGGGACCGGCTGGTGACGTTGGCGACGAACGCCGTGACCCACATCGTCTCGAATACCGGCGACACGGGCTATGCCATTCCCGAGCCCGATCGCGCCCCGCCCGGTGACGGCACGGTGCCCGCCAGCTTTTGCGGGATGCTGACCGAACTGCTCCACCGGCGCTGGTCGGCGGGCTGTTCCGGCGTGACCCTGCTGCCGTGCGAGCTGGTCGCCCGCAATGGCGACACCCTGCGCGCCGCGATCGTGGGACTGGCGCGTGAACAACAGCGCGACACGGGGTTCCTCGCATGGCTGGAGCGCGAATGTCTCTGGGCCAATACGCTGGTCGACCGGATCGTCAGCGAGCCCCTCCAACCCGCGGGCGCCGTCGCCGAGCCCTATGCACTCTGGGCGATCGAGCGGCAGCCAGGCCTGGTCCTGCCCTTCACCCATCCGGACATCGTGCTGACCGACGGTCTGGAACGCTTCGAGCGGTTGAAGCTCCACATCCTCAATCTCGGGCATAGCTGGCTTGCCGCCCGCTGGGCCGCCGAGGGGCGACCTGAGGACTGGACGGTCCGGGCCGCGCTGGCCGACCCCGCGACACGCGCCGCGCTGGACCGGGTGATGACGCAGGAGGTGCTACAGGGCTTTGCCGCACGGGGCATGGCCCAGGCCGCGGAGGATTATATCGCGACCACCCTGGAGCGTTTCGCCAACCCGTTCCTCGATCACCGGCTGGCGGACATTTTCGGTGGCCACGCGGCCAAGGTCGATAAGCGGATCGGCGGCTTCGTGCGCTGGGTGGATGATTCCGGCGAGACGGTGGCGATGCCGGAATTGCGGGCACTGGCGGCGGGTACAGCCTGACGAGGAGAGGGATTCCCTTGGCCTTCGGCTACGTTCAGGTTGAACGGGGGGGTGGGATGGCGTGGCGTAGGCCGGGGCCAGCCTCCGGCAACGCCGTCCACCACCCCACCGCCGTCATGCCACCTGCGGCAGGCATGCAGGCCCCTTCGCACCGGCGGCCTTGTAGGTCAGGACGAACTCCCGATGCCCCAGCGCTTCGGACTTGCTCTCGGCGCCCCCCGCCACTGCGACGATCAGGTCCACGATCTCGGCCCCAACCTCGTCCAGCGTCGCATCGCCGTACAGGATACGACCGGCATTCACGTCCATGTCGCCTTCCATCCGGGCATACATTTCCGGATTGGCGGCGATCTTGATCACCGGCGAGACGGCCGAGCCGACGACCGAGCCACGCCCGGTCACGAACAGATTGATATGCGCGCCGCACGCGATCAGCTCGCCGATCTCGGCATTGTCGACGATGTTGGGGAAGCCGAACTTGGGGTTGCCCGCGGGCACCACGTCGAGCAGGTACAGCCCCGGCCCCGGTGCCTGTTCGGCGGGCAGGATCACGCCGGTGATCGGGCGGCTGCCCGACTTCGCATAGGCACCCGCCGACTTCTCCTCCTGGCTGGACAGGCCCCCCTCCGCATTGCCGGGCGCGAAGCTGCCATAGCCCATCGCGCGGTAGTAACGCTCGGCCTGCGCGACCGACGCGATCAGGTCCTGCGCCACCTCCGGGGTCGCGGCGCGCTCGGCCATATGGCCTTCGCACCCGATCATCTCGCCGGTTTCCTCGAAGATGCAGATCGCGCCCGCATCATAGAGCGCGTCGAAGGCGCGGCCGACCGCCGGGTTGCCGGTGATGCCGCTGGTCCCGTCCGACCCGCCGCAGATGGTGCCGACCACCAATTCGGACATGGTCATCGGCACGCGCACGGCATGTGCATCGGCGGCCGCGCGGACACGCTCGACCGCGGCGATCCCCGCCTCCATCGCGCCGCGCGTGCCGCCCGATTGCTGGATGACGATCGTCTCGACCGGGCGGCCCTGCTCGCGCGCATGGGTGGCCAGCGCCTCGCGGTTGAAGCTCTCGCAACCTAGCGACAGCAGGACGACGCCGCCGACATTGGGGTGGGTGGTCAGCGCCTTCATCATCGCCAGCGCATAGTCGTTGGGGTAGCAGCCGGGAAAGCCGATCAACTGCACGCGCGGGTCGTCCATCCGGTCGACGATGCGCCGCGCGACATGATGCGCGCACTCGACCAAATAGACCACGACGATCGCGTCACGAATGCCTTTGCGCCCGTCGGGACGGGCCCAGGCCTGCCAGCTGCGCTCGGTCATGCCCAACGTCATGCGTGATCTCCATGCGCGTCGCGCAGGTGCGCGGGGATATAATCGCTTTGCATATTGTGCATATGGACCCAGCCTCCGGCGGGCGCATCCTGCGTCATCGAGCCGATGGGCATACCGTATTTGATGACCTTCGCCCCGGCCGCCAGCGGCACCACCGCCAGCTTGTGACCCAGCGCCACCTGCTCGGTGATGGTCAGGGCGTGGCCGTCGACATGGATATGCTCGCCCGGCTCGACCGTGCGGCAGCAGACCGCGACATTGTCGGTCGGGGTCAACCGGATCGCGGCGACGCTCATGCGCCCTCTCCGGGTAGGGGCGCGTCGGGGCGGACCAGCCCTTCGGCCCGCAACTCCGCCCAGAAGGCGGATGGGATGGGCTCGGCATAAAGTCGCATCGTGTCGGATACCTGTTGCGGATCGGCGATCCCGGGAATGACGCTGGCCACCTGGGGATGGGTCAGCACGAAGGCGAGCGCGGCGGCGGGCAGCGATACGCCGTGCCGCGCCGTCACCGCTTCCAGCGCACGCACCTTGCCGCGCACCGCCTCGGTCGCGGGGGCGTAGTTATAGTGTCCGGCGGCGACGCTGCCGGTGGCCAGGATACCGCTATTATACGGGCCCCCGACAATGACCGATGTACCCGCCGCCGCACAGGCGGGGAAGAACGCATCAAGCGCCTCCTGCTCCAGCAACGTATAGCGCCCGGCCAGCAGGATAACGTCGAACCGCGCGATCGCCATCAGGTCCAGGCAGACCGCGACCTCGTTCACGCCCAGGCCGAACCCGCAAATGGCCCCCTCGTCGCGCAACCGCTCCAGCGCCTTCAGGCCGCCGCCATGGGTCAGCTGCTCGCGGTACATCGCATCGGCGTCGCCATGCGTGACGCGGCCGATATCGTGGACGAACAGCAGGTCGACCCGCGCCAGCCCCAGTCGTTGCAGGCTGTGCTCATAGCTGCGCAGGATGCCGTCATGGGTATAGTCGTAGCGTGCCCGGAACGGCATGGCGGTGTGGAAGCCGTCGCGCTCGCGATCGTCGACGATGCTTGCGTCCGGGTCCATCAGCCGCCCGACCTTGGTCGAGACAAGCACGTCCGGCCGCCCGCGCAGCGCATCCCCCAGCCGCCGCTCGCTCTGCCCCCGGCCATAATGCGGCGCGGTGTCGAAATAGCGGAAACCCGCCGCCAGCGCAGCATCCAGCGTCGCGGCGGCGCGACCGTCATCGATCGCGGCATAGAGATTGCCCATCGCGGCGGCCCCGAAGCCCAGTTCGGGCAGCGTCCCGTCGGTCGCACCGACCCGGCGGCGTGGAACATCGATCACAGGTCCAGGTCCAGTCGATAGATGCGGTTGGCATTGCGGCCCCACAGGTCGCGCCGCTCATCCACGGAAAAGCCGGTCAGCAGCGCCTCATAGGCGCCCAGCGTCCGGTCAAGATCGGCGGCAAGCCGGTCGGTCGGGAAGTTGGTCGCCACCATCACGCGATCGGTGCCGAACCGGTCGATCACCTCGGCCACGATGTCGGCAAAACCCGTCGGGTCGAAGCGCGCGCCAATGAAACCGGCACCCGACAGCTTGATCGCGGCGCGCGGCATGGCGGCAAAGGCGATGATCCCGGCGCGCCATTCCTCCAGCCCGTCCGCCGGGATGGGAAGCGCCAGATGGTTCAGGATCACCGGCACCTCGGGATGCTGCCCCGCCACTTCCGCAAAACCTGCCAGTTGCGCCGGAAAGCCGTGAAAATCGAAGCTCAGGCCATGGCGCCCCAGCATCGCATAGCCCGCCCGCCAGCGCGGATCACGGGTCAGATCATGGGGATATGCGCGACGTGCGGTGTCGGTCGGATGCCAGTTGATGAGGTGGCGGATGCCCTTCACGCGCACATGCCCCGCCTGCCATGCCAGCAATGGCTCGATCGCGGGGTGGTCCAGCGCCACCCGCGCGACGATGCCGGTGGGCAGTCCATCGTCATGGGCGACCCGGTTCAGCCAGACCGTTTCGTCCGCCCCCTGGGCAGGATCGGCCCCCGCATCGACATGGACCGCGCCGACCAGATTCCACGCCCCCAACTCCGCCCGATAGTCGGCGATGCGATAGGCCGGGGCGATCGACGCATTCTCCGCCGCGTCCAACCAGGGGTAGCGCAGCACGCCATGATCCCACAAGTGGAAATGGGCATCGACAAAGGGCGGCCGCACAGCGGTCATGCCATCGTCCATCCGCCGTCGATGGCGTGCATCTGTCCGGTCGTGTAGGCGCTCTCGTCCGAAGCGAGGTAGAGGGCCAGCGCGGCGATCTCTTCGGCGCGGCCCAACCGCCCCATGGGCTGGCGTGCGATGAACGCGGCGCGGGCCGCGTCCGCATCGCCGGTCGCGGCCAGTCGCTCGTCGAGGCTGGGCGACTGGACGGTACCGGGACAGATCGCGTTGCAGCGTATGCCCTTGCCGACATAATCGAGCGCGACCGAGCGGGTGATCCCGGCGACCGCCCCCTTGGACGCGCAATAGGCATAACGATTGGGCACGCCGATCACCGCGCCCGCGACCGATGCCATGTTGACGACCGATCCGCCGCCCTGCGCGATCATCGCGGGCAGGAACGCCTGAAGCATATGGGTGATCGCATGGACGTTCAGGTCGAAGGACAGGCGGTAACCCCCATCCTGGGTTGCCAACAGGTCGCCCGCATCGACATAACCCGCACAGTTGAACAGGACGTCGACCGCCCCTGCTTGCTCTCCGAACGCCGCGATCGCCGCCGGATCGAGCAGGTCGAGCATCTGCGTTTCGCAGCCCGCCAGCGTCGCCAGCGCATCGGCATTGCGGTCGACCGCGATCACCATGGCCCCTTCGGCCGCGAAAAGCTCGGCGGCGGCGCGGCCAATCCCCTGGCCCGCGCCGGTCACGATCGCCCGCTTACCCTGCAGACGGTTCATGCATGATTCTCCTGATGGCGCCCTGCGATCAGGGCGAAAGCGGCGACGACCGCGAAACTGACCGTCGGGACCAGCATCGCGACGGTGATCCCGGCGCGATCGGACACCAGGCCCATCAGCGCGGTCAGCCCGGCTCCGCCGATGATCGCCATCACGATCAGCGAGGCCCCGGCGCGGCGCAGCGGCCCCAGCCCCTCAATGCCGAGCGCGAAGATCGTCGGAAACTGGATCGACATGAAAAAGCTGGCCGCGACCAGTGCGATCAATCCCGGCCAGCCGCCCAGCACCGCCGCCACGGCGGTCAGGACGATCGAAACTCCGGCAAACAGCGCCAGCAGCCTGACCGGCGCGGCGCGGCCCATCAGCGCGCTGCCCAAGAATCGCCCGGCGGCGAACAGGACCAGCGACACGAACAGCGCATCCGCGCCGCTCCGCTCGTTCAAGCCCGCATTCGCCTGGGCATAACGGATGGTGTAGCTCCACACGCCGACCTGTGCGCCGACATAGAAGAACTGCGCGGCAACCGCACCCAGCAGGCGCTTCTGGCGGAATACATCGACGAAACGACCGCCGGAAGACGGGCCGTCGCTTGCCCGGTACGTCGTGCCGCCGGGGAAGCGAACCAGCGCGGCGGCCAGCGCGAACAGCAGCACGACGATCGCGATCACGACATAGGGCGGCGCGATCGCCTGCACCTCGGCTTTGTAGAAGGCCGTGCGGGCGGCGGCATCCATCGTGGCGAGCGCACGCTCGTCATGCTCGATGCCCGACAGGATGAAGTTGCGCCCAATCAGGATGCCGGTGATCGCACCCAGTGGATTGGCCGCCTGTGCCCAGTTCAGCCGCCGCGTCGCGCCCGCCGGATCGCCCAGCTCGCCCATCAACGGATTGGCCGAGGTTTCCAGAAACGCCAGCCCCGCCGCGATCACGAACAGGCCCAGCAGAAACAGCTGGTACATACTGGCCGCCGCCGCCGGATAGAAGAGTAGCGCCCCGGCGCCGTAAAGCGTCAACCCCAACACGATCGCCGCCTTGTACCCGAACCGACGCATGACCATCGAGGCGGGCACGGCGAGCAGGAAATAGCCGAGGTAGAAGACCTGCTGGACGAAGCTGGTCCCGAAATCGCTCAGCGTGAAGGCCTTGCGAAACTGCGCGATCAGGATGTCGTTCAGGTTGTTGGCCATGCCCCACAGGAAGAACAGGCTGACCGTGATGACCATGGCAGGCAGGAAACCGCGCGCGACCGTACCGGACGCCTCGCCGGAATGAGCCAAGCCGGAATGGTCCGGGCCGGAACGGCCTGGGGATGCGGACGACAGATGGACGGGCATCGGCATCAGGCATGCCCTCTGCGATACGGTCCGGCTCCGATTGGCGCCATGACGGCTCCTTCTCCATGAAATCTTACTTTTATGAGCGAGAGTGTATGGCAAAGGTGCCGGTCAAGGCAAGGGGTATCGAGGCGGGATGGCATGTGTTTGTCGCATCGGCTGCACCCGTCCGCCATGCTCCGCATGGGTCCCTCCCCTTGCAGCAGAGGAATAGGATGTCTGGGGTCAGGATCGGCGAGGCTTCCCGGTCGCCTTGCACAGCGACCGGGAAGCATCATTCAAGCCGCTGCGACGAACCGCTGATTCTGCTCGCCCAGGCCGTCGATGCCCAACCGCACGGTCTGTCCGGCACGCAGATATGTCGGCGGCGTCTGGCCCATGCCGACGCCCTTGGGGGTGCCGGTGGTGATGATATCGCCGGGCTCCAGCGTACAGAACTCGCTGACATAGGACACGATCTTGGCAACGGTGAAGATCATGTCGGAGGTGTTGCCGTCCTGATAGCGGTGGCTGTCGACCTCCAGCCACAGGCGAAGCGCCTGCGGGTCGCCCACCTCGTCTGCGGTGACGAGCCAGGGGCCAGTCGGGCCGAACGTATCGCAACCCTTGCCCTTATCCCAGGTGCCGCCCCGCTCCAGCTGATAGGCACGCTCGCTGACATCGTGTACGACGCAATAGCCCGCAACATGCGCCAGTGCCTCGCTTTCCGCGACGTAGCGCGCGCGGGTGCCGATCACGACACCCAGTTCGACCTCCCAATCGGTCTTTTCCGAACCGCGCGGGATTTCGACATCGTCATTGGGGCCGACGATCGCGCTCGACCATTTGCCGAAGACCACCGGCTCGGCCGGGATGGGCAGATTGCTTTCGGCCGCATGGTCGCGATAGTTGAGGCCGATACAGACGAACTTGCCCGGCCGCGCGATGCACGAGCCCAGCCGCGGGTTGCCCTCGACCAGCGGCAGCGTGACCGGATCGAGCGCGGCGATGTCGGCCAATCCTTGCACCGTCAGCCGCTCACCCGCCAGATCGCCCAGCGCCTCGGGCAAGGCACGGATGCGGCCATCCGCATCGAGCAGCCCGGCACGCTCCTGGCCCAATTCTCCATAACGCAGCAGCTTCATCGACCCGGACTCCTTGCAAGGGGTGTATTCCCCTTCCCTTATCCAGCCGGGCCCGGCGCTGTCACTCGCCAATATGATAGTCCGCTCGCAAATGTCGGTCAGGCGTGGCTGCGGATCGACTCGCCCATGGCGGTAAAGAAGCCCTTCGCGACGCCGCAGGTCGCAATGTCCCATTCGGGATGCCACTGCACCGCAAGCACATCGGCGGCGCAGCCCGGCGCACGAAACGCCTCGATCAGCCCGTCCTCGGCATCGCGGGCCTCGACCACTAGGCCATAGCCGAGCCGGTCGATGCCCTGCTGGTGCACCGAATTGACCCGCACCCGGCGATGCGCGCTATTTTTGGCCAGCACGCCGCCCGGCATCAGGTCGACCGTGTGCTGGTGCGCGAAGAGCGATTCGTAATCGGCGTCCCAACTGCCGCGGTGATGGCGCGGCAGGCCGCCGAGACAGGTCAGCGAGCCGCCGAACAGAACGTTGATCTCCTGCATCCCCCGGCAGATGCCGAACACGGTCTTGCCCCGGTCGACCATCCGCCCGGCCAGCGCCAGCGCAACCGAATCGCGCTGCGGATCGCACGCCGATGCCGCCAGTTCGGCACAGTCGCCATATTGGGCGGGCGCGACGTGCGAGCGACCGCCGGTCAGCAGCAAGCCGTCGAGCATATCGGCCATCATCGCCGTGTCGACCGCCTCGGGGATCGCGGGTACGATCACCACGCTCGCACCGCACAGCGTGACCAGCGGGTCGATGAAGCGGGTCGCGACCGCCTGGATCGGACGGTTCGCCACCTCGTTGCCGCACATCAGGCCGATGATCGGCTTGCGTCCGCCGCCGGTGTGGATGCTCATGCCGTCCCCTCCAGTTCCTGGCGCAGCGCCCGCCCCTCCGCGCGCTGCAAGGCCCGCGCCTCCGGCTGCACGAGCACGCTGTCGGGCGCGACATCGGTCAGCAGCCAGACATTGCCCCCGATCACCGAGCGCGCGCCGATGGTGACACGACCCAATATGGTCGCGCCGGCGTAGATGATGACGTCGTCCTCGACGATCGGATGGCGGGCGAAGCGGTCGCGGGGCGAGCGCGGCGCGGTGCCCAGCGCCGAGCGAGCGCCCAGCGTCACATGCTGATAGACGCGCACCCGCTCGCCGATGATTGCGGTCTCGCCGACGACGACGCCGGTGCCATGGTCGACGAAGAAATGCCGCCCGATCGTCGCACCCGGATGAATGTCGATCCCGGTCCGCTCATTGGCGAGTTCGGACACCATTCGGGCCACGATCGGGGCGCCCAGCCCGTTCAGTTCGTGCGCGATGCGGTGGTGCAGGCTGGCGATGGCGCCGGGATAGCAGAGCAGGATCTCATCGACGCTGCGCGCGGCAGGATCGGCCAGGAACGCCGCCTCGACATCGCTGTCGATCAGCGCGCGCACGTCGGGCAGGGTCGCACCGAACAGCCGGGCGATCAGCGCAGCCTGTTCGGGCGGGAATGCCTCGCCTGCATCCTTCTGCCAATAGGCGAGCTCGGCCCCGATCTCACGCTCCAGCGCGGTCAGCGCGGCGAGCAGCTTGGCGGTTACGAAGCGATCTTCCTCGGCGACGTTCCCACGAAAATGGCCCAGGCGGCGTGGATAAAGCGCGGCGGCGATCAGCGCGACGACATCCTCTACCCCGGCGCGGGCGGGAAAACGTTCGACGTCGCGGGTCCCGTCCTGCCGCGCCCGCCACCCTTGCCGCGCGGCCCGCAAGCCCGACACGATTCCATCGATCCCGGTCGCGGACCCCCGGTCCGATCCCTGATCCTGGGCGGCGGCAACATTGAACGGCTTGGTCGACATGGGCGATCCTCCGACCCCCTTCATATCCCATCTTAGAGATGGGATATAACAGAAATGCTACGCCCCAATAAAGCACGACCTTGGCTGAACCGCGGATTGCGCACGCATGACGGCCGGTCCATGGTCCGCGCCGCCGATACGACGCGGTCCGCATGGGAGGGAGCCCGGCGGGCCGATCTGCCCCATGCCCTTCCCGGAGCATATGCGACGATGACGACCCCGCGCCAGACGACGCTGACCCGTTTCCTGATCGAGGAGCAACGCCGCTCCGAGGAGACTTGTCCCGCCGAACTCCGCCTGCTGATCGAAACCGTGGCGCGCGCGTGCAAGGCGGTGAACCAGGCGATCTCTAAGGGCGCGCTGGGCGACGTCCTGGGCTCGCTGGGCAGCGAGAATGTGCAGGGCGAGGTCCAGAAGAAGCTGGACGTGATCGCCAACGACCTGCTGCTCGATGCCAACGAATGGGGCGGCCACCTGGCGGCGATGGCGTCGGAGGAGATGGAGACGATCCACCGTATCCCCAATCGCTTCCCGCGCGGCGAATATCTGCTGCTGTTCGATCCGATCGACGGGTCGAGCAATGTCGATGTCGACCTGTCGGTCGGCACCATCTTCTCGGTCCTGCGCGCGCCCGAGGATTGCGCGGGCCGCGAAGTGACCGAGGACGATTTCCTCCAGACCGGCCGTGCGCAGGTCGCAGCGGGCTATGCCATCTATGGCCCGCAGACGCTGCTGGTCCTGACCGTCGGCACCGGCGTCTACGAATTCACGCTCGACCGCGAGATCGGGTCGTGGCGGCTGACCGACGGGCCGATGCGCATCCCCACCGGCACGAAGGAATTCGCGATCAACATGGCGCGTCGCCGCCAATGGTCGCCCGGCGTCGCCCGCTATATCGAGGAGCGTATCCTGGGCACCGAGGGGCCGTGCGGGGTCGACTATAACATGCGCTGGACCGCTTCGATGGTCGCCGACATCCACCGCATCCTGAAGCGCGGTGGCGTGTTCCTCTATCCCGCCGATGACCGGGTCGGCGGCAAGGCCAAGCTGCGCCTGTTGTACGAGGCCAATCCGATGAGCTTCCTGATCGAACAGGCGGGCGGCGCGTCGATCGACGGCGCAAAGCCGATCATGGACGTCGAGGCGGTCGGCCTGCACCAGCGCGTCGGCGTCGTCCTGGGCGATCCCGAGGAAGTGGCGCTGATCGCGGAATATGGGCGCACAGGGTAAGTCGGTTGGGGGGGCGATGGGCCCCCCACCCCCGTTCAGCCTGAGCGAAGTCGAAGGCCACGCTCCTACCCCCGCCCCACGGACTCCCGCACCACCAGTTCATAGTCCAGCACCCGGTCCTCGACCTCGCGGGAGCGCAGCGATGCCAGGACCTGTTCGACCGCGCGAAAGGCCATGTCGCCGACCGGCTGGCGAATGACGGTCAGCGGCGGCCACAGGCGCGACGCCACCGCCGTGTCGTCGAAGCCGGTGACGGTCAGGTCGCACGGCAGGCGCAGGCCCATGCGGTGCGCCTCGCCGATCAGCCCGGCCGCCATGTCGTCGCTGCTGCACAGGATCGCGCTCGGCCGGTCGGGGCGGTCGAGCATCTTGCGCCCCGCCGCCGCGCCCGAGGCGGGGTCGAAGCCGGAACGGATCACCAGCGTCGGATCATGGTCCAGCCCCTGCGCGGCCAGCCCGTCGCGAAACCCCGCCAGCCGCTCCGCCGCGACCGAGAACGTCTCGGGCCCCGCCAGAAAGCCGATCCGCCGATGGCCCCGTGCCGCGACATGCGCCGTCACCGCCGCCATCGCCGCGCGGTTGTCGATCCGCACCGTCGAGATGTCGGCCATGGCCTGCCCCGTCGCGATCGCCGCCGCCGCCACGCCGAGTTCGGCGAACAGCCCTGATCCGCTCAGCAACTCGGCAAAGGGCGGCACCAGCAGCACCCCCGCCGCGCCGCTCTGCACCAGCGAACGCACTGCCGCCTCGGCGGCCTGACCGGTCAATTCCTCCTGACCTTGCGCGATGAATTGCAGCCCGCGCGCATTGGTCGCCCGCAGCGCGCCGAGCAGGATCGAGTCGATGAACGGCGTGCCCCGGCTGCTATAGACCAGCCCCAGCGTGGTCGCCCCCGCCTTCGCGAGTCGACGGGCCGCGATATTGGGGCGGTATCCCAGTTCCTCGATCGCGGCGAGCACGGCGGCGCGCGTCGTCGGGCCGACCTTGCCTGCGCCGTTGATGACGTTGGACACCGTCATTGCCGACACGCCCGCGCGCTCGCCGACCGCGCGGATGGTGACGCCTTCGGGGCGTTTAGTGGCCGACATTCAGCCCCTTCCTCCCCTGTAAGGGGAGGGGGACCATGCGCCAGCATGGTGGAGGGGTGCCCCCGTTGGCGAGGAATGTCCACCTCTCCGACCGGGACGCCCCTCCGTCAGGCCTGCGGCCTGCCACCTCCCCTTGCAGGGGAGGAATGAAAGTCACACTCAGCCTCAAACCGCCCCCGCCTTCAGCCCCTTGACCGCATGGTCCGCCGCGCGCGCGGTCAGCGCCATGAAGGTCAGCGAGGGGTTCACGCACGACACGGACGCCATCTGCGCGCCATCGGTGACATAAAGGTTCGAGGCGTCATGTGCCTGGCTCCACTTGTTGAGCACCGATTGCCGGGGGTCCGCGCCCATACGCGCGCCACCCATTTCATGGATCGCGTCGCCGGGCACATGCTCCTGTTCGCCGCTCGACACATTCTTCAAGCCCGCCGCGCGCAGCATCGCCTCGCCCTCGCGCCGGGCGTCGGCCATCATCTTCAATTCGTTGTCGCGGAAGGTGACGTCAAACTTCATCAGCGGCACGCCGAACCGGTCGACCTTACTGCTGTGGAGCGACACGCGGTTATCCTCATAGGGCAGGCATTCGCCGAACGCGCCCATGCTGAACTGCCAGGGACCATAGCGGCGCATACCATGCTTCATCTCCGCGCCGAAGCCGACCGGCTTGGCGGCGTTGCGATAGGCCGAGCCCTGATAGCCATAGCCGCGCCGGAACCCGAGCCCTTCGTCGCCCTTCAGGTTGCGGAAGCGCGGCACATAGACGCCGCCCGGACGACGGCCATATTCGATCAGGTCGTCCATGCCGGGAATCTCGCCCGACACGCCGACGCGGAAGATATGGTCCATGACATAGCGGCCCAGCGTCCCGCTACGGTCGAAATGGCTGCGCTCCGATCCGGCGGCACGCGAGTTCATCAGAATCTGCACCGATGCCATCGCCGATGCGCAGACGAAAACGAGGTTGGCCTGGACCGTCTGCGCCTGCCCGGTCTTGGCATCGACATAGCGGACGCCGGTGACTTTCCTGGCAGCGGGGTCATAGTCGATCCCCGTCACCACCGCATCCGACTGGAGCGTCAACCGCCCGGTCGCGCGTGCGGCGGGCAAGGTGACGGCCTGGGTCGAGAAATAGGCGCCGAACGAGCAGCCATTGCCACACTGGTTGCGGAACTGGCATTTGGTGCGGTTCTGGTCCGGCTTGTCCTCGGTCATGTTGGACAGGCGGGTGTGGATCAGCTTGCGACCCGGAAACTGCCCCTCCAGCCTTTCCTTCAGCCACTCCTCCGCCACGTTCATCGGCATCGGCGGCTGGAACTCGCTGTCAGGCAGATAGGGCAGGTTCTCGCGCGAGCCCGACACGCCGATATATTTCTCGACATAGGAATACCATGGCGCGACATCGTCATAGCGGATCGGCCAGTCGGCAGCGACGCCCTCGCGCTTGTTCGCCTCGAAATCGTCGGCACTCCAGCGGAACGACCAGCGGCCCCAGATCAGCGACTTGCCGCCCACCGCGCCGGGGCGGATCCAGTAGAATTTGCTGCCCTCGTCATAGGCATAGGGGTTCAGCCGGTCGTCATTGTAGAATTTCCGGTTGCTCGGCGCGACATAGCCCTGCTTGGCGATAAAATAATCGCTGTCCATCAGCGCCTTGGGCATGATGTTGCGCGCGGGCACTTCAAAGGCGGGCTTGCCGTCATACGGATAGCCCTCGCCATGTTCGACCATGACGCCCCGGTCGAGCATCAGGACGCGCAGGCCCTTTTCGGTCAGTTCCTTGGCGGCGAAACCGCCGCTGATGCCCGACCCGATCACGATCGCGTCGAAACGGTTGGTCGCCGCCATGACTATCCTCCCTAAATTCTTGTTATCGTATCAGAAACGCAAGGTGCTGAGCGTCCGGTAGCTGGTCGTGATGTCGGGCAGATAGGGCGCGGGCGCCTGGTCGTTCTCGACATAGAAATGCTTCACGCCCGCCAGCCCGTTCAGCTTGAACAGCGCGGCAAAGTCGATCTTGCCAGAGCCTACCGCCGTCATGCTGCCATCGGCGCGGGCATCCTTGACGTGATAGGCATAGATACGCCCGGCATGCCGCCGGATCAGCGCGGCCGCATCCTGCCCCGCATGGATCGCCCAGTAGAGGTCGATCTCCAACTTCACGAGCGCCGGGTCGGTCGCCTTCAGCATCCGGTCGTACAGGCTGATGCCGCCGGGCTTGTTGGTGAACTCGAAATCGTGGTTGTGATAGGCAAAGCCCAGCCCGGCCTTCTTCAACCCTTCGGCGAAGCGATTGAAGTTGGGAAGCGCGGCATTCCACCCCGCCTCGGTCCGGTGCTCGTCGGTCATATAGGGCAGGACGACCGTATCGGCGCCCAGCGTCCTGGCCATCGTCACGCACTTGTCGAAGTTTCCGAGCAGCGAGTCGTAAGGGACGTGGATCGACGGCGCCTTCAGCCCCAGCCGGTCCTGCGTGCGGCGGAGCATGGCATGGTCCATCGCGTCATAGCCGCCCCCGCCATATTCGACCTCGCGATACCCGATCCGGGCCACCGCCTCGAGCGTCTTGACCGGGTCGGCCGCGAACAGCTCGCGGATCGTGTAGAGCTGAAGCCCGATCCGCCCCAGCTGCGCGGCCTGCGCCGTGCCCGGCAGCAACGCGGCGGCGCCCAGGCCCAGCCCTGCGCCCATCAACGAACGACGGTCGATCATGCCGAATATACCTTGTTGACCTGAGAATAGGGAAAGGCGCCGTTATATTCGCCGGGCACCGGCAGATATTCGCGCTCCTGCGTGATGCCGATCTCCGACGTGTAATAGCCGGTGATGACCAGTTGTCGGAACGGCTCGAAGAACGCGCGGCCTTCAGGCAGCACGCCCTCCATCGCCTCGGTCAGCAGCGTGTCCTGTTGGGCCGGTGTCGCCTTGGCGGCGGACAGCTTGTTGACGCTCTGGCTGCGTGCCTCGATCGCGTTCAGTCCGGCGATGATCGGCCGTTTGTCGTCGGGGCTGGCCCAGTCGGCCAGCATCTTCTCGATGAACTCGGGCACCTTGGCCGCGATCGCGCCGGGCGTGTCGGTGGTGGGGATCACCCGGTCGGACAGCGCGACCATCGTGGCGCGCTGGACGGGCGTAAAGATCGCGACGCTGGGCGGTCCTTCGGAAATGACGGGAATGGTGCCCCGTGCCTGCTCCACCGCCCCCGCCGCGCGGGCGATGGGCGCGAACAGCGCGGAGCCGAACATGGCGGTGATCCCCGCCAGGGCATGTCTACGGTCGATATGGGGGGTGGCGATCATCGGGCATCCTCCGGCAGGTCCTGCGCGATCGCCTCGGGCGGCAAGCGGCGGACCCAGATGTTGCGGAACGAAACGGGCGAATCGTGATCCTGAAGCTGGATCGGCGCGGCATCGCCATGCGCCTGGTATTTCTCGACCTGGCGCCACACGGTCGTGCCCAGCACCGCCTGATGGTTCTGGACCAGGACGCCGTTCAGCAGCGCGGTGACATAGGCGGGGCGCAGCAGCTTGCCGTCGGCGGCGAAGCGCGGCCGCTCGAAGACGATGTCATAGCTCTGCCATTCACCGGGCTTGCGCGCCGCATTCACCAGCGGCGGCTTCCAGGCATAGACCGCGCCGACCTGGCCATCGGCATAGGTCGGGTTGTCGTACCCGTCGAGGATCTGCACCTCATAGCGCTGCATGAACCAGATGCCGCTATTGCCCCGGTCCTGCGAGGATTTCCGCGGCGGATTGGGCGAACGGAATTCGAGGTGCAGTTGCACGTCGCCGAAGCTCTCCTTGCTGACCAGCACGCTCTCCGCGTTGCCGTCGCGCGGCGGGACGGTCATCGCGCCGTCCTTGAGCAGCCAGGGCTTGCCGCTCGGCGTCCAGGCCTGCATCGAGCGGCCGTCGAACAGCACCGCCGCATCGGACGGCGCGCCGCCTGCCACCGCGGCGGGCGTCACCACCTTGGGCGCTGGCCGGTCGGGGTCATGGACATGCCATTTGCCGCCGGGCAGCATCGGCGTGTCGCGGAACCCCATCCCCGGCTTGTTTGGCCCCGGCTTGTCCTGCGCCACGGCGCTTCCGGCCATCATCAATGCGATCAACGGTAGCATCCGCATCGCTCGCCTCCTCATATTCTCGGATCGATCGCGCGATAGGCCGCGATCAGCCTTTCTTCGCCCGCCCGGCCCTTGACCGAATTGCCGTGCTCCATGCCGATCACGCCAGTGTAGCCGCGCTCCTTCAGGTAGCGGCAGACATTGGCGTAATTCACCTCGCCGCTGCCCGGTTCGTTGCGGCCGGGATTGTCGCCGAACTGGATATAGCCGATCTCGTCCCAGCAGAGCTTCAGCGTGGGGATCAGGTTTCCGGCCTGGATCTGCTCGTGATACAGGTCGGCCAGCACCTTGACGCCGGGGCTGTTCACCCCGCGCGCCACGGCATAGCCCTCCGCGATCGACTGCATGAAGACGCCCGGATGGTTGGTCCGGGTGTTCAGCGGCTCCATCACCAGCGTCAGGCCGTGCGGCGCGACGATATCGCCCGCGCGGCGCATGACGTCGATCACCCGTCCCTGCTGGATTGCCGGGTGGAGCTTGTTGTCCATGAAGCCGGTGACGACGGTGGCGCATTTCGCATTCGCCCGCTTGGCGACCTCCACCGCGTTTCGCACATCGGCCAGAAAGGCGCTGCGCTCCGCCTCGTCATCGCCGCCCAGCAGCGGACGCGAGTCCGCCCATTTGGGCATGGAGGCGACGAAGACCCCCATCGTCATGTTCCGCTGGCGCAGCGCCCGGGCGATCGCCTCCTGCTCGGCGATCGGGCGCAGGGCATATTCATTGTCCTCCCAGGCCCAGAAACCCTGGTCGGCGGCATAGGCGATCTGTTCGACCGAGCTCGTCCCCCGGCTGGCGAAGCTGCCCAGATGCGGCGCGAAGCCCAGCGTGAAGCGCGCAGCATTGGAGGACCGGCCCGCCGCCTGCCCCGCCAGCGCGGCGGCGGCCGGAACCGTGGCGGCCAGGCCGCCCATGACGGTGCGGCGCGATACGGTCATGCCGCCGTGCCCAGCGTGACCTTGCGCGGACGCCGCCGCTCGGCCAGCCAGATACCGCCGAACACGAACAACAGGATCACCGGCACGATGGCGAGGCGCGCAAAGGACTGCGACGCCGCCGCATCCTCGACCTGGCGCAGCGCCGCGCCGGTCAGCCGCTTGAACGCCTCCGGCCCACCGGCCAGCTCGACCTTGGCCGCGTCGAACATCGCGCCCAGTTGCGGCAGGACGAAGAAGCTGGCCAGCGCGCCCGCCGAGCCGACGAGGCCCAGCGCCCAGGCCCCACCACGCGGATAACGCTCGGCGACGGAGGCGAGCATGGTCGGCCACATCGCGCAGACGCCCAGTCCCCAGACGGTCGAGGCCAGGATCGCCGCCACCGGCGACTGCGCGCGCGACAGCATAAACAGGCCGATCCCCGCCATCAGGCTCGACACCCAGAGCAGCCCCGGATTGGACAGCCGCCCCGCGATCCGCCCGGCAAAGTGGCGGAACACGAACATCAGCGCGCTGACATAGACGAGCAGCAGGATGCCGCGCATACCGACCCGGCTGCTGAGCGCCACGTCGAGCCACTGGCCGGGCGCCAGTTCGGAGGCGGCGGTCAGGAACATCGCGCCGAACCACACGAAGAAGCTCGGGCGCTTGAACACCTCGGCGATCATGCCGCCGAACCCGACGTCGCGCACTTCGCGCGGCACCGGCGGAAACTGCGTGGTCGCCGCCATCACCAGCACGCCCAGCGCCGGGATCAGGACGAGTGCCATGATCGCCTGCCACGACAACATCTCGGCCAGCAGCACGCCCGCCAGCCCGCCGACGATCAGCCCGCCGGGATACCAGGCATGGAGCACGTTCAACCGGTGCGTCGTTTCCTCCGGATACAGCCGCGCGGTCAGCGGGTTGATCGACGCTTCCGCCAGGCCCCAACCGATCCCGCTCAGCAGCATCCCGCCCCAGACGATGTGGTACACGCCCATGCCGGTCGCGACATGGCCCGCGCCGATGATCGCGGTTGTGCCGACCAGGAAACATACGCCGCAGCCGATCAGCATCCGCCGCGCGCCGATCCGGTCGAGCAGCGCGCTCGCCACGAACAGGGTCGCGGCAAAGCCCAGAAACGCCGAGCCCAGCGCCGAGCCGATCAGCTCGCCCGCCTGCACCGGCGCGATGGGATCGATCCACTGCGCCTTCAGGCTGCTCGCCACCGCCGCCCGCAAGGCCGCGCTCGCCGCCGCCGTGAACAGCGCCAGCACGCTCAGCCAGAACAGCCGCGACCGATTGTCCGGTATCGCTTCCATGCCCCTCTCCCGCTTATGTTTTCTTGTCAGACTTTACCGTCCGGGGCGGATGGTCAAGCCTGTGCAATCGTTAAATTCCCAGCCAGCGCCGGTTCGCATCGGGATCGCCGCCACCGGCGAAATCGTCAAAGGCGCGTTCGGCCCGGCGGATCATGTGCGCCGCGATGAAGGGCGCCCCCTCGCGCGCGCCGTCCTCGGGATGCTTCAGGCAGCATTCCCATTCCAGCACCGCCCAACCGGCATAGCCGTACTGGGTCAGCTTCGAGAAAATCCCGCCGAAATCGACCTGCCCATCGCCCAGCGAGCGGAAGCGCCCCGGCCGGTCGACCCAGTCGCTATAGCTGCCATAGACGCCCGCCCGGCCGGTCGGATTGAACTCGGCATCCTTGACGTGGAACATGCGGATGCGGTCGTGGTAGAAGTCGATGAATTGCAGGTAATCCATCGCCTGCAGCACGAAATGACTGGGGTCGTAGAGGATGTTCGCGCGGGCATGGCCGCCGACCGCCTCCAGGAACCGCTCGAAGGTCGTGCCGTCGTGCAGATCCTCGCCGGGGTGAAGTTCGTAGCAGAGGTCGACCCCCTCCTCCTCGAACGCATCCAGGATCGGCCGCCACCGCTTGCCCAGCTCGGCAAAGCCTTCCGCCACCAGTCCGGCGGGCCGCTGCGGCCAGGGATAGACGAACGGCCAGAGCAAAGCGCCCGAGAAGGTCGCGTGTGCGCTCAGCCCGAGTCGTCGACTGGCCTTGGCGGCGTAACGAAGCTGCTGGACCGCCCATTGCTGGCGCTCGACGGGCTTGCCGCGCACCGCCTCGGGCGCGAAGCCGTCGAATGCGGCGTCGTAGGCCGGGTGGACCGCGACCAGCTGGCCCTGCAAATGGGTCGACAGTTCGGTGATCGCCACCCCCGCCTCGGCACAGCGCCCGGCGAGGTCGTCGCAATAATCCTGGCTTTCGGCCGCCGCCTTCAGGTCGATGCAGCGCGCGTCCCAGGTCGGGATCTGGATACCCTCATAGCCCGCCTCCGCCATCCAGCGCGCCGCCGAGTCGAGCGTGTCGAACGGCGCGGCATCGCCCATGAACTGCGCCAGGAAGATGCCCGGCCCGCGCATCGCCGGGGATGGGGCGGGGGCCGCTCGGGTCACTTCGCCGTCTCGGCCTTGAGATAGGCGATCAGCGCGGCGCGCTTGGCGGGGTCGGCGACGCCGATCGGCATCCGCGTGCCCGGCACCTTCTTCATCGGCGCGGCGATGAATTCGTTCAGCGTCTTGTCGTCCCATTTCAGCCCGGAGGCCTTCATCGCGGGCGAATAGTTGAAGCCCGCGACCGAGCCCGCCGGACGCCCGAACACGCCGTTCAGATTGGGGCCGACGCCGTTGCGCCCGCCCTTGTTCAGCGTGTGGCAGGCCCGGCACGCGGCAAAGGCCTGCGCGCCCGCCGCCGGTGCGCTCTGCGCGACCGACGGGGCCTGTACCGCCAACAGGGTGGCGGCCAGGGCAGGCACCCCGGCGGCCAGCACGATCAGCTGCCTCATCCTCACTCTCCCGAAATTTTCTTATCCAGACTCGCTGGTTCGGCCGCGAGTTTACCGCTAAACCAATGTCATGCAAGCACCGAATGTCGCGTATGAAGCGACACGGATGACGGGAGAGGATGATGGCGATGCGCAGGCTGAAATGGGCGATGGCGGGCGGTGGCGAAGGCGCGTTCATCGGCGGCGTGCACCGGATGGCGGCGGCGCTCGACGGCGACTGGGAGCTGGTCGCGGGCACGTTCAGCAGCGATCCCGAGCGCAACCGGCGCAGCGGCGACTCGCTCGGCCTCGACCCCGCCCGCGTCCATGACTCCATCGACGCCCTCCTGGCCGATGAACGCGCGCGGCCCGAGGGTGAGCGGATCGACGCCGTCGCGATCGTCACCCCCAACCACCTCCACGCGCCGATGGCGATCGCGGTGCTGAACGCGGGCTTCCCGGTGTTCAGCGAAAAGCCGATGGCGATGAACCTGGCCGAGGCGCAGGCCATCGCCGAGGCGGCACGGGCGTCGGGCCAGCTCTATGCGCTCGCCTTCACCTATAGCGGCTATCCGATGGTCGAGGAGGCGCGCGCGCGGATCGCACGCGGCGACTTCGGCGCGATCCGGCTGGTCCATGTCGAATATGTCCAGGGCTGGCTGAGCAGCCCGCTCGACCGCGAGGGGAACAAACAGGCCGAATGGCGCACCGACCCCGCCCGCGCCGGGCTGGGCGGCGCACTGGGTGATATCGGCACCCACGCCTTCCAGCTGGCCGAGCATGTCGCCGGGCTGCCGGTCGAGGCGCTGTCGGCGGACGTGACCACCCATGTGCCGGGGCGGATGCTGGACGACGACGTCAACGTCCTGCTGCGCTTCGCCGGGGCTGCACGCGGCACGCTGCGCGCGACGCAGGTGGCGGCGGGCGAGGAGAACGGCCTGCGTCTGCGCATCCACGGAGAGAAGGGCGGACTGGAATGGTCGCAGATGGAGCCCAACACGCTTACTTTGCGCTGGCTCGACCGCCCCGCCGAGATCGTCCGTGCCGGGGGACCCGGCCTAAGCCCCACCACCCTGCCCCGCCTGCGCACCCCCTCGGGCCATCCGGAAGGGTATATCGAGGCGTTCGGCAATCTCTATCGCGCCGTGGCGGGCAATTTGCGCGACGGTGGTCCGGCGACAGGCGGGGCGCTGGGCGAGGCGACCTGGTTTCCAGGTCTGGAGCCGGGCCTGCGCACAATGGCGTTTGTCGAGGCGGTGCTGGAAAGCGCAAGGTCGCAGGACAAGTGGACGATGTTCCCCGTTCTGGACCGAGACAACGAACGCGCTTGACGCTATTCCTACCAGTTCGATACGCTTTCGACATGATCTAGCGGGAGTATGGTCATGCGGTCGTTCTGCGTAGGAATGACGCTGGTGGCGCTTGCGGGTTGCAGCAAGGCACCGGATAATGGGGCGGCCGGCGATACCGTCAGCAATGCCAGCAGCCTTGCCTTTTCCTATCGCTACGAACTGCGCCTGCCGTCGCAGCAGATCGCCGACATGCAGGAAGCCCAGGCGCAAGCGTGCGAACGGCTGGGGCCGCAATGCCGGATCACCGGCATGGCCTATCATGTCGATAGCGCCGGCAACGCGTCGGCCAGTCTCGACATGGCGGTTGCGTCATCGCTGGCCCGCATCTTCGGTCGCGACGGCGTCAAGCGGGTCGAGGCCAGCGGCGGTGCGCTGACCGGTGCCGAAATTCTCGGCACCGGTCAGCGCACCCGCCATTCAGGGCGCGGACGCTTCGCTGGATGACACGGCCGCGGACCGTGCCACGCTCGACAGGCGGCTTGCCCTTCCAGGATTGTCACCGACCGAGCGGAGCGAATTGCTGGCCCGGCGTGCCGAACTGGATCGTCAGCGTCGCGACAGCCTGAACGCCGTTGCCACCACCCGGGCGAGCGCGCTCACGACGCCGATCAGCTTCAACTATGCGGCCGGGAGCGGCGTAGGCTTGCAAGCCCGGTTGGCGGAGGCCGCGAACGTGGCTTATGCGTCCTTCACCTGGACGATCACCACGCTGTTGAGCCTCGTTGCCTATCTAGGGCCGCCTTTGCTGCTGCTTCTGGGACTGGTGCTGCTGTGGCATCGCCTTGGGCGGCGCTGGTGGGCAAGGTTGTTCCCCACCACGCCGGACGCCTGAAAGCGCGGCTTACACCCGCCGCCCCCGGACGATCCCCACCGCACTGGCCAACACTGCGGCGTCCTCGGCAAAGCCGGTCTTCGTCTGCCCATAGCGGCCCAGCGCCGCCATACGCCCGCGCCAGCCGGGATAGGAGGCGGCCACCGCCGTCAGTCCGCCGATCGCCGCCCCCAGCCAGCGATGCTTCGGACCGGCCAGCGCCGCGCCCGCGATCGCCGAGGTCGTGAAGCGCGCCGCCAGCCCGATGGGCACGATCCGGTCGGGCGCGGTCTTCTGCTTGTCGCCCGCCATCTCGCCGATCGCGAGCGCCAGCGTACCTGCCGCGACGACCGGATTGGCCAGATAGCGCAGCACGCCCTTGCCGACCGGCAGCTGCCCGCGCGCGGCGGCGATCGACACGGCGGCCAGCGGCGTCATCGCGCGTTGTCCCCCGACCAAGCCCATCTTGAACGGCGCGAGCAGCGGGGTAAGCAGGGGGGCGGCGGGCATGGCATGGACCTCGTGTCAGAAAAACCGATCGCTCCAACGCTTCGCCCCGACCTGCGGGTTCCCCCCTTTCCCTGCCGACCCCGTTTTTGGCATGATGGCACCCATGATCCGCATCCTCACCGCCGCCGCCCTGTTGTCGCTCGCCGCCTGTTCGTCACAGGATCAGCCCAAGGGGTTGAGCGCGGCCGAAAACGACCAGTTGAACGAGGCCGCCGCGATGCTCGATGCCAATGCGGTCGATCTGAACGCCTTGGCGCCTTCGGACGTTGAGGCGCAAAATCCCACCGACAATGAAAGCTGATCGACCATGACCGACATGCCGCTTCGCCGCCTGGGCTCGACCGACCTGATGATCGCCCCGCTGGTGCTGGGCGGCAATGTCTTCGGCTGGACCGCCGACCGCGCGGCGAGCTTTGCGGTGCTTGATGCCTTTGTCGAGCAGGGCGGCGTGATGATCGACACGGCCGACGTCTATTCCGCCTGGGTCGATGGCCATCGGGGCGGCGAGTCCGAGACGATGATCGGCGAATGGCTGAAGGCCAGCGGCAAGCGCGACCAGGTGCTGATCGCCACCAAGGTCGGGATGCTGCCCGGCGAGGGCGGCGAGAAGCTGGCGCCCGCGCGGATCGCCGCGGCGGCCGAAGCCTCGCTCAAGCGGCTGGGCACCGACCGGATCGACCTGTATTTCGCGCATCAGGATGATGAGGACCAGCCGCAGGACGCGGTGATGGAGGCCTTTGCCAGGCTGGTCGAGGCTGGCAAGGTCCGGGTGATCGGCGCGTCCAACTTCCATGCCGCCCGGCTGAAATCGGCGAACGAGGCTGCGCGCGATGCGGGCCTGCCGCGTTATCATGTGCTCCAGCCCGACTATAATCTGGTCAGCCGCCAGAAATTCGAGGGCGAGTTGCAGGATTACTGCGTCACCGAGAATATCGGCGTGGTGCCCTATTATGGTCTGGCCGCCGGGTTCCTGACCGGCAAATATCGCAGCGATGCCGACCTGTCGCAAAGCGTGCGCGGTGCCAAGATGGGCGAGCTGCTGCACGGCAAGGGCGCCGCGGTGCTGGAGGCATTGGACGCGGTGGCCGGGGAGACCGACACCACGCCGGCCCAGGTCGCGCTCGCCTGGCTGATGGCCCAGCCCGGGGTGACCGCGCCGATCGCCAGCGCGACCAGCGTCAAGCAGTTGCTGGAGTTGACGCCTGCCATGCGGCTGGCCCTGTCCGATGCACAGCTGGCCCGCCTCACCGAGAGCGGAATATGAGGTCAAGAAAGTTAAAACATGTTAAGTCCGGGAACGGATCGATTTTCTTAAGAATTATACGGGGCATATGACGACCAAGCCTCCGACCATTCTCGTCGTCGACGATCAGCCTTTGTTGCTGCTGCACGTCCAGTTCGCTTTCGAGGATGCGGGGTACAGGGTGATTCAAGCGACCAGCGCCGACGAGGCACTGGTCGCGCTGGACAGCCATGCCGAGATTCGCGCGGTATTCACCGATGTGACCATGCCGGGCACGCTCGACGGCGCGGCGCTCGCCACACGGCTGTGCAAATCCCATCCGCATGTCGCGATCATCGTGACGTCGGGTGATGCAAGCTATGTGCCCGACGCCTTGCCCGAAGGTGTCCGCTTCGTGCCCAAGCCCTATACGGGGCAGGGCATCATCCGAATGATTTCCGAAGAAGTGGCCTGAACGACGTCAGGATGCAGGCGGGTCAGGCCGCCTGCGCACGGAATATGGCGGGCCGCCCGATCAGATAGCCCTGAACCTGATCGCAACCCAGGCTGCGCAAAGCAGTCAGCTGGGCTTCGGTCTCGACGCCCTCGGCGACGATCGGAATGTTCAGGCTGCGCCCCAGGCCGATCGAGGCGCGGACGATCGACAGCGCTGGGCCATGCGCGTCCATCGCGCTGATGAAGCTGCGGTCGATCTTGATCTTGTCGAACGGAAACTGCTGAAGGCTGCTGAGCGAGGAATAGCCGGTGCCGAAGTCATCCATGACGATCCGCACCCCCGCCGCGCGCAACGTGCGCAGATTGGCGGTGGCGGTATCGCGTTGTTCGATCAGCACGCCCTCGGTCACCTCCACCTCGACGCGGACGGGGTCGATGCCATGCGCCAGGATCGTCGCCAGCATCTGGTCGCCCAGTTGTGGTTCGCGCAGTTGCACCGGCGACAGGTTGATCGCCAGCTTCCACTGGACCGGCCATTGCCGCGCGGTCGTCAGCGCCTCGGCCAGAAGATACCGGCCGATCTCGCCGATCAGGCCATGCTCCTCGGCCAGTGCGATGAAGACATCGGGGGTGATCGGCCCCAGCACCGGATGCGTCCAGCGCGCCAATGCTTCCTGGCCGACGATCCGGCGTGACGCGCAATCGGCGATCGGCTGGAACGCCAGGCTCATCTCGCCGCGGCTCGCCGCCTCGCGCAATTCATGCGCCAGCCAGTGGCGCTGGCGCCGCTCCTCGTCCATCGCCGTATCGTAATGGCGCGCACGGTGACGGCCATCGGCCTTGGCGCGATACAGCGCGATATCGGCGCAGGCCTGCAATTCGTCGCTCTCGCTGCCATGGCATTGCGACAGGGCGACGCCGATGCTCATGCGGATCGTCGGGGCGACATGGTCCTGCGCCACGGTGTCGAAAATCCGGTCCAGCACCATGCGGGCGTCGGGCTGTTCGGGGGCAAGATAATGGATGATCGCGAACTCATCGCCGCCGATACGCGCGACGACGTCGTCCTTGGCCACCACAGTCCGCAGGATCGCCCCTGTTCGTTGCAGCATCATGTCGCCGGCGGCATGGCCCAGCGTGTCGTTGACGCCTTTGAACCCGTCCAGATCGATGGCCAACAACGCGATCCGCTCTCCCGCCCGCAGCGTTTTGTCCAGCCGCTTGGCAAAGACCAGGCGATTGGCCAGTCCGGTCAGCGAGTCGTGATGCGCCAGATATTCGACCTGTCGCTGCGCCCGCTCGCGTGTATCCCGCTCCTGCGCCAGGGTCTGGAGCGCGCGGGTCAACTCGCCCAGTTCGTCGCCGCGCCGGGCATAGGGCAAGGCGGGCAGCGCGCGTCCGCCGTTCAGGGCGCGTACCGCCGCGACGATCGCCATCAGCGGCCCCACGATCCGCCACCGCAGCCACAAAATCAGGCCGCTGACCAGGACGGCCATCATCACCGCCGTCAAAATCATCTGGACCATCGTGCGTCGCGATACGATACCCGCCTCTCGCATCGGGGCCTTCAATTCGTGGCGCAGGGCCTGGCGAACGGCGTCGCGCCAATATTCCAGCGATCGCAGCGCAATCTGAAAGCGTGGTAGGCCGTCGTGCAACGCATGGGGGTCGGCTTGCCCCGCGACCAGCAGGGCGTGGGTGACACGGACGAAACGCTGTTCGGCGGCACGAACCTGCGCTTCGGCATGTTGGCCTTGCACCGTCCGGGCGACGGGGGCGTTCGCTTGCTGGCCCAGTTGCGTATCGACCGATGCTGTGATGCTCGCCCAGTCCGCCGCCGATCGGCCCATGCTGCGTCCGTCAAGTGCCAGGACCTCCATACGCAGATCGCGCAGCCGGGTATCGGCGTCGGCGAAACGACCCAGCATGATGGTGATCCGTCCGGTCGTCTCGATGGTGCCGATCAGCCGCCGGTCGAGCGACAGGCCCGCCAGGCTCAGCGCGGTCGACGTGAACAGCACGATCGACAGCGCAACCGCAAAGCGGACTTCCAGAGACCTGAAATGGGAAAACAGCCCTTTCATCACCCCGTGATCATGGATGAGGACCCCTTAAAATTGATGAATGTTAGTCAAAAATTCTAAACCATTATGGAGGCGACGTATTTCCCGACTGCATGGAAGACCTATGAACCGCGCCGATCAGTCGGCCGCACAGGGCAGGGAGGCGACCATACGCTCCCGCTCGTTGACGATCAGGGCACGTCCCGTCGCAGGGACAGCGCGTTGGGGACAATCGGGGCGTGGGCAGCGGCGGCATCCCGGCCCGATCGGCGTCGCGCGCGCAACCCGGTCCAGCCCACGCATCGTCGCCAGCTGGCTCGCCAGATCGCCCGCCAATCCCAAGACGATCACGAACCGTGCATTCACGCCCAAGACCGATCGCCCCGCCTGTTCGACCCGGCGGGCGATGGTCACGAACGGCGTACCATCGGGCATCGCCACGCGCTGCGGCGGCGGATCGCCTGCCCGGTCGAAGACACCGAGCGCCTCCCATAGCGGGCAGATCCCGTCCGCCTCGGCGAGGCCGGGCTCGCTGGCACCGATCAACCGCTTCGACACCTGCCCCGCCCGGTCGATCCGCAGCATGAAGAAGGGCAGGCCGCGCGCACCGACGCGGTTCAGCGTGGTCAGCCGATGCGCCAGCTGCTCGTGCGAGACGCCGAACCGGCGACGCAACACCGCCAGGTCATAACCGGTCGCCTCGCACGCGCGCAGGAAACGGGCATAGGGCATGACCAGCGCGGCGGCGAAATACTGCGCCAGGTAGCGGCGGAACAGCCGCTCGGCGATGCGGTCGCCAAAGGCGGCACCGCGCGCCAGCGCCTCGATCTCCGCCCGCGCCTCCGACTGCGCGACCTGCACCGCCAGCGCAAAGACACGACCGGGCGACTCCAGCATCTCGGACAGTTGCAACTGCCGGGCATGCAGGTCCAGCCGGGTCAGCCGGTCGGGCATGATATCGACCGGCAGGACCCGGATGGCGAGCGCATGGCGCACCCGCAGCCGCTCGGCCAGCGCCGCATAGAGATCGCCCGCGTTCAGCCGCAGCTCGTCGGCCAGCGTCTCGGCGGCGACGTCGAGATCGGGAAAATGGTTGCGCCACCGTTCGATCTCGCGACGCACGAGAACGGTCGGATCGGGTATCGCTGCCATTTGAGCCCCATCCCCGCCCTGCCCGCCGAGCCGGTCGAAAGCACGCGCAAACGCCTCTGCCCCGCCCGGCGCCGCCGCCAGCCATTCCTCGAGCTCGCCGCGATCGATCTCCAGATCGGCGAACATCGGATCGGCCAGCCGCCGCCGCATCGCCGCCGCGCCGCCCCCCGGAGCCGCAGCGGTCAGTGTGCGCGGATCGAAGTCGAACGTCTCGACCAACCGCACCAGCAGCGCGGCCGACACCGGGCGCTGATTGCGTTCGACCAGGTTCAGATAGCTGGGAGAGATATCGAGCATCTCGGCCATCGCGGCCTGCGAGAGCGCATTCTGGCGGCGCACCCGTCGCACCGCATGTCCGGCGATCAGCTTCGTCGTGCTCATGGCCCGCATCCTCTCGGGTACGAAGCTGAGCCCGCACGTTGGCTCTGTCAATTCTTTACACGTCGACTCCGCAGCACATGATATTTCCGACCGCGCGACGCGAGCGTACAACCGTAACATCTTCGTGGATCGGCCGATGCAGCGCACAGTCGTCGTCAACAAACGACCATTTGTAAAGGACGACGCGATGCCCAGCTTCCAGGACCTCATTCCCGCCCCTGCCGGACGGTTCGACGGCATCGTCCGCTCCTACTCCCCCGCCGACGTCGCCCGACTGCGCGGATCGATCACGATCGAACATACCCTCGCACGGCGCGGCGCGCTGAAACTGTGGGAGTTGTTGAAGTCCGAGGATTATGTCCATGCGCTCGGCGCGCTATCGGGCAACCAGGCGATGCAGATGGTCCGCGCCGGGCTGAAGGCGATCTATTTGTCCGGCTGGCAGGTCGCGGCCGACGCCAACACCGCCGGGCAGATGTACCCGGACCAGTCGCTCTACCCCGCCAATGCCGGGCCGGAACTGGCGCGCAAGATCAACGCGACGCTGGCCCGCGCCGACCAGATCGAACATGCCGAGGGTGGCGCGACCCGCGACTGGTTCGCGCCGATCATCGCCGATGCCGAGGCCGGGTTCGGTGGCCCGCTCAACTGTCACGAGATCATGAAGGCCTATATCGCGGCGGGCGCGGCGGGCGTGCACTTCGAGGATCAACTGGCCTCGGAGAAAAAGTGCGGCCATCTGGGCGGCAAGGTGCTGATCCCGACGGCGGCGCATATCCGCAACCTGGATGCGGCCCGACTGGCGGCGGATGTGGCGGGCGTGCCGACCGTCATCTGCGCGCGCACCGACGCGGAAAGCGCGCGGCTGATCACCTCGGACGTGGACGAGCGCGACCGCGAATTCCTGACCGGCGAGCGGACGGCGGAGGGCTTTTTCCGCCTGAAGCCTGGCTCCGGTGTCGACCATTGCATCCAGCGCGGCCTGGCCTTTGCGCCCCATGCCGATCTGTTGTGGTGGGAAACGTCCAAGCCCAACCTGGACGATGCGCGCCGCTTTGCCGAGGCGATCCGACGCGAGCATCCGGGCAAGATGCTGGCCTATAACTGCTCGCCCAGCTTCAACTGGGAGGCCAATCTGGACCGCGACGACATCGCACGCTTCCAGCGCGAAATCGGCGCGATGGGGTACAAGTTCCAGTTCGTCACGCTCGCCGGCTTCCACCAGCTGAACTACGGCATGTTCGAGTTGGCGCGCGGATACCGGGATCGCGGCATGGCCGCCTATTCCGAGCTGCAACAGGCCGAATTCGCCGCCGAGGCGCATGGCTACACCGCGACCCGCCACCAGCGCGAGGTGGGGACCGGCTATTTCGACCTGATCGCGCAGATCGCGGCGGGCGGTGACAGCTCGACCACCGCGCTCGCCGAATCCACCGAGGCCGCCCAGTTCGTCCAGGCCGCCTGACATCGATAACAAAGGAGAGAATGCCATGCCGACCGAACCGCATCGCAGCCGCGCCGTCTTCTCCACCGAAGACTTTGCGCTGATGAAGGAAGCCATCGCCGAACACGTCAAGCGCGTCGCCGACGACCCCCGCTCGATCAAGTTCGCACATCTGTACCATCGTCTGGGGCGGATCGCGTCGTGAGGTGATCCCCTGGCCTTCGACTTCGCTCAGGCTGAACGGACGGCGGTAGCCCCCCCCACCCCCGTTCGCACTGAGCGAAGTCGAAGTGCACGCCCCGAACCTCCGCCAAAAACCCCGCAGCCCCCGCCCCACCCAGACCCGACGGACGGCGCGACCAAGCCCCCATCCCCGCGCTTGTCGAACCAACGGAACAACCGCCCCGATCACACGCTGTACCGGCCATGCCCACCACCGGCCTGACGGCGCGCATTCGCGAGAATATCGTATTGTACGGCGCGCTCGGGGCCAATCTGGCGATCGGCGTCGCCAAGTTCGTGGCGGCCGGGATCACCGGGTCGTCCTCGATGCTGACCGAGGGCGTTCACTCGGTCGTCGACAGCGGCAACCAAGTCCTGCTGCTCTATGGCCAAAGCCGCGCCAAGCGGGGCCCCGATGCGATCCATCCTTTCGGTTATGGGCGCGAATTGTATTTCTGGGCGTTCATCGTCGCGATCCTGATCTTCGCGCTGGGCTCGGGCATTTCGATCTACGAGGGCTGGCTCCACATCAAGTCGCCCGAGCCGTTGCGCGATCCCACCGTCAACTATATCGTGCTTGCCATCGCCTTCGCGCTGGAAGGCGCCAGCTGGACCATCGCGGTGCGCGAGTTCGCGCGGACCAAGGGCAAGAGCGGCTGGTGGCGCGCCATCCACGATTCCAAGGACCCGCCGGGCTTCATCGTATTGTTCGAGGATTCGGCGGCGCTCGCCGGTCTGGTGATCGCCGCGCTCGGCGTCTGGCTGTCGCACGAGACGGGCGATGCGCGGATCGACGGGGTCGCCTCGATCCTGATCGGATTGGTACTGGGGCTGGTGGCGATCCTGCTCGCCCGCGAATCCAAGGGCCTGCTGATCGGCGAGCGCGCCGACCCGGAAGTGGTCGAAAAGATCCGTAGCATCGTCGCCGCGCGCCCCTGGATCAGCCACGTCAACCATGTGCGAACGATCCATACCGCGCCGGACAGCATTTTTGCCGCGATCAGCGCGGATTTCGTCGACAGCTTGCCCATGGGTGCGGCAGAAACCATGATCGAAATATTGGAGGACGATCTGCGCCGGGCGGTGCCCAGCCTGTCGTCCATCTATATCCGCCCCGAAAAGAAGGAGAACGCCGCCAAGGCGGTATCCGGACCTGCATGATGAGGCCCCTCATGACGATGTTGACGCGACTCGCCACGGCCCTGTTCCTGATGTTCGCCTCAGCCCTGCCCGCCCAGGCCGCAGTGACGATCACCTTCTGGAGCCACGAACTGGGCAACAGCTTTCCGCATACCTTCTTCTCGCTGCGCGGGACGGTCGACGCGAACGGCGCACCGGTCGACGCCAATTACGGCTTCACCGCCAAATCGATCTCCCCCGCGCTGCTGACGGGCACGGTCAAGGGGCGGCTGGACATTTCCAAACCCTTCTACATCTCGACCAGCGACGCACAGTTTTCCTATGTGATGACCGACGCGCAATATGCCGACATCCTGGCGCTGGTGGCCGCTTGGGACGAGAAGACCGGGGATTCGCATTACAATCTCAACCAGCGCAACTGCGTCCACTTCGTGAAGGAAGCGGCGCGGCGACTGGGCCTGGTCGGGCTCGATCACCCCCATCTGATGAAGAAGCCGCGTTCCTACCTGAAGGCCGTGGCACACGCCAATGCCGACCGGGTGACGATCATTGGGCAGAACGGCAAGGCCTATCTCGCCTCGCTACCGCCGCTCCCGGCCAGCCCCACTACGGCGCAGCCAGCACCGGTCAATGACAATGGCGTGACCGTTCAGGAGGCGACCGGCACCAGTTCCAGGACGTCGACCACCGACTCGTAAGCGGGGAACGGAAAGACCACCCGCCAGCGATCGGCGTCGATCCGTTCGATCACTCCCGCCATGTCGCGCGCACGATCGCGGCCATAGGCATAGGATCGTTCCTCGTCGCCCAGGATCAGCGTACCCAGAAACACGCTGCGGGCATCGGTGTCGGGATAGATACGCCCGGTCAGCCGCTGCGACCCATCGAGTTTGGTCAGGCGGACGCCGTCCGCCGACACCCGACACAGGAAATAGGGATAGGCGACATAGGTCAGGACGGCGCGCCCTTGCGTCCCCATCTTGATCGTCCGGCACCGATAGTCGCCGTCGGGCAGTTTCGGCTCCGCGATCGAATAGTCCGGGTCCGCCAGCAATCCCAGTGCGGCAATCTCCGCCGCCGCGCCCCCCGCCCTTGCCTGGGCCAATCCCTTGACCCACGCGGTGCGCCAGTTGCGCAGGCGGACGCGGTCACCCTCGGTCGACGCCAGCCGCCAGTCGGTCGCCTCTTCGGCGCGGTTCGCTTCCGCCGTACCGACCGCCGCCAGTGCGATCACGATTGCCAGGATCGACCGCGTCCACGTTTGCGTCACTGGGCAGTCCAACCGCCATCGACCGGCAGGTTGGCCCCAGTGATCGCCTTTGCCTCGTCCCGACACAGGAACAGGGCAAGCGCGGCGACCTGTTCGATGGTCACGAACTCCTTGGTAGGCTGCGCCGCGAGCAGCACATCGTCGATCACCTGCTCGCGGCTCATCCCGCGCGCCTTCATCGTGTCAGGAATCTGGTTCTCGACCAGCGGGGTCCAGACATAACCCGGCGAAATGCAGTTGGCGGTGATGCCGTCGGTCGCCACCTCCAGCGCCACCGTCTTCGTGATGCCGACGACGCCGTGCTTGGCCGCGACATAAGCCGACTTGTTCGGGCTGGCGATCAGGCTGTGCGCCGAGGCGGTGGTGATGATCCGGCCCCAGCCCTTTGCCCGCATGTGCGGGATGGCCGCGCGCATCATGTGCCAGGCCGAGGACAGGTTGATCGCGATGATCGCGTCCCACTTCTCGACCGGGAACTCGGCGATCGGCGCCACATGCTGGATGCCGGCATTGTTGATGACGATGTCGACCGATCCGGTTTCCGCCGCCGCCCGCGCGATCATCGCGGCGATCTGCTCGGGCCGGGTCATGTCGGCCGGGTCGTACAGTGCCTGCGCGCCGCTCGTCCGTTCCAGCGCGGCGCGGTCCTGCTCGATCGCATCCGCGTCACCGAAGCCGTTGAGGACCACCGCCGCCCCCTCGGCCGCCAGCGCCCTGGCATAGGCCAGGCCGATGCCGGACGTGGAGCCCGAAATCACTGCGGTCTTGCCCTTCAGGAACATGCCATTCTCCCGTGATAGACCCGCACCATGCGGACAGATGCGCGCCCGTGCAACCGCTGTCGCCCTTCGCGGGTTTCATGGACGAAGGGCCCGATAAGGGAACAAAACGATAAAGGGGTGACGATGCCATGCGGCTCGACGATTATGACAATGATATCGACGTCGGCGAGGCGCAGAGCGGCGGTGGCGGCTTTGGCGGCGGAGGTGGTGGCGGCCTGTTATTCGGGCTGTTGCCGCTGATCGGCAGCCGGTTCGGATGCGGCGGTATCGTCGTCGTGCTGATCATCCTGGCGGTCGTCGGCATGAACCCTCTTAGCCTGCTGACCGGTGGCGGCAGCGGCAATGCCCCCGTGACCCAGAGCGCGGGGTCGTCGGGTTCGGAAGGCGCCCGCCAGACCTGCGAAGCCTCGCCCGAACGCCGCGAAGCCTGCCAAGCGTTCAGCAACGCGGAGAACACCTGGGAAAAGATCTTCGCCGAGAACGGGCAGCGTTTCGCGGCCCCCGGCCTGCGTTTCTTCCGACCGGGTGCGGAAAGCGTCAATTCGGGCTGCGGGAACGCACCTTCCGCCGCAGGGCCTTTCTATTGCCCGTCGGATCGCCGGATCTATCTCGATACGAAGTTTTTCGACGAACTGGCCAACCGCTTCGGCGCGAAGGGCGACTTCGCGCGCAATTATGTGATCGCGCATGAATTCGGCCATCACATCCAGACCCTGCTCGGCACGTCCGACCAAGTCCGCCGCGCACAGCAGGCGGCGGGCGAGGCGCAAGGCAATGCCCTGTCGGTGCGTCTGGAGTTGCAGGCGGACTGTTATGCGGGGGTCTGGGCCGCCAAGAACCGCGACCGGCTGGAGCCCGGCGACGTCGAGGAAGGCATGACCGCCGCCCGCGCGATCGGCGACGATACGTTGCAGCGCGAGTCGACCGGCCGGGTCGTGCCCGACAGCTTCACCCATGGCTCGTCGGAGCAGCGCATGAGCTGGTTGCGTCGGGGTATGGAGACGGGTGATCCGGCGCAGTGCGATACGTTTTCGGGGGCGATTTGAGGATTGGGGTGGTCCTGAGGGTCAGAGAGGTATTCGCCCCGGCTCACCCTTCCGCATGACCAACCACCCCGCCCAGAGCGCTCCCCCTCCCGCAAGCGGGAGGGGGCTGGGGGGAGGGCCAGCCACAGGTGACGTCGCCTGACGCACGCCCCTCCCCCAACCCCTCCCGCCTGCGGGAAGGGAGCTTAAGCGGGTCCCTGATCCAACATCTTGCAGTCCCTTGCTACGCCGCGCACGCTCCCCCTTCCGCAAGCGGGAGGGGGTCGGGGGAGGGTCCGCCGCGAGCAATATCGCTCGACACACATCACCCCCCGAACGCCATCGCACGGGGGGAGGACAGTCGAAAGAGACCCCCCGCCCCTTACAGCTTCACCAGCATCTTGCCCTTATTCCTCCCGGAGAACAGCGCCAAGAACGCCTCGGGCGTCCGGTCCAGACCCTCGAACACGGTCTCCTCGCGCTTCAACTGCCCCTGCTTCAACATCTCGGCCATGTCGCGGTAGAAGCCCGCCTGATCCTTGAAGTCGCTGACGATGAAACCCTGGATCCGCACACGATTGCCGATCAGCCGCGCCAGATATTTCAGACTGGTCGGCTTGGCATCGTTGTACACGTCGATCATGCCGCAGATCGCAAATCGCGCGTTCGGCTTGGCATGGGCCAGCGCCGCATCCAGGTGATCGCCGCCGACATTGTCGAAATACACATCGATGCCATCCGGCGCTGCCTCGCCCAGTGCGTCAACCACCGACGTCCCCGACTTATAGTCGATGACCTTGTCGGCGCCGAGTTCGCGAACCCAAGCCGTCTTGTCCGCGCCACCGGCCGAGCCGATGACCGTCATCCCCTTGGCCTTGGCGATCTGGACCACCGTCGAGCCGACCGCGCCCGCCGCCGCAGAGACGAATACCGTATCCCCCGGCTTGGCCTCGGCCACCCGGAGCAGTCCGTAATAGGCGGTCATGCCCGGCATACCGAACTGGCCCAGATAGGCCTGCGGATCGACGCCGAGGTCGGGAAGCGGCTGGACGTGCGTGGCGGGCAGCACCGCCTCGTCGCGCCAGCCCGCCATGTGGCTGACCAGGGTGCCGACGGCGATGGCGTCGGCACGGCTTTCGACCACCTCGCCGATCGCGCCGCCCTGCATCGGCTCACCGAGCTGGAACGGCGGGACATAGCTCTTGGTGTCGTTCATGCGGCCGCGCATATAGGGGTCGACCGACAGCCAGCGATTGGCGATCCGCACCTCGCCCTGGCCAAGCGCGGGCAGCGCCTGGTCGATCAGGGCGAAATCACCGGCCACGGGGGTGCCGTTCGGGCGCGCCGCCAGGGTCCATGCCTTCATCACAATATCCTTATCATTCAACAGACCCGGACATGGGAAAGGGCCCGGGTGAAGTCCACCCGAGCCCTCCAAGAAAAGTCACCCAGTCGTGACGTTTTTCTTTATCAGTAACCCCGGCTGGTGTCCGAGGTGCTGCCCGACGTGGTGCCGAGGCCGGTGGTCGTGCCGGTCGTCGAACCCGTTCCCGTCGTCGTACCGGTGGTGCCGGTGGTCGACCCGGTGGTCGACGACGCGCCCGTCGTGCTGCTGGTGTTCGTGGCCGAGCTGGTCGTACCGGTCGCACTCTGGCCGTAACCGCTCGATTGACCGTTCGTGCCGGTCTGGCCGTAACGATTGGCCTGACCGTAACGGTCGTTCTCGTTGGTGCGATCGCCGAACATGGCGCGCGCATTTTCCTCGTCACGCCACTGGGCCTTGGCCTCCTCGGCGGTCTTGGTCAGCGTGACTTTGTCCTCGACCGACTTCAGCCAGCGCGACGGGATCGAGTGGTGCTGGCCGCCCGCATCCTTGTCGTTCTTGGTCAGCAAGATGCGGTCGCCGCGAACCTTGTCGACGGTGCCGACATGGCTGCCGTCCGAACCGACGACTTCCTGATGCTCCTTCACCTTGGGCAGAAGGCCGCGCTGGCCTTCGCGCTCGGTGCGCCAGCTCGAGAATTCGTTCTGGAACTTGGTGCGGTTCTCGCTGCGATACTCGTCGTAATCGCGGTCGAGCGCGGCGATCTGGCCGGTGCGCCAGTGGTTATAGTCGTGATCCTGCTGGGCGTAATGACGCTCGTCGAAGCGGGCATCGGCCTCGCGGCGGCGCTCTGCCTCTTCGTCACCGAACCACGAACGTACCTCGTCCCCGGCGCGCGCGAAGAAGCCGCGATCGTCATAGTCATAACCCTGCGGCTGGCGACCGTAATCGCCGCCCTGCTGCTGGCGGCCATAATCGCGGCCCTGCTGCTGACGGCCGTAATCCCCACGATCCTGACGATCGTCGCGGCCGAAGCGGTCGCCGGTATAGCCATAGCCGCGCGACGAATCGCCATAGCCCGCGCTGCGGCCATAGTTGCGTTCACCACCGCGATAACCATCGCGGTCCTGGTCACGGCCATAGCCGCTCTCGCTGCCGCGATACGCACCCGAGCGGCCTTCGCCATAGCGACCCTCGTTGGAGCGGCCACCAAAGTCCTGGCGCGACGAGCGATAATCGTTGTCACGGCCATAGCTTTGGGTGTCGTAGCCCTGACGGCCATAGCCCTGCTGGCCATAATCGCGGGCGCCATAGCCGCGACGGCTGTCCTGGTCGCGATCGTCGTCGTTGCGGTCACTGTCGAACGCACCGGCCGCGTCATATTGGCGTGCGCTGGAATAGGTGTAATCCCGCCCGGAGCCGTAGTCCCGGCCATAGTCGAAATCGCGGCCACCACGATTGGCGTCGCGGGAATAGCGGTCGTAAGCCATCCTAAACCCTCCTGAAATTCGATCCTGCGGGGGCCGACACCGCTCGCTTGGCGGGTCGTACCATCCGGGTGTTTCAATGAGGAAGATCGAGACATTGTTCCGTTGCCGCCGCACCACGCGCGACGGATGGAGCATCGGCGGGGGTCGAACGAAGCGCAAATTTTTTGACGATCGGCGGCAAAGCGGTGTTGCGTCGCCCCCGTTGGCGGGCTAATGGCGTCGCTCCCGGCCATGGCCGGGTCACGGGGCGGGGCTGTAGCTCAGATGGGAGAGCGCTGCAATCGCACTGCAGAGGTCAGGGGTTCGATTCCCCTCAGCTCCACCACCCCGCTTCTCCCTGACATTGCCGATACCGAAACCCGGCTCCCGCGACGGCGCTGATGGGTTGGACCGACGATGACACCCGATCCCATTCCTGCCGCCACCCTGATCCTGATGCGTGACGGCCCCGAACCCGATGGGCTTTCCGAAATCCTGATGGTCGAGCGCGGCGCGACACTGGCCTTTCTGGGCGGCGCGATGGTCTTTCCGGGCGGGCGGGTCGACCCCGGCGACCATCTGCTCGTGCCCGACGCAACCCCGACCCGCGACGACGCTCGTGACGATTGCGCCGCGCGTATTGCTGCGATCCGGGAAACGATCGAGGAGGTCGGGCTGGCCGTGGGCATCGTCCCCCCGCCCGATCCGGCGACCCTCGCCAGCCTGCGCACCGCCATGACGGCGGGGCAGCCCTTTGCCCAGGCTTTGGCGGATCACGGCCTGACGATCGCGCCCGGCGACCTGATCCCCTATGCCCGCTGGTGTCCCGAACATGTCCCGGTGCGGCGGTTCGATGCGCGCTTCTATCTGGCGGCGATATCCCGCAACGCCTCCGAACCCAGCATAGACGGGGCCGAGACCGTGGGTGCCATATGGATGACCGCGCGCGAGGCGCTGGCCCGGGCCGATGACGGCGCGATCCACATCATCTTCCCCACCCGCCGGACGCTGGAACGATTGGCGCTCTACCGCGATTTCGCTTCGGCGGCGGCCGATGCACGGGCTTGGCCCATCCGACGGATCATACCCTTTCAAGCGGAGCGCGACGGCGTGGCATCGATCTGCATCCCCGACGATCTGGGCTATCCGATCACGGCCGAGCCCGTGGCGCGGGTGAAGCGCGGTTGATGCGCGCGCTCCGGCGATGGACCACCCTGCTGGTCGTGGTCGCCGGGGCGGCGATGCTGGCGCTGCTAATCTGGGGCTGGTTGCGCCGCCATCCGCAGGACGTGCCCTGGGCGCCGCTGGACCTGGGCCAGCCGGTGGGCCTGTTCACGGGCCGCAAGCTGACCGCGCTGACCCAGGATCGTGCGCAATGCCTGGGGCTGCTCGACCGCGCGGGCATTCGTTATACCGTGCTGCCTGCCCGCACCGACGGAACGCAATGCGGCTATGACGATGTGGTGCGCTTCACCTCCGGCGGGGCGCGGGCGATCGGTTATCGCCCGGCGACGCTGGGCGTGTCCTGCCCGGTCGCCGCCTCGTTGGCGCTATGGGAATGGGATGCGGTGCAGCCCGCCGCCCGCGCCCTGCTGGGCAGCGAGGTCATCGCGATCGACCATCTGGGCAGCTATAATTGCCGCCGGATCAGCGGGCGCAGCGGCAGCGACTGGAGCGAACATGCCCGCGCCAACGCCGTCGACATTGCGGGCTTCCGCCTGGCGGACGGGCGGCGGATCAGCGTGGTCCGCGACTGGAAGGATCAGGGCGCGGCGGGCCAGTTCCTTCGCCGAGTGCGCGACGAAGCCTGCCAGCTCTTCGCGACGACTCTGTCGCCCGACTATAATGCGGCGCATGCCGACCATTTCCATCTCGACCAGGCCTATCGCGGCCCGATGGGCTGGCGGGCGTGCCGGTGACAAAGCCCGCCTCGTGAGGCGCGACGGCGGAGCCCCCCGGCCGCCATCGCATGTCCTCAGTTGGCCAGCGACGTGCCGTTCGTATCCACCTTTTCCACCCAATGCGGGAAGAAGGCAGGCTGACGGCTCGACCAGCCCGCAGCGGTCGCCGCCGCCTCGCTGATCGACTGGAGCAGCTTGCGCCGCAGTTCCGGGTGCAGATGCGGCAGCGCCGCCGCCGCGCAGAACACCGAGGGCAGCCAGGGCCGGACCTCGGCCCCGATCAGCCGTTCGTAGAGGAAGCGAAACGCCGAGAAGCTGGTCAGCCGCCCTTGCCCCAGATCGAACGCCGCGATCGTGACGAACGGCGCCATGAAGGGTTCGAGCGATTCCAGGCCGCTATCGACCGGGATCAGGTGCCGGATCTCCGGCAGGTTGCGATACAGGCGCGCCTGCGCCCGAATGCTCGCCGCCTCGACGACGTCACGCGACCAGCGCGCCATCGCGTCCTCGCGGTCAAGGCCGATATCCAGCGAGCGGCGGATATAGCGCTGTGTCGCGGCCGCGAACCCGGCAAATTCCTTCATTTCGGCCAGTGTCATCGTACCTTCGGCCGGTTTGCTCCTCGATCCCATCTGTGTTCACCCCGCCCAATCTTACCAACCCGATCATCATGCGCCATTTTGGTTAACGCAACGCTGAACGGTAAGGACAAACGAACACGAAATGCGCCGCGCCGCAACATAGATTGCGACGAACGGATATCGCGGTAAGGATTTTGCGAGATGGGAGGACTTCGCGACACAATTGCAACGTTTGTTGCGATGACGCAACGGGCCATTCCAGTCATTTTGCCGGTGGTGCTCGCGAAGGGCCGGACCAACCGGAAAACCATATCGATCGCGGGGACCGAAGGCCGGTAGCGACCTTCGACCCCACGTCGCATCAATCCTTAGCGGTCGTTTTCGCTAAAGCCCGACGACTCCGCCGGACCGTCACGGCCAGGCTGGGTGGTCGAGGGCGGATCGCTGGCGTCCATCGACTCGTCCAGGCTCTCGTCTAGCTGCGCGTCGACGTCCTCGGGGTTCCGGTCCAGTTTCTCGGTGATCTCCGGGTCCTGCCCGGCATGCTGTTCGGGCGGCTGCGGACGGTTGCCCTGCTCGGCCTGTTCGCCGCCGGGCGCGACCGAGACGCTGTCCAGCGCGCGATCGTCGATGCTGTCGTTCATGTCACTTCCCCATCATCAGTGGATAGGGTCAACGAGCCATGACGCGCACCGTTCCTGCCCCCCGTCCAGCGCAGGCCCCGCCGCGACGGCCGGACCGACGCGTCAGTCGATCCGGGTGACCTCCACCCGCTGCTCGCACAGCTGCGCCTCGCCGAACACGGTCATGAAGGCGATGTCGGTCGCGTCCCGGCCGACACAGACCTTGGCGATCTCGTCCGCCTGCGCCATGCCGGTGGCGTCGACCAGATGCCAGGCGCCCTCCAGCCAGAGTTCGGCCACCGCATGGAAATCGGGCGGATTGACCCCCGGCGCATAGGCTGAGACGCAACGTGCCGGTATCTCCGCCGCCCGCGCCAGCGCGACCAGCAAATGGGTATAGTCGCGGCACACGCCTCGCCGGGAGCCGAAGGTGTCGAGCGCGGTCGTCACGCCGCTGGAGCTGCCCGCCTGATAGATCAGCCGTGTGCCGACCCAATCGGCCAGCGCCGCCGCCATCGCCCCGCCCGACAGGCCACCGAACCGCTGCCGCACGAAACCCTCTAGCCGATCCGACTCGCAATAGCGGCTGGGCATCAGATAGGGGATCAGCTGTCCGCCGAGCCCGCGCGCCGGGGTCGCCGACAGCGTTTCCAGCCGGGCGACCGGCCGCTCGACCGCGACGATCGCCTGGTATCTGGCCAGCAGGCCATGGTCGGCGCGGATCCAGCAGCGCTGGCCGATCCCCTCCTCGCCCGCGACGGCGGTGACGCCGTGGTCGGACCAGATGGTTAGCGACTGTTGTTCCAGCCGCTGGTCGGGCAACGCCGCCGCCTCGATCTGGAGGAGGATATCCGCCGGGTCCGTCAGGACATAGTCGAGCGTCACATCGATCGACAGGCGCATGGCCATGTCCCCTTTTTTGCCAAGAAAAAGGGCTCGGCGGACGGTCCGCCGAGCCCTTCGAGGTCCCTACCCCGTTTTTCCCGATCAGTCGCGGCTCGAACCGGTCAGACGCAGGATGAACATGAACATGTTGATGAAGTCGAGATACAGACTCAGCGCCGACATGATGACCACCCGGTCCTGCATGCTGGTGCCGCGCACCTCGTAATACATCGACTTGGTCCGCTGCGTGTCATAGGCAGTCAGGCCAGCGAACAGCAGCACGCCGATGAAGCTGATGACCAGGCCCATCGTCCCCGACTGGAGGAAGATGTTGATGACGCTGGCGACGATCAGGCCGACCAGACCGATGATCAGGAAGGTGCCGAACGCCGACAGGTCACGCTTGGTGGTATAGCCGTACAGGCTCAGCGCCGCGAAGCCCGCTGCGGTCGCGAAGAACGCGCCCGCGATCGAACCGCCGCTATAGACCAGGAAGATGGTCGACAGCGACAGGCCCATGACGACGGCGAATGCCCAGAAGAGCAGTTGCATCGTCGAGGTCTTCATACGGCTGACGCCCATGCTCAGCGCGAACACGAAGCCCAAAGGCGCGAACATGATGACGTATTTCAGCGCGCCGCCGTTGAGGAAGACCTGCGCGGCCAGGCTCTCACGCCCACCCCATGCGAAGAGCAGCGCGACGATACCCGTCAGCAGCACGCCCGACGTCATGTAGTTGTAGACGGACAGCATGTACGAACGCAGACCCGCGTCATAGGCGGTCGAGCCCGTGGTGGCGGTGGTTCCGAACGGCGCGGCGCTCGGCCGTGGATCAGACCAGTTTGCCATGGTGAACTATTGCTCCTTTGACCGGCCATATGCCGGCTGTTGGAAATATCGCTCTGTTGGGGACGCTTTTCAAGCGGGAGAGGTTCCCGCAGCCGCGATGGAATGTGATAGACATGATTTGTCATGGTCCGCCTGTTCGTCGCCCTTCGCCCGCCGCCCGCCATTCGCGACCTGCTCGCCGATGCGATGGACGGCGTTCCCCAGGCCCGCTGGCAGGATGACGACCAGTTGCACCTGACGCTGCGCTTCATCGGCGAGGTGGATCGCCCCGTCGCCGAAGACATCGCCGCCGCCCTGGGCCAGGTCCATGCACCGGCGCCAACGGTGCGCATTTCCGGCGTAGGCGTCTTCGATCGCCGGGGGCGGGTCGACACGCTCTGGGCCGGATTGGCCCCGCACGACGCACTGGCCCATCTGCATCGCAAGGTCGACCAGGCCTGTGTTCGCGCTGGCCTGCCGCCCGAGGCGCGCGCCTATCAGCCGCACATCACACTGGCCCGCCTGCCCGGCTCGGCCGGACGCGCGCCCGAGATCGACGGCTGGCGCGCGGTCCATGCCGGATTGGCGAGCGAGCCCTTCGCGATGCCACACCTCATTCTCTACCAGAGCCATCTCGGGCATGGCGGTGCATCCTATGAACCGGTGATGCGTTGGCCGCTCGGAAACGGCGGGTGACACGCCGCAATCCATCGTTATCCAACAGGGAGCTTCCGTCATGAAATATCTCACGCTGCTGACCGTCGGCACCGTCGCGCTTGGCCTTGCGGGCTGCGATCAGGCCAAGATGGAGACGGGCTCCCCCATGCCGAACGGCGCCAGCGCGACCGCGATGCTGAAGACCGGGACCGGCATGGATGCTGGCCGCGCCATGGCGACCGAGGTCGCGGGCGGCGTGCGCATCACGCTCGACGCGATGAACGTGCCCGCGGGCATGCACGGCGTCCATGTCCACACCGTGGGTCGCTGCGACGCGCCCGACTTCACCACCGCGGGCGGCCACTGGAACCCCAGTCAGCGCCAGCATGGCAGCATGAATCCGCAGGGACCGCATGAGGGCGACATGCCCAACATGACCGTCGGCAATGATGGACGCGGCACGCTGGGCGTCGTGCTGCCCGGCGCGACCATGGCGGGGCTGCTCGATCCGGACGGCTCGGCGATCGTGATCCACGCGGCGGCCGACGACCTGAAGACCGACCCCAGCGGCAATAGCGGCGGTCGCCTTGCCTGCGGCGTGTTCCAGGCCAACTAACTTGCCCCCCGCCCCGCCGCCATGCCGGTGGCGGGGCCTTTGCTTTCGGAGCGTCGATGACCAACGCCCTGCCGACCCGCGCCTTTGGCGGCTTCCTGTTCGATATGGACGGGACCATCCTCAGTTCGATCGCCTCGGCCGAACGCAGCTGGGCGACCTGGGCCGAGCGGCACGGCCTGGACGTCGCGGCGTTCCTGCCGACGATCCACGGCGTTCAGTCGGTCGAGACGATCCGGCGGCTGAACCTGCCGGGTGTCGATCCGGTCGCCGAGGCACATGCGCTGACCGAGGCGGAGATGCTGGACGTCGACGATGTGGTGCCGATCGGCGGCGCGGCGGCGTTCCTGGCCGCGCTGCCGGTGGATCGCTGGGCGATCGTGACCTCCGCGCCGCGTCGGCTGGCCGAGGTGCGGTTGAAGGCGGCGGGCCTGCCGCTGCCGGGCGTATTCGTCACGGCGGAAGATGCCGAACGGAGCAAGCCCGCACCCGACGGGTTCCTGCTGGGTGCGCAGCGGCTGGGCTTCGCGCCGCAGGACTGCCTGGCGTTCGAGGACGCCCCCGCCGGCATCGCGGCGGCCGAGGCGGCGGGGATGACGGTGGTGGTGATTACCGAGACGCATCGCGGGACGTTGGATACCGCGCATGGGATGGTGGCGGACTATCGCGATTTGGCCGTGGAGTGGGACGGCGCCAGTTTGAAACTGGAACACCGGATCTAACCCTAACCCCGCGCCCCGGCGGAAGCCGGGGTCCAGTAGCGGAGCGGTTCCGGTGGCGCAGGATCTTTGCCTCCCACGCGGCGGCGCCCCGCAATCTCTATCGAAAAGGAACTGGACCCCGGCCTTCGCCGGGGAACAGGGATTGGTAGGCCTCTCTATCCCCACACCCGTTCAGCCTGAGCGAAGTCGAAGGCCACGGGGATTCCACCGAAGGTCCGGGGCGTGCACTTCGACTTCGCTCAGTGCGAACGGAGGTCAAAGCGTGGGCTACGGAACGCCCCTCACCTCAAACCGTAAAGCTCTCCCCGCATCCGCACGCACCCTTGGCATTGGGGTTCTGGAACACGAACCCTGCGGTGAAGTCGTCCTCGACCCAGTTCATCGTCGATCCGATCAGATACAGGATCGACCCGCCATCGACGAACAGCGTCCCGCCCGGCGTATCGATCTTCTCATCAAACGCCTTGGCTTCGGTGACATAGTCCACCGAATAGGCCAGCCCCGAACACCCGCGACGCGGAGTCGACAGCTTGACCCCGATCGCCCCTTCCGGCGCGCGCGTCATCAGCTCGGCGATGCGCGCTTCGGCGGAGGGCGTCAGGTTCAGCGCGGCGGGGCGCGGACGCAGGGTGGTCGCCATGGTCAGAGCATCCCCAATTCGAGCTTGGCGTCGTCCGACATCTTCTGCGGGTCCCAGGGCGGGTCCCAGACGAGGTTGACGTCCGCCGTCGCGATTCCCGGCACCGCCGAAACACGCAGTTCGACCTCGCCCGGCATCGACTCGGCGACCGGGCAATGCGGCGTGGTCAGCGTCATGTTGACGACCGCATGGCCGCCCTCGGTCACTTCGACGCCGTAGATCAGCCCCAGGTCATAGATGTTGACCGGGATTTCGGGGTCGAAAATATCCTTCAGCGCGTCGATGATGCCGTCATACAACGCACCGCCCGGCTGGGTCGGATCGTCGGCGGTCGGCTTTTGCGAGAGAAAGCCCGAAAGGTAATCGCGCTGCCGTTCAGCGGGCGCTTCGACCACGTCCTGCACGCGCGCCTTGGGCGGCGGTGCAACGCTATCCACTTGCTCGACCTTGAAATCGCTCATCCGAAAATCCTCGTGACCCGCCGGACGCCATCCACCAGCGCCGCGACGTCATCGGGTCCGTTATACACGCCGAAACTGGCCCGCGCGGTGGCGGGCAGGCCGAGTGCCTCCATCAGCGGCTGGGCGCAGTGATGGCCTGCGCGGATCGCCACCCGGCTCTCGTCCAATATGGTGCCGATGTCGTGCGGGTGAACCCCCTCGACCGCGAAACTGACGATTCCCGCCGAGTCCTCGGGGCCGAACAGCCGCACCGAGTTGATCGCCGACAGCCCCTCGCGCGCCTGCGCGACCAAGGCCGCCTCATGCGCATGGATCGCGCCCAGGCCGATGGCCGACACATAGTCGATGGCGGCATGAAGCCCCAGCGCACCGACGATATGCGGCGTCCCCGCCTCGAACCGGCCGGGTGCGGGGGCATAGGTGGTCTTTTCGAAGCTCACTCGGTCGATCATCGACCCGCCACCCTGATAAGGCGGCATCGCCTCCAGTAGGTCGGGTCGTGCCCACAGCACGCCGATGCCGGTCGGACCGTAGAGCTTGTGACCGGAAAAGACATAGAAGTCGCAATCCAGCGCCTTCACATCGACCGCGACACGCGGCACCGCCTGACACCCGTCGAGCAGGATTTTCGCACCGACGCCGTGCGCCAGATCGGCCGCGCGCCGCCCGTCGAGCAGCGAGCCCAGCACGTTGGACACATGGCCCAGCGACACCAGCTTGTGCGCGGGTGTCAGCATCCGCTCCATCGCGTCCAAGTCGATGCGGTGGTCGGCGGTCAGCGGCAGCACGTCGATCGCGACGCCCAGCCGCTCGGCCACCATCTGCCACGGCACGATGTTGGAGTGATGCTCCAGCATCGACAGCAGGATGCGGTCGCCCGCCTTCAACTGCGTCGCCGCCCAGCATTGCGCGACCAGGTTGATCCCCTCGGTCGCGCCGCGCGTGAAGACGATCTCGTTCGCCGACCCAGCGCCGATGAACCGCGCCGTCGCCTCGCGCGCCTTTTCATAGGCGACCGTCATGTCGGCCGATCGCTGATAGACGCCGCGATGCACGGTGGCATAGCTGGTGTCATAGGCGCGGGTGATCGCATCGATGACCGCCTGCGGCTTCTGCGCGGTCGCGGCGGTGTCGAGATACGCCCAGCCGTCCGGGATCGCCGGAAAATCCGCCACCCGGTCGAGAGGCGACGCGCTCGTCAAAGCGCCGCCTCCAGCCAGGCGTCGGCATCCGCCGCAAAGGCTTCACGCACCACCTCGTTGCCGATCCGATCGATCGCGTCCGCAACGAAGGCGCGGGTCAGCAGCGCCTGCGCGCGGGGCTTCGGGATGCCACGGCTCTGCATGTAGAACAGCGCCTTGGCATCCAGCTCGCCCACGGTCGCACCGTGCGCGCACTTCACGTCATCGGCGAAGATTTCCAGCTCGGGCTTCAAATTCACCGTCGCCGTCCGCTGGAGCAGCAGGCCGCGAAGCGACTGCTCGCCATCGGTCTTCTGCGCATCGCGTGCCACTTCGACCCGCGCGGCAAGGCTCGCCTGGCTGCGGTCGGCGGCGACCGCGCGCCACAGCTGGTGGCTCTGGCCGTTCAACGCCGCGTGACGCAAGGCCACCGCGCATTCTTGGCGAAGCTCGTCCTTGGTCAGCAGCGCGCCGCCGAATTCGGCATAGGCGCCGTCGCCGGTCTGGGTGATCCCGCCGTCGATCCGCACGCCCATCGTGCCCGCCGCCAGAAAGGTCGCCGTCACGCTCGCGCCCTCGCCCAGCTCGGCTTCCTCACGCAGCGACACAAAGCCGTCGTCCTGCAACAGCCGCACCGCGCGCATCAGCCGTGCCGATGCCGCCAGCGTCACCCGCGTCAGCCGGTTGGTCCAACCGCGCCCGACATAGGTCTCATAGACCTGTGCCGCCGCATCCTCGGCCAGCACGATCTCGGCGGGCAGGTGGTTGGCCGCACCGCTGGCGACATGGACGATCTGCACCGGCTCGGCGACCGCATCGCGCTCCAGCCGCAGCGACCAGCCACGTCCCAGCGCCTGGCGCCCGAGCGGGTGGTCGCTGGCGTCGATCTGGGTCAGCTGCACCGGACCAAGGCTGCTGGCGCTTTCATCCAGCACGCCGTCCACGAACAGCAGCCGCGCGCCAGGCAGGTCGAGGAAGCGATCCGCCACCGCGACCGGCACCGCCCGCTCGCTCTCGGCCGCGCGACGAAGCGCCTCGATATCCGCCCAGCGCCACGCCTCTTCGCGGGTCGAGGGGAGTTCCAGCGTGGTCGTCACGCGGCGGCTCCCTCGACGCCCGCATAGCCTTCGCGCTCGAGCTCATGCGCGAGTTCGGGGCCGCCCGAACGCACGATGCGGCCGTCGGCCAGCACATGCACCCGGTCGGGCTGCACATAGTCGAGCAGCCGCTGATAGTGGGTGATCAGCAGCACCGCCTTGTCGGGCGCCCGCATGATTCGGTTGATGCCGTCGCCGACGATGCGCAGCGCGTCGATGTCGAGGCCGGAGTCCGTCTCGTCCAGGATCGCGAACTTGGGGTTCAGGATGCCCATCTGGACCATCTCGTTGCGCTTCTTCTCACCGCCGGAGAAGCCGACATTGACCGGACGCTTCAGCATATCCTGGTTCAGCCCCAGCCCATCGGCCTGGGCGCGGGCAAGCTTCAGGAACTCGGCGCCCGACAGTGGCTTTTCGTCGCGCTGGCCGCGCTGGGCGTTCAGGCTCTCGCGCAGGAACTGGACGTTGGACACGCCGGGGATTTCGACCGGATACTGGAAGCCCAGGAACAGGCCAACCGCGGCACGCTCGTTCGGCTCCAGCTCGAGCAGGTCGACGCCGTCGAACGTCACCGAACCCTCGGTCACTTCGTAACCCGGACGCCCGCCCAGCACATAGCCCAGCGTCGACTTGCCCGCGCCGTTCGGCCCCATGATCGCATGGACTTCGCCCGCATTCACCTCGAGCGTCAGGCCCTTGAGGATCGGCTTGCCGTCAATCTCGGCATGGAGGTTTTCAATTTTCAGCATCAGGCTGCCTTCATTGCATCTATAGATAAGCGAAGACGTTCGGCGACCTGCTCGAGCCCGCGAACCTCATTCTCAACTTTGGTGATTCGACCGGCCAATTGTCGCGGGCTAACCTGTCCGCCAAGCAGCCCGTCAACGGCCTCGCTCAATATGCGATGGGTCACAGCACATCGTTCGCGAAACTGATCAACCTCGGGGATCTGCCCTAAGATTGATGTTTCCACGTCGAGGCTCTTCGACGCTTGCAATGCTGCGGCATCGACCATCTCGACGCGAACCAAGAACTCTTCGTACTGCAATCGCACTTTTGAAACGGTCGGAAACCACATCATCCGACCGACCCCTCCAGCGAAATACCCAGCAGCTTCTGCGCTTCCACCGCGAACTCCATCGGGAGTTGCTGCAAAACCTCGCGCGCGAAGCCGTTGACGATCAGCGCAACCGCCGCTTCCTGGTCCAGCCCGCGCGACATCGCGTAGAAGAGCTGGTCCTCGCTGATCTTGCTGGTCGTCGCCTCATGCTCGATCTGCGCGCTGGGGTTCTTCACCTCGATATAGGGCACGGTGTGTGCGCCGCACTGGTCGCCCAGCAGCAGGCTGTCGCACTGGGTGAAGTTGCGGACATTCTCGGCGGTCGCGGCCACGCGGACGAGGCCGCGATAGGTGTTGTCCGAGCGCCCGGCCGAAATCCCCTTCGACACGATGGTCGAGCGCGTGTTCTTGCCGAGATGGATCATCTTGGTGCCGGTATCGGCCTGCTGGCGGTTGTTCGTGACCGCCACCGAGTAGAACTCACCCACCGAGCCGTCGCCCGCCAGCACGCAGGACGGGTATTTCCACGTCACCGCCGAGCCGGTTTCGACCTGCGTCCACGACACCTTGCTGTTCCGGCCCTGGCAGAGCGCGCGCTTGGTGACGAAGTTGTAGATGCCGCCGACACCATTCTCGTCGCCCGGATACCAGTTCTGGACGGTCGAATATTTGATCTCGGCATCGTCCAGCGCGACCAGCTCGACGACCGCCGCGTGCAGCTGGTTCTCGTCGCGCATCGGCGCGGTGCAGCCTTCGAGATAGGAGACATAGGCCCCCTTGTCCGCAACGATCAGCGTGCGCTCGAACTGGCCGGTATTCTCCGCGTTGATGCGGAAATAGGTCGACAGCTCCATCGGGCAGCGAACGCCCTCGGGGATATAAACGAAGGTGCCGTCCGAGAAGACCGCCGAGTTGAGCGTCGCGAAGTAATTATCCCGCTGCGGCACTACCTTGCCCAGCCACTTGCGGACCAGATCGGGATATTCCTTGATCGCCTCGGAGATCGAACGGAAGATCACGCCCGCCGCTTCCAGCTCCTTGCGGAATGTGGTCGCGACCGAGACGCTGTCGAACACGGCGTCCACCGCGACCCGGCGCGCACCCTCGACCCCCGCCAACACTTCCTGCTCGGCGATCGGGATGCCCAGTTTCTCATAGGTCCGCCGAATCTCGGGATCGAGTTCGTCCAGCGACGCGATCGTCTTCTTCTGCTTGGGCTCGGCGTAGTAATACGCGTCCTGATAGTCGATCGGCGGGATATGCAGCTTGGCCCAGTCCGGCGTCTCCAGCGTCTGCCACAGGCGAAACGCCTTCAGCCGCCAGTCGAGCATCCATTCGGGCTCGCCCTTCTTGGCCGAGATATACCGAACCGTATCCTCGTTCAGCCCCTTGGGCGCGAAGTCCTGCTCGATCTCGGTGGCGAAGCCCCACTCATACTTCTTGTTGGCGGCGGCGAGCGCCTCTGCATTCTTCGTGGCCATCAGGCGAATACCCCCGGACGCACAGGCGCGCCCATCACTTGCGATTCAACAGGATCGGCGGCGAGCGTCGCGAGCGTCACCCCGGAAAAGGCGGCGCGTACCGCCTGATTGACGACATGCCAATGCGGGCGGACGCGACATTGCAACTCGAGGCTGCAATCATGCGCGGCGCCATCGACACAGGCGGTCAGTGCGATCGGGCCGTCGACGGCCTCGACGATATCGGCCAGGCTGATCGTATCGGCGTCGCGCGCCAGACGGATGCCGCCGCCGGTGCCGCGCGTGCTCTCGATCAGGCCCGCGCCCGCCAGACGGCTGACCAGCTTCTGCGCGGTGGGAAGCGGGACGCCCGTTTGCCCGGCGAGCAGGGTCGCATTGCTCCGCCCGCCCACGCCTTCGCGTGCGGCGGCGGTCATCATCACGACCGCATAATCGGCTAGGCTGGAAAGGCGCATGGACTCCCAATCGGATGGATTTGATCCGATTGGCAAATGGGCGCGAGGGGGCGGTTCGTCAACCGGATATCGGTGCGGGAATTTCGATGGGTGTGAGTGGTTGGCCTACTCACACACCTTCTTCCTTCTTAAGCCCCTCCCGCAGGCGGGAGGGGTTTGGGGAGGGCATGGTCACGGGCGACGGGCTCGGTGAGACTCCTGGCCCTCCCCCATCCCCTCCCGCCTGCGGGAGGGGCGTGAGACTCATTTAACGCCCAATCAGGCCTTGCGCGATCTCGTCCGCAACATCCGACGCCGGATGGCCCGTCTCCGCCGAACGCTGCCACACCTGCTCCAGACGCTCGGGGATTGTGGCGATGCGCGCCATGACCTCGGCCTCGTCGCCCTGGCCCAGATATTCCAGGCCGACATTGATGATGCCGCCCGCGTTGATGACATAATCCGGCGCATAGAGAATGCCGGCTTCCGCCACGCGCGCGCCGTCTTCACGGGTCGCCAGCTGGTTGTTCGCACCGCCCGCCACGACCTTGGCCTTCAGCCGCTGAATCGAGTCGGCGTTCAGCACCGCACCCAGCGCATTGGGGCTGACCAGATCCACGTCCGCGAACAGGATTTCGTCGGCCGGGACGACGCTGGCGCCCAGTTCCGCCGCCATTTGTTCGGCCCGCGCCTGGTTCACATCGGCGATGGTCAGGACCGCGCCGTCCTTGGCCAGCAGCTTGGCGAGACCGCCACCGACCGAACCGACGCCCTGGATCGCGACGCGCACACCCTTCATGTCGGTCGCGCCCAGCCCGCGCTTGGCGGCGGCCTTCACACCCAGATAAACGCCATGCGCGGTGTACGGGCCGGGGTCGCCGCCCGCCGCGCCGCTCGCCACCGGCAGGCCGGAGACATAGCGGGTCTGGGTCGCGATGACCTTCATCCGCTCCTCGGACATGCCGACATCTTCGGCCGTCACGTAACGCCCGCCCAGCGATTCGACCGCGCGGCCGAACGCTTCGAGCTGCGCGGTGGTGATGACGTCGCCCTGCTTGGCCGCCAGGACCACGCCCTTGCCGCCGCCCAGCGCCAGGCCCGCCATCGCATTCTTGTAGCTCATGCCGCGCGACAGGCGCAGCGCGTCGGTGATGGCGAGCGCGGGCGTGCCATAGTTCCAGAAGCGCGCGCCGCCCGCCGCCGGGCCGAGATGCGTCGAGTGCACGGCGATGACCGCCTGCAGTCCCGATGCGGGATCGGTAAACAGGTGCACGCCTTCATGCGCGTCGAAATCGGGAAAGCCCCAGTTCGTCATGCTCGTCCTTCGGTCCGACAAAAGCGGAACCGGACCGAGTCCGACGACCCGGCCACCCAATCGGTGAGGATTTAGGGGGGACACGGGCGGGAGAAGGGCCGGTGCCGTGGCCAGGATATGGCCGGAAAAGAATGGGGCGACCGACGGGACTTGAACCCGCAACTTCCGGCATCACAAGCCGGCGCTCTAACCAATTGAACTACGGTCGCCGCGAAGGCTTGCGCCCCTAAACGGGATCACCCGGTTTCGTCAAGCGGTCAAAATCGCCCTTCCGCCGAAAGTCGGTATCCGCCGCCCGTCGCCGCCACGAAACCTAGCTGCTCCAGCCGCGCCGCCGCCGCCGGATCGCCGGGCGTCAGGACCAGGTCGGCGGTGTAGCGGCCATCGGGCCGAATACGCAGGTTGACGCCTTCCGTGCCGCCTTGCCCCGTCATCGGCAACAGCAGCGCCCCCGCCTCGCAGCGCGCCGTGCCCATCATCGTCGGGGGCAGCGGCAGGCCGCCCGCCTCGCCCACCACGGTCGCACGGACGCGGCCGCCCGCTTCCTCGCAAACGCCGTCGCGGAACCTCACCGTCACATCCTCCAGCGCGAGCGTGGTGACCGGCAGTGGCGCGAACAGCGTGGCGGCCGGCAGGGTGGCGGTGACGCCGTCGATGCCCATCGCATGGCGGCTGATCGATGCGGAGCCCGCGATCGGACGCCCATCGGCCCCTGCCCCCTCGAAGGCGAGCTTCGCCCGGCCGACCAGCAGCGCGAGCGGCGACAGCGACACGCGCAAATCGCCCAGCGCAACCTCGCCGAACCGCGCCTCGACCATGCTGCCGCCCCAGATGGTGCCGCCGACGCGCCGCGCGCTCAGCCCTTCCTCGGCCAGCCCGGTCATGCCCAGCGCCAGGCGCATCGGCAGGAAGACGATCAGCGCGACGATCAGCATCGCCGCGAACAGCACCGAAGGTCGGGTGGTCATCCGCAACCGCATCACGACACCCGCGTACGCAAGAGGAGCGCGACTCCCACGGTACGGTCGCTATTGTCGGTCAGCGTCGCCTGTTCGACCAGCACCCCGCCGCGCTCCAACCGCGCAAGCCATGGCGTCAGCGCGGCGGGCCGGGCCGAAGCGATCTGCGCGCGTACCCGACCGGGGCCGTCCTCGGTCAGGGCGGACAGGGTGAAGCCCGCCTGCTCCGCCGACAGCCGCACCGTATCGGCCAGCGTCCCCGCCAGCGCGGGGGGACGGCGGCGGCGCTGGCCCAGCTCGGCGGCGATGGCCTGTGCCTCGCCTAGCCGGATCACCGCATCCGTGTGACGCTCGCGCGCGCTCGACAGGCCATCGTCCAGCGGGCGCAATATGCCGCCCCAGATGATCGTCACGACCAGCAGCGCGCCCATGACCAGCAGCAGGCGCTTTTCGCGAAGACTGCGGCCGTCGAACCAGAGTTTCAGCGCCTTCATCGTGCGCGCACCGTGAATTCTCCCGTGATCCGGCCATTGGCCGCGACGAAGGTGCTGGGCTGGACGGTAAAGCCCTCCACCTCGATCGCGCGCTTCAGGTCGGTGGCCAGCGCCTCGCGGTCGACCGCGACGCCCAGCCGGATATCGCCGTTCGGCTGGAAATCCAGCGCGGTCAGCTCGGTGCCGGGCACGCTGCGGACCGCGGCGAAGACCGCCGCCGCCGTCCGGCTGAATCCCTGACCCGGCCCGCGGATCGCCGACAGCCGCTCGGTCAGCTGGCGATCCGCATCGACCAGCGTCTCGCCGCGCGGCAGGGCGGTGCGGGCAACCTGCTCGATCCGCGCCTCGGTCGCATCGGCGGCAAAGCTGTATTTGGTCCACCGCACGAAATCGATCGCCAGTGTGGCGACGACGATCGCCACACCCAACCACGCCAGCCGCTTGACCAGCCGCCAGTCAATCGCAAAGCCACGCCGCCGGGCGAAGACGCCCTGGCGCAGGTCGAGCACAGGTGCGGCCGCCACCGCCCCCAGCGCCGCCGCAATCCCGTCGCCGTCCAGATCGGTAAGCGGCGCATCGCCGGTGACGATCTCGGTAAAGCCCGGCTCGTCGGCAAAGCCCGACGCGTGCCCGCGCACCACGCCCTGCCCGGCCAGATTCCCGCGCACATAGCCCTCGTCGGGACGCGGCAGCAGCAGCGGCGCCGGCACCACCGCGACCGGATCGACCCCCGCCGCGCCCAGCCGCGCAAGCCAGCCCGCCATCGCGCCGCGATTGACGATGCCGATCGCGCGCGCACCACCCTCGTCCTCGCCCACCGCGACGTGCAACTCGTCCATCGGCGCGGCGCTGACCTCGGCCGCCAGCAACCGCGCGGCGGCGGCGGCCTGCGCCGTCGAGCGCGCGGGGATGTCGGCCCAGTGCAGCGACACCGCATCGGCGGGCGCGACCGCGACAACTTCGCCGTCCCCCTGCGGCAGGCCCTCGCCTGCGGCGGCGACGCGGGCATCCTCGATCCGCATCCAGCGATAGTCGCCGCCCTCGCCCGGCGGCAGGAACAGGAGGTTCGTCGCACTCATCACTCTTCCCCCCAAATCCGCGAAACCAGCCGCGGCGGTGGCCGCGTGGCGTCGACCAGCGCGCGTTCCTGCACCCGGACGCTGCCCAAGGCCACATCGATCCGCAAGGCAAACCAGTGCGACGTCAGCGCCACGCCCCCGCCACCGCTCGCCCCCGGTATCTGCCCCCAGAACGCACCGGCGTCCGCATAGCCTTGCGGGGGGCGGCGCAAAAGGGCCTGGGCGATGGCGGCGGGCGAAATCGTATCGGCCTGCGCCATCGCCACCAGCGGCGCCTGTTCGGGCGCCAGCGTGTTGATGTTGACGGTCGTCGGCTTCGCCTCCGGCAGGGTGCAGACCCATGGGCGAAGCTGGGCATAGAGTTCGGGCGTGACACCGCTGACCATGCGCAGCTCGCTGACATCGACCATCATCGCAGCCCCGCTGCGATAGGGCGGATCGCGCGCCAGATAGACGGGGTCCTCGGCCCCGCCCCCTTGCGGGTTCTGATCGCTGTCGATCCAGTCGGACGCGGCGGTGGCGACCTGCTGCGCGACCTGGCCGGGCACGCCGAGCAGCTGCATCAGCTTGGCGAAATGCGCGACCTCGACCGCGTTGCCGACCCGCACGCCGGGCTGTCCATCCAAATCCTGCGCCAGGCCGTTCAGGTTGAAACAGTTGCCGCCGTCCGTCACCCGCGCCACCGCGCTGCCCCCGCCCGCGACATCGCCGAGCGGCAACGCGAAGGGCCGGTCGCTCCAGCCGCCGAGCAGCGAGACCTTGCCATCGCTGCGCTGGAGCAGGTCGCCGATGCGGACGATCGCCAGCGCCTCGGCCCCATAGGCAAAGCCGCGCGCCTGCTCGATCGCCACCGCATTGCCGCCAAGCCGCGTCGACAGGCGCAGCTTCTCCAGCGCGGTCGCGGCGAGCACCGCGATGACCGCGACCAGGATCAGGACGGTGAGCAGCGCCGCGCCGCGCTCGCCCGCTGGCGGAAGCAGCCTAGCCATTGGGGGTGGGCGTCGCGCTGGGCGTCGGGTTCGGCGTAGGGGTCGTTTGGGGCAGGGTGGGCGGGACGCTATAGCCGGTGCCGACCAGGAACAGCTGGCGAAAGATCATGCCGTCGTCGCGCACGATCGTGACCTCCGCGGCCTGGGGCAACGCGACGCCCGGCTGCCCCTGCCACTGGTCGAGCCACGCGCCGTTGAAGCGGTAGCGCAAGTGAAGCTCACGCACATGATCCATCAGCGCGGCGGGCTCCATCGGCTGCGCCCCGTCGAGCAGCGGCCACGCCACCCGCTCCAGCACGCCGCCGTTCAGGCGATAGGCGACCTTCTGCACGGATGGGCGGGCGGCATCGTCCAGATTGCTCCAGCCGCCGCGCACCAGTCGCATCGCATCAGGCCCGGCGACCATCGCGGGGCTGAGGACACCGCCCTCGTCACGGGTCGGCCGGTCGACCGCCTGGGCCAGATCGGCGGACAGGATCGCGGTCGTCCGGCTGACCGCCGCCATCGCGTCGAGCTTCTGCCCGGTCACCGCCTGGGCCCGTACGCTGAGCGACAGGATCGCCACCCCAGCAGCAGCGAGCATCGCGAAGATGAGCAACGCGACCATGACTTCGACCAGGGTAAAGCCGTTGGAATAGGCGCCACCCCGGCGAAGGCCGGGGTCCAGCTGCCACGCATCATGAGGCGCACGGAGATGTTTGCCCCGATTGTTCGGGTTCGGCGAAACTGGACCCCGACCTTCACCGGGGTGGGGCGAGGTGAAAGTCACGACGCTGCCACCCCGATCGGCGGGGCGGCCATCGGCGGCCGCACCATCGTCATCCGGCCGACCACGCTGCCGCCCGCATTCGCCACCGCCACGTCGATCCGCACCACGCGCACGTCACCCGTGCCACTGACGATCCGCGTCCATTTCCAGCTGCGTCCGCCATTCACCTCCGCACCCGTCGTCCGGCCGAGCGCGGGCGCCTGCGGGTCAGTAACGGCGGCGATGGCCACGTTGCGCGCGACCATTTGCGCGACCACGGTTTCGTCCAGGATCGACGCACCCCGGATCGTCGCGCTCTCCAGCCGGACGAGCGCCATCGCGGCCAGACTGAACACGGCGAGGGCCACCATGATCTCGATCAGGGTAAAGCCGGCGTCCTTTCCTCCCCTGCAAGGGGAGGTGGCAGGCCGAAGGCCTGACGGAGGGGTGTCATCGTCCGCGAAGGTACATATCGCCAGCGGCGACACCCCTCCGTCACGGCTGCGCCGCGCCACCTCCCCTTGCAGGGGAGGAATTTGTGAGTCCTCACCCATCGACACGCACCGTGCCGTCCGCACCGATCCGCACGGTGCTGCTCGCGCGCTCGCGGGTCAGGCGGAGCTCGACCGGGCGGTCGGCCAGGCCCGTCACGTCGAAGGTGATCCGCACCCGGCCGCTGGCGTCGGGGATCACCGCCTGGGTGCCGTCTTCCCACTGGGCGACGCGCAAGGGCTTGGCGGTCATCGGGCTCCACGCGCCGTCCGCGCGCCGATCGAAACCATAACCGCCGCGCGTAACCCAGATGCTGACCGGCGACGCCTCCACCACCGCCACGTCGTGCGCGGCGCGGACGCGCGCGGCAAAGCGCAGCGCCTCGTCGGTTACCCGTCCGCGTCGATCGGGCAACAACAGGACCGCCACGGCCGAGGCCAGGCCGATCACGGTGATCACGATCATCAGTTCGACCAGCGTGAAGCCGTTTGCCCTTCTAGGCGATGGCAGGGCGTGGCCTTCGACTTCGCTCAGGCGGAACGGAGCGTTGGCGGGAGGCGATTCCGTCCCAACCACCGTTCGCGCTGAGCCCTTCGGCTGGCTCGCAAGCCAGCCGCTCCGGATACACTTCGGCGCTATGCGCCGAAATCGAAGCGCCCGGGCCGCACCCGCGCCACGCAGGCCCCGCCCGCCGCCGTTCCCGGCATCCAGGCGAGGGTCCGCGCTCACTTATCCCAGTTGCCGATATCGGCGTTGGTGCCCTCGCCGCCTTCCTTGCCGTCGGCGCCGTAGGTCCAGACGTCCGCCTCGCCATGCTGGCCGGGCGCGGCGTAGAGATACGGACGACCCCAGGGATCCTCGGGCAGCTTCTTCAGATATCCGCCCTTTTGATAGCGCGACGGATCGGCGAGACCCGCGGGCATCGACACCAGCGCCTGCAACCCCTGCGACGTCGTCGGGAAGGTCAGGTTCTGCAGCTTGTACATCTCCAGCCCGGTCTCGATGTTGGCGATATCGGCCTTGGCCTTCTGGATCTTGGCCGTGTCGCCCGAGGGGAGCACGTTCAGCGCCACGATCGTCGCCAGCAGGCCGATGATGACCACGACGACCATCAGCTCGACCAGCGTAAAGCCGTTAGCCGGGCGCTTGCGGCGGATCCGCCGGGGGGTGGGGTTACGCATCAACATGTCCTCTCATTGTCCCGCCAGCGTGTTGAGCTGCAGGATCGGCAGCAGGATGGATAGCACGATGGTCGCGACCACGCCGCCCATCACGACGATGATCGCAGGTTCGAGCAGCGACAGCGCGGTAGCGGTGAAGCGGTCGAACTCGCGCTCCAGATAATCGGCGGCACGCTCCAGCATCTCGTCCAGCCGCCCCGCCGCCTCGCCGCTGGCCGCCAGATAGGTCAGCAGCGGCGGGAAGACCCCTGCGCGCCGCATCGCCGCCGACAGGCTTCCGCCGCCCCGGATCGCATCGACGATCGCGTCGGACGCCACGCGCAACCGCCGATTGTGGATCGTGCCAGCGGTCAGGGTCAGCCCCTCGAGCAGCGGCAGGCGGCTGGCCACCATCGTCCCCAGCGTACGCGCCATCCGCGCGGCATGCAGGTCGCGCAGCAACCGGCCGATCAGCGGCAGCTTCAGCAGCCAGGTGTCGAAGGACAGCCGGATTGCAGGCACCTTCAGCGCGCGCCAGAAGCCGACACCGCCGACGACCGCCACCCCCGCCATCAGCCACCACCAGCCGACCAGCAGGTCCGACACGCCGATCACCATCCGCGTCAGGAAGGGCAGCTCCTGCCCCACCGTGTCGAACTGCTCGACCACCTGCGGCACGACGAACATCATCAGCGCGGTGACGACGCCCATCGCGACGACCGCCAGGATCGTCGGATAGGCGAGCGCGGTGATCATCTTGCCGCGAATTTCGGCCTGCCGCTCCAGTAAGGCGGCCAGCCGGTCGAGGATGGTCGGCAGGGTTCCCGAGCTCTCGCCCGCCGCGACCATCGCGCGGTAGAGCGGCGGGAAGCTCCTGGGCTCGCGCGCCATGGCATCGGCCAGGCGGCGGCCTTCGGTGACGCCCTGGTGCACGGTCGCGACGATGGCGCGCACCCGCTCCTGCTCGGTCTGGCGGGTGATGGTGCGAAGGCTCTCTTCCAGCGGCGAGACGCGGTTGAGCGTGGCGAGTTGGCGGGTGAACAGCGTCAGTTGCTTGACCGACATGCGCGCACGGCCGAGCTTCAGCCCGAAGAGCGGACGCCGCTCGGCGGTGTCGCCGGAGCCGGGCTTGACCGAGACGACGTAGAGACGCTGCTTTTCGAGGGCGGCACGGGCGGCGTCGCCGGTTTCGGCAGGGATGAAGCCGCGTTTTTCAACGCCTTTGGTGTCGACGGCGACATAGTCGAAACCGGCCATGTCAGTACCCCACCCCATGGCCAGCCCGGCCCCCCGCGAAGGCGGGGGCCCAGTTTCTTCGAAGCGCGCAAGGCTGAAATCTGATCTCACGCGGAGATGCGGAGACGCGGAGAAGAAAGAGGTGTTCGCGCAGAGGCGCGGAGGGCGCAGAGGGGTTTCGCGTGTGGCAGTGCACCGCTTTTGCAAACGGCCGAAACAGGAGGGCCGCTGGCGCGGCGAGAACATCATCTCCGCGTCCTCCGCGCCTCTGCGCGAACCTGCTCCTTCTCCGCGTCTCCGCGTCTCCGCGTGAACCGATGCCATGACGACCGACAGCGTTCAGCGTGATACGGCATAGGCACTGGCCCCCCGCCTTCGCGGGGGAACGGGGGGTCGTGAGCGTGCGCATCACCCTCACCCCGCTTCGGAGTCGCGGCGGGACACGCGGATGGCTTCCTCGGACGTCGTAACGCCGTCCAGCACCAGCGCGCGCGCCACCGTCGCGAGGGGCTGTTGCCGGGAAAAGGCGTGCGCGGCGATCGCCTGTTCGTCACCGCCTTCGTTGATCAGCCGCCGAATCGTGTCGTCGACGCGCACCGCCTCGTACACGCCGGTTCGGCCCTTATAACCGCTGCCGTTGCACTGCGGACAGCCGACCGCCTCGTACACCGTGGCCTGGGCGTCGATGCCGAGCAGCGGCGCGACGGTCTCCCTCGCCGCGACCGGCCGCTTGCACGCCGGGCAGAGCCGCCGGACCAGCCGCTGCGCGATCACCGCGCGCAGCGTCGAGGCGAGCAGGAACGGCTCGACCTTCATATCGCGCATCCGGGTGATCGCGCCGACCGCGTCATTGGTGTGGACCGTCGACAGCACCAGGTGCCCGGTCAGCGAGGCCTGCACCGCGATTTCGGCGGTTTCGCGGTCACGGATTTCGCCGACCATCACCACGTCCGGGTCCTGGCGCAGGATCGCGCGCAGGCCCGCCGCGAAGGTCAGGCCGACCTTGGCGTTCACCTGGGTCTGGCCAACGCCGTCCACGGCATATTCGACCGGGTCCTCGACGGTCAGGATGTTGCGGCTGCCATCGTTCAGCAGGCGCAGCGCGGCATAAAGGCTGGTCGTCTTGCCCGAGCCGGTCGGCCCGGTGACCAGGATGATGCCGTTGGGCTCGCTCAACGCCTCGCGCAGCAGCGCGTACATGGCCGGGTTCATGCCCAGCGCGTCCAGGTCGATGCCCGCATTGTCCTTGTCGAGGATACGCAGCACCACCCGCTCCCCCGCCCGGCTGGGCAGCGTCGAGACACGCACGTCGAGCAGCTTGCCGCCCAGGGTCAGCGCCATGCGCCCGTCCTGCGGCACGCGGCGCTCGGCGATGTCGAGGCGCGCCATGACCTTGATGCGGCTGACCACCACCGGCGCGACATGCGGCGGCATACGCAGCGTCTCGCGCAGCATCCCGTCGATGCGCATGCGGATGACCAGGCCGGTCTCGTACGGCTCGATATGGATGTCCGACACGCCGTTGCGTGCGGCGTCGGCAATGATGCCGTTGATCAGCCGGATCGCGGGCGCGTCGTCGGCGGTGTCGAGCAGGTCCTCGGCGGTCGGGATGCCGTCGGCCAGCATGTCCAGCTCGTCGCCCATGCCGACCGCCGCGATCGCGGTCGCCTGTCCGTCCATCGCATAGGCGTCGGACAGGAGGCGGTCGAAGGCGGGCGCCTCGACACGGGTGATCGCGAAGGGGCGGCCGATATGGCGGCGAAGCTCGATCAGCGCGCGCGGGTCCGCGCCTTCACGTAAAGCTATGGTCAGCGGGTCGGCGGTGTGGACGACCGTGCCGAACTTGCGGGCAAAGCCATAAGGGATGGTCAGGGGGGCGACCAGTTCCAGTGCTTCGTCGGGTGCAGGGAGCGGGAGAGCGGATGGCCCTCCCCCATCCCCTCCCGCCTGCGGGAGGGGCGTGCCCAGAGGCAGGGGGACGGTGTCTCCCGTGGTGATGGGCTGTTCGTCGTCAGTCACGGCGCTTGATCGGCTCGACCGACTTGGCGACGGGGACGGCGATGCGGGGGTCCTCGATATTGCCGGGCATCGGCGCGCGCGGGATCGGCGGCGCGGCATTCATGTAATCGCGGACCAGCTCGTCGATCGAGGGCTCGACGCCGGGCTGGGCATAGCCCTGCAACTGGCGGAGATAGCCGTAACGCTGTTCGGTGACGCGACGGCTGTCCTCGGGCGTGCGCAGGATGGTCGGGCGGATGAAGACCATCAGGTTCGTCTTGGACCGGCTGCGCGCCTTGGAGCGGAACAGCGCGCCGAGACCCGGAATGTCGCCGAGCAGCGGGATCTTCTCGATGGTGCGGCGCTCATTGTCGTCGAGCAGGCCGCCGATGACGGTGATCTGGCCGTCGTCGGGTGTGAACACGTTTTCGAACGCGCGCTTGTTGAGGATCAGCTCGCTGTTGTTGCTCGACACCGGCCCGGCGATCGAGCTGACCTCCAAGCGCACGTACAGCTTCAGCGAACCGCCCGCATTGACCTGCGGCTTCACATCCAGCTGGATGCCGACATTCTGGCGCTGCACGGTGCGGAAAGCATTGTCGAAATTGTTGGACAGCGCCTGGCCGGTGGTGACCGGGATTTCCTGGCCGACCAGGCTGTGCGCCTGTTGGTTGTCCAGCGTGATGATGTGCGGGACCTGGAGCAGGTTCGACGTGGTGTCGCTCTTCACCGCGTTGATGATCGCGCCGAACACCGTGTCGCCGATCTGCCCGCCCCAACCGGCAAAGCCGCCGGTCGTGCCCAGGATCGACTGGACCGCCGATTGGGTCAGCTGGTTGAACGAGGCGTTGGGGACGTTCGTCTCGGTCCGCGTGCCATCGGGGGCGACGACCACGGTGCGGTTGCCGCCCAGCGTCTGCGCACCCACCGCGCCCGCGATCTGGAGGATGTTGGGCGCGGTGTTGCCATAGGTCGAGGCGGCGAAGGCCCCGCCCGACAGGCTGCCGAGCAGGAACTGCGCGCCCAGCCGCCGGGCGGTCTGGTCGGAGACTTCGGCGACGATCGCCTCGATCAGCACCTGTTCGCGGCGCACGTCGAGCTGGCGGACGACTTCGCTGATCTGGCGCTGGATATCCGCGGGCCCGGCGATCACGATGGCGTTGGCGCCGACGAAGCGGGTCACGACGGCCGCGGTGCGCCCGCCTTGCGTGCTGATCGCGGGCGGCTGGCCGTTCTGGCCGCCTGCGCCCGGCGCGCTCGCCGACTGGGGCTGGGCGACAGGCTGGATACGCTGCGCGATCGAGGTGCCCGCCGCCGATCCCGCCTGGGAATTGGTCTGGGTGAAGCTGCCGCGCGACAGGGTGGTTTCCTGGACCGGATCGGGCGTCTGGCCGACCAGTTGCTGAAGCACCGGCAGAAGCTGCTCGGCATCGGCGTTTTCCAGGAAGACGACGCGGATCTCGGTGCCGCTCTTGGCCTTGTTGTCCAGGTCCTGCGCGATCTGGGCGAAGCGCGATACGCTCGACGGATCGCCGCGCAACGCGATCGAGTTGGAGCTGTCGATGGCGACCACCGACACGCCGGTGCCGCCCGGCGCCGCGCCGCCGCCCTGCCCGCCGCCGCCGGCCCCGCCCGCCAGCGTCTGGAGCGCGGTCGCGATCTCGCGCGCGCCCGCATTGCGCAGCGCGATGACGCGGGTCGAGGCGTTGTCGGCGTCGATCCGGCGGACCACCTCACGGATACGGCGGATATTGTCGGCGAAGTCGACCACGACCAGGCTGTTGCCCGCGCGGTTGGCGGTCACCGATCCTTGCGCGCTGACCAGCGGGCGCACCGTCTCCAGCGCGCTCGGCGCGTCGATCGCGCGCAGGCGGATAATCTCGGTCACATAGGAATTGCGGTTCGCACCGGCCGAGCCGATCCGGCTGGGCTGCGACGCGGCGTTGTCGATCGGCTGGACCCGGAACGCCCCGCCCGATGTCGGCACCGCGACGAGGCCGTTGGAACGCAGCGTCGACAGGAAAATCTCGAAATATTCGGACCGGGACAGCGGCCGGTCGGTCACCACCGTCACCTTGCCGTTCACCCGGCTGTCGATGATGAAGGTCCGCCCCGTCACCTTGGCCGCATCGGCGATGAAGGCGCGTATGTCGGCGTCGCGCACGTTGAGCGTGGTCTGCGCCTGCACCCCCGCCGCCAGGGCGAGCGCGAGGACCGAACCGAGGACGAGCTTCTTCATGGCCGTGGTGCCGCAATCTGAAGGGAGAGCGGCAGCGTCTGATCGCCCCGCTCGACCGTGATGGAAAGAGAACCGCCCTGTGCGAAATCGCTCGCCAGACGGTCAAGGTCGCCGGGTCCCGTGACGGGACGCCCGCCGAGTGCGGTGACGATATCGCCCTCGCGCAGGCCCGCCGCCCGGAACGCCGCGCCCGAGCCCTGCGACCGGACGACCAGACCAGAGACGCGCCCGCCGTCGAGCCGGGGGATGAAGCCGATATCGCTGCGCAGCTGCGCGATCGCCACGCCGCCCTGCGCCGGTGCGGCACCGGGCGACGGTGCCGGCGGAGCACCCGCGCCGCCCGCTCCGGCGGCGGCGGCGGGCGGGGCATCCGACTGGTCGATATACAGATCCTCGGTCGCGCCGCCCCGGTCGATCGCGACATGATCGAAGGCAACCGCCTTCAACCGGACGCCAGGCTGGATCTCGTCCCCGACCGAGACCGACCGCTGGACGCCGTCCGGGCCCGCCAGGATCGCCGATCCACGCCCCGAAGCCTCGTCGATGCGCGTCCCGAACAGCGTCAGTTGCAGGGTGGTGACGGCGGCGGGCGCGCCCTGTTGCCCCTGCAACCGGAAGAACGGGTCGAAACCCTCCAGGATGGCGGCGGGCGATCCCGCAATGACCGGGGCCTGCGGACGCCACTCGCCCAGCGGCGAGACGGGGGTGGCGATCACCCATAGCAGCCGCGCGCCCTGAACGGCGAGAACCGCCATCAGCGCCAGCTCGGCCACCGAATAGACATTCACGACCGGCAGGCGTCGCAACCAGCGACGTCCACGCGCGTCGAGCCTCAACCGCATGAAATACACCCCATCCGCATTTTCAGGCCCTAGGCATGGCATGTTACAGTCCTGCGTCAAAGCCTCGAAACATGTTCGTCACCGAAACATGTTCTTCACAAGGGTTTCGCATGGACGTGCCGATGAATGACCTTTCCGCCCCCCTGCCGATGCTGGGCAACGGCCTCGACCCGACACCGATCGTCCAGCGCCTGGCCGCGACGCCGGGCGTGCAGCGGCTGCCCGATCCCCGGCTGACACTGTTCGTCAAGCGCGACGTCCTGCCGCCCGATCTGTGCGCCGCGCTGATGTCCCGAATCGATGCGGTCCGCCGCCCCTCGACCATCGCCGACGCCAATGGCGATGCCGCCTATCGCACCAGCGAGACGGGCGACCTGCCCGCTGACGATCCGGCGGTGATCGAAACCGAACGCCGGATCGCGATGCTGACCGGCCTGTCGGGCGACTATGGCGAACCGATCCAGGGCCAGCGCTATGCCGTGGGTCAGGAATTCAAGCAGCACACCGATTATTTCGAGCCACGGGGCCTGGACTATCACCGTTACTGCGCACTGTCGGGCAACCGGACCTGGACGGTGATGCTGTACCTCAACACGCCCGACGCCGGTGGCGCGACCCGGTTCAAGGTGGTCGACAAGACGATCCAACCCGAACCCGGCAAGATGGTCGCCTGGAGCAACCGCCGCGCCGACGGATCGACCAACCCGGCCACGCTGCACCAGGCGATGAAGGTGCGCGCGGGGGCGAAATATGTGATCACGAAATGGTATCGCGAATTGCCGTGGCGGGGATGAGGGTGTTGGTGGCTTTTGGCTGCCCCCGCCTTTCAATTTCCGTTCGCATCGAGCGAAGGCGAAGTGCAGGGCCGGTGCTCTCCACTTGGCGAGGTGAATCCCGTGGCCTTCGACTGCGCTCAGGCTAAACGGAGGGTGGGAGGTGTTATCCAGCCCCCACCACCTCTTGCCTTCCCCGCACCCCACCCTCCGTTCACACTGAGCGAAGTCGAAGTGCACGCTTGGCGGCTTCCGCCGGGCAAGGTGATCCCTTGGACTTCGACTTTGTTCAGCCTGAACGGGCGTTGGGCTGGCCGCCGCCTCCGCTCACGCACGGGGTCTTTGAAACGCACGCCCCGCCAAACGCAGAAGGGCCGCCGCCCGGATTTCCCGGACGGCGGCCCTTTAGCACCGATCCCAAAAGGATCAGAAGGTCGTGCTCAGCCCCAGCGAGAACACGCGGCCCAGATTGTACCGGTTCAGATACACGAACCGGCCATTCCCGAAGTCCTGCCGCTCGTTATAGCGCGTGCGGGTCAGGTTGCGGGCCTCGGCCTTCAGCTCGAACTTGCCGCCCATCAGCTCGAAGCCCTGGCGCGCGACGACGTCCAGGCGGATGCCCGGCACTTCGATGATGTCGGGCTGGAAACCGTTGCCCGACAGGTTCGACGGGCCGCGATTGGTCACGCGGTTGCTGGCATAGTTGAACAGCACCGTGACCTGCGACAGCGCGGCGGTATCCTCGACGCCCAGCTGCAGGTTGACCAGATGGTCCGACTGGCCGGTCAGCGACGCGCCGTCGCGGAACAGCAGCCGCGCCGGACCGAAGCCCGAGGCGCAGCCCGCCAGGCCGGGCGAGCCCTGTGCCGCCGCCGGATTGGGCACGCAGGACGCGTCGGCTTTGATCTGCGACTTGGTGTAGGTGTAGTTCGCGATCGCGACGAGGCGGCGGGTGGCGAAGAAATCACCGCCCAGACCGCTGAGTGGCACATACTTCTGCAACTCGACTTCCGCACCGTAGAGCGTGGCCGAGGGCAAATAGGTGAAGCCCGTCTGCAACCGGTCGTCGGCGCCGGTGTAGAAGCCGACCTGCTCGATCGGGTTCTTGATCCGCTTGTAGAAGCCCGCCAGCGTGAAGCGCTGGTCACGCGCATAGAACCATTCGTAGCGCGCCTCCAGGTTCCACAGTTCGCTGTCGCGCAAGTTGGGATTACCGAAGAACAGGCGGTCGGAGTCCGGATCGCGGAACTGCTGCGGCGCCAGCTCGCGGAACTGCGGGCGCGAGATGGTCTTGGCACCGCTCGCGCGCAGTTGCATGTCGGCGGCGAAGTTCCAGGTCAGCGTGCCCGCCGGCAGGAAATAGTTGTTCTTCAGCCGCGTCGTGGCGCTCTGTACCGGCGTCACCGTTTCGATCGCCGTCTCATAACGCAGACCCGCCACCGCGCGCAGTCCGTCGGCCACTTCCGACTCCGCCTGCACATACCCGGCATGGACGTTGAGCTTGGCGTCGTACGCATAGGCACCCGCCTGGGTCGAGAATTGCAGCTGGAGCGTACACGCGCCCTGCCCACGCAGCGGACAGGCGTTGTTCACGACGTCCGGGCTCAACAGATAGTCGGGGCGATAGAGATTGTACGGAAAGCCCGGCGCGGTGCCCGCACCGTCGCTGGTCTGGTAATTGAACTGGACGCGGCTCGAATAGCGGTCTGTGCCCTGGTAGAAATAACCGGTGCTCAGCGTGATCGGACGATCGCTGTCGATCTTGTAGGAAAGGTCGGCCTGGCCGGTCCACAGATTCTCGTTCAATTCCGAGAAGATGATCGAGGCGAAGGGCGTGAAGCGCTGCGTCACCTGATACGCGCCGTTGCACTGGAACCCGCCCGCGCCGTTCGCGCCGTCATAGCTGATCGGCAGGCCGTTGGTGGTGCGCGCCGAGCACAGATAGTCGAACTGGCGCTCATAGGGCGCATTGCGCTTCGAATTGGCGAAAGCGCCGCGCGCGTCGAACTTCAGCGCGTCGGTCAGCTTGAACTCGCCGACCAGCTGGCTTTCGATCAGCTGGCGCTCGAACCAGTTGGTATTCTGCTGGAAGCGAAGCCCGCTGGCGTTGTTGTAGACTTCCGCCGCCGAACCGCGACCCTGCTTCAGCGTGTCGTGGATATAGACGTTGGTCCAGCGCACCGTGTTGTCGCCGAACTCGTACCCCAGGCCGACCAGCGCGTTGGCGACGATGCGGTTGTCGGTCAGCAGCGTGCGATAGTCGTTGCGCAGCGTGCCGTCCGCCGACACCGAGTCCTGCTGGATCGCCGAGCGGGTGCGGAAGGTGTTGGAGAGTGACAGCGACGAGATCACGCCCAGCCGGTTGCTGCCGATGTCGAACACCGAACCCGCCGACAGCTCGCCCGACAGGTTCGCGGGCAGCTGGTTGTTGCGCTGGAGCAAGGTGGTCGAGGCGTTGGACAGGCCGACGATCTGCGACGCGGGCACGATGCCCGAACCGCGGCCCGCCTGCACGTCGCGCACGAATTGCGGCACGCCGCGCGTGCCGTCGTCGAAGCCCAGCCAGTCGGCGTCGCCGCCGCGATAGGTATAACCCAGCTCGCTGGTCGTCGCATCGTCGGCCGCGACCGTGAAGCCGCCCGAGATGAAATTCTTGGCCGGAATCGCCTTGGTCGTCAGGTTGATGACGCCGCCGCCGAATTCACCCGGATAATTGACCGAATAGGTCTTCTGGACCAGCGCCGAGCCGACGATGGTGGTCGGGAAGATGTCGAGCGGGACCGAACGGCGCAGCGGCTCGGGGCTGGGCAGCGGCGAACCATTGAGCAGCGACGAGGAATAACGGTCGCCGAGACCCCGGACATAGACGAAGCCGCCGCCCACGACCGACAGGCCGGTGACGCGGGTCAGCGCGCCCGCAATATCGCCCTCGCCCGTGCGCGCGATATCGGCGGCGGACAGGACCGAGACGATCTGCGGCGTGGCGCGGATCGTGTTGGGGATGTTGCGGCCGACGACCACGATCTCGTTGCTGGACGAGGCATCGACGCCGGGTGCCGAGATCTCGACCGGCTCTTCCGCCGACTGGCCGTCCTGGCCGGTCGGGGTCTGGCTCTGCTGGGTGGCCTGCCCGTCCGGGCTGGTCGCGGTGGTGCTCGTCTGCGCGGGCGCAGGCGTCGCCCCGCCCGTGGCTTGCGCGAGCAGCGCAGGCGCGACGAGTTGCGAGGTCAGCAGAAGGAGAGAGGCATAAGCGAGGCGTCGCTGCATGGCCGGGTCTTCCCGTATCAGATTTTCATGGAGGAAAGCCGGGGCGGCGATGATCCGCCACCCCGGCTTGCCGAGCGCGCCCGGTGGAACCCTGGGCGCATGGTCAGCGGGGCCTTAGCGGCCGTTGCAGCTGAAATAGACCGAGGTGAAGACCGGCGGCCCCTGATCCTGCAGTGCGCTGTCCGCAGCGCGGATCGTGGTGCGGCCCGAGCCCGAACCCTCGCCCGCGATCAGGTTGACGCAGGCCACGCCCGACTGGGTCGTCTTCACGATGCCGTTGATGAAGGTCATGTCGGCACCGCCGCGCAGGCGGATTGCCGCAGGCGCGGTCGCGGTCTGGATGAAGGTGAAGTTGGCGTAGCGGCCGAAGGTGCGGGGCAGCAGGTCCTCGGCATTGTTCGAGTCGATCTCGGTCGAGAAGCTGTCCGCCGTCGCGCCCAACGTGCGCTGCGCCGCGATCATGAACTGCATGAAGCCGCGATAGCCGTTGTCGATGTCGAAGCCGTCATCGTCCGCGCCGGTGATCGCGATATACTTCAGGTTCGACGTGCCGCCGAAGATCTCGATGCCGTCATCGGCCGAGTTGTGGCTCTGGATGTGATCCAGGACCGTGCCCGAACCGGTGCCGCCCAGCGTCAGGCCCTGCAGCTCGTTGCCGTCCGAGATGGCGATGCCCGAGTAGCGGATCTGGACATAGGACATCTGCCCCGACGAGTCGGCCTGGTTCGCGCCGCCGTAGAAGCGGCCGGTCACGCCCTCGATCGCCTGCTGGCAGGTGGTCGAGGTGCCGCCCGCATTGTTCGGGCCGGTGCCGGTGGCGCAGACCGCGGTCGGTGCACGTCCGAGCAGGATGATGCCGCCCCATTGGCCCTGGCTGGCGTCGGACACGCCGTTGCTCACCAGGTTCTGCTGCGAAGTGAAGACGATCGGCGCGTCGCGCGTGCCGATGGCTGCGATCTTCGAACCGCGATTGACGAGGAGCAGGTCGTTGGTCGCCTCGGTCGAGTCCGCCGCGATCACGACGCCCGCCGCGATGGTCAGCGTGGCGCCGGCGCTGCCGGTCGAGCCCAGGTCGCTGCCGACTTCGGTCTGGCCGCGCAGGCGGTACACAACGCCCGCAATCTTCGGCAGCGTCAGGTCGCTGGTGATGTTCTGCGGCAGGCGGCAGAAGCGAAGCGTCGGCGAGGACGAGCTGTTCGTGCCGTCATCGGTGGTGCCGGTCGGGCAGACCGAGGTCGCGGCCGCATAGGTGCCGATCGAGGGCACCGCGGTGCAGCGCGCGCCCGAGCCGCCGAATTCGGCCGAGGTCGAGCTGCAGGTCCAGCCCTGGAAGGCGGTGTCCGACGGGCCGTTGAGCGCACCGACATAGTTGGTCGAGGTGAAGAAGCTGTTCAGCGTCGACGGGTCGGATGCGGTCACCAGCGAGGTGCTGCTGGTCGGATAGACGCCGTTCAACGCGCCGCCGGTGCCGCTGACGTTGTTGTTCGTGCCCGCATTCACGATCGCCAGCTGCTCGTCGGTGGTGATCGACACGCCGTTGACGGTCGTGGCCACAGCGAACTGTGCGGCGGTGATCGCGGCGGTCGGCGTCGGAGTGGGCGAAGGCGTCGGCGTCGGCTGGGGCTGTACGATCACCACGCTGCCTGCGCCGGGCGATGCCACGCTGTCGGCTCCGCCGCACGCGGCAAGGGCCGCGCAGGCCGAGCTGGTCATGAGAATGAGGCCGAAGCGCTTAAAGCTCGCCATCGCCGAAAAACTCCCGATCTTGTCGTTGCCGTATCGGACGAAAAGCCGCCCGATGACCGACCGACCCCGAAGGGTCCCCCTGTCGATCCCGGACCGGGCGTTAGGCGCGTCTCATGACGCCAAGATGCAGTTTGCGAGAAACTTTGGTGACATTTCTGCGTCAGTTTTATGAAACTGGCGGGCATCCGTGGATGCGGCGAACAGAAGATTTTGTGCGACGCGACAAGTTTGGCGAAGCCTTTTGCGGCAAACCACGTTAATGGAACCGCGAGGTCGAGCTTCCGCGCGTCCTCGACGCCCCGCTCAAGCTAGTGTCACTACGGATTGGGCGGGGCGTCCCTGATGCCCCCTGGTCGGGCATCACCATCGCGCCACCTATATCAGGTCAGCGAGGATTTGCGCTTCGGTGCGTCCCGCCCCTCTATACTGTCCTGGCCCTTGTCCAGCGTGTCGCTGGGGCGGCGGGCATCGCCGTCGCGCTGATGCTCGGTCGACAAATTCGGGTCGCGGGTTTCGGTGGTCGGCTTGATCGGATCGGCCATGGTCGCTCTCCTTCGGTATGGCCTCGAAAGAACAGGAGTGATGGCGATCGCGTTCCCGACCCGGCAATGCGATCGCTCGCCCAGCCCCGCAGCACGATCCGCCACACGACTTGCGCCAGCCCCCCCGCGTCGCCTATGCGCAGGCCATTCGCAAGGACCCGGTGAAATTCCGGGTGGCTATTCCGGCCGCCGATCCGCCGGACAACAACATGCACGAACGCCCCAAACGCCAAACGGCGTGCTGTTCCCTGTTGTGGATTTTCAATGACATTCGATTTTTCGACCTATCGTCGCCAATGGTTTACCGATGCCGCCGCCGCCAGGCGGGACATCATGGCGGGCATCGTCGTCGCGCTTGCGCTGATTCCCGAAGCCATCGGCTTTTCCATCATCGCGGGCGTCGACCCGCGCGTCGGCCTGTATGCCTCGGTCGCGATCGCGATCGTCATCGCCTTGATCGGCGGGCGGCCGGGCATGATCTCCGCCGCGACCGCTGCCGTCGCCGTGCTGATCGGCCCGCTGGTGCGCGAACACGGAGTGGAATATCTGTTCGCCGCCACCATCCTGATGGGCCTGTTCCAGGTCCTCGCCGGGCTGCTGCGCCTCGACCTCGTCATGCAGTTCGTCTCGCGCTCGGTGATCACCGGCTTCGTCAACGCGCTCGCCATCCTGATCTTCATGGCCCAGTTGCCGCAGCTGACCCATGTCGGGTGGCAGACCTATGCCATGGTCGCGGGTGGCCTGGCCATCATCTACGGCCTGCCGCGGATCACGCGCGCCGTGCCCTCGCCCTTGATCGCGATCCTGGTGCTCAGCGCGATCAGCATCGGGCTTGGCGTGTCGGTCAACACGGTCGGCGACATGGGCGCGCTGCCGCAGGGGCTGCCCAGCCTGGCGCTGCCGCAGGTGCCGCTGACCCTCGATACGCTGCGCATCATCCTGCCCTATGCGCTGGCGATGGCGGCGGTCGGCCTGCTCGAATCGCTGCTGACCGCGCAGATCGTCGACGACATGACCGACACCGACAGCGACAAGCGGCGTGAGTGCGCCGGGCAGGGCGGGGCGAACATCGTCGCCGCGCTGTTCGGTGGCATGGGCGGCTGCGCGATGATCGGCCAGTCGGTGATCAACGTCACGTCGGGCGGACGCGGACGACTGTCGACCTTCGTCGCAGGCGCCTTCCTGCTGTTCCTGCTCGCAGTGCTGGGCCCATGGGTCGGACGGGTGCCGATGCCCGCGCTCGTCGCGGTCATGATCATGGTGTCGATCGGCACCTTCAGCTGGAGCTCGATCCGCAACCTGCGCCGTCATCCCCCCACTTCGTCGGTCGTCATGCTGGTCACGGTCGCGGTCGTCGTCGCCACGCGCGACCTGTCGCTGGGCGTGCTCGCGGGCGTGCTGCTGTCGGGTATCTTCTTTGCGGGCAAGGTCCAGCGCATGTTCGCGGTCGAGCGCGAGGCCACGGACGAGCGGGCGACCTACCGTGTGACCGGCCAGATCTTCTTCGCCTCGGTCGAGCGCTTCACGCGCGCCTTCACCTCGGACGAACCCGCAAGCCATATCGTCATCGACGTCAGCGCGGCGCATTTCTGGGACATTTCCGGGGTCGGCGCGCTGGATCGGACTGTCGCACGGCTTCGGCGCAACGAACGAACGGTCGAGGTCATCGGCTATAACCGGGCCAGCGCCGATCTGATCGACCGTTTCGCGCTGCACGACAAGACCGGGGTCGAGTTGGGCCTGACCCCGCATTGACCGATGGGCCGGTGCGCCGATCATTCGCGCACCGGCCTCGCATGGTATCAATCCTGGGTCATGGCCTTGGCCAGCGCCGGGGTCTGCTGATGCTGGACCACGCGCCAGACCTCATGCTCCAGGCGACGGATCGTCGAGGTGCAATGCGCCTCGTAACGCTCGTCGCCCCGCTGCGCGGCGACATGATAGCCGATCACGATCAGCCCTTCCTGCGGCCGCGACGCGGTCCTCTCGGTCAGCTCGGCGCTGTCCCAGACGGGCGTGTCGGCGACCGCCGCGATCGCATCCTGGCCGGTGAGGACGAAGGGCGGGCGCGGCAGCACCATGACGACTTCGGCGTCGACCTTTTCCCGGTAATTGTCGGGACCCTCGGTCCACAGGCTCTCTTCGAAGCTCCAGAGGCGATCGTCGTCCATCACATTCTCTCCCGTTGAAAATCGCTGAAAGGCGTCAGGCGAAGTCGCCGAGTTTGGCGGCTTCGTCCTCGACCCGTTCGGGGTCGACCGGCGGTGGTGGCGCGCCCCGATCCGGCCGCGCGTCGTCGTCGGCATCGGGGCGGACGTCCGGTGCCGGGTCCTGATTCTTTTTTTCGGTCATGTCGCTCGGAGGAACGCACCACCGGCGCGATGGAGCCTTGACCGACGAGCAAATCGTCACCGTCTTTCGGCCGATCGTGCCCGGCGTGCGTTGGGTCCGTTCCCGATCGAAAGGTGCCCGTGCCCCATTACCTTATCGCCCAGAGCGAACGCCCCGACGAACGCGAAGCCCGCCGCGCCCGAGCGGGCAAGAGTTCGGGCGAAACCTATGCCGCGACGCTTCGCCAGTTGCAGCCCGGCATCGCCACGACCATCGTCTCCCCGGCGGACGAGGATGCCGAACCGATGTCGGTCGATCGACTGGGCAGTTTCGATGCGGTCTTCCTGACCGGCTCGCCGATGCATGTCTATGAGGACACCGCCCCGGTCCGACGCCAGATCGCCTTCATGCGCCGCGTGTTCGCGGCGGGCGTGCCGTCCTTCGGCTCGTGCGCGGGACTGCAGATGGCGGTGACGGCGGCGGGTGGGCGGGTGCGCAAGATGCCGCAGCGGATGGAGGCGGCGATCGCGCGTCGGATCAGCGCCACGCCCCAGGGGCGCGACCATCCGCTGCTTGCTGGTCGTCCGCCCAGTTGGGACGCACCCGCCATTCACGGCGACGAGGTTTGCGAATTGCCGCCCGGCGCCAGCCTGCTCGCCAGCAACGCCGTCACCCGCGTTCAGGCCGCCGAGATCCGCCACGATCGCGGCGTCTTCTGGGGCGTGCAATATCACCCCGAATTGGCGCTGCGTGAAATCGCCATCGCGGTCGCCGCGCAGACGGCCGACCTGGTCGAGGCGGGGCTGGCGTTGCGGAAAAGTGATGTCGAAGCCCGCGCCGCCGAGATCGATGCGCTGCACGACGATCCCGACAGCCGCGCGCTACGCTGGTCGCTGGGGGTAGACGGCGAGTTCGCCGAGGAACGTCTGCGGCGGCGGGAGATCGTTAATTTCCTGAACCATGTTCGCGGTCAGGGGGATGGTTCGTTGGTAGCAGATTAGACTGGTGCTCCCTCTTTTTTCCCTCGCCCTTGGAAAGGGGGAGAGGGAGAGAAGAGGGAGCACTGGGTTTAGAGCGGATCAACCCCGTTCCCAACGCGTCTCCTGCTCCAGCGCAAACACGTCGCGCCCGGCCGTCAGCACGGCCTGGTCACGGCCATCCTCGGCGAAGGTCACGGCGAAGTCGCGATCCTTGACCTTCCCGTCGATACGGCGGTCCTCGGGGCTTTCGACATGGCCGACATAGCGCAGGCTGAGGTCGTAATGCCCCGACCAGAAGAACGGCACCGCGTCATAGGCGCCGTTTGCCTGGCCCAGCAGATGCCGCGCCAGCCATTGCCCCATACGCTGCGCGACGACCCAATGCTCGACGCGGATCGGGTGGCCCAGTCGCGGGTTGGGCGCATGGGCGATATCGCCGATGGCATGGATCGCGGGATCGGAGGTGCGCAGCATCGCGTCGACCTGAACCCTGCCGCCCGCCGCCTTGTCGGCCAAGGCCAACCCGGCCGCCTCGGCCAGCGTGGTCCGGGGCTTGGCCCCCAGCCCGGCGACGAGAATGTCACCCGCCACCTGGCGGCCATCGTCCAGCATCGCGCCATGCCCATCCCACCGCGCGACACGGCGGCCGAGATGGAAGGTCACGCCCTTCGATTCGTGCAGCGCCTGGATCATGACGCCCACTTCGGGTCCGGCGGTCTTTTCCAGCGGCAGTTCGGCGTCGGACACCACCGCCACCGTCAAGCCCCGTCCGATCAGCGAGGCCGCGACCTCCAGGCCGATATAGCTCGATCCGATCACCACGGCGGACTTGGCCTGATCCAGCGCGCCGATCAGGCGATCGGCATCGGCCAGGCTGCGCACGACATGCACGTCCTGCCGGTCCGCGCCGTAGAAATCGGGACGCATCGCCTCTGCACCCGTCGCGAGGACCAATGTATCGTAAGGAACCCGTTCGCCCGTGCCGAGCACGACCGCCTTCGCGTTCCGGTCGATCGTCGATACCGATACGCCGGTGCGCAGATCGACACCGTCGAGGCCAGGCAGCGTCAGGTCGTCCCGCTCCGCCTTCCCCGCCAGATATTGCTTCGAACAGAAAGTCCGGTCGTAAGGCGCATCGGCCTCCTCATCGAGGATGGTGACTGACGCCCCCGCACCGTGCCGGGCCAGCATCTCGGCACAGGCATGACCGGCCGCACCCGCGCCGATGATCACGACCCGGCCGATCGCCGGAGTCGCTTCGGAGGTGGCGGGCTCCTCCGCCGCAGCGGTCACGACCCGAGCCTTGCCATTCTCCTCGACCACGTCGAACCGGTCGAGCGGAGCAAAGGCGGGAGCGTCGACCGCCTCGCCCGTCGTCAGGTCGAACCGGGCGTGATGCCACGGACAGCGGATAGTGCCATCCGCCACGATCCCATCGGCCAGCGGCGCTTTCAAATGGGTGCAGATGCCCGACAGCGCACAGATGCGGCCTTGGTGGCGGACCAGGACGACGTCCTGTCCGTCCAGCGTCGCGGCGACGATACGCCCTTCCTCGAGTTCGGTGGAGGCGATGCCGTTCGCCAGATCACGTTCCGCCATCGCCGTCTCACCTCTTGCCCGAGAATATCCGCGTGTCAGTCCGCGCGCTGGAGTGCCGTTGCGGCCAGATGCTCGCCGATGAACCACACCTGCGGCTCGCCGGTGCGGATGATGTCGCTGACCAGCAGGTCGTTCGTGCCGTCGTCACCCGACTCGTCGGCGGTCTTGGCGCCCTCATGCGCCTCTTCGAGGATGATGCGATGCGCCTCGAGCAGACGCGACAGCATCGTCGGTACGTCCTCACGGCCACGCGGCGGGCGGGCGATCTTCGTCATTTCCGCCACGTCGTGTGGCGTGGCGATGCTGATCCCGCCCAGCGACTGGATGCGCTCGGCCAGCATGTCGACCAGCTCGGCCTGCTTTTCGTAATGCGTGTCGAGCAGCAGATGCAACTGGTAGAAGGTCGCGCCCGACATCTGCCAGTGATGCTTCTTGTACAGGTCGCGCAGCATCATGGTGTCGGCCAGAACCTGATTCAGGATCGACACGCTCTGCTTGCGGGCATTGTCGGACAGGCCAAGCGGCAGGTTCTTCAGCGTGCCGAAAGCCTGGATCTCGCGATATTCGATATCGTATTGCGGCTGTGCCTGGTCAGTATCGGCCATGACGTCACTCCGTTTCCATGGGGTTCGTAAAGGGATCGGGTGGCGAAGCGCATGATGATGCGCGATGTTCCATGAATTCGACGATAGCGGTATCGAACCCTATCCAGCTGATCCTGATGCAAATTAATTTTAATACGGCGGAGAAGAACGGGAACGCTCCCGCCCCGGCAGGCGTCCAGCATGGGATTTTTCCCGGACGAGGCCGCATGACCCAACCGACCCTGGTTTTTCTTCACGCTCTTGGCGCCAGCGGCCGGGAATGGGATCTGGTGCGCCGTCACCTGCCCGACCTGCCCGCCATCGCGATCGACCTGCCCGGCTACGGCGACAATGCCGATCAGGGCTATCAGGATGTGACAGCGATGGCCGATGGGCTGGCCGACACGATCCGCGAACACCGGCTGACCGCCTGCGTGCTGGTCGGCCACAGCATGGGCGGCAAGATCGCCACGCTGGTTGCCGCCCGGGCCGAGGCGGGCGAAGCCGGCCTGGCCGGTATCGTCGGCGTCGTCTTGGTCGCCGCCTCCCCGCCCTCGCCCGAACCGATCGAGGACGACCGGCGCGCGCAGATGATCGGCTGGGTCGCGGATGGCCCGGTCGGCCGCGCGGACGCCGAGACCTTCGTCGACGCCAACACCGCCGCACCGCTGCCCGATCCGCTTTGCGAACAGGCCATCGCCGATGTTCAGCGGTCCAGCCGTCAGGCCTGGCTCGGCTGGCTGGAGCGGGGCAGTCGCGAGGATTGGAGTGCGCAGGCGGGGCGCATCGCGATGCCCGCGCTGATCGTGGCGGGCGGCGAGGACGGCGATTTGGGCGAGGAGGCGCAGCGCAAGCTGAACCTACCGCATTATGCCGGGGGCGAGGTGCGCGTGGTCGAGGGTGCGGCGCATCTGATCCCCTATGAACAGCCCCAGGCGCTGGCCGAGCTGATCGCCGGGCACGTCGCGGCGCTGTCGCCGATCCTGCTGCCGTCCGGTTTCGTCCGGCTGCTGGGGTCCGACCGGGTGAGCCGGCGGACCCGTGCCGCGATGCTGGCGCGCACCCGCCCGGTTGCCGATCGCGACACGGGCTGGACCGACGCCGAACTGATTACCGTCACCGCGCTGGTGGCGCACGTCCTCCCGGATTGCCGCGACGACCGCGATCTGGCCCGCCGGATCGGCGTGGTGCTGAACGGCGCGGGCGATGGCTGGCGCTTTGCCGATCTGCCGCCCGACCGGGAGGCCTGGCAGCGCGGGTTGGCGACGCTTGACGCCTTGGACGGTGGGTTCACCACCCGCGATTCCACTGCGCAGGCCGAGCAGCTGGAGCGTATCGCCGCCGGAGAGGCGGGCAGCGATGGTGAAGCGCATCTCTCTCCCCGGCAGATGATGCTGTGGTTCCAGGACGTCCGTGCCGAGATCGTGCGCCAATGGATGGCCACCCCCGCCGCCATGGCCGCGATCGGTTATGACGGGTTCGCGGTCGGCGGCGATGGCCCGCGCAAACAAGGCTACACACGCACCGCCGCCGCCGACATCGAACAGTGGCAGCACGCCCCGGAGACGATTGCATGACCCGCCCCCCTTATGCCGAGCAGGACGTCGTCGATGCCGTGGTCATCGGCACCGGCGCGGGCGGCGCGCCCCTGTTGGCGCGACTGGCGCAGGCAGGCCTGTCGGTCGTCGCGCTGGAGGCGGGACGCGCCTTTCGTCCCAACGAGCATGTCGCCGACGAGATGGCGGCGGACATCTACTGGATGGAGGAACGGCTGAGCGGCGGCGCGGACCCGACTGCCTTTGGCTCGAACAATTCGGGCATGGGGGTCGGCGGCTCGACGCTGCACTGGGGCGCCTTTTGCCCCCGCCCCGATCCCCGTGACCTGCAATTGCGGACGCTGACCGGCGAGGGAGCGGACTGGCCGATCCCCCATGCCGAGCTGATCGCCTATATCGAGGAGGTCGAGGACTTTACCGGCGTGTCGGGTCCCGCCCGCTATCCCTGGGACGATGGCCGCCGCTATGCCTATCCGCCGGTGGCGCGCAATGCATCGGCCGACGCGATGGCGCGCGGGTGCGAGGCGGTGGGCATCACCGCGACCGACGCGCCCGCCGCGCTGGTTTCGCGCGACCGCGATCAGCCGCATTGGGGCCAGCGCCAGGGATGCGTGAACTGCGGCACCTGTCACCAGGGCTGCCGCAACGCCGCCAAGACCAGCATGGACACCAGCTACCTCCCGCTCGCCATCGCGCACGGGGCCGAAATCCGCGCCGAGGCCCGCGTCGTGTCGTTCGAACAGGACCAGCAAGGGCGGATCACCGGCGTCGTCTATCGCCAGCATGGCCAGGATCGTCGCCAGCGATGCAAGGCGGTGTTCCTGTGCGCGGGCGGCGTGGAAAGCCCGCGCCTGCTCCTGAACCTGGGGCTCGCCAATTCCAGCGGGCAGGTCGGCCGCAACTTCATGGCGCATGTCGCCACCCAGGTCTGGGGCCGGTTCGAGGCGGAGATGCGAATGAACCGGGGCTATCCCTCGTCGCTGATCACCGAGGATCTGATGCGGCCGGAGGGAGCCGATTTCGTCGGCGGCTATCTGATCCAGAGCCTGGGCGTCCTGCCGGTCAACCTGGCGACCGGGCTGGCGCGTGGGGCGGGCATGTGGGGTCAGCGGCTTCAGGACCTGCTCTACGGCTATAACCGCATGGCCGGGATCGGCATCAACGGCGACTGCCTGCCGCATCCCGACAACCGCCTGACCCTGTCGAACGAAGTCGATGCGTTCGGACAGCGCAAGGCGCGGATCGACTTCAGCTATCACGCCAACGAACACGCCATGGACCGCCATTCGCGCCGGACGATGATGGCGATCTGGGACGCGGCGGGGGCGAGCGACATCTTTGCGGTCGATCGCTCGGCGCATACCATCGGCACCTGCCGCATGGGCGACAATGGCGACGAAGCGGTGGTCGATGCCGATGGCCGCAGCTTCGACATCCCCAACCTGCTGATCTGCGACAATTCGGTGTTCCCGAGCGCGCTGGCGGCGAACCCGGCGCTGACCATCATGGCGATGGGCCTGCGCACCGCCGACCGGTTCCTGGCGGCGGCACGGTGAGAACCACGGCCGGGGACGCGATTCGTCCCCGGCCTCTCATTCGGTCGGCGTGCGCCGTACCCAGAAGACCGCGATCAGGGCGATCGCGGTCAGGATGCCGCACATCGCCCAGGCCGCATTGATCGACGGCACCAAAGCGGCCTTCTCCACCAGCGGTCGCACCATCTCCATGGCGAAATCGTCCACCGGCTGCCCGCGCTGTTCGAGGAAGGCGTCGCGCGGGATGCCGATGCGCAGCGCGGTGTCGAGGTCGCCCGCCTGAAGCTGGCGGGCGATATGGCGTCCCTCGGTCGCGGCGCGGCTGAAGATCATCGTGTCGACCAGCGCAAGCCCCACCGCCCCGCCCAGGTTGCGCATCAGGTTGAACAGCCCGCTGCCATCGGCGACCAGCGTGCGCGGCAGGCGGCCCAGCGCCATGCGGGTCGGCGGCAACAGGCAGAACATGATCGCCGCCCCGCGCACGATCTGTGGCAGGATCATCGCCTGGAAGTCGGTCTGCGCGGTCTGTCCCATGCTCATCAGCAGGCCGACCGCGAACAGCGCAAAGCCGAAGGCGGTCAGCCAGCGCGGATCGAACCGCCGCTCGGCCCAGACCGCGATCGGCGCGGTGACCAGCTGGGCGATGCCGGTGACCAGCATGATCTCACCGATGCGCAGCGCGCCGTGCCCGCGCACCAGCCCCAGGAAGAAGGGCATCAAATAGGTCGAGCCGAACAGGCCGAAGCCCAGCACGAAGCTGAACAGGCACCCGATGGCGAAATTGCGGTCGGCAAAACAGCGCAACTCGACCAGCGGCGCGGCCGCGCGCCACGTCCGCACGCCGAAACCGAGCCCGCACGCGACGAAGACCGCCAGCAGGCCCAACACCCGCACGTCATCCCAGCCACGCGTCGGCGCATCCTTCAACCCGATCTGCAGCGCGACGAGCGCGGCGGCGAGCAGGACCAGCGCGACGATATCGATCGCCCGGGCGACACCCGACCGCTCGACCGCCGCCTGCCCCCGCAACAGCCACGCGACGCCGATCGCCGCGGCGATGCCCGGCACGATGTTGATGCGGAACAGCCAGTGCCAGGAAAAGGACTGCGTCACCCAGCCGCCGACGATCGGCCCGATGGTGGGCGCCAGCACCGCCGCCACCCCGGCGATGGTGGTCGCCAGCCCCTGCACCCGCACCGGGAACAACAGGAACACGGCAGAGAATACGATCGGGATCAGCGTGCCGCCCGAAAAGCCCTGGACCACGCGCCACAGGATCAGGCTTTCGAAATGGTCGCTCATCGCACAGCCGATCGAGGCCAGCGTGAACAGGCTGACCGCGCCGACGAACAGCCGCCGCATCCCCAGCACATCGGTCAGATAGCCGGTCAGCGGAATCGCGACGATCTCGGCGGTCAGATAGGCGGTCTGGATCCACACCATCTGGTCGGTCGGAATGCGCAGCGCCGCCTGGATCGTGGGCAGCGAGGTGGCGACGATCTGCACGTCCAGGATCGCCATGAACATGCCCAGGCACATGAAGGTGAAGCCCGCCCAGGCGGCAAGCCCGGCCTTTTGCGGTTCAGCCACGGGCGATGCGGCCGCTGCTGTCCTGTCGTCGCTTCGCATAGCCTCGATCCGCCCCTCTATTTCGCGACCGGATGAACCAGCCGCGACGCGGATCGTTGCGCACCAGTATCCATTTCCGCCGGTCGCCCGGCTACTCGGACGGTGCATGTCTCAACCGGTTGCCCTTTTGTCGCTTGCGACGCGCACGCCCTGCCATCGACTGTCCCAGGATCAGGCCCTCGCCACCGCGCGGGAGCTGATCGGCGATCGCTTCACCGATTTTGACCGGCTGGCCCCGGTCTTCGCCAATGCGGGCATCGCCGAGCGTCAACTGGCGATGCCGCTCGACTGGTATCGCACCCCCCGCTCGTTCGAGGAACGTAGCGCCGCCTATCTCGACGTGGCGCTCGATCTGTTCGCCGCCGCCGCCAGCGCCGCGCTGGACGAAGCGGGGATGACCGCGGATCAGGTCGACACGATCGTCACCATCTCATCGACCGGGATCGCGACACCCAGCCTGGAGGCGCGCGCGATGGCTCGGCTGGCGTTCCGCAACGATGTGCGGCGCGTGCCGGTCTTCGGCCTGGGTTGCGCGGGCGGTGCCACCGGGCTGGCGCTGGCCGCCGATCTGGCGCGGGCGCGGCCGGGGTCGACCGTGCTGTTCGTCACGGTCGAGCTGTGCAGTCTGGCGCTGCGGACCAACGGCGCGGACAAGGCCGACCTGATCTCGACCGCCTTGTTCGGCGACGGCGCGGCGGCCTGTGTGTTGCAAACTGGCGCACAGGGCTTTGCCCGCCTGGTCGGCAGTGCGGAGAAGACGTGGAGCGACACGCTCGACATCATGGGCTGGCGGACGGAGGAGACGGGTCTGGCCGTCGTCCTGAACCGCGCGATCCCGACCTTTGTCGAACGCGAGATGCGCCAGGCGGTGACCGAGATGCTGGGCGCGCAAGGTCTGGCGCTGTCCGACGTCGACCGCTTCATCTGCCACCCCGGTGGCGCGCGTGTGCTGGAGGCGCTGGAAAACGCGCTGGAGCTGGAACGCGGCGCGCTGGCGGAGGAGCGTACGGTCCTTCACGATCATGGCAATATGTCCGCGCCGACCGTGCTGTTCGTGCTGGACCGTTATCGCCGACGGGGCCTGCCGCCCCGCTCGGTCCTGAGCGCGTTGGGACCGGGCTTCACCGCGTCCTCGCTGGTGCTGGAGTGTGACCGATGATCCTGCCCTATGCCATCATGGCGTTCGTCACGCTCCAGCGGTTGAGCGAGCTGGTCATCGCCAAGCGCAACACCGCAAGGCTGATGGCGGGGGGCGCGCGCGAATATGGTGCGAATCACTATCCGGTGATGGTCGCGATGCACACCGCCTGGCTGCTCGCCTTGTGGTTCAGCGTGGGTGACCGGCCGGTATCGTGGCCCCTGCTGCTGGTCTTCGTGATATTGCAGGGGATGCGGGTCTGGGTGCTGGCGACGCTGGGGCCGCGCTGGACCACGCGGATCATCGTCCTGCCCGGCGTTTCGCTGGTCGCACGCGGGCCGTTCCGCTTCCTGCGCCACCCCAATTACGTCGTCGTCACCGCCGAGATCGCGGTCCTGCCGCTGACCTTCGGACTGGTCGGCATCGCCGCGCTGTTCACGGTGCTCAACGCGGCGATGCTCTATGTCCGGATCGGCGCGGAGAACCGCGCGCTGGGCCTCACCGGCGGGGTGGTGCCGCCTCGCGCTCGGCCTTGATCCGCAGCATGGCGGCGTGACAGGTCGGCGAGGTCTGTTCGATCTTCTGGATCATGCATCCCTCGACCTTCTTGCGGCTCATCGACTTCATCTCCATCGGACAAAGCCGCCGCGCCTCGGCGACACAGGCCTTCTTACCCTGATCGGGGGTGCCCTGTGCTGTGGCGATACCCGGCGACAGGACCAGCAGAGCGGCCCCCAGGACGTTAAAAGCGTGGGTCATTGCAAAAACCTCATCATGCTCGGGTGATCGCGCCACCCCGGTCCCTAATACGCATCGCTCCGGAAAAAAGGCGCACCGGCACCGGTGGCCAGGCCCGGATGGCAATCGTCATGACGATCGGGAAGATTCGGGAACCCGGGTTTCTTATCCGGGCCCATATCGTCGGGCACTTCACGAGCGGCAAGTCAGGGCGAGAATGGGCATCATTATGGGCACAAGAGCGTGTCTGAATCATGCGGCATCGGTTCGGCATTTGCCGCAAGCCGTATCCGTCCGATGTCAGCGCCGAGGAATGGTCGCTGGTGGCACCGTAACTGATATTGCGGCGCGAGGACACCGGGCAGCGCGATTACGATCTTCGCGAAGTGTCCAACGGCCTTCGCAGCATCGTAAAGACGGCCGCGCCGTGGCATCGCGTGCCCCATGACATGCCGCCCTGGGCGGCGGTTTACCGGCAGACGCAGCGCTTGCTGGCGGCGGGCTGCTTCGCGGCGCTGGTCGACGACCGGCGTGCGGTGCTGCGCCGGGCAGCAGGACGCAAGGCCGAGCCGACCGCCGCGTCACAGGCCCTTTGCAAATCGCTTGCTAATCGGACACGTGAGCTCATACATTACGATTTAATGACGCCTACCATCCCCGACATGTCACGGGACCGCCGTATAGAAGATCCGACCAATCTCTGGATTATTCATCCAGCGGCTCGTCGCCTTCTGCCCTGGTTCATCGAGCGCGGAATCTCAGCCAATGCCGTCTCCTTGGCCGGGCTGGGCTTGGGCACGTCAGCGGCGCTGGCCTACACGCAGTGGGAAATACGGCCTTTTAACTTTGTGGGCTTGCTGCTGTCCGTTTGCTGGCTTGTCGCCGACGGCTTGGACGGGATGATCGCGCGGGCCACAGGCACAGCCAGTCCGCTGGGCCGCGTGTTGGACGGGTTGTGTGACCATGGGGTTTTCATCCTGATCTATGTTTCGCTGGCCTTCTCGATCGGCACATTGGAAGGCTGGGCGCTGGCTGTCGCTGCGGGCATCGCCCATATGGTTCAGTCCAACATGTATGAGAGCGAGCGAGCCCGCTTTCACCGTCGTCGCAATGCGGTGGCGATGATCGCGCGTCCGGCCCCTAGTCGCAATCCGCTTGTCCAGCTTTATGATCATTGCTGGGGAATGTTGGATCGCATCGCCGCGCGGTTCGATCACACGCTGGGGCATCATCATGCTCCCTCTGAGCTTGCGGCAAGATATGCCGCCCTGGCCGTCGGGCCCATGCGGCTGATGAGCTTGTTGTCCGCCAATGTGCGGGTCTATGTTATTTTCCTTGCCTGCTTTTTCGGGAATCCACGCCTATTCTGGTGGTTTGAACTCGTCCCACTGAACATCATCCTCATCTTCGGGCTTTTCCAGCACCGCATCGTCGAAAATCGCCTGAGAACAGTGCCGGAAAATCCCTTTCCAGACACAAAAGGAAGTAAGAAGTAATGCCGGCCATCAACATTGCTATCGTTGGGATAGGAAATTGCGCCAGCTCTCTCGTGCAGGGTCTTTCCCATTATCGCGAGGGTGCGAATGAGACAGTCGGGCTCATGCATTGGGACCTTGGCGGCTATAAGCCGACCGATATCCGCGTCGTCGCCGCCTGGGATATTGATCAGCGGAAAGTCGGCAAGGACGTGTCGGAGGCGATTTTCGCCAAGCCCAATTGCACCACCGTCTTTTGTGAAACCGTGCCGCCCACTGGGACCAAGGTACAGATGGGACATATTCTCGACGGCGTCGCCGAACATATGTCGGATTATGACGATAATCGGACATTCCTGCTCGCGCGTGAGCAGGAGGCGTCCAAGGCGGAAGTGGTTGCCGCCCTGCGCGAAACCAAGGCCGATGTACTCATGAACTATCTGCCGGTCGGTTCGCAGGCCGCCAGCGAGTTCTACGCCGAATGCGCGCTCGAGGCGGGTGTGGCTTTCGTGAACAATATTCCCGTGTTCATCGCAAGTGACCCCGTATGGGCGGAACGCTTCACCCAGGCTGGCGTGCCGATTATCGGCGACGACATCAAGGCGCAACTCGGTGCCACCATCGTTCATCGTGTGCTGACCGATCTGTTCGCCAAGCGGGGCGTCAAACTGGAGCGGACCTATCAGCTCAACACCGGTGGCAACACCGACTTCCTGAACATGTCCAACCATCGCCGCCTCGCCTCCAAGAAGATCTCGAAGACCGAGGCGGTGCAGTCGGTCGCTGCGGAGCGTCTGGACGACGAAAATGTTCACATCGGCCCGTCCGACTATGTGCCGTGGCAGAACGACAACAAGGTTTGCTTCCTGCGGATGGAAGGGACGATGTTCGGCGGCGTGCCGATGAATCTCGAGTTGCGTCTTTCCGTCGAGGACAGTCCCAACAGCGCCGGCGTCGCGATCGACATGATCCGTTGTGCCAAGCTGGCGAAGGATCGCGGTCTGGCGGGGCCCATCGATGCGGCATCGGCTTATTTCTGCAAGCATCCGCGTTTTCAGATGACCGATGATCTGGCGGCGCGCGCGGTCGATGACTTCATTGCCATAGCGGCGGAATGATCGAAACCGGCATCGTTCTCGCGGCAGGCGAAGGCTCCCGCCTTCGCGCTGTCGCCCCACTCAAGCCCCTCTGCCTCGTTGACGGGCGGACGCTGCTTGCCCATGCCGTGCTTGGTATGGCGCAGGCAGGGCTGGCGAGAACGGTCGTGGTCGTCGGCTATGAGGCAGAGACGATCGAAGCCTATGTCGCCGCGGAAGATTGGCCGATCAAAGTCGAAACGGTACGGGTAAAGGATCATCGGCATCCCAACGGTTCCTCGTTGCTCGCAGCAGAACCGCTGCTGTGCGGTGAGGAGGCGATCCTTGCGATGTGCGACCACCTGGTCGAACCGACATTCTATCGGCGAATGGCCGACGCCAATACGGGCGGTGGCGCGTCGCTCGGAATCGACCGTCGGATCGATAGCGATTGGATCGATCTTGACGATGTGACGTGCGTTCAGACGGACGGCGACCGCTTGATCGGCATCGGCAAGGGCCTGGCCTTCTATGATTGCTTCGATACGGGGGTCTTCAAGGTCGGCAAGGGTCTCTTCGACGCGCTCCGCGGATTGGAGAACCCCTCTCTCACCGAGGGAATGCGGCGCCTGGCATCCGACCGGGCCGCTGGCATCAGGGATTGCAGCGATCTCGAATGGATCGATGTGGACGATGAGCGGGCATGGCGCATTGCCGAAACATGGCTCACATCAAGTCGTCATAGCGCAGGTGACGCTTAACATCGGCGCAAAACCCCGGGAGAGGATGCCGCCAGTTTAACGCGAGCCGCTGCGCACATGCCATGTCGATCTTGAAGGCGGTCGTCCTGAAGGCTGTTATGGACGTGGAAGCGTGTGTGATTCATCCGTTCCCGGATGAACATTTGCCGCAAGCCGTGTCCGCCTGACGTGCGCGACGGGAATAGTCGCTGGTGGCTCCGTACCTGCTGCTGCCCAAGGATGCGGATTAGTGGGAATATGATCTGCGCGAAGTGTTCAACAGCCTTTGCCACATCGTAAGGACGACCGCGCCGTGGCATGAAGTGCCCCATGACCTGCCGCCCTGGGCGGCAGTTTACCAGCAGACGCAGCGTTGGCTGGCGGCGGGGCGTACAGCCGGGCCAACCGCCGCGATCACCGAAGCCGGACGCTGCGGTCGACGTCGGAGAGCGGGAGGTGGGCCAGCCATAACGGGGGCAAGCGGGAGAAGGGCTCGAAGATCCACATGGCCGGCGATACGCTGGGGCACCTGCTCGCCCTGCATGTAAGGCCAGCCCATGCCGGGGATCGCGGCGAGGTGCGGCGCCATGCTCGCACCGTACAGGCCGTCACGGGCGATATCGTCGATATTGCGTATGTCGATCGGGGCCATACGAGCGGACGTGTCGCGAAGGCTGCGGCTGCCCACGGCATCGCGCTGGACGTCGTCAAACTGCCGGAGGCCGGACGGGGGTTCGGCCTCCTGCCATGCCGCTGGGTCGTCGAGCGGTCATTCGTCTGGGCAACCCGCTTCCGACGCCTCGTCAAAGGCCATGAAGGCTACGCCGAATCACGCGCAGGCATTCACGGCGTAGCCTTTATATGCCTCATGATGAAACAGGCTGCCGCCCTCGCCGCAGGTTCATAACAGCCCCTACGCCGAAGCGCTCAACGTGCAATTCGTCAGCGTTCCCGTTCGCCCGCAAGGAACCGAACCAAAAATGGCATGAATGTGGACACGGCTCTCCCGATTTCTATTTTTTTTCAAATGAAATCAGGGGGTTTTGGCGGAGAGGGAGGGATTCGAACCCTCGGTACCGTTGCCGGTACGCCGCATTTCGAGTGCGGTGCATTCGACCACTCTGCCACCTCTCCGCGAGGACGTCCGAGCGGTGGAAGACCGCTGGGGCTGATCGATTGGAGGCGCGCTGTTAGATCAGCTTTTTGCGCATTGCAAGCGCCTAAACTTGTGCAACGCGACAAAGACATTAAATCGGGACCATGAACGCCATCGACACCCTCCCCCTTACCTCGCGCCTGGATGTGGAGGCGCCGATGATCGTGAGCGCCCGGTTTGCGATCGGGGACGTCGTGCGCCACCGCATGTTCGATATCCGCGGCGTGATCTTCGACGTCGACCCGGTCTTCGCCAACAGCGACGAATGGTATGACGCCATTCCAGAGGATATCCGGCCCGCCAAGGACCAGCCCTTCTATCACCTGCTCGCAGAGAATGCCGAATCGAGCTATGTCGCCTATGTCAGCCAGCAGAACCTGTTGCGCGACGACAGCGACGAGCCGATCGAGCATCCCGCGATCCCCGGGCTGTTCACCGGCTATGCCGATGGCCGCTACCTTTTGCGGCGCGAACACCGCCATTGAGGGGCATGGGGATTGGCCGGAAAGGGGCGAAAACCGGAATCCCCGGTTGACAATTGCCGCCCCTTTGCCTAGCTGACCCTTCTTTCCCGACGGGCATCCCCGCGCGGGAGCCATGCATTTGGGAAGTGATGAGAGCCATGTTCGCAGTCGTGCGCACGGGCGGCAAGCAGTATCGCGTCGCCGCCGGAGATAAGATCGTCGTCGAGAAGATCGAGGGCGAAGCCGGCGCGTCGGTGACGCTGGGTGACGTCCTGCTGGCGGGCGAAGGCTCGGAGCTGAAGGCCGTCGACGGTATCACGGTCGCCGCCGAGATCATCGCTCAGGCGAAGGCCGACAAGGTCATCGTCTTCAAGAAGCGTCGCCGTCACAACTATCGCCGCCGCAACGGCCACCGTCAGCAGCACACGATCCTGAAGATCGTGTCGGTCGGCGCCTGAATTTCAGCCGCGCCACCCCAACGATATCCAGGAGTAGTTCGCAATGGCACATAAGAAAGCAGGCGGTTCGTCGCGTAACGGTCGTGATTCGGCCGGCCGTCGCCTTGGCGTGAAGAAGTTCGGTGGCCAGGAAGCCATCGCCGGCAACATCC